>Ga0315290_10000272_pt1 | contig 32314 bp, 27 predicted proteins | sample YL17G12_0_MG_FD_203627 | JGI IMG/M metagenome (GOLD analysis project Ga0315290, IMG submission 203627) | Sediment microbial communities from Yellowstone Lake, YNP, Wyoming, USA - YL17G12_0 | ecosystem: Environmental > Aquatic > Freshwater > Lake > Sediment | place: USA: Wyoming | collected... | reverse complement strand
TCATAAACGACGTCACGCTGCGTTGGGTTATTTAAGCCCGGCAGCATACGAGGATCTTTACGAGAAGAAACAGGACCAGGCGGCTTAATGCTAAGCTTCGAGTGTCCGTCATCCGTTTAGCACCTCACGGTAGCAATAGGGAGGCTAGTTGGGCATCAAGAGGGAGAATGGCTTGCAGAACTGCGGCAACAAGCCCGGCGTTGAGATTCCAAAACAGTTTTCCGGCAAAAAAAGCCAGAACAACGCCTAGCATTGACATGGCAAACGGATATATAATTGTGGCCCATTCACTGGTGCCGAAAACTCGCAAACACAAGGCGGCAGGGGCAAAGAGCCCCACACGCAGAGAAAAAACCGGAACGTTATGACCTGTGTTAATTTTGAAGTTGCCGTTAGCCATTTGATGAGCAAATTTTGCGTATACACCGTCATCAGAGCCTTGGTACCCGGTAAATGAGATTATCCGAACGAAGAAAGCCACAATGAGAATAAGGCAGAGCAAAGCCACCGTATGGAATCTAGTATGTTCAGATGAAGTCATATATTACATCCAGGATTTCTGATTGCTTCTGTTTATCAGAGTTGCTGTGATTTCCGGTCATTATAATATCGGAATTGGCCTGACAATTCCACTATTTTGCGAACATTTTATTTGCCAGATACAAATTACCATATATACACATAACGATTGAGTTTTCGTGTTTTCTTATTACTCTAACCGACTGTATTATTCATGCCTCGTGCCTTCTTCCTTACAATTGGCCCTGTCAGGAATTATCATACCCATTGGGTATAAAAGACTGGGACAAAGCCTGAAAGTAAGTAATTGAAGCTTGAAATGCCTCCATTGGCAGTGATTAACAGCATATTTGCTTCATGGCACAACGCCTGAAATAACTGCTTGACATATCTGATTTTGCCGATATATTGATAAAATCCAGATGGTTTAGTAATAGAAATAACAATGGTTTATTCAGGATTTGCAGATGATACGAATAACCCTTCCTGATGAAAGTGTGCTTGAGTTTGACGGGCCTGTAATGGGCCTGGCGGTGGCCGAGCGGATCGGTCCGCGCCTGGCTAGAGCCGCCCTGGCGTTGAGGATTGACGGTGAGCTTTGCGATGCGACCGCGGTGATTGACCGCGATGTAAGGCTGGAAATTGTTACCGACAAAAACGATCAGGAAACGATTATTAACCTGATGCGGCACAGTTGTGCCCATGTGATGGCCGAGGCGATCTGCAATCTGTTCCCCCAAACCAAACTGGTGTACGGACCAACGGTGGAAAACGGTTTTTACTACGATATCGATCTGGATCGGCCGATCACGCCGGACGATTTTGCCGCCATAGAAGAGGAAATGAAAAAGATTGTCACGGCTGATAAGCCTTTTTTGCGTTACGAGATGACCCGAGACGAGGGTATGGCCAAGCTGCAGGCGGAAGGCAACAGGTACAAAATCGAAAATGCTCAGCGTGCTCAGGTGGATACGTTGAGCTTCTATGTGACCGGGGCGAGGGAAAACAGCAGTTTTGAGGATTTGTGTTTGGGACCGCATGTGCCCAGTACGGGCCGGGTGGGGGCATACAAGATTATGAGCGTAGCGGGGGCGTATTTTCATGGGGATGCCAGTGAAAAGATGCTCCAGCGAATATACGGAACAGCATTTCCAGACAAAAAACAACTTGATGAATACCTGCAGCGGTTAGAAGAAGCGAAAAAACGCGATCACCGGGTTCTGGGCAAACAGTTGGATTTGTACAGTGTACACGATGAGATTGGTCCGGGCCTGATCCACTGGCACCCCAAAGGCGCTATGATCCGTCACCTGATCGAGACCTTTTGGTACGATGAGCATCTCAAACGCGGCTACGATATTGTCTATACGCCCCATATTGCCAGCGAGCAGGTTTTTCAACGAAGCGGACACCTTGAAAAGTATTCCGAGATGATGTACGCACCCATGGACATAGACGGTTCGAATTACTACCTCAAACCGATGAACTGTCCGGGTCACTATATGATTTACAACTCAAAAACGCACAGCTATCGCGACCTGCCGATTCGCTACTGCGAATTGGGCACGGTCTATCGCTACGAACCGAGCGGCACGCTGCACGGAATGTTGCGGGTTCGTGGCTTTACCCAGGACGACGCCCACACCCTGTGTACGCCTGATCAACTGGGCCGGGAGTTGGATCTGATCCTGGAACTGATGGATTTTATGATGAAGGCGTTCGGATACAGTTATAAGGTGTATCTGGCAACCAGGCCGGAAAAATACCTTGGGACCATTGAAGAATGGGACCGGGCTACGAGCGAGTTACGGATGGCGATTGAACGACAGGGCCTGGAATACGAAATTGACGAGGGAGGAGGGGTGTTTTACGCACCCAAAATCGATATTAAGCTGATCGATTCCCTGGGCCGTGAGTGGCAAGGACCGACCCATCAGGTCGATCTGCAGGCCGCCAGGCGTTTCGGTATCAGCTATATTGGGTCCGATAACGTTCCGCACGAACCGATTATAATCCATCGTACCGTTCTGGGGAGCATGGAACGGTTTATCGGCGGGTTGATCGAACACTACGGCGGTGCCTTTCCGCTTTGGCTGGCACCTGAGCAGGCCCGTGTCATGCCGATCAGCGAAAAGAGCAATGAATATGCGAAGAATGTATTTAATTGCTTGCAACGGGAAAATTTACGCTGTACTATAGATGCGGCGGACGATAAAATAAACGCCAAAATTAAGCGGGCACATGACCAGAAGCTGCCGTACATGCTAGTGGTAGGCCCGGCGGAGCAGGAAACCAATACGGTGGCAGTCCGCATCAGAGAACAAAAACAGAAGTGCGTGGTTAAAGTTGATGAATTCATTTGCCACGCTCGGCGAAAAATAAATGAGAAAGCCCTGGAACTTGCGTTGATTTTGTGAGAGGCCGGTCGCTTTTGTCATTTGGTTCCAGACAGAAAGGATTGGTGAGAGCTTATAGCAACAAAGAATTTGAGGGTGAATGAGCGAATTCGTGTGCCTGAGGTTCGTCTTATCGACCAGAATAACCAGCAGGTTGGGATTGTCGGTACTGTCGATGCTATAAATATAGCTCGTGAAGCAGGCGTGGATCTGGTGGAAGTGTCGCCGACCAGCAATCCGCCGGTTTGCCGTTTGATGGACTATGGCAAATGGAAGTACGACCAAAAGAAGAAGGAGCATAAAGCCAAAGTCAAGCAGCATAATGTCGTCCTGAAGGAAGTACGCATACGTCCCAAGATCGACACACACGATATGGATTTCAAAATCGAGAAGGCACGAACGTTTCTGGAAAAAGGCAGTAAAGTGCAGTTTACAATGCTTTTCCGCGGTCGCGAGATGATACATCTGGATCGAGCGATAGAAATGTTCCAGGAGATAAGCCAGCAATTGGATGGGCTGGGCAAAGTAGAAGTTCCGGCTAGACGTCAGGGACGTCGGATGACGATGGTAGTGGCGCCGGCTGGAATGGCCAAGCTCTAGTGACAACAAACGCAGGAACTGAGGAATTAATTGCGGTTTTGACTGCAATAAAAGGGTAACAACAGATAATGCCGAAACAAAAAACACATAAAGGATTAAAAAAGAGAGTGAAGATATCCGCTACCGGTAAAGTCATGCGGAAGCGATCTTTCTCCGGCCACCTGATGAGTGGCAAAAGCGGCAACCGGTGCCGTTCGCTCCGTAACGCGGGGGGAATGTCGGCCGCGATGGCCCGAAAAACAAAGGTTTTATTAGGGGTTTAGCGGACAGTTACAAACAAAAACCACGTCAGATTAGTATCGTCCGGCAGGAAACATGAATTAATGCCGGTGGTTTTTAATGCTTGCTTCTCGGCTTACGGCTGCCGCCAGCGGGCATATATTTATTGGATGAAAGGAAAGCTGCCATGCCAAGAGTATGTAAAGGCGCCGCCAGGCGCCAAGCCAAGAAACGCGTTTTTAAGGCTGTCCGTGGTTTTCGCGGTCCACGCAGTAAAAATTGGCGATTAGCACAGGAAGCGCTGGTCCGCGCCCAGACCACGGCGACAAAGGACAGACGACGGAAAAAACGAGATTTTCGTGCGCTTTGGATTGTTCGTATCAGCGCGGCCTGTCATCAGCGGAATATCCGTTACAGTCAGTTCATCAATGGATTGAAGCTGGCACAGATCAGTATCAACCGGAAAATGCTCTCTGAAATGGCGATTCACGATCCGGAGGGTTTTGACAAAGTTGTGGAAGTGGCACGCAAGGCATTAGGCTCTGCAGCCTAATGGATAACCACTCATTCCGGCAATCGTCATTCAAAGCATCAGGGCAAACCGTTATTCAAAGCGTCAGGGACAGATGATGGCTGATATTTTAGGGCAATTTAGGGCAGTCGGAGAAAAGGCGCTGGACGATCTGAAAAGGGTGGCCAGTCTCGATCAGATGGAACAGTTCCGCGTTAAGTACCTTTCGCGCAAGGGTGAGATTACCGGTCTGCTTGGCGAACTGGGCAAACTGCCCAAAGAGCTCAAACCTCAGGCCGGGCAACTGGCCAACCAGATCAAGAATCAGGTCAAATCCGCTTTTGATGGGATGAAATGCCACCTGGAGCAGCAAAGCAGTACGGCAAGCGAAGTGTTGTTCGATGTAACGCTGCCGGGCGAGCCGGCCCGGTTGGGCAGTAGTCATCTTATTACCCAAACCATCAATGAACTGCTGGAAATTTTTGGCCGGATGGGTTTTGAAGTAGGTTATGGCCCTGAAATTGAAGATGAGTATCATAATTTTGTGGCGCTGAATATTGACGAATCGCATCCGGCACGCGACCCGCTGGACAATTTTTATATCGACGATAGTACCCTTTTGCGGTCGCAGACCTCGACGGTCCAGATACGGGTTATGGAAAAAAGAAAACCACCCATCCGTATTGTAGCGCCGGGTCGCGTTTATCGACCGGACAGCGTCGATGCCACGCACATGTACATGTTCCACCAAATCGAGGCCCTGGTGGTGGATGAGGGGGTGAGTATGGTCGATCTGAAAACGACCATCGACCAGTTCATTCATGCCTTTTACGGCCCGGATACGCAGTGGCGGTTTCGACCGAGCTACTTTCCGTTTACCGAACCGTCGGGTGAGGTGGACTTGTTGCTGCGGGACAAGCAAGGCCGGGAAAACTGGATCGAAATGGGAGGCTGCGGAATGGTCGATCCGAACGTTTTCGAAGCGGTTGGTTACGATCCGGAAAAATATACCGGCTGGGCGTTCGGATTTGGCATCGAACGCTTGGCCATGCGCAAGTTCGGCATAACCGATATTCGCCTTTTCACCGAAAACGACCTGCGATTCCTGCAACAATTTTAGCTGACCAAAATGTTTCCAGGTGATGCGTGTCAAGTCAGATCAGTGTTTTGCGGATTTCCTTGTTGATACGTACGCTACACCAGTCTTTGCCACACATGGTACAGTGGTCTGTGGGGGATAGTTTTTTTTCATCGTGCATTTTTCGAGCGGTCTCGGGATCGATGGCCAGCCCCAGATGTTTTTGCCAGTCGAGTTCCGCCCTGGCCTTGCTCAGTTCGTCGTCCCATTTGCGCGCCCCGGGCAGGCCCAGTGCTACGTCCGCAGCATGAGCGGCGATTTTATGAGCAATCACGCCCTGACGAACGTCGTCTTCCGAGGGTAAGCCCAGGTGTTCTCGCGGCGTAACGTAGCACAAAAACGCTGCGCCATGATACGCCGCCGCGGTAGCGCCGATAGCACTGGTAATATGGTCATAGCCGGGGGCAATGTCAGTTACCAGCGGACCGAGCACATAAAACGGGGCGCCCTGGCAAATATCCTTTTGTAATTTCATGTTGTATTCGATTTGATCGAAAGGTACATGGCCCGGCCCTTCGACGATAACCTGACAGCCTTTGTCCCACGCCCGCCGGGTCAATTCGCCCAGGGTATGCAGCTCAGCGATCTGGGCTTTGTCGGTTGCGTCAGCCAGGCAGCCCGGCCTCAGACCGTCGCCGAGCGAGAAGGCAACATCATAATCGTGTACAATATCACAAAGATCGTCGAAAATCTCATAAAACGGATTCTGTTTATTGTGGTACAGCATCCATTGAGCCAACAGCGAGCCACCTCGGCTGATAATACCGGCGATACGGGTTTTCGTCAGCGGCAGATGTTCCTTGAGCAGACCGGCATGAACAGTGAAAAAATCGACGCCCTGCTCGGCCTGTTTCTGGCACGTGGCCAGAATGTCGTCATAGGTAAGCTTTTCAATGGTTTTATTGATAATCATTTCGTACAGCGGAACCGTACCCAGTGGAACCGGGCTATGGGCGATAAGATTACAGCGGCACCGATCGACATCACCGCCGGTCGAAAGGTCCATAACGGTATCGGCGCCATATTTGATCGCCGTATTGAGTTTGCGTAGCTCGTAAGCATCGTCCGAATCAAGCGGGGAAGCACCTATGTTGGCATTGATCTTGGTAGTGATCGCTCGGCCGATACCGATGGGTTTGAGACTGTTTTTGAGATGGATGACGTTGGCAGGGATGACCATTCTGCCGGCAGCCACTTCCCGGCGAATAATCTCCGCATCCACCGCCTCTTTTTGGGCGACCTGTCGCATTTGATCGGTTATGATTTCGGCTCTAGCCTGCTCCAACTGGGTCATAATAGTTCCTGACTCGGCCCAAAAACCGTGTAAAATACTCGTCCGACGCAACTTACCAGTTTCCGCCGGATCGGCTTGTGTTGAGTTGACGGTATCACGTTAACTCTATGAAAAAACGGAAGTTAAGGACAAACTCCTATGCGTTCAATGTAAAAATATCGCAGTGTTTCGTCTTTGTCGGATTATTTGCACTCTTATAACACACCAAACTCTTATCATTTCACTCTCATTGTATCTGAATTCGTCAAACTGGTCAAATGTTGTTGACAATTTACCCCAGCCGGAAAAACATCTATAAAACCTTAGCCAAGCATCGGTCAATAAGATACAGTATAGATTAATTTTTGAGCGAACGCAGGTTTTTTGGCAGAGTTGTGAGTGCGGATTATGGATAGTATCAACTGGACACCTCAGCAGAAGTTGGCCATCAACACTGTTGACGGTGATGTGCTGTTGACCGCCTCGGCCGGGGCGGGCAAGACCGCGGTATTGGCGGGTCGTTGTATTTATCTGCTTACCGAGGCGCCTCATCCCTGTAATGTTGACGAATTGCTGGTACTGACATTTACCGAAGCGGCAGCCGCGGAGATGCGCAACCGTATCTCCCACCGATTACGCCAATTTGCACGGGGCGATCCCCGTTTACACCGTCAGCTTATTCTGCTGGACAAAGCCAATATTTCTACCGTTCATTCTTTTTGTCATTCCGTATTGCGGGAGTTTTTTTATCGTTTGCCGCTGGACGGAACCTTTGAGATTCTCGATGCCGACGAATCGGAGCTGCTCAAGCTGCAGATTGCCACTGAGCTTTTTGAAGATCGTTATGCCCAAAGCGACAGGACTCAAAACAGCGCACCGGAGCTGTTTGATCGCTTTGTACAGTCGTACGGGGCCGACACCGGTGATCGGCCATTGATAAACCTGCTTATCAGGCTGCATAATTTCCTGGATACCATGCAGGATCACGAAAGCTGGCTTGCCGGTTGGTCCCGAATGCTGCGTATCGAGCAGACAGACGTTGAGAATCTTGCAGTGGTCAAGCGGCAAAAGCAGATACTTGCCCTGCAGATTGATCGTGTTATTTCCCGGCTGGAATATGCCCGCACAATGATCGATTACTATCCACAACTGCAGTTTTACACCATCCATCTTCAGGATAAACTGCTGCCGATGCTTGGTCAGGTGAAAGATGCCTTGGTTAGCGGCGATTTTCCCGGAGCGTTGGAACAGATAGGCAGGTTGTCGTTTCCCCGCGTTCCCAACCGACCGAAAGAACTGGGCGAAGAAGATATCGTTCCGGTCAAGGACCTGATCGACAGGGCCAAGGCTGAATATCAAAAAATACAGCAGACCTTTGCCGTCGCCTCCGCCGATGTTATCAAACAGTTGAGTGTTACCGAACCGTTTGCCGAGTTGCTTGCCAGATTGCACAATGAGTTCGCCGCTCGTTACCAAAGGAGCAAGCAGCGGCAGAACGTACTCGATTTTGCCGATCTGGAACGTCAATGTCTGTCTCTTTTATACGGCCAAAACGGTCCAACCGACCTGGCCAGACAATTGCAGGAGCGGTTCAAGTATGTGCTGATCGATGAATATCAGGACATCTCGCCGGTGCAGGAGGCGATTATTCGCTGCCTCAGCCGCGGCGGTTTCGGCTGTGACTTTGACCGGCACGATAAATCCGAACCACTCGGCAACCTGTTTATGGTAGGCGATCTCAAGCAGAGCATTTACGGTTTCCGCCAGGCGGCGCCCGATATCTTCCTGGAAAAATATCGGAAATTTACGCCTGCCGACGCTGACGACGCTGACTCGGCTCGGCAAAAAAAGATCGACCTTAACAAAAACTTCCGCTCCCGGCGCGAAATCATAGCCGGTATCAACTATATTTTCTCCCGCTGTATGACCGGTGATTTTGCCGGTATCGATTATCATCGCGACGCACAACTGGTTTACGGCGCCACCCGTTATGACACCATCGCCAATGACAACGATCAGGCCGGCGGCATTGAGTTGCATTTTATCGAACGCGACCTGAGTAACGTTAGTAACGTTTCCACCGAAGATTCCGATAGCCGCACAACAGACGGCCCGAACGAGCTTGACGCTACACGACGGGAAGCGCTGGTTGTAGGTCGGCGTATCCGCCAAATGGTGGGCGCTGACCGATCGGACGGTAAGGCTGAGTTTAATGTTATCGACTCGCGTACAGGATTGGCTCGGCCGGTAGAATACCGCGATATAGTCATTTTGCTGCGGTCCATGAAGATGCGGGCCGAACTGTGGAGTGAGGTTTTCGGACAAATGGGTATTCCCGTTCATGCTGAGCTGACCAGCGGCTATTTCGTCGCTACCGAAATTCAGGACATGGTTTGTCTGCTGAGACTGCTGGACAATTCCCAACAGGATATTCCGTTAGCTTCGGTGCTGCGCAGTTCAATAGCCGGATTCAATGAATCGCAGTTGGCGGATATTCGTCTTCACACGCCGAAGGGCGGTTTTTATCAGGCCCTGTGCGACTATGGCCAAAACGGTCCCGATGTTGAATTGAAAAAGAAGATCGGTGAGTTCCTGGCCCGGCTTGAGATATGGCGGAGCCTGGCCCGGCAGGGTAATTTGGCAAGGCTCATTTGGCGGATTTATCGCGATACCGATTTGTTAGCGTACGTATCCGGTTTGCCGGACGGACGGCAGCGCTACGGTAATCTGCTGCATTTGCACGATGTGGCTCGGCGGTTCGATAGTTTTGCTCAGCAGGGGTTGGCCCGATTCCTGCGTTTTGTCGAAAAACTGCGCGAGGAACAAGGCGATTTCGGACCCGCGCCAATCCTTACCGAAGCGGACAATGTCGTAAGAATTATGAGTGTGCACAAAAGCAAGGGATTAGAATTCCCGGTAGTGATTGCTGCCGAGTTGGCCCATAAGTTCAATATGCAGGACGCTCGTCGATCTATTTTGTTCAACAGCTCCCAATTCCCCTCGACCGGTGAATCCTGTCCCGTTGGGCTGCGCATAGTCGATACGATCAGTCAGGACAATTGGTCCACCCTTGCCCGCAGCGTCATCGCCGAGGAAATCGAACACCGTGCGCTCGCTGAAGAGATGCGAATACTTTATGTAGCGTTTACCCGTGCCCGTGAACGATTGATTCTCACGGCCAGCATAAATATTGATCGTGCACTCAGTCAGTGGAAAAACTGGCGTTTCGATTGTCAACCGGCGCTGCCGGAGTTTCTTTTGAGTGGTGCCGCTGCGCCTATTGATTGGCTCGGTCCCGCCCTGGCCGGACACCCGGACATGCGGGATTTTTTGGATGATTGTCATTCCAAACCAGACCCGGGCGCTCGATCTTCGCCGGGACAATTCGATTCGCGTTTTGACGTAACCTCTTATTCCGCCGAACAGGTAACAGAGTTGCTCAAAGATACCGCTGGGCAACCGGCCCATCCCAAAAGATCTGACTCACTGGACGAGCTTGCCGGTTTGGCTCCAGGTTCGCCAACCCCACAGGTGCGGGAGATTATAGATCGGATTAACTGGCGATATCCGCACAAACCATTGCAGCGACTTTGGGCCAGACGTAGCGTTTCGGATATTAAGCATCAGATCGATCTGCGGCAAGACCCTGATTTTGCCCCCGACCCGGCTGTTGGTCCCGCGGAAAAAGAAACTACCGTGCCTTGCGATTCCGGCCAAAGTGAGCGGCTACCTTTCGTCTCGTTTGCGAAAACCCCGGCCGAGCCTTTCAACAGGCGCCCTCAATTCATGGCCGATCAACCGCCCATGCCGACCGCTGCTGAAAAAGGCTCATGGACCCATCTGTTCTTGCAAAGGCTCGATTTGGCCGGTTCGCTGGATCAGGACGACCTCGCTAAACAACTGCGCAGAACAATCGACCGTGGCTTCCTCAACGATCGGCAGGCCTTACATATTGATTTATCTTCCATCGCTAAACTCTTTGCTTCGTCGCTGGGCCAAAAAATAATCGCCCATCGCCGTCACCTGCAGCGAGAATGGCCCTTTACCATAGCCGTCCCGGCAGGAGAAGTTTATCGCGAGGAAGAACTAAGCGACCAGGACCGAAATGAAAATGTCCTGGTTCGCGGTGTAATCGACTGCCTGATCGACCCCGACTCCGGCCCCGGCCTGACAATCATCGATTATAAAACTGATCAGATCACCGAATCGCAGTGCGCTGACCGTGCAGCCTTTTATAACATCCAAATGTCTCTCTATCGCCGTGCGGCTGAAACAATCCTCAAGCAAAACGTTACCGAAATGTACCTGTATTTCCTGACCCCCGGCATTTCCTTTCCCGTGGCGGTATAGGGAGCCTCTAAAAGAATGGCCACGCTACTCTACGCAGGCGACGTTAATATTACGGGCTGCGGCGGTTTCATCCAGTCGGCCGACGGGAGTGGTTTGGGGGGCCGATTTTAGCTTGTCCGGGTCGGTTTGGGCGGTTTGAGCGATTTCTATCATCGCGGCGATAAACGTGTCGAGCGTCTCTTTGCTTTCGGTTTCGGTCGGTTCGATCATCATCGCTTCCCTGACAATAGTGGGAAAATATATCGTAGGCGGATGGAAACCGGCATCTATCAGGCCTTTGGCAATGTCGATAGCGTGAACACCGAATTCCGTTTGCCGACCAGCGCTGAAAACACATTCGTGCTTGCACACTTGCGGGAAAGGCAGATCATAATAATCCTTGAGCCTTTCCTTTATATAATTTGCGTTGAGCACAGCGTTTTCCGCCATGCGGATCAGTCCTTCCTTCCCCAGCATCAGGATATAAACATAGGCCCGCAGAATAATCGCGAAGTTACCATAAAATGGAGCCACAAAGCCGATGCTCTTGGGGCGGTCATATTCCAGGGCATAAGTGCCGTCGTCTCGTTTTACGACTATGGAGACAGGCAGGAAGTCCACTAGTTTTTCCACCACGCCCACCGGACCTGCCCCCGGTCCGCCGCCGCCATGCGGCGTGGCAAAGGTCTTATGCAGGTTCAGGTGCACTATATCAAAACCGATATCGCCAGGCCGTACCTTGCCGGTGATGGCGTTCAGATTGGCTCCGTCATAATAAACCAGCCCATCGACACTGTGGATAAGATTGCAGATTTCTTTAATGTGTGGGTTAAATAGTCCCAGTGTATTGGGACAGGTCAGCATCAGCCCGGCCACATCGTTGTTGAGCATCGCTTTGAGGGCATCGACATCCATAACCCCATTCTTGCCACTGGGTACCGACAGTACTTCGTAACCGGCGATGGTGCCGCTGGCCGGATTAGTGCCGTGCGCGCTGTCAGGAATCAGCAGTGTGGTTTTGCGATTGCCTCGGTCGCGATGATATGCGGATATAATCATAATGCCGGTCAGTTCCCCATGAGCACCGGCCAACGGCTGCATGGTAAAACTCGCCATCCCGGTGATCTCACGCAGCAGTAAATCTGTCTCGTAAAGCACCTGCAGTGCCCCCTGGGTAAGTATCCCGCCCATCCGCAGTTGTGGCAGTAACGGATGCAGATTGGCAAAACCCGGATACGACCCGATAAGCTCGGTAACTTTGGGATTATACTTCATTGTACACGAACCCAACGGATAAAAGTTCGTATCCACTCCATAGTTCCGTCGTGACAGTTCCGTAAAGTGCCTGACCACATCCAATTCACTCAACTCCGCCAATCGAACACCCTTTTCCCGCAACAATTTCTTGTCGAGATTGATGCTTGTGGGCACATCGCTGCGGCCCAAATGTACGCCACGGCGACCGGGTACGCTTTTCTCAAATATCAGTTTCATAATACCCCCTCCAGTGCCTCGGCCAGCATGCCTATTTCCTGTTTGGTCCTTTTCTCCGTCACGGCGATCAGCATGGAATTTTCCATGCCCTTATAGTAACGGCTCAGAGGAAACCCAGCCGCGAATCCCTTCTCGATCAGTCTGCCGATGACATCGACGGCGGGGCAGGGCAGGTCAAGTACGAATTCATTGAAAAACCATTTGGCGCGAAAACGCGGATTGACCGCAGGCAATGCGGTGAGACGATGATAAGCATAGCTGGCCTTATCGGCGCATCGATGGGCCAGGTCTCGCAGACCCTCACTGCCTAACAGGGATAGATATATCAAGGCCCGCAGTGCACATAAGCTTTCATTGGTGCAGATATTGGAGGTTGCCTTATCCCGCCGGATGTGCTGTTCACGGGCCTGGAGGGTCAGCACGTAGCCGCACCGGCCCATGGTATCGGTTGTTTGGCCCACGATACGGCCGGGCATCTTGCGAATGTATTTCTGCCGGGTTGCCATAAAACCCAGGTAAGGTCCGCCAAACGACAGCGGCAGTCCCAGGCTTTGACCTTCGCCGGTCACTATATCCGCATCCATTGACCCAGGCGTCTTTAGTATCCCAAGCGAAATCGGATAACACGAACAAATCAGCAATGCCCCTTTTTTGTGAGCCGCCTCGGCAACATCGCTATAGTCCTCGATACAACCGAAAAAATTCGGGTTCTGCAATATAACCGCTGCCGTCTGGTCGTCGATAAGATCGAATATCTCCTGACGATTGGCTAACCCTCCTGTGTTAAGCGTCTCATGCAGTTCAATTTTCAGATTCCGCGTGTATGAGTGGATCATAACCCGATATATCGGATTGACGCTGTCGTCGATAATGATCTTGTTCCGCCCCGTGACCCGCAGCGACATCGTCATCGCCTCATAAAGTGCCGTTCCTCCATCATACAGCGAAGCGTTAGCCGCCTCCATCTCGGTCAATCGGCAGATCATCGACTGGTACTCGTATATCGCCTGGAGCGTACCCTGCGAAATCTCCGGCTGGTAGGGGGTATAGGCCGTATAGAATTCACTGCGTGAGACCAGCGCATCTACTGCTGCCGGGATAAAATGATCGTAAAACCCGCCGCCAAGAAAACCGATAAGGTCTGTCGAGTTCTTTCGGCTCAAATCCTCAAGGCGCCTGCGCACCTTCTGCTCACTGATCCCCTCAGGCAGATCGAAAGATTGACACCTCAACTCCGCCGGCACATCGGCGAACAAACCATCCATCGTCAATCCAAGCTCATCGAGCATTTCTTTACGCTGCTGGTCGGTATTGGTTATAAAAGGCATTGCGATTCTCCATTCGATAGCGATTCCGGTGGATATTCTTCATATTGCCGGGCGTTTGTCAAGCCTTCGGTGCTGCCGGAATCCGCTCTCTCCAGTCTGCACAGCCGCCCGGCATTATACCAATGCCAAGTGAAAATGCCAGACCAAATACCAGTCACGTTTGACTCATCTTCTACAGTTGCGTCTTTTGGGGAGGCGGAGAATGGCGTTTTTAGGCTAAAAATGATGATTTTGTGTTTTTTACCTCAAAGCTGATGTAAAGACGCCGGTTCCGATTGTTGACCGCCTCAAAAGCAAATTTTGTATCGACCGTATTTGCATTGTTGCCGACCGCAACGCTATTGTTGAGAGTCTGCGTGAACACCTCAAGCAGGGCGAGAAGGCATTGGTTGGCAATACAGGGTATCGCAAGTATCTTGCCGCCCCCAAACCGAGGAACCATTTTCAGATCGATGAAGACAAGATTCTCGAAGAGATCACGGTAGAAAAGAGTTGCAAAATCAAGGTGTAGAAGATGGGTTATGGAAGACACTAAAATCTGCCATATATAGCACATGCTCTTACGCGGTTTACGGTACCCTATGTCTGTTTTGATTTTTTTGTTAGCTTGCAGATTACTTGGAGTTTTGGAGTTTCCTGCTTGACCAGGCTGTGACGCTGAATGGATTCGGTGATGTAAACATTGCCGCTGACTGTTGCTCCTTTGCCGATGACGGTTTGGCCGCCGAGGATGGTCGCATTGGGGTATATCGTAACATTGTCCTCGATAGTTGGATGCCGCTTGAAGCCCTTGATGACCCTGCCACGTTCGTCCTTGGGAAAGCTCTTCGCACCAAGTGTTACACCCTGATATATCTTCACGTTATCGCCTATTTGTGTTGTTTCACCGATGACTACGCCGGTTGCGTGATCGATAAAGAACCGTTTGCCTATCTTCGCGCCGGGGTGGATGTCCGTGCCGGTAATGCTGTGAGCGTATTCGGTCATTATCCGAGGCATTAACATAACGCCCAGTTCCAGCAGTTCATGAGCAATGCGATAAACGGTTACTGCGTAAAAGCCGGGATAGCAGTAAATGATTTCGTCGAGGCTTTTAGCGGCCGGGTCGCCGTCGTAAAACGCCTGGGCATCCATCGCCAGGTACGTGCGAATCTGAGGAATCCTGGCCAGGAAATCATGTGCGATTTTCCCGGCCTTTTTTTGGCACACCTGGACTTCCTCATCACTATGACAGGTGCACAGGCAATTGTATATCTGCTCAGCCAAATTTTTGCCAACCTGCACCAGGAGATTGCCCGCGTGAAACCGCACGTTCTGCTGCGTCAGTTCCTTGTGACCGAAATATCCGGGGAAAAGTAATTGTCGAATTCGTTCGAGGATTTCGACAATTTTTGCCCGTGACGGCAGGCACATCTCATCGATTCGTTTGGTTTGCTTTTCACGGCGATAGCTGGCCAGAACCTTGTCAGTCAGCTTGGCCAAATCTTTATCAACAGGACTATTCATTACCGTGATCTCCTTTTTCCATCAAATACATTGCCACCTCCGCCCGTAAATTGGTCAAAAAACCTACAGATTTGCCTGCCGCCAGAAAATGTTTTTCCAGGCACTGCCATGCTTTCTGCCGACAAAAGTCATCCCAATCGGCAACGCTAAAGAAATGCCGGTTGGGTGAGTCATGCCAACTGTACGGCAAATTGCGCGTTCGTGGCGCCCGGCCGCTTATCGCCAGTTGCCAGCGTACACGCCAGTAACCAAAATTTGGAAAAACCACAATAATTTGTTTGCCTACTCGGAAAGCTTCGTTTATTACTCGCCGCAGATCACCTATTTCCTGGATGGTCAGTGACATAATCACCAGATCAAACGTACCGTCGTCATAATGGTCAAGACCTTCCTCGACATTGCCGTGATGTACCGACAACCCACGCTGTACCGCACGCATTACACATTCTTCGGATATTTCGATGCCGGTGCCACGTACGCCGCGTTTTTCTACAAGGTTGGCCAGCAGTTCACCGTCGCCACAACCGATATCAAGTACACGCCCTTTTTCGGGCGTATGTTCGATAATCCAGCGATATATCTTCTCTTGATTGACAATATGCTCAGGCATTATATTTCTCATCCATTATGCTATGCGTGCGGTATGTCCGTTCCAGGAAAGACTGAATCAATGGTGTTTGCGTTTTATACTCCAACAAAAAGGCATCGTGCCCGTAATCGCTACTGATCTCATAATATGTAGCGTCGCCGCCGGAACGGCGAATCGCCTTGGCCACGCCCTTCATTTGATGCGGTGGATAAAGCCAGTCCGACGAGAAGGCGATCAACAAAAAGACTGTCGGGCAGCCACGAAACGCCTCGGTCAACGAATCAAAACCATTAGACAAATCGAAGTAGTCCAGCGCTTTCGTTATATATAGTAGCGAGTTGGCGTCAAACCGCTCCACAAAACTTTGCCCCTGATGTTCCAAATATGTTTCAACCTCGAATTCCTTGGAAAAATTGTATCCGTACCGTTCGCGATTGCGCAGTCGGCGGCCGAACTTCCGCTCCATGCCAGGCTCCGACAGATAGGTAATATGGCCGATCATCCGTGCCACCGCCAGACCCAGCTTAGGTCCCTCGCCGTCGTAATAGTCGCCGTTCTTCCATGCCGGGTCGGCCATGATAGACTGCCGCGACACCTCATTGAATGCGATCTGCTGCGGAGAATGGCGGTGCGTGGTGGCGATGGCGATCACTGACCGCACGCGATTGGGGTATGAGACCGCCCACTGTAAAACCACCATCCCGCCTATCGAGCCACCCGCCACAGCCAGAACCTGATCGATACCAAGGTGATCGAGCAGCCGTATCTGCAGGTTTACCATGTCGTGAACCGTCACCACTGGAAACCTTATGCCATAAGGTTTTCCTGTTTTAGGATCGATCGACGACGGACCTGTCGTACCATAACATCCACCAAGCAAATTGGGACAAATCACATAATATCGATCGGTATCGTAAGCCTTGCCAGGCCCAACCATGATATCCCACCAACCAGGCTTACGATCACCGTGGTGCCATCCCGCCGCATGGGCGCCACCCGAAAGCGCATGACAAACCATAATGGCATTGTCCTTTTGCTCGCTAAGGGTTCCGTAGGTCTCGTAAGCTACGTTCACCGGACCGATCGTAACGCCACTGTCGAGCTTCAAACCGTCTTTGCACAACTCCACGTATTGAGTCTCTACCAGACCCAGTCCGGGATATTCTTTCTGTTGATTATTCAAATCTAATTACCTCTGTGATGCCGTGATCGCCTGATCAAGATCGGCAATTATATCTTCGATGTCTTCGATACCAATTGAAAGACGGATGAAATCTTCCGTCACCCCAGCCGCCAGTTGTTCCTCCGAAGAAAGCTGCTGGTGTGTCGTCGAGGCTGGGTGAATAATCAAACTTTTGGCATCGCCAACATTAGCCAGGTGACTGAACAGTTTGACCGATTCGATCACTCTGACTCCTGCTTCTTTACCTCCCTTAATGCCAAATCCCATAATCGCTCCGGCACCGTTCGGCAGATACTTCCTGGCATTCTTATAGTCCCGATGGCTCGGCAGACCGGGGTAGTTCACCCAGGCCACTGCCGGGTTGTTTTCCAGCCACCCTGCCACCGCCAGGGCATTTTCACAATGCCGCGGCATTCGCAAATGCAGCGTTTCCAGTCCCTGTAATATCAAAAAAGCATTAAAAGGCGAAAGGCACGCCCCTATATCTCGCAATAATTGTAAACGAGCCTTCATTATATATGCTGCCCCGCGTATCATCGCCTCATCATGCAATCCGAACGCATTCCACAACACCAAACCATGGTATGATGGGTCCGGTTCGGTTATCTCCGGAAAATCTCCTTTTGACCAGTCGAACTTTCCCGAATCCACAATCGCACCGCCGATACTCGTACCATGGCCGCCAATGAACTTTGTCAGCGAATATACCACAATATCTGCGCCATACTCAAAAGGATTAAATATCAGTGGTGAAACCGTATTGTCCATCATCAATGGAATATTATGAGCATGAGCAATATCCGCTATAGCCCTGAAATCATCGACATTATTCTTGGGATTGCCAATCGACTCGACATACAGCAATCGCGTGTTTTCATCGATTGCCTGCGAGTAATTGCCCGGATCGGACGAATCCACAAACCGTGCCTCCACACCCAGCTTAGGCAGCGTATAATGAAACGCGTTGTATGTCCCGCCATACAAAGCATCGCTTGAGACGATGTTCTGCCCGGCCTTGGTAATATTCAACACTCCCATCGCCACCGCTGCCGCACCCGAGGAAAGCGCCAATGCACCAACGCCCCCATGCAGGGCCGCCAGCCGCTTCTCCAGCACATCCGTCGTCGGATTCATGATACGGGTGTAAATGTTGCCGAATTCTTTCAGGCCGAACAGGTTGGCGGCATGTTCGGCTGAATCGAAAACGTACGATGTGGTCTGATAAATCGGCACCGCTCGTGCATTCGTGGCCGGGTCGGCATCCTGTCCGGCGTGCAGAACTTTCGTGCCAAGACCGTAATTATCCTTACTACTCATTGTTTCTGTCCCTTTCAACTACTCAAAAAAGTCCTTGCAAAAAAACGACACGAAACATAACCCATTGTTATTCAAGAACATACGCTTGTATCGGTTCGCTATCGCCAAGAATCTTTGACAAAACCACCAAAAATACTTGACATCTGATCATTGATAGTTTATCATCTTGATAGAATAAGTCAAGATTATTTGTGGATTTTTTGGTGAAAACATGAATGTTTCGCAGAAATGTCAGTATGCCTTGAGAGCGGTTTTCGAGTTGGCAAGGCGAGGCGGACGCACCCCAATAAAAATCGCCGAGATCGCTCAAGCCCAGGCAATCCCCGTTCGGTTTTTGGAGGTTATCCTGGCCGAACTCAAGCACGGGGGTTTTGTCGAGTCACGCCGGGGTATGCAGGGCGGGTACTTGCTGGTCACTTCCCCAAAAGATTTGGCCACCGGGCAGATCATCAAGTATATCGAGGGGTCACTGGCGCCGGTGAAGTGTCTGGCGGAAACGAATGGCGAACCATGTCCGCTAAAGGAGAAATGCTCGTTCACAGATATGTGGACGCGGGCACGCGATGCCGTAGCCGAGGTGTACGATTCTGTCACCTTCCAGGAACTCGTGGATAATGACCGTACGGCAAGGGGAGAATGTGCCGCGGATTACTGTATCTGATTCCGAGAAGATTAGTAGATGGGTGGCGTAGTGATTGAGCCAATAAAAAACAAGATAGAAACTCTTAAAAAAGAGCGTAAAGCAGTAATTTTGGTGCATAATTATCAACTGCCTGAGGTGCAGGATATTGCGGATTTTCTCGGCGATTCACTGGAGTTAAGCCAGCGTGCCGCTGAAACTGACGCTGAAGTTATTGTGTTTTGCGGTGTTCATTTCATGGCTGAGACAGCAGCGATATTGAGTCCGGGGAAGACGGTTTTATTGCCGGACGTAAACGCCGGTTGTCCCATGGCTGATATGATCGACGCTGAACAGTTGCGACAATTAAAGCGGGAGCATCCAAACGCTACGGTCATCTGTTATGTCAACAGCAGTGCGGAAGTGAAAGCGGAAAGCGACTATTGCTGCACGTCGTCAAACGGCGTAAAGGTTGTAGAATCCCTCAAGGACGACGAAGAGATCATTTTTGTGCCCGACAAGTACCTTGGGGATTATATTGCCCAGAAAACGGGGCGAAAGATGGTGTTATGGAATGGTTACTGCCCGACGCATGTTCATATTCGTGAAGGTGATATTGCCAGTGCAAAGACCCAGCACCCTGACGCGATTACCATGGCCCATCCGGAGTGTCCCAGACCGATACGCGATATGGCTGATGTTGTCCTTTCGACAAGCGGGATGTGCAGGTATGCGAAAAACAGCGACGCACAGAAGTTCATTATCGCAACGGAACCAGGCATAATTCATCGGCTCAAAAAGGAAAACCCAGGCAAACGGTTTTACGCAGCTTCAGAAGCTGGCGTGTGTCCGAATATGAAACTGACGACCATGGAAAAAGTACTCTGGTCTCTTGAGAAAATGGAGCATAAAGTCGAGGTGTCGGCTGAGGTTCGTAGCCGAGCACTAAAGGCTGTGGAAAACATGATAGGTATAACAGTATGATGTGGGACTATACAGAAAAAGTTAAGGATCATTTCCGCAATCCTCGAAACGTGGGGGTTGTTGAGAATCCCGATGGCATCGGAGAGACAGGTTCGCTTGCCTGCGGGGACATGCTCAAGCTGACATTTTCGCTGGATGCAGACGGCCGGATAGCACAGGCCAGGTTTCAGACGTTCGGCTGTGCCAGTGCTATAGCCTCTTCGTCGGCATTGACGGAAATCATTAAAGGCATGACGCTGGAAGAGGCGGAAAAAGTGACCAACCGCGATATAGCTGATTATCTCGGCGGGTTGCCGGAACAAAAAATGCACTGTTCGGTTATGGGCAGGGAGGCGCTTCAGGCAGCGATAAACAACTACCGGACCGGCGAAAAGGGATTAAGGGAGCTTGAAGGCCGAATTGTATGCACTTGTTTCGGGGTAACAGAGCCTGAAATAGAACAAGTAGTTCGCGAAAATAATCTTTCAACGGTAGAGGATGTGACCAATTACTGCAAGGCCGGCGGTGGTTGCGGCGGTTGCAGGGCAGACATAGCACAAATTATTTCCAGGATACTGGGCAAACCCGTCGAAGTTGCTGAAGCCGAGCCTCCACGTAAAAAGATGACTAATATCCAAAAGATAAAACTTATCGAGGAAACAATCGAACGAGAAATTCGGCCCGCATTGCGGCAGGATGGTGGTGATATAGAATTGGTCGATGTGGTGGGAGATCGTGTTCTGGTGTCGTTTCGGGGAGCGTGTGCGAAGTGCAGAATCGCAAAAGTTACGATAATAAATGTTGTTCAGCCCAAGCTTCGTGAATTTGTCTGCGATGATCTGTTTGTTGAGGAGGTTGAGCCGTGAGAAATGTGTATCTCGACAATAACGCGACCACACAGGTAGCTCCTGAGGTTATTGAGACAATAGTTCCCTTTTTTGAGAATCTTTGGGGCAATCCTTCTAGTATGCACACGTTCGGAGGTCAGGTTAAAAAACACGTTGAGCGAGCACGCGAACAGGTGGCATCATTGATAGTCGCTGATCCATCGGAGATCATTTTCACCAGTTGCGGTACGGAAAGCGACAACATGGCCATTAGAGGCGCGGTCGAAGCACACGGCGGACATCCACATATCATTACAACTCGGGTCGAACATCCTGCGGTGCTTGCCGTGTGTCGGCATCTGCAAAACCATAACTGCACACTCACTGAGTTGCAGGTCGATTCTCAGGGACAGCTCGACATCGACCAGCTAAAAGACAGTTTCACCGCAGATACCGCGATTGTCTCGATTATGTGGGCGAACAACGAAACCGGGGTAATCTTCCCAATTGATGAAATAACGAAACTCGTAAAGCAGGCAGGCTGTATCATACACACCGATGCAGTGCAAATTGTCGGCAAGCTGCCGATAGACGTCAGGAAAACGCCGATAGACATCCTTTCGCTGTCGGGCCACAAAATTCATGCCACAAAGGGGGTTGGGGCACTGTACATCCGAAAAGGCACGAGGGTGAATCCACTAATACTGGGCGGTCATCAGGAAAACGGCAAACGGGCCGGGACTGAAAATGTACCGTATATCGTCGGCCTGGGAAAAGCCTGCGAACTGTCGCAAATGCACATGAAAAAAGAAATGGTGCGTGTCAAGGCATTGCGTGATCGGCTGGAGGCCGGCATCCTAAAAACATGCCCGGAAGCAGCCATTGCCGGGGGCGGACAACCACGGCTGCCGAATACGGTTAATGTTGGTTTTGGGAAGATCGAAGGCGAATCCATTCTTCTGATGCTCGACGACCTCGGAATAGCCGCTTCGTCCGGCTCAGCCTGTACATCCGGCTCATTGGAACCGTCTCACGTATTACGCGCAATGGGGATTCCGTTTATCTCGGTCCATGGCTCTATCCGCTTTAGTCTCAGCAGGTATAACACCGATGATGACATTGATTATACGCTAAAGCACATTCCACATGTTGTTGAGCGATTATTGGAGCTTTCGCCTTTATAACTGATATACGCAGCTAATCAGGATTGCAGGGGTGCAAATTCTTTCCCTTGCACCCCTCCGGCGAAATGCTATAATGTGACTCGACAAGTTACCAGCTTCCGATTGACCGATGGTGTTATGTTAACTCATTGAGATGAGAAAGCGTAAGTTGTACCCGATGGGTACAAGAACGGAAAAAAGCAAGTGAAGGCATTAGTTACAGGAGGCGCCGGGTTCATCGGATCGCATTTGACCGAACGGCTCTTACAGACCGGTCACGAAGTGGTCGTAATCGACGATCTGAGCACGGGTAGTCTCAAGAATATCGAAGCGGTACATGACCATCGGCAGTTCCAATTCGTTCAGGACAATGTGCGGAACCCCGAAACGATGTACCGTCTGACCCGGCAGTGTGACATCATATTTCATCTGGCTGCGGCGGTCGGCGTGCAGCTTATCGTCGATCAGCCGGTCAGAACGATCGAGACCAACATCCACGGTACCGAAGTCGTGCTGGAGATGGCTAACAAATTCCACAAAAAAGTACTGCTGACCTCGACCAGTGAGGTGTACGGCAAAAGCGAAAATGTGCCGTTTCGGGAAGACGATGACACAGTACTGGGCAGTACCAGGTTCAGCCGCTGGTCGTATGCATGCAGTAAGGCGATCGATGAGTTTCTGGCGTTAGCTTACCATCAGCAATATGAACTGCCGGTCATAGTGGTTCGTCTTTTCAATACAGTAGGGCCGCGTCAGACCGGACAGTACGGAATGGTGATACCGCGATTTGTGGACCAGGCGCTGAAAAATGACCCTGTCGTAATCTACGGTACGGGCAAACAATCGCGATGCTTTTGTTACGTACAGGACGTGATCGACGGGCTGATGGGCCTGATCGATTGTCCCGAATCGCCGGGGCGGGTGTACAACATCGGCTCGACCGAGGAGACCACCATCGAGGCCCTGGCAGACAAAATAATCGAACTGACCGGCAGTGCCGGCAAAAAACGATACATCCCCTATCAACAGGCTTACGGCCGACCTTTCGACGACATGATGCGGCGGGTCCCTTCGCTGGACCGAATAAAAAAACTGACCGGATTCGAGCCTAAAACCAACCTTCAGCAGACATTAAAACTGATTATCGACGACAAAAGATAAAACTATGACTACATTGAAATTGAAAACGATCGATCAGTTGGATCCTAAATGCCTGGCAAATGTCAAAATTCTTTTGACCGATATTGACGATACTTTCTCGACCTCCGGCAGGATCACTGCCGAGGCATTTGACGCTCTGTGGCGACTTCATGATGCCGGCATACGTATTATAGTCGTCACAGGTCGGCCGGCCGGATGGTGCGACCATATCGGGCGTTTCTGGCCGGTGGATGCCGTGGTCGGCGAAAACGGAGGGTTTTACTTCCACTACGACGGAGAAAAACTGCGTCGTCGTTTTCTCTATAGTCAGGCCGAAAGGACCGCTTTCCGCAAAAAACTGCAGTCACTGCGCAAAACGATTTTGCAGCAGGTACCCGGCAGCGATATTGCCTCCGACCAGCCTTATCGGGAATATGATCTGGCTATAGACTTCTGCGAAGACGTCAAACCACTGCCGCGCGAACAGGTTCTGCGCATCAAAGAACTGTTCGAACAAGCCGGTGCTCACGCCCGGATTTCCTCGATCCATGTCAATGGCTGGTATGGCGATTTCGACAAACTCTCCACCGCAAAATTATGTGTGCGCGAGCTTTTAGGCCTCGAACTGGACAGAGAAAGTGAACAGTTTGTTTACTGCGGCGATTCACCCAATGACGAACCGATGTTCGGGTTCTTTCGGTTATCGTTCGGAATGGCTAATGTCGAACCTTTCCTGGCGATGATGCAGCATCATCCGAGATTTATCACTACCAAGCCCTGCGGAGCGGGTTTTCGACAGGTTGCCGATCTGATTCTGCAGGCTCGGGCGCTCGGAGAACAGCCCTGATGAGCAACTCATACAAAAACAAATTCTATTTTGTGCAACTGCTTACCTGTGTACGGATACCGCTGATCCTCGTGTTCCTGGCGGTGAATTTGTTTGCCGACAAACCGCTGAGTCAGTTATGGTTTACGATCGCTTTCACAGCGATGATCCTCTCAGCCGTGACTGATCTATTCGATGGTTATTTTGCCCGCCGGTTTCAGGTGGTCTCCCGCATGGGAGCCTACATGGACCCTCTGACCGACAAGGTTTTTTACCTGACCACCTTCCCGACTTTGGTTTACCTGGCGGGGCTTGCCGGACAGTATAGGCATGCCGGACTGTTACTTGGCCTGGCGATCCTTTTTCTTATGCGCGACCAATGGGTATCTTTTCTGCGGTCGATCGGGGCCTTGTATGCCGTCGATGCCAAGGCCAACTGGTCCGGCAAAGCCCGCACCATCATCTCCTTCCCGGCAATCTGCACAATCTACTATTACCTCCAGGCGCCCCAACACTGGTGGCTGCAGCTCCATCCGATCATCATCTATACCGTGGAAATTGCCAGTATGATAATCAATCTGGTATCTATATGGGTATATACCGCCTACTACTGGCCCTGGCTCAAAAAAGAACTGCGGCCGCCGAACGGACCGAGCGGACCAGAATAAACCACCCGCCCACACAAACCGATAACCATAATCGCTCAGGTTAACAACCACCAATTGCCGATGAAAAGAGCATGATAAATCCATTTTTACATCGTGCCCGCAGCTTCCCCATAAAACTCATCATCGACATCCATTCATACTGCAATGCCCGCTGTACTATATGTCCCTATCCTCGTTATTCCAAGCGACTCAGTCAGGGCCGGATGCACTGGCCTTTGTACCAGTCTATTGTGGAAGAGTTTGCCGCACTCGGTCGAGAGCATGGTTTTCGTCCGATATTAACTTACTGTTATATGGGCGAACCTTTTTTGGCTGATGATCTGGACCGTTATGTCAGTCTTGCTTTGGATCGCCAAATAGACGTATATCTCAACACCAACGCCTCGGTTATGACCCCGCAAAAGATCGATGCCCTGCTGGAAACCGGCTTTAACGGAAAAATCCACATCAGTTTTCACGGAATAACCCCGGAAGTTTATCAACGAATCCTCGGCCTGGACTACCACACCTCGCTAAAACACGTGCTTTACCTGATCGAACAATACAATCCGGAAAACATCCTTATTCGCGGTGTGGACGACAATTGGCCCACTGGCGAACCGCAGCGATGGCTCGAGTTTTGGCGGGACAAACACGTACAACTGGAATATCTCCCCCCGATCAGCCGCTGTGGAGCCGTGGGGAGATTGCGGCCAAAAAACTCGAAAAAAAGCTCAAGCAACACCGTTCGCCTTTATGGCTGCCAATGCCATCATCCCCTGGTGGAGATGGTGATCCTGTTTGACGGTCGGGCCGTAATGTGCTGTCAGGATATGGGCCGCGAACTGATATGGGGTGACGTTGGCAAAGATGGTATATCAACCGTTTGGAACTCGCCGCCGCGTAAGGAGGCGATAGAGTTGCTTTATAGCGGTAGGGCTGCCCCACGCAGCTTTCTTTGCTCGCGATGCGAACAGGCCCTGGGACCGGCTGGACTGGCCAGATCGCTCGGACAGGCGATCTGGAACAAACTCACGCCTCCTCCCAAAAAGCACCCGGCGGCCGTCCTTATACCCAGTTAGCTATTTATGGCTCACTGACCGAACAAGTGGATCGATCTCCAGGTCATAACGTTTCATCTTCTTATAAAGTGTAGTACGGTTGATCTCCAGCATATCGGCGGCCAATTGGCGGTTCCAGTTGTTACGCCGCAAAGCCATCTCGATAATCTTTTTTTCCGGTTCTTCCAGGGCCTCGCGCAGGTTCAGCGACTTGAACGCCACAGCACTTTCACTATTAACATGGTCGATGATATTTTGTGGCAGATCGTTCAGTTCGATATTGCTGTGCTTGGAGAGTACCACTGCCCGTTCGACCACGTTCTCCAGTTCACGCACGTTGCCCGGCCAACTATAGTGTTCCAGTGCCCGCAAAGCTTCGTTATCGAAGCTGGTTTTTTCCTTGCCGTGCTTGAGGTTCATCGCCTCCAGAAACCTTCCTGCCAGCAATGGTATGTCGGTGACCCGCTCCGCCAGGGCCGGCATCTCGATATTCACCACGTTGATCCGATAAAACAAATCCTCACGGAATCCCCCGGCCTTGACCTCTTCCTGCAGATCTACGTTCGTAGCCAGCAGAACGCGAACATCGACTGTCTGCGTCTCGTTACTGCCCACCCGCTCGAACTGCTTCTCCTGCAGCACCCGCAAAAGCTTCACTTGCAGACTGGGCGGAGCAGAGTTGATCTCATCCAAAAACAACGTCCCGCCGTCCGCCGCCTGGAACTTACCATTTTTATCGCTTACCGCTCCGGTAAACGAACCTTTGACATGACCGAAAAGCTCACTTTCCAGCAGTGTCTCCGGCAATGCTCCGCAGCTCACCTCCACAAACGGCTTTCCCATGCGGTTGGACCGATGGTGGATCGACCGGGCGATCAGACTTTTGCCGGTACCGCTCTGACCGGTAATCAACACTGTCGCTTTACTGTCGGCCACGGCCTCGATCAGCTCGAATATCTTGAGCATCTTGTAGTCCTGACCGACAATATTATCCAGCCCGTATTGCCCACGTAGCAGATTGCGCAGATTGCGATTTTCCTGCAGTAACGCCTGCTGCTCCAAGGCTCGAGAGACAATCATGCGGATTTCGTCATCGACGATCGGCTTGGTCAGATAATCGTATGCCCCCATCTTAATAGCCTCGACCGCGCTTTCGATCGTGCCGTAGCCGGTGATAACAATCGTGACCACTTCCGGATAACGCTTGCGGATCACACGCAGCAATTCGAACCCGTCCATCTCCGGCATATTGACGTCGGTAACAACCAGGTTGTAGTCCTGTTTTTCCAGCTCCCCAAGGGCCTGTTTGAAATCCCCTGCCTGACGACACTGGTAACCTTCTAACTTAAGAAACTCGCATAACGATTCACGAATGATCTGATCGTCATCGACTACTAATAGTTTTGCTCCCGCCATTTCTACTGTCTCCCTTTCCTGTCCGAAAAACCTACAGCTATCCGCTTCGTAACCGCCTGATTTGATTCTTGGTGGCAGACCCCAGCGGTATGCTTACCGTAAAAACCGCCCCTCCACCCGGCCGATCCTGGGCACAAATATGTCCGTTATAACGTTCGATAATATCTTTACAAATAGCCAAGCCCAGCCCTGTACCTTTACCGGCGTCTTTGGTAGTAAAGAACGGCTCAAAAAGCCTCTTGTGCGTCTCCTTGCTGAGACCGCAGCCGGTATCGGCAAATTCGATCAGCAAATAGTGCTCGTCACAACCGGTCCGGACGGTCAGCTTGCCCCGCTGATCCATGGCGTCTGCCGCGTTCTTGATAAGATTGCAAAAAACCTGAAACAAATTACCACTGCGAATATGGGGCAAATCCGAAGTGTATTGCCGCTCCACCTGGATCTTCTTCTCCAGAATCGGCGACTCCATCGCTTTGAGGGCGTCTTCCACAATATTGTTGAGATCGGTCTGTTCAAAAGCCGAATAAGTACTTCGCGAAAATTCCAGCAACTCACCTATGATCTGCACCATCCGCTGCAGACCTTTACGCGACTCCTGAAGATACCGCACGCTTTGATCGCTGTTGTTTTTGTCCGCCACCACCCGCAGAGCAAGATTAATATAACGCAAAATCCCGTCCAGCGGATTGTTCAATTCGTGAGCCACACGGGCGGCAAGCTTCCCCATCGCCGCCAGACGCTCCGCCGACGCCAGATCGTTTTCCATCATCACTTTATCCGCTATGTCTTCTATCAAAAGAATACCGCCGATATGCCGATTAGTTACTTCCTCGGTCAACGGCGTACAGATAATATGCAAAATATGGTTCACATCATCGTTGGCATAAGCAATATTCTCGAAAACGCACGGATCCGAACTCTCCAGGGCCAACTGTAAACGCTGATGCCACGTCTGCTCCTGATCGAAGCTACTGCCAAAGGACAGGGCATCGGCAATGTTCTCCGCTGGGATTAACATCCCCCTGGCACTGGGATTAATGTCGGTTATATTCAACTCCGTATCAAATGCCACTACACCCAAAGGCATGACATTGATAAAATGACCCGCCATGTAACCAAAGCGAAGCTCCGGTGTCTTCGAACCGTTAAAAGCGACTTTCAAAAAACCGCTGGCCTGATCGTTTTGTTTTTTCTCTTTTTCCGTTTGCATAATTCCGATAACAAAAACCTTAGATATTGCGGATCGATCTCCCAAAAAGTTGATACGAAAAACTACCTCAATTCTCTCTCCTGCCGAACTGTTCAAACATTATTGCATGTGGCTTGATTCTGCCCAATAACAAATGAGAAACATATTTCTCTCTAATATACAATTACAATTTTACCGCCTAAAAGTCAAGAGCATTTGTTGTTTTTTCGCAACATTGACCTATAAAAGTGTTGTAAAAACACAACATTAGAATTATACCGATTGTGTTGAGTTTAAGGAGTAGGTAACAGAGGTAGTTTGTATGGTTTGTTATGTTGTTTTTCTGCAACATCAAGCTATATGCTATAACGTCCCAACAGCTATCTTAACCCTAGTTTGTTATGCGTTGCGATTACTCGCCATTGCCATAAGACTCGACTGTGACATTGTGCCTGGCCAGGGCCGCTGAGCATCCTATCCCAATAACGATACCCGCCAGCCCTGAGAGAAAATCACTAACATCAAAACTTCCACGCATCCACATACTGACAAATCCATCCAGACATGCGTAAAAACCCAACACAAATAATGTCGAGACCAGTATGGTTTTATTGATTATAAACCGCCGCTGCGGACAAAGCATCCGCCACCAGGCGAGCGTCAGCGCCAGATACGCCGTCATCATATATGCTGCCCTAAACGGCTGCAAAAACTCCGGCAACTTAACAAATGGTTTATCACCCGGCCAATGAGTAATCACCGCCAAACCCACCCAGTAAAGTATCAACCAATACAGCCAGCGACGGATCAAAAACAACAACAGCAATGCCGTCAGGCTCCCGCACATATCGAACACCCAGTCAAAAGGATCACATGTCCGACCTATAAATTTCAATCCCTGCGTTATCTCATCTATCGCCCCGTAAAGAGCAAACAAAACAACAACTTTATACAGCCTCCCTTTACGCAGGCTCGGCCGATCCGTACCATAACTGGCCACCCAAAACAACACGGTCAAAAACAAGTACGCGACAAAATGCAGCATCTTGTCCTTACCGTATATGTCCATCCGTGGCGGACGGGGAAGATGCGTCCCGACAAACAACATTGGCCAATAAATAGCCAGCACCAGCCAGGGCAGCAATGATTGTAATCGTTTCAGGTTCATAAAATCCCATCGGGCTTCCCAACGGCCATGCTGTTTACAATCGATGGGTGCATACTTATGCGAAACTTGTGCAAAACATAAGCAAGCTTCATCTTTGCCCGCCCTCTGCCACACGCTTGCGTGCGTAAACAATTATCCACGGTCATCCTGACAATCAGTCTCTTTGCTTACCAGAGAATCAGCCTTGCTATCCGAACCAACCGTCCCGCCGGCAGGAGCAACAGCCACAACTTTCGGCTGATCGGCCTGGACGCCACTCACTGCCCTATTACCATCGACCGTTATCGGTTCGCTGGCTTCTTCCTGCCCAGACTCATTAGCGGACATCGCCTCGACTTCTTCAGCCAAAGCTCGATAATCCCGGGCGCCGTTGCAATCCGGTTCATATTCAAATATCGTTTGACCATGACTGGGAGACTCAGCCAGTTTTACATTGCGACGAATTCGGGTCTCGAAAATCCTGATATCACTCCACGGACAGTCCCGATCCCGCTGACCAGTGAAAAATCCCTTTATGTCGCCTACAATCTCCGTTGAAAGTGAAGTTCGTGCATCGAACATGCAAAGCAGTAACCCACTGACCTTCAAGCCCGGATTGATCCGCTTTCGCACAAGCAAAAGTGACTCCAGCAACTGGCTCAACCCCTGCAACGAAAGAAATTGACCTTGCATCGGTATAAAAACTTCCCCTGCCGCCCCTAATGCGTTCAGCGTCAGCAGACCCAGCGAAGGCGGACAATCGATAAAAATATAATCGCACTCCTGATCGTAACCCGCCAACGCATTACGCAAAATGGTCTCCCTGCCTACCACAGAGACTAACTCCTGCTCCGCTGCCGCCAGATTCAACTCCGAAGCCACCATCTTCATGTTATCCCGCACCGATATTAGTGACTTTACCAGCGGCTCCGACTCCATCAACACCGAATAACTCGAGCACTTGATATCCTCCGGTGCTATCCCCATAAAAGCCGTCAGATGCGATTGCGGGTCCAGGTCTATCAAAACAACCTTTTTACCCATTTCAGCCAGCGCCGCAGCCAGATTGACCGTCGTAGTAGTCTTACCGACTCCCCCCTTCTGGTTAGCTAAAGCAATAATCCTCATATTCCGTTGTCCAAATCTCTCAGATTGCATTTCTCAAACATATCACTATTGGGCTAATTATAACTCAATCGCTCGGCATGGGCAAGTAACTGTTTTTGGCTGCTCATGGGCACCTCACACGTTCTATCCTTCTCATCCCAGGCGACTGCTTGCCATCACAAAACATACCTGAGTTGGTCTCGATACTACGATTTGTTACCACAATTTGTTACAGATAATTATAATATTTGTACTATAAGACATAACACTCCCCAAAAACTTGGCGATCAATAAGCAATTTTAGGATGTATTCGTCACTTGCCCAGTGTGCTCATCGAATAATCACATCGAATACATCACAACAGTTCAAATATATATGGTCTTTCAAAATTTCGACATCAAATAAACTGTAAAATGTTCAACATCTCACCGTAACACACCTCTAAATTTATAAATTAAAGCGATTAACTATCAGTTAAGCTGTTAGATTGTTCCGCAGTAACGGTTTTTTTTATAAATTTGGTTTGTTTTTACGCAATCTTTCTGTTTTTTTATAAATTTGGTTTGTTTTTACCTGAATTTGATTTGTTTTTGTGTGATTGTAGTTTGTTTTCAACAGTCTTGGTTTGTTTTTATGTGGATTTGGTATGTTTTTGCATGAAATTAGTATGTTTTTACCTGAATTTGATTTGTTTTTACGCAATTTTAGTTTATTTTTATATTAACGGATTACAAAACTAGATGTTTGTGTGTGTCTGATAAAAATATAATGAAGCCATATGAGCTTATATGACGATAAAAAAAAAGAAGTTTTTCTATTGCTAAAAAGTAAATAAGAAATAATGATCGATGAAGAGTTTTGTTCGAAATAGTTTTTGATTGTTTAACATGCGATTGATATTCACTTCGGAAAGGAGGTGATACACATGGCGAAGAAAAAAGTAGCGAAGAAAAAAGTAGCGAAGAAAAAAGTAGCGAAGAAAAAAACCACCAAGAAGAAAACCGCCAAAAAGTAAAAATGAGTCATAGTTAAACTATGACAGGTTTGTCGGTGGAAAGTTTTATCAATATCAAAGCCGACGAACCTTAGTCGAATGAGTAGTTCGACAAAAACGGCAAAACCACTTTGGCACTTAAAGAATAAGTGGTGTTTGCGGGCAAGTATGGAAGATCCTTTCGCCACGGCAGGGTCTTCCTTTTTTTTTAGTCTGAAATAGTCGCTGCCAGCAAGGAAAATGTTCGCCATGGTGTTGCGTAACTTCATTAACCACAAAAGGTTGTGGCTGTGCAGGTCTTGGCTGGCCGTGGTGCTGGAGGTAGTGTCAAGAATCTTTCGCACTTTTTTTTCTGGTAGTCTTTCATCTGGTCTTATCTTCCATGCCTGGCCCCCTAGGGGGCCGCGAGTTATCGGGCTTACGCGGTGCTTTTTTCCTTGATGGGCCGATCTCTTTCAAGTTCATAAAGGTGAGCCATGTCCATATAGCGACGACTACCCCACTTGGTACCAGCAATGTACCTCAGTCGAGCTGTAGCTAACATCAACGCTGAATGGCCATCCGGGAAACTGCCAACCACCTGCGTTCTACGTCTGATCTCACGCATAATTCGCTCAAGAGGATTGTTGGTTCGTAACTGCCGCCAGTGCTTATCAGGATAAGAATAATAACTGAAAGTCTCCTCAAAACCCTCAGCAACGATCTGGGCGGCTTTCGACAATTTCATCTCTTTGAGCTTCTCGATGACAGCGTGGGCCTTCTCTGTGGCCGCCTGTTTGTCTTCCTGGGCATGGATAGCCTTGAGCATCGCT
>Ga0315290_10000271_pt1 | contig 32333 bp, 21 predicted proteins | sample YL17G12_0_MG_FD_203627 | JGI IMG/M metagenome (GOLD analysis project Ga0315290, IMG submission 203627) | Sediment microbial communities from Yellowstone Lake, YNP, Wyoming, USA - YL17G12_0 | ecosystem: Environmental > Aquatic > Freshwater > Lake > Sediment | place: USA: Wyoming | collected... | reverse complement strand
CTCGCCAGTGCTGGGGGTGGATGGTCCCGAGGGAGTTGCATTGCAGACAGGGCGTTGAGTGCCGAGCGCCGGGCCCAGCGTAACGTCTTCGACGGCGCATGGGAGCGCGGCCCTGGGTCGAACACACCGACCCGACCCAGGCACTGGCGAGACGCCAGTGCCACCCAACCACCCAACCACCCAACCACCCAACCACCCAACCACCCAACCACCCAACCACCCAACCACCCAACGCCGCTGCACGGCGTTTCGCGGTTTCGCCCTTTCGGGCCTTCGCAGTCCTCCTGGGGATACATCACCCCAAGCGAAGGGGGGTAATTCGGCCGCAATTGCGGTGCGGCACTTCGTCGCCCCAATGCGCCCCCGTGTCGTCGACGCCGTGACTGCCGAAGCCTTGCACTGTCCTCCCGGGCGGCGATACTGGGAGGTGCCTCGCGTCCGGGAGGCCCGCGCCGGGCGATGGACTTCAGACGCTGCTCGTGGAGGAAACGAACATGGCCGCGTACAAGCTGGTGAGATGGGGGGCGTGCCTGGTCGGGTTGGTGCTGCCGGCCGTGCCCCAGGCGGCTGGGGCTGCGCAGGTCGTCGCCGAATCGGCCCGGCAGATCCCCCTGGCGTACCGCGTCGACGTGGTGGTCGTCGGCGGGGGCACCGGCGCGGTGGCCGCAGCCGTGGCCGCCGCAGAGTCCGGTGCCCGGGTGTTCCTCGCCGCCCCCTACCCCTATCTCGGGGACGACGTGACCGCCACGTTCCGCCTCTGGCTCGAGCCGGGGGAAGTGGCCCAGGCCCCGCTGGCCCGGCGGATCTTTGCCGACCCGATCGACCCCGGGCCCGACCCGAACCGGATCCCGTTCTCCTACCAGGCCGACCTGCCCGGCGCCGGCGTACACAAGGACACCGATCCCCCGGGGCGCCTGACCGACGGACGCTGGGCGAGCGCCTCGACGCAGAGCGTCCAGTACGACGGCGACGTGACCGTCACGGCCGACCTGGGCAAGTCGCAGCCGATCCGCAAGATCCGCATCATGGCCTTTCGGCGCTTGGCGTCCGACCCGGCCGGCAACGGCTTTGACGTCCGGAAGGTCACCGTCTCCACGAGCGACGACAAGAAGGCATGGAGAGAGGCCGCGGTGCTCGACCGGGCGGAGGAGGAAGGGGAGGAGGAATCGATCGTCTTTTCCGCCCCGCTCGAGGCAAAGGCCCGCTACCTGCGACTGGCCTTCACCAGGCCGGCCGGCTACCGGCGGATCCTGCTGGGGGAGATCGAGCTGGCGGGCACGCCGCCGGCGGGGGCTGCCTCGCCCCGGGCAGACGGCCCGCCGCCACGGCCCATGCACGTCAAGAAAGTGCTCGACGAGGCGCTGCTGGGCGCCAAGGTGCAGTACCTCTACAGTTGCTACGCCACCGACGTGTTGCGCGACGTGGCGGGCCAGCCCTGCGGCGTGGTCATGGCCAACCGTGCCGGACGCCAGGCCGTCGTGGCCAAGGTCCTCGTCGACGCCACGGACCGGGGCTGGGTCGCGCGCATGGCCGGGGCCCGCTTCCGCCCCTACCCCGCCGGCACGCGTACCTTGCGCCGCGTGGTCATCGGCGGCCAACCGGTAGGCGGCGAGGGGGTGCAGGTCCGCTCGATCGATCCGCCGTTCCGCGGCCCGTTCCCCAATCAGGCCAAGACCTCCGGCGGCGAGTTTCGGATCCTCGAGTATGCGCTTCAGATCCCGGTGGCGGCCGACACGGAGGCGGCCTGGGCTGCGGCGGAGCATGCGGCCCGAGCCAAGACCTATCATCCCGAGCAGCAGTTCACCGCGGACCAACTGTTCGAGGTCCCCCCGGACCCGGCCGTCGCGGGACAAAGCGCCCAAGGCGACTGGCCTGGCGTGGAGAAGCTGCCGCTGGGGGCGTGCCGGCCGGCCGGCGTGCCCCGCGTGTACCTGCTGGGCGGATGCGCCGACGTCCCGCGGCCCTGGGCAGAAAAGCTCCTGCGTCCGCTGGCGCTCGTGGACCTGGGGACCCGCATCGGCAAGGCAGCCGCCGGGGAGGCCCGGTCGCTGCCGGAGCCCGCGGGCGTGAGGCTCGCCGGGCAGGCACCGGAAGACCCGGTCCCCGGCGAGGTCCGCGAATCGCTCTCCGGCGTGCGTCCGACGGAGAAGTACGCCGCGGTGAGCCAGGACGCCCGGGGGCTGCCGGTGCTCGGCCAATACGACGTGGTGGTCGTGGGCGGAGGCACGGGGGGCGCCCCGGCCGGGATCGCCGCCGCCCGGCAGGGGGCTAAGACCCTCGTGGTCGAGTACCTGCACGACCTCGGGGGCGTCGGCACCGTGGGGGCGATTGCCAACTACTACTGGGGCAACCGCGTCGGCTTCAGTGCCACCGTGGAAGGCGGCAGCTCCTGGGTCATGCAGCAGAAGGCCGAATGGTGGCGGACCAGGCTCCTGGAGGCCGGGGCTGAGGTCTGGCTCGGCACCATCGGCTGCGGGACGGTGGTCCGCGACGGCCGCGTCGTCGGGGCGGTCGTGGCCACCCCGCGCCGGCGCGGCGTGGTCCTGGCCAAGGTCGTCATCGACGCCACCGGCAACGCCGACGTCGCCGCCGCGGCCGGCGCCGAAACCCAGTACACCGACGCCTCCGAGTTCGGCATGCAGGGGACCGGCCTGCCGGGCCTGACGCTCGGCGACCGCTACAACAACACCGACTTCACCGTCACCGACGAGACCGACATGGTCGACGTCTGGCACGTCTTCGTCTACGCCAAGAACAAGTACCCCAAGGCGTTCGACCAGGGCCGGCTCGTCGATACCCGCGAGCGGCGGCGGATCGCCGGCGATTTCACCATCACGCTGTTGGACCAGGTGAACCAGCGGACCTACCCCGATACCGTGGTCCGCGCCCACAGCGACTTCGACACCCACGGCTACACGGTCGATCCCTACACCCTGGTCGAGCACCCCGAGCGCAAGGGTTTCTACGTGGATATCCCCTACCGGGCGATGCTGCCGGCGGGCCTGGAAGGGATCCTGGTGACGGGCCTGGGCATCAGCGCCCATCGCGACGCGGTGCCCATGATCCGCATGCAGGCCGACGTTCAGAACGGCGGCTATGCGGCGGGCGTGGCCGCGGCGTCGGCCGCCCGGTACGACCTGCCGCTGCGCAAGGTGGATCTACGCGCGGTGCAGGCGCACCTCGTCGAGATGGGCAACCTGCCCGCCAGCGTGCTTTCTGACAAGGACTCCTATCCCCTGCCGGACCGCCGCATTGCCCAGTCCGTTGCGGAGCTGCCAAGCGGCAAAGGGGCGGCCGTCGTCTTTGCCGAGCCCCGGCGGGCCCTGCCGCTGGTGAAGAAGGCCTACGCCGAGGCGGGCGGCAAAGACAAGCTTACCTTCGCCCTGGTCCTCGCCGTGCTGGGCGACGCCACGGGGCTGGACACCGTGTTGGCCGAGGTCGAGCGGCAGGAGGCCTGGGACCGCGGCTGGAACTACCGCGGCATGGGCCAGTACGGCAACGCCTTCAGCCCGCTGGACGTCGACATCGTGGCCCTGGGCCGCGCCCGCGACCGCCGCGCCCTGCCCGCGATCCTCAAGAAGCTCGACACGCTCTCGGCGGAGGTCGATTTCTCGCACCACCGGGCGGTGGCCCTGGCCCTGGAGCTGATCGGCGATCCGGCGGCGGCCCGGCCGCTGGCCGAGCTGCTCAAGAGGCCGGGGATGTCGGGCCACGCGCACACGTCGATCGAGGTGGCGCTGAAGCGCGAGTCGCCCGGCGGCGTCAACGCCGTGGAGACCCGCCGCGATTCGCTCCGCGAGCTGGTCATCGCCCGGGCCCTGTTCCGCTGCGGCGACCACCAGGGACTCGGCAGGAAGACCCTCGAATCGTACCGCCGGGACCTCCGCGGCCACCTCGCCCGGCACGCCCAGGCCGTGCTCCAGGCCGGTCCGAAACCGTGAATCCGGAGAACCTGCCGGCGATCGTTCCAAATTGGTCGAATCGCCATCTTCCCGGTCGCGCCGAGGGGAGTTATGCTGGAGCATCATCGACGGGGAGTCCGTGTGTGCCGAGCCCACTGTTTCACAGGCCCTTTGCGGAGAGATAAGCCATGAGCGACCACGTGACGCGACGCGAGTTTTTGAGCACGACCGCTGCCGGCGGCGCCTTGATGGCGGCACAACTGGCGGCCAATTCCGCGCTGGCCGCGGGGGAGGCCTCCTTGCCGAAACCGCCCCCGGCGAGGATCTACAAGGTCTTCGCGGGCCGGACCGGCGACTCCTATCTCACCCATCCCACCGAGGAGCTCGCCCGGTTCGACAAGTACTTCGCCGACCTGGAGAAGAAGCTGGGCGACGTGAAGTTCGTCGGCGGCGACCTGGTGCCGCCGGCCGACGTGGGCCAGGTGGCCGCCAAGCTCAAGGACGCCGACGCGCTTTTGATCATCCACCTGTCCGGCCACGGCGGCGACGCGCCGGTGCTCGGCAAGCTGATCGACGTGGGCCTGCCCACCGCGCTGTTCTCGCAGCCGTTCAGCGGACACGGCTGGATGTACTTCCCTCAATGGCACAAGCAAGGCAAGAAGGTGGTGCTCCTGCCCAGCAGCGACTGGAACGAGATCGAGCGGATCGTGGGCCTGCTGCGCGTGCCGGGGTGGATGAAGAAGACGCGGATCCTGGCCGTGGGCGGGCCCCACGGCTCCCCCGCCGCCTGCTCCGCCGAGCTGGTGCGCAAGAAGCTCGGCGCGGACGTGGTGACCATCTCCAACGACGCGGTCATGGCGGCCATGAACGCCATTGCCCTGGAGGACGCCGAGGCCGAGGCCCAGGACTACTGGCTCAGCAAGGCCACCGAGCTCGTCGAGCCGAAGCCGCCGGAGGTCATCGCCTCGGCCCGCATGTACCTGGGAGTCAGGAACCTCCTGATCAAGGAGAAGGCCCAGGCCATTTGCAGCACGCACTGCATGGGCGACCCGCGGGGCTGTTTGACCTTCAGCAAGCTCAACGACCTGGGTCTGGTGGGGGCGTGCGAAGGGGACATCGACTCGACGCTGACGATGCTCCTGTTCGCGTACGCCTTCCGCGTGCCGGGCTTCATCACCGACCCGGTGATCGACACGGCCAAGAACGCGATGATCCACTTCCACTGCACCTCGGCGACGAAGATGGACGGTCCCGGCGGGAAGCGGCTCCCGTTCCGCATCCGCACCCAGACCGACAGCCGCGGCGGCGTGGCCCTGGAGGTGGCGAACCGGGTGGGCCAGCCGGTCACCTGTGCCAAGCTGGTGAACCTCGACACGATGCTCGCCGTGACCGGGAAGATCATCGAGACCACGCGCAGCCCGCTGGCCTGCCGCACCCAGTTCACCCAGAGCGTCCCCGACGCCCGGCGGCTCTTCCTCCAGTGGGGCGAAGACGTCATCAAGGGCGACGTGATGACCCTCTTGCACCGTGCCGTCTTCTACGGCGACTACATGAAGCCGCTTCAGGATCTCGGCGACCTGATGGGATTCAAGGTCCGCGAGGAAGGCGGAACGGCCTGACCGGAAGGCTTACCGCACGAGTGGCCGGGGTGGCTGGCGGCCCCAGCGGAGCGAAGCCCCAGCGGCCCAATTTCTGGGGCATCGCTGGCGCTCTGCCCCAGCCACCCTGGGTCAAGATCCAGTTTTCGAACGGGCCGCCTACGGCACGAGCGAGAAGGCCTTTTTCATGGCGTCGGCCACGAGGCCCACGGCCTCGTCGCGGGGGAGCCGGCCGAGGTCCGGGCGGAACGGCTCGGCCACGATCGGCCCGTCGTAGCCGATCTGCGCCAGCGCCCCGAGGAAACTCTTCAAGTCGATCACGCCCGTGGCCCCGGGGAGGTCGCGCCGGTTGTCGACCTGCTGGTCGACCGGCACTCCCTTGGGCGCATCGTTCAGGTGGCAAAGGACCACGTCCGCGTTGCGAAGCGAGAGCACATCGGCCGCGGTCTCCCCCGCCGTGTACCAGTGCCAACTGTCCAGCAGGAAGCCGACGTTGTCGCGGGCGATCTCGGCCAGGAGGTCCTTCATCTCGGCCATGCTGTGGATGAAGGGGAATCGGCCGGAGGCCCAGGCGGTCTTGGGGCCGACGTACTCCAGGCCCAGCCGCACCCCGCGATCGGCCAGCACCTTGGCCGCCTCGCGGAGCCGCCGGGCATGCTGGCGGAAGTTGGCCACGTACGTGAGCGTGCGGTGGCTGGGAGAGAGCCAGGTGGCCACCCGGGTCACGCCTGCGCGGTGGAGCGTCTGGGCAAACCGGGCCAGGGGCTTGAGCCCCTCGGTGAAGCGGGCCTCGTCGCCGCGAAAGTCGATCGGCAGGCCCGCCGCGCCCCACGCCAGCCGCTTGGCCTTCAGATCGGCCAGCAGCTCCTGGAGCTGCCCGTCGGAGAGCCTGGCGAGATGATCGACGGGCGGCTCGATCGACTCGAAGCCGAACTGCCCGGCCAGCTCGACCGCCTGGGCGAAACTGGCCCCCACGCCGATCGACCCGCACGACAGGCCCATGGTGAACTTGCGCTTCGGCCTGGGGCCGTCGGACTCGGCGGCCGAGGCCCGGCTTGTGCCCAACGCGAGGCTGGCGGCGGTCAGTTCCAGGAACCGGCGGCGATTGAGGGCGGACATGGCAGGTCATCTCCCGGGCGGTAAGGACTAATCGGCACTCTCGCACTCTCGTGGTAGCGTATCGCGGCCTGCCCGGTGCTGCAAGGGCCCGGCCGGCGGTTGACCGCCTCCCCAAGACCGCGAATAATCCTTCAGGGGACACACCATCTTCGGGCGCGGTGCCGTGGAACCGGAGTCAACACCTATCGTCGTCGACCGGGACCCGGTCTGCGGGATGACCGCGAAGCCGACCAGCCCGCATCGGCTCGAGTATCAAGGGCGGGTCTACCTGTTCTGCTGCGACCGCTGTCGGCAGAAGTTCCAGGCCGAGCCGGAGAAGTATCTCGCCGCGGGACCGGTCGCAGTGACCGTCGTGGGTGCCATGCCCACGCAAGGCGTGGGCATGCCCGGTCCCGACGCCCCACGGGCTGACAAGCAGCCCGTGCCACCCGGGGTCATCTACACCTGCCCGATGGACCCGGAGGTCCGCCAGACGCATCCCGGGCCGTGCCCGATCTGCGGGATGGCCCTGGAGCCGGAGTTGCCCGCCTGGCCGGAGAGCCCAGAGCACGCCAGCCCGGAGCTGGTCGACATGACGCGGCGGCTCTGGGCGTGCCTGGTGCCCGCCCTGCTGCTGGTCGCGCTGGCCATGGGCGACATGCTGGCCGGGCATCCGCTGATGCACCGGCTGGGGTTGGGACTGCACTGGGTCGAGTTGCTCCTGGCCACGCCGGTGGTCGTCTGGGGCGGTTGGCCGTTTTTCCAGCGAGGATGGACGTCGCTGGTCAACCGCCGGCTCAACATGTTCACGCTGATCGCCCTGGGCACCGGGACCGCGTACCTCCACAGCGTCGCCGCCACGGTGGCCCCGGGCCTGTTTCCCGATTCGTTCCGCACGGAACACGGCCACGTGGCCGTGTACTTCGAGGCGGCGGCGGTCATCGTCACCCTGGTGCTGTTGGGCCAGGTGCTCGAGCTGCGGGCGAGGGCCCGGACCTCCGGCGCCGTTCGGGCCCTGCTGGGTCTGGCCCCCAACACGGCCCGGGCCGTGCGCGACGGCGGGCTCGAAGAGGACCTCCCCCTGGCCGAGGTCCTGCCCGGCGACCGGCTCCGAGTCCGGCCCGGCGAAAAAGTGCCCGTCGACGGCATGGTCCTCGACGGCTCCAGCTTCGTCGACGAATCGATGATCTCCGGCGAGCCGGTCCCGATCGAAAAGAAGCCGGGCGACCGGGTGATCGGCGCCACGCTCAACGGGCTGGGCAGCTTCGTGATGCGCGCGGAGCGGGTCGGGCGCGACACGCTCCTGGCCCAGATCGTCCGCATGGTCGGCGAGGCCCAGCGGACCCGGGCACCCATCCAGCGAACGGCCGACGTTGTGGCCGGCTACTTCGTGCCCGCGGTGGTCCTGGCCGCGGCGATCACCTTTACGGCCTGGGCCGCCTTCGGGCCCGAGCCCCGGCTGGCCTATGCCCTGGTCAATGCCGTGGCCGTCTTGATCATCGCCTGCCCCTGCGCGCTCGGCCTGGCCACGCCGATGTCGATCATGGTCGGCACCGGGCGCGGGGCCACCGCCGGCGTGCTGGTCAAGAATGCCGAAGCGCTCGAGCTGCTCGCCAAGGTCGACACCTTGGTGATCGACAAGACCGGCACGCTTACCGAAGGCAAGCCGCGCCTGGTCGAGGTCCTGCCCGCCCCGGGATTCGACGAACGGGAGCTGCTGCGCCTGGCAGCCGGGGTCGAGCGGGCGAGCGAGCACCCGCTGGCCCGGGCAATCGTCGAAGGGGCCCGGCAACGCGGCATCGAGCCGGCCGAAGTCCGCCAGTTCCAGTCGATCCCCGGCCAGGGCGTGACCGGCCAGGTCGAGGGCCGCACCGTGGCCATCGGCAACCCGAGGCTGATGGAGCAATCGCGGGGTGGCATGCCCTCGCGAAGCGTGGGCATGTCTGGCCCCAAGGAAGCACTGGCTGACAAGCAGCCAGTGCCACCCGACGGGCAGACGGTGGTCTTCGTGGCGGTGGACGGCCGGCCCGCGGGCCTGTTGGGCGTGGCCGACCCGATCAAGCCGACCACACCCGAGGCCATCCGCCAGCTTAGGGCCGAGGGGCTGGAAATCGTGATCCTCACCGGCGACAGCCGCCGCACGGCCGAGACGGTGGCCCGCAAGCTCGGCGTCGACCGACTGGAGGCCGAATTGCTGCCGGACCAGAAGGTCGAGGCGATCCGGCGTTTGAAGGCCGGCGGGCACGTGGTGGCGATGGCCGGCGACGGGATCAACGACGCCCCGGCCCTGGCCCAGGCCGACGTGGGGATCGCCATGGGCACCGGTACCGACGTGGCCATCGAGAGCGCGGGCATCACGCTGGTGAGCGGCGACCTCATGGGGATCGTCCGCGCCCGGCGTCTGAGCCGGGCCACGATGCGAAACATCCGTCAGAATCTGCTCTTCGCGTTCCTCTACAACGCCCTTGGAGTACCCATCGCCGGAGGGATATTATACCCATTCTTCGGGCTACTCCTGAACCCGATGATCGCCAGCGCGGCGATGAGCTTCTCCTCAGTGTCGGTGGTCTCTAACGCCTTGCGCCTGAAGAACTTGCGGCTGTAGCGGCCAGCCAGCATTTCTCACCGCGGTAGGACGGATTGTTAATCCGTCCTTGTACGGGCCAGGTATTTTGGAAAACGGTCTTGCAATCGCCTCCGGAGTGCGTATAATGCAGTAGTGACTTAGTGAGCTAGTGCAGTCAGGAGCACGTTGTGAAAATCGACCCGAGAAGTCACGTACCCATCTATCTGCAAATCGCAGAAGAGGTCCGCTCGGCTGTGGCTGCCGGGCTGTATCGGCCGGGCGAGGCCCTGCCCTCGCTCCGGGCGCTGGCCATCGACGTCAAGGTCAACCCGAACACGGTCCAGCGGGCCTACGACGCGCTGGAGCGCGAAGGGCTGGTCTACTCGCAACGTGGCAAGGGGCTGTACGTGGCGGAGCAGGGGACGGCGTCGGCCCAAACGCGGACCCAAGAGGCCGTGCGCCGCGCGTTGGAGGAGGGGATCCGTGCCGGACGGGCGGCCGGCATGGGTGTCCCGCAAGTTCGAGTCCTCTTCGAGGCGGCCATCGAGCGCATGGCCCAAGTGGGGAGTGAACGGCTATGACCACGCAAGCAGACCACGGCCCGGCCATCGAGCTTGTGGGCCTGACCAAGCGGTTCGGCCGCACGTTGGCCGTCGACCATCTCTCGCTCCAGGTTGCCCGCGGGAGCACCTTCGGCCTGATCGGTCCGAACGGGGCGGGCAAGAGCACGACGATCAGGATGCTGATGGGAGTGCTGTCGCCCACGGCCGGGGAGGCCCGCGTGCTGGGCATGGACGTTCGCACCGAGCCGGTTCGTCTGAAGCAGCGCGTCGGCTACGTCCCGGAGATGCACCACGAGTACCGGTGGATGCGGGTCGAGGAAGTGATCGGCTTCTGCCGGTCGCTGTACCCGTCGTGGAACGATCGGACCTGCCGGGAGATGCTCGACCTGTTTGCGCTCGATCCCCGCAAGAAGGTGAAGCACCTGTCGAAGGGGACGCTGGCGAAGCTCTCGCTCTTGTTGGCAATCTCCCACGAGCCGGAGCTGTTGGTGCTCGACGAGCCGATGGTGGGCCTGGACCCGATCGCCCGGGAGGAGTTCCTCGAGGGCGTGCTGCGAACCCTTTGCGACCGCGGGCAGACGGTGCTCTTCTCCACCAACACGCTCGACGACGTGCAGCGCCTGGCCGACACGGTGGGCATCCTCCATGACGGCCGCCTGCTGGTGCACCGCAACATCGAGGAGCTGCTCGGCAGCACGAAGCGGATCCGGGCCACGCTCGGCGACGGCGGCCGGCCCGGGCGCGTGCCCGCCGGCACCGTCTGGCAGCGGGTCGAGGGACGCGAGTGGCTGGTCACCGTCGGCGACTTCTCCCCCGAGAAGGTCGAGCAGATCCGCGCGGAGAGCGGCGTCGAGCACGTCGAGGTGATCGATCTCGGGCTGGAGGACCTCTTCAAGGACTTCATCAAGGGACAAAGGGCCGGATCATGAAATGGCTCATCTGGAAAGAGTATCGGCTGAATCGGCTGGTCCTGATCGTGGGCGCGGTCCTGCTGGTGGCGCCGCACGCGGCGGCCCTCGTCCTCGCCCTGCGCGGGGTGGGACTGCAGGTGCGCGGAGGCCTGCTGTTGCAGTTGTCCGGCAACCTCATGGTCTCGGGCCTCTACGGCATGCTGCTCTCCCAATTGACGCTCGCGCTGTTGGGCGGGCACGCGATCGCCTGCGAACGGGCCGATCGCTCCGCGGAATTCCTCGCCTATCTGCCCGTCGCGCGGACCAGGATCCTGGCGGGCAAGATCGCGCTGGCGCTGGTGACCGTCGCGCTGATCTGGATTCCGAACCTGCTGATCGTGCGATGGGCCATGGCGGGGCTGCCGGAGCAAGGGCCCAGATTCTACGCCGACATCTGGTCCGCGTTCTGGACCCTCGTGATTACCGGACTGGCGGCTTTTTGCGTCGCCTGGCTGCTTTCCTCTTTCCTGGAAAGCCCGACGTTTTCCATCTGCGGCGGCCTTGTCACGCCCTGGCTGGTCCTGATGGCACTCGCCTTCCTGGTGTGGTGGTTCGAATGGCCGGAGCAGGTCATCTTCCTGGGCTACTCGATCACCTGCCTGGTGCTGGGCCCGGCGTGTTTCGCGGCGGGCACGTGGCACTACCTGCGTCGCGTGGAGCCCTGAACCGGAGGAGAGCCATGCCGCTGGGTTTCAACGGCAACTTGAATCAGCCCGCAGGGGACGCTCGTGCGCGGCCCCATGGCCCAACCAATCGTGGTCGATGGTTCGCATAGAGTTCTGCTCCGGACGGGGTCGGATGAGAGGAGAAGGCAGTTGTTCCCGCTTCCCCGGAAGCCTGCTTCCGAGGGGGGGCTTAATACCCCGAAAGAGTTCAAACTTCTTCCCCGCCAAGTACCCGAGGTACTTGACGAGTTGAGAACGATCTGGCTAGCCTGACGGGGTGTGTGGGAATTCTTCGCCACCGCGGCTGTATGCGGGTGGCGCTCGTCTTGGCCCTCTTGCTGCCAATAGGAGGGGAAGCAAAGCCAGGGGGCGATTGGAGGGCGCTTCTGGCATTGCTCAAGGGAGGCCGGGATCTCGATGGAATACCGAGTACTCCTTCTGATTGTCGCGGCACTGGTTGTCAATGACCGCGCCATCGCGGGGGAGGGCGGCCCCCCGGTTCGGACTATGCCCACCAAGGCGCTGTGGGGGGCGCAGTTGTCCGAGGCCCGTGCGGCCAGGAGCCGAGCCGACCTGATGCGAGCGGACTTGGAGAAGCGGATGCCGGCCGCCACGGGCGCGGCGACGGCGAAGCAGGGCGCGTCCCCCGCTCCGGGCAAGTTCGACGCGGAAGCGGCGGCGGTGGTTCGGGCCTATCAGGAGGTCATCGAACGGTATCCGCACACGGAGATCGCGGCCGAGTGCGCGCTGCGATTGAGCGGCTTCTACCAGTACCAAGGCAGGTACGACGAAGCCGCCGAGCTGTCGGCGAAGACCGCCAGCGAGTTTGCCGGCACCCCCGGAGGGCTCAAGGCCGTCTTCAACACCGGCTTGATCCACGCGCAAGCGCGGGGCGACTACGCCGAAGCCAGCAAGTGGTTTCTCCGGATCCCCAAGCCCGACAAACCCCCCGGTGCCGCTTACGACCAAGAGGACAAGCTTTACCTGGCGGCCCAGCAGCAATTGGCGAAGTGTGAGTTGAGACTCGGTCAGGACGGCCAAGCCGAGAAACGCTCTGGGGAGTTGAAGCAAGCCTTTCCTCAGTTTGGCGATCAACTGGACAAATCCTTTCGGTTCGAGGTTGCTTCACGCGACTCGGCGGCCAACGCAAAGTCGTTGCTCACCTTGTCGGTTGAGACAAAGGCTAAGCTGCTGATCGGGGTGGGGCTCACGCTCATCCTGGTCGGATTGTCCCTGTTTCCGAGGTTCAGCAATTCTCAAGCGTCCAAGTAAGAAAAGGAGTAGTGTGACGAGATGGACGAAGCTATGGTTGGCGGTGACAGTCCCTGTTCTGTCTGGTGCCCTGTTGCTGGCCGGCCCGAGCGAGGTCGTCGGGGGGGTGACGATAACGAAGTGTAAGATGGCCGACAAGACCAATGGGATAGAGGTGACCTCCGGCATGGCGGACTCCGATCTGAGTGTGGAGTTCCGCGGTGCAGCCAAGTGTACCTGTTCGGGCGCCACGCTGACCTACACCTGGTACTTCGGTGACACGACCTCGGCCGACGGGGCAACCGTCAGCCACGTCTACGGTGACGGCGGAGCGGGCAATCGCTCGCCGTCGCTGTCGGCGACGTGCAACATATGCAAGTCGTTCACTCAACAGGGCGGCCTCAGCGTGGCCGCCATCCGAGGGATCACGGTGACGCAAATCGGCGACATCATGAATCCGACCACCAATGGACGGCTGTGCTTCGACGGCTATCGGACCGTATCGGCCGTCGCCGAGCCCAGTGGCGTCAGCGGCAGTGACAAGATCGACTGGTACCTGGTGGTGACGGCCAGTGCCCTTTCCAAGGCCAATATGGCCAGCGGGGATTTGGGCGCCCTTCCCCAATGGCCGATGAGCAACTCCTTGTGGGGTGCTAACACGCTGTACGTCAGCATCGACGGGCCGCACGTGGCCGGCCAGGAGGGTGAGATGATCCTCACCGGTACGGCGAGCTACGTTTCCGAGGACAAGAGCATCAAGGTCTTCTATGACGGCACCGGAACCCAGAACCCCGACGGGGCCAACGTGCCGAACTGGTTCTATTACTACAAGGACAATGCGGGTGGTGGTGCTTACGGTTATGCCTCGACCGGCAGGTCAACCTCCACGGCCGGCGGCGGAATGTCCAGCGTGAGGATTGGCAACGAAGCATACGCCGGCGACCAGTATATGACATTCGACTATGGCAACCCCGGTGGTCGCTTGAGGGCGACGGGTTGGTCTGGCACGAACTACTACTACGCCAACTTCCTCGGTGTCCTGGCCCACGAGACGCAACATGCAACTAACGAGACAGCAGGAGGCGCCGGGGATGGTGACGCCGACGGGGATTTCCTGCGGTCTGCCTTCGAAACCGGCACCTCGCTGACAGATCCTGCCAACCCGAACAGTGCAAGTGCCAGTTATGACGATGGCGAGGTGTACGCCGGCGGACCCGTCGAGAAGGGAGGCATTGATGGGGCGAACACCTCCGCTGACTGGGCACACGCCGGCACCAACTGGCCGTAGCCGCGGAATCGCGGCAGGTATCGTTGGCGAGCCTCTTGCCTGCCGACACGCGGGCGGGATTGTGTTCCGTAGTTGAGGCCAATTGCCCCGTGATTCCCTTTTCGGAGGGGCGGTCATGCTGACGTCGAGTCTGCGGTGGGTGATCGTCATTGGGGGTGTCTGCCTCCTGGTCGGCGGTATCGTTCTGTTCATGGTGGGAGACCCCTCTCCGGCAGAGAAGGACCTTGAGTCGGCCACTTCGCCTCCGGACACGAAAGCCACGAGCCCTGTACAATCCGTTCCGACTCCAGCGGCTCCCACTCAACGCGAAGAGCCTGTCGAGCAACTGTACAGAGCCATCCAGGAGGCCGCAAAGGGCCAGACGGTCACTGAAGACGTCTTGCGACGGATCGAAGGGCTTCGGGAAGCCGGGCGCCCGGATTCCGGCACCGACTTGCGAGAACTCTATGGACGCGATGGTTCGGTGCAGGAACGTACTATCATCCTTCTGGCCCTGCAGAAAGTGGGCACTCCTCAAGCTCTGGCCGCTCTTAAGGAGATCGCACTGAAACCGGGTAGTGGTGCGAGGACTCTTGGACCGCGAGCTGTCCAGGCCATGGCTGCGTTGACCAAGGATTCCAATCAGATCAGCGAGTTGCTGCTCAGCGAGTCGCCGGAGGCGCGCGATGCGGCCGCAACGGCGCTGAGCGGCAAGGAGCTGACCGACGTTAGCGTGCGTCGCCTCGGCGAGCTTCTCCGCTCCGATTCCTGGGTGACGCATAACCTGGTGGCAGCGGCATTTGCCACGGATCGATCCGAGGCGACGGCCGACGGCAAGGCCGCTCTGCTTTTCGCGTCGCTTCCGCAACTGGAACGCCTGAAAGACCCCGAGAAGATCGTTCCTTCGACCGGGGTTACCGCGCGGCAATCGGCGCTGGTTTCCTACGTCAGGGCTCTGGCCGGCATGCCGGCGGCGGACAAGAGCCTTCGAGAGAGACTTGTCGCAGCGCCGGCCGGAAGTCTTGAACACAAGGTTTCCGCGCTGGCATTGGCCTTGCGCAAGGACAAGACGGTGTACCCTAGCATCGTCCCACTGGCTCGGGAAGAGCAGGATGGTCTGCTCCGTCTCCTCGCCGTGGAAGGGCTGGGCCTCGTCGGGTCGGCGCAGGACCTCGGTTTGCTGGAGAATATCGCCAACACCGACCCATACACACGGCCCTCAATGGGCGATCGTATGGGCCAGAGCGACAGAATGGTCTACCCCGTGCGGGTCGCCGCGAAACGTGCCATGGTGACTCTGGGCAAACGCGGTTCGGATAAGCCGTGACCGAGATCGGGCTCCAACTGGCGGAGCGCGACCCGGATTACGGCTGGCGGCACACCGCGGTCCGCGTGCTCCAGGGAGTCAATTCGGAGAAGTCGCGGACCGTCCTCCGCCGCATGGCGCTGGGCGAGGTGGGTCAGCGCGATCCGGGCCTGGAAGACTGGGCGGCCCGGGCCTTGATCGCCTGCAACCGGCGCGAGGCCTGGACGCTCCTGGCCTCCGCCACGCCGCAGGTCCTCACCTCGTCGATGGAGGTATGTCGGCCGACAAGTAGCCTGCGCAAGGCGCGGCTGTAGCGTGCCGTGCGCACCCCTCAATTCGCGGGGGCACCCTGCCCGCCCTGTTGAACCCGTTGCCGGAAGGTTGTAGAATCGACATCGCAGCACACCACGGCACACCGGTTCTTCATTCCTTCGTTCCACCCCCCATCCAGGAGTTGATCCCATGCGTCAGCATTCCCGTAGAGATTTCATCGTCGGCTCGGCAGCGGGCGCGTTGGCCCTGGGGTCCCAGGGGCTGTTGTCGCACGCCATGGCGGCCGAGGAGCCTACCGCCATGACCATCGCCAAATGGACCGGCCCGAAGGAGCTCGGCGCCGAGGAACTCAAGCAGGCCGCCATCAAGCTCACCGAGAAGGCCATCGAGGGGCTGGGGGGGCTGAAGCGGTTTGTGGGCCAGGGGTCGGTGGTCTGGGTCAAGCCGAACATCGGCTGGGACCGCACCCCCGAGCTGGCCGCCAACACCAACCCGGACGTCGTGGCCACCATCGTCCGCCTGTGCTTCGAGGCCGGGGCCAAGAAGGTCCGCGTGGGCGATAACCCCTGCGACATGGCCGCCAAGGCCTATCCGGCCAGCGGCATCCCCGACGCGGTCAAGAAAGAGGGGGCCGAGGTCCTCTTCCTCGACAAGAGCCGCTTCCGCGACACGGCGATCCAGGGCGAACGGGTCAAGAGCATCCCCATCTTTCCCGCCATCCTCGAGGCCGACCTCGTGATCAACGTCCCCATCGTGAAGCATCACCGCATGGCGCTGGCCACGCTGTGCATGAAGAACTACATGGGGGTCATGGAGTCGCGGGGCACCTTCCACCAGGCGATCGCCGAGTGCCTCGTCGACCTCACCCGCTTCATGAAGCCCCAGCTTTGCATCCTCGACGCGGTGCGGATCCTCAAGAACAACGGGCCGAAGGGCGGCAATCTCAAGGACGTCGAGCTGACGATGACGCTCGCCGCCGGCACCGACATCGTCGCCCTGGACGCCTGGGGCGCCGTGGTGATGGGTAAGAAGCCCACCGAGATCAGCTCGATCGTCAAGGGCGCGGAGGCCGGCCTCGGGAAGATCGACTACAAGGCGATCGCCAAGGAGATCGCCGTGTCATGAGTCGGCGCCGGCCAGGGTGGACCGCCGCGCAGACCCGGCGCACGGTGCAGATCGCGCTGCTGGTGGTCTTCTTCGGGCTGGTTTTGGCCGTGCGGCTCCAGCCCGGCACCGACCAGCCCGGCCCGCTGGTCAAGCTCTTCCTGGTCATCGATCCGCTCGTGCTGGCGGCCACCGCCCTGGCCGCGCACGCCGTGCCGAAGATATTGCTTTGGTCGCTGCTGGTCGTGGGGCTGACCGCGGTCCTGGGCCGCGTCTTCTGCGGCTGGGTCTGCCCGATGGGTACCATCCACGACCTCGCCGGACGACTGCTCCGCGCCGGCCGCGCCAAGCGGCGCCAGCCCTGGTCGCGATGGCAGTTGACCAAGTACTACCTCCTGGCGGCGTTTCTGGCCGGGGCGCTCTTCGGGCTGCACTGGGTTGTGGTGCTCGACCCCATCGTCTGGCTCACCCGATCCACGGCCACCGGCCTGCTCCCGGCCGCTCGCTGGGCGGCCGAGGAAAGCTCGACGGCGGTCTTCCAGGCCGATCCGAAGATCGGCTCCTGGCGAGTGTCCGACGCCACCGATCCCGCCTACCAGTTCCTCCGCGACCACGCGTTTCAAGCCCCGGGCCAGGACATCCTCAATCGCCAGGCGTTCGTGGGCGGGGGGCTGATCCTCGCCCTGTTGGCCGTGGTCGTGGCCCTGAACGCGTGGCGGCCCAGGTTCTGGTGCCGGTACCTCTGCCCGTTGGGGGCCCTGTTGGGCATCGTGGCCTGGCGCCCGCTCGTGCGGCGCACGATTGACAAGGAGACCTGCACCGATTGCGACCTGTGCGGCATGACCTGCCACGGCGCGGCGGCCTCGGCGGCGGGCCAGGGGTGGAAGCCCTCCGAGTGCCTCGGCTGCCTGAACTGCACCGAAGCGTGCCCCCGCGGGAGCCTTGCGTTTTCCCTGCCCGCCCCGGGGCGCACGCAGGCGAGCGAGGCGTCGCTCGACCTGCGCAAGCGGGCCCTGCTCGGGTCGGCGGTTGGCGGGGTGTTCGCCCTGGCCGTCCTGCGGATCAATCCGCAGTCGCGGGGCAAGGTCTACCATCCGGCGCTGATCCGTCCCCCCGGCTCCCGCCCCGAGCCCGAGTTCCTCCAGCGCTGCCTGGCCTGCGGGCTGTGCATGAAGGTCTGCCCGACCGGCGGGCTGCACCCCACCTTCACCGAGGCGGGCCTGGAGGGCCTCTGGAGCCCCAGGCTCGTCCCGCAGATCGGCTACTGCGACTACAACTGCACGCTCTGCGGGGCGGTGTGCCCCACGGAGGCGATCGTGCCGCTGACGCTCGACGAGAAGCGGACCGTCCGGATCGGACTGGCCTCGTTCGACGTCACCCGCTGCATCCCCTACGCCTACGGCCGCGAGTGCATGGTCTGCGAGGAGCACTGCCCGATCCCGGACAAGGCGATCTACAGCCTCAACGAGTGGATCGAGGACCGCACCGGCCATTGGAAGAAGATCAAGCAGCCGCACGTGGACCCCGAGAAGTGCACGGGCTGCGGTATCTGCGAGCACGTCTGCCCGTTCGAGGACCGGCCGGCCATTCGGGTGACCAGCGCCAACGAGAGCCGCCACGCGGCCGACCCCGTGCGGCGCCCCCTGGGCAACCAGCCCATCCTGCCGTCAAGCGACGCGGATCCGTACGGATAACAGCGTGCCGCCACAAGTCCTGCGCAGCCCGAAGACTTCCTTGCGAAGCTGGGCAAGCCGCGAAGCACCCATCTGACTGAATGGAATAGCTCGAAAGAGTGGTGCTGGTATAACCTCGGATCGCCCTATACCCCCCCGTCATGGGATCCACTTTCCAGCCCGTTTTGCTATGCGGCGGGATTACCGATAAGTGTTAAGGTCGGTGGTGGGAAAGCCTATCTTGAACGAAGGTGGCTGGGGTAGGGGTGCAGAGGGCTATGGGAGAGATAGGACGGTCGACCTGTTTTGCGGCGCGGGGGGAAGCAGTTGGGGCGCACGGCTTGCCGGAGCACGAATCGTTGCCGGCTTCGACATCTGGCGTGTTGCCGGCCGGACATATCAGGAGAACTTTCCTGAGGCCCGGTTCCATGAGGGGCCGCTCGAGCAATGGGACGCCACGAGACTCAGAAAACCTCTCAAGAGGATCGATCTACTGCTTGCGTCCCCCGAATGCACAAACCATAGCCCCGCAAAAGGCGCCGGGCCCCGTTGTGAGAAGAGCAAAGCGACGGCTTTCGAGGTCTTGCGATTTGCGGAGGTCCTCGAGCCCCGGTGGATTGTCGTTGAGAACGTCGTCAGCATGAGGAGGTGGTCGCGATTCGAAGAGTTCACGCAGGCACTGAAGGCCCTCGGTTACCATGTCACCGAGCAGGCCCTGGACGCGGTGGAGTTTGGCGTCCCCCAGACGCGCCGTCGTCTCTTCATCCTTTGCGACCGTGAGCGCACGCCGCCACAAGTCCGGCCTCCGAAACGCAAACGGCTTCCGGCATCCACAATCATCGACGGCAATGGGACCTACGGGTACTCGTTGTTGAAAACCGCTCGCCGGGCAGAAGCGACGCTGGAGCGTGCGCAGCGGGCAATCGGCATACTCGGCAACAGGCGGTCTTTCCTGCTCGTATACTATGGAAGCGACCGGGCAGGCGGGTGGCAGCGCCTCAGTCGGCCCCTCAGAACAGTCACGACACTCGACCGATTCGCACTGGTGAGGCCCCGAGAATCGAGACACTTCATGCGAATGCTCCAGGTCCCCGAGTTGAAGGCGGCCATGGGTATGCCGAAGCGATTCAGACTCGTTGCCGGCACCCGGCGCGAGGCGATCAGGCTCCTGGGAAACGCAGTATGCCCGCCGGTGATGCGCAGCGTCATCCGCTGCCTCGCCGCACAGTAGTGAGGTAATCCGCCCATGGGTCGCCAACTGCCTCGAAGTGGTCAATCCAGGCTGCGGCCCCGTGCTCGCCTCATCTCGCTCATCGGAGAGGAGCTGATAAGCGATGAACCCGTCGCTGTGGTGGAGCTCGTCAAGAATGCCTACGATGCGGATGCAACAAGGGTCGAAGTGGCCTTCTCGGGGAAGAACGCGGCAGATCCCGATACCCTCAGGATCGCCGACAACGGCGTCGGCATGAGCCTTGAAACGGTCCTGGAAGGGTGGCTTGAGCCCGGCACGGTGACCAAGAGGCGTGCGGAGAGGTCACCCGGGGGGCGCCCCTATCAAGGCGCGAAAGGCATTGGCCGTTTTGCAGCCGCTCGCCTGGCCGAGTCGCTTTGGATGGAGACTCGGCAACGAGGCGCAGCCACGGGTGTCCGAGTGCTGCTCGATTGGGGCCGTTTCCATGACGAGAGCTATCTCGACGAGATTGAGGTGCACTACGATGTTGTCCCCGTCGAGGAGCTTGAGCATCTGCGAGACAGCGAGTCTGGAACCTCCCTCACCCTCGTTAACCTTCACGCCCGCAAGCACTGGAGCGAGGATGACTTCCGGGATCTGCACACCCGTCTCTCGCGGCTGATGTCGCCGTTCAGCAAGGATGACGGCACGGAGGAAATCAGCGATTTCGAAATAGGATTGTCCATCCCGCCCAGTCCTGCGCTGACAGGCAAGGTGGAGGCGCACGAGCTAACCAGAAACCCAAGATATCGTCTTTCAGGGAGGCTCTCTGATACCGGGTCGTTCACCGGCATGCTTCAGATTGGTGGTCGCCGTGCCCAAACCTACGAGAGCAGACTGCTGGCAGGCAAGGGAGAGACTGTCGCCTGCGGGCCGTTCGAGGTCGAGATACGCGCCTGGGACAGGGACAGGCCTGGCCTCGTGCCATACATGCGTCAGTACGATCTGGGACTGGCGGCAGTTCGTCGGATTCTCAACGAACACGGCGGCGTGGCCATATACCGCGACGGCTTCCGTGTGCATCCTTACGGAGAGAAGGGAGACGACTGGCTCAGCCTGGACACGCGAAGCCGACAGACTCCCACCCTGCGCCTTGCCCGCGACCAGATAGTCGCCGCGATACGAGTTGCACGTGACAAGAATCCGGATCTCAAGGATCGATCGACTCGCGAAGGGCTGGTCCACAACCAGGCTTACTCTGGCCTCGTCGTGTGGTTCACACGTATCCTCGCACTGCTTGAGGAGGAGCGCTATCGCGTTCGGCCCCGCGAGGAGACGAGGCCCGAAGAGATGTCAACCCTCTTCGAAGCCTTCGACATGTCTCAGGTTGTCGAGGAGACGGGCAAGCAGCTTGGTGCAACGCATCCCGTTACGCGGCTCGTCAAGGAAAAGGACGCGGAGATCCGGACCGGTGCAAGACACCTCCAGGAGCACTACTCACGTGTTCTCATGGCGGCAGGACTCGGGCAACTTGTGGACATCGTCATCCATGAAATCGGTGCACCGCTCGGCAGGCTGACCCGCGAGATCGCGTACCTGGAGAAGCAGTTCCTCGCATCCCTGGGCAATCCCGCTCTTGAGAAGCTTCTCGGGAAGGGCGCTCCTGCGCGGCTCGAGGAGACCTTCGCCAAGACCAAAGGCTGGGTGGAGCAGATCTCGAACCTGCGAGAGAGGCTTGTCCCGAAAGCCGCCGGGAGGCGTGGCCGCCGGACGGCTTTCGGCGTGGAGGATGAGATCCGCGACAACCTGGCGCTCTACGAGAACCTGCTGAAGGGGCAGCGAATCGAAGTGACCGTGCGAGCCCCAAAGGAGTCCCTCACGGTCCATATGTCGCGATCGGATCTCGGCCAGATCGTCGCGAACCTCCTGGACAACAGCGTCTACTGGCTCACGCGGGAACATGGGACTGGAAAAGGCGGCCGTATCGATATCCTGGTAACCACACTGAAGCACGGCTTCAGAATCCGGTTTTCCGACGATGGCCCTGGCGTTGCCGAGGAGGATCGGGAGCGGATATTCGAGGCGGAGTTCTCGCGAAAGGCAAATGGAATGGGGCTCGGGTTGTTCATCGCGAGGCAGCTCATCGAACCCTACGGAAAACTCGTCTATCGGGAGGAAGGCCGGCTTCCCGGGGCATGCTTCGAGGCAACGTTTGAACAGGGGGTGGGAGTATGACGGACAATCGCCCGACACTACAGGTTCTCCTCGTTGAGGACTCCCCGGAAGATCTGGTACAGTTGACTCGCGGCCTGCCGGAAGTCTTCGAGAAAAGCGGCGTTGGTGTGGAGATCTACAAGTGCGGCACCTTCGACGAGGCAGAAAGGGTGTCTTCAAGCGCGCTGTACAGGTTCGACCTCATAGTCTCCGACACGTATCGGGGCGATCACCGGAACCACGACGCCGCGGTGCTGGAGATGGTGAACACGTATAGAAGCAGACGGCGATTCTGCCCTCTTGTAGTGTACAGCACCAGCGTGAAACCGCCGGAGCTCCGGGAAGGACCATTTGTGGTTTGGGCGGACAAGGGGACCCCGGGTGGTGTGGACCTCGCGATCGAGAGAGTTCTCAAGACTGGAATCCCGCAATTGGCTGGGCGATGTCTTACGTCACCGGCAGAACGCCGCCGATATCCGCGTCATCCTCACGCCGCGATGCCACTTGTTCACGCAGCCAGGGAAGGACAAGCCTCGTGCAGATCGAATCCTGACGGTCAAGGCTATGCCTGCGAAGGAAGTGCTTGGAAACAACGTGGTGAAGGCGAAGGGATCCCCGGAGAAGTTCCTCTCGCGCTGGGCCCAGTCGCCGCCACGGATTGCCGATGTCCAGGAGGGGCGTTACTGGTTTCTGCCGGAATTCCTCGATATCCCATACTCGTTCTGCGATCTTCTGCAGGTGGAGAGCCTCCCTCTGGGGCAAGTCAAGCAGGATTTCGATCCGATTGCGACGCTCGCGGCCCCGTACGCGGAAGCCCTACAGAGTTGCTTCATAACGTTCTACGGCGCCATTGGCATCCCCAATATGAGAACGAAAAGCATTGAGTCAATCCTCAAGTAGCGACGGACCTTCCGCAAGGTGCGGAGGCCGCTACTGGCTTGGGTCGTGTCGGCACCGGAGCGCGGCTCAGAATGACGGATGTACTGACACTCCGGCAACGCAGATACTGCATGTCGCGCATCAAGGGCAAGGACACGCAACCCGAGCTGCGTGTTCGAAGGATCGTCCACTCGCTGGGTTACCGCTACCGCCTCCATGTGCGTTCGCTCCCCGGGATCCCTGACTTGGTGCTTTCAGCGAGAAAGAAGGTCATTCTCGTGCATGGATGCTTCTGGCACCGGCACAATTGCCGATATGGTCGGGTACTTCCGGCCACCCGGACTTCGTTCTGGAAGCGTAAACTGGCCTCGAACAGGACTCGCGACAGGCGCGTTCGCAGGCAGTTGCGCCGACGCGGCTGGAACGTGATGATCGTCTGGGAGTGTCAGACCCGTCGCGTATCGTGGCTTGCCGAACGCTTGGCATCCTTCCTTCGGGACGAAGAGCCTCTTTCCGCGTAAGTCGGGCCGGTTCCAGTTCGCTCCGAAGAAAACGCGCCGTGGGCCGGCCAGGGACCAGGATCCGTACGGATGACTTATCGCCCCGAGGCCGGGCGGACTACGGTGACCGTGCGGCGGACGTACGTGCCCGGCTGGTCGCCGGCCTGCGTGACCGACATCTGGGCCTCCAGGAAATCGAACTTCGAGACGATCTTTGCCACGCTGGGCAACAGGCCGAGCACGTCCTGGACCACCTTCAACTGCTCCGGCCTGGCCTTCCCGGCCGCCATGCCGAGGAATATGGGGGCCATGGTGCCCGCCTGGTTGATCATGGCGGCCGTCTGGCGGGTGCTCTCGGCCAGGTTCTTGTAGCCGATCGATTGGACCGGCCCTTCCACCTTGAGCTGGAACTGCTTGAAGGCCTTGGTCTGGGCGATCGATTCGCCCTTGCCGGCCCGGGCCTGGAGCATCTGCTTCACGGCGTCGGCGTTGGAGGCGACGATCATCCAGCCGTCGTGGAACCCGATGACCGGCTTCACGCCCAGGGTGGTCAGCAGCACGGCCGAGAGCTCCTCGAACCCTTCGAGGCCGTCGCACTTGGCCAGGCGGAGCTGGTGGGCGGCCACGGCCGGCTGCTCGGCGACCTTGTCGACCAGCCGGTGGAGCAGCTCGCGGATCCGCTCCGGCTTGTGGCACCGGACGGCCCAGACCGAGTCGTGGCCGGCGCCGGGCGAGGGCGTGGCCTTCGGCAGGGTCAGCGACACGCTCTCCCCGCTGAACGCCTGGAGGACGTCGCGGTCCAGGTGCACGCCGATCTCTTTCTGGATCGCCTCGAACCTGGCCAGCCCCGGCCCGGCCTCCGGGAAGCGCTCCTTGACGATCGCCATGGCACGCTCGTAGATCGGGTGGAGATTGACGCCGGTCGTCAGCCGATAGGAGACGGCATTGGCCGGGACCCAGGCCTGCCAGTTCTTGAAGGGCTCCCCGCCGTCAAGGGCCTTGACGAGCGCCTTGCTCTCGGCGCCGGGCATGAGCTTGCCGTAGGTGGCGGTGCGGTTCAGGTTGCCCTCCGTGTACTCCACGGTGGCTGCGTAGTCGAAGACGGCCAGCTCGTCGAGCACCACTTCCAACAGCCCGGTCACCCGCTGGGCATTGGCGTCGTTCGCTGCGGCGGAGCGAATGAAGTCGACCAGTCCGCGCACCTGGCTGAAGTACTGCTTGCCGTCGAAGAAGATGAGGCCGTCTTCCGGGTCCGGGAGATGGCCGAGCGCCTCCTTGAGCCGCGGGTCGTCGAACTTCGAGGGCCCTTGGCCGCCGAGGAGCATGCCCAGGCTCTGCCGGGCCAAGGGATCCGAAGACGCCAGGAGGAGCACGTCGCCAACGCGGACGACGGTCGGCTGCAAGGGCAGCCCGCCGGGCAGCGCCAGGGCGACGAACGTCGCCTCCCCCTCGGTCGACGACTTCACCGAGACCTTGCCTTCCGTGTACTTCTCCACCAGTCCGAACAGGTTCTTGATCCCCTTTTGCGTGTCCGCGGCGGCCTCGGGCGTCAGGCGGACCAGCATCAGGTGTTGCGCCACGGGGACCTTCATCTCGTCCGAGAGGACGCCCATCCTCTGGGCAAAGATGAACTCCTTGGAGTCGGCCAGGGCCTCGAGCTTGATCGGGGCGGCGGCCTGCCGGATCTCCTCCAGGACGGCCTTGGCCTTCTCGACTTCGTTGGAGGAAAGCCGCGAGGTCACAATCTCGACGGCCCGCTGGACGATCTTCGTGTCCTCGACGGTCTGCCAGACCGCCTTGTAGTGCTCTCGCTGGAAGTCCCTCTCGGGATTGTGCTTCCCGTGGACGACCATGAACACGTCGGCCGGCACGGCGCGGCGCAGGTCCAAAGGCTTTGGCTGGGCCGCGGCTGCGACACGGCTTGCCAGCAACAGAATCACTAAACTGAAGCCCAATCGAAGCGTTCTCATCGTCCGATCCCCTTGCGTTGGTGGGATGTGAGGGAACATGGCTGCCTGGCAAGCACGGGGCGTCCGCACGCGGAGTCGGACCGCTCGGGCCGCGCCGGGCGGGAGACCGCCGGCTCGCCGGGTTCTCAGCCATTCTATTCGCTTGACGCGAGAAAAGATTGTGCATTCCCCCCGTAAGGTGTAGAGTTGGCTGGCTGGGCCCACCTGCTGACGGGTCGGATAAGACTCCCCGGCGGTTGGGTATCAAGGATTGAGATCGACCCATTCGATCACCTTGAACCCAGGACGCTTCTCCTCCACCAACGTTTCCGTGAGCCAGTCGTAGAACCGCACGGTCACCGGGTTGTCGGCGTCTTCGCCCATGATCGCCAGGCAGCGCGGCTGAAAGGCGGGAAAGTCTTGGCGGATCGAGTCCCAGAGCTGCCGCCGGAGATCGCCGAGATCCTCGGTCCCGTCCAAGCCGCTGGCGATGGTCAGATGGGGCACGCCGTTGGAGCCGTACCACGGAGGCTCCGCGCGGGTAAGGAAATACTGGAGATACTCCGCCCTCTTCGGCGTTCCCTCGCGCACGCTTGCCTTGTGGAGCCTCACCAGGAACCCCAAGCGGAAGTGCCGGGAGCTGGGCAATGGGGGCGAGCCCGCATGGCGGTAGACCGCCACGGCATCGCGGAGGGCCTTGAGGTTCTCTTCGACATGCAGGTTCCCGCGGCGAACGTGCCACTCGGCCTTCTGGATCTCCTCGTCGGCCAAGGGCATCCGGGCGATGAAGGGGCGCGTCGCCCGGATCAGGGCCGATCGCAGCCCGTTCCACCGTTCGCTGGCCCCTTCGATCACCAGCGAGTTCGTGGCATAGATTGCCAGTCGCTCAGGACGGATTTCCGGAGAAGGAAGTCCCTGGCAGACCGCTCTGACGGCGTCGACGAACGGCCGGGTGAGGCGCGAAGTCAACGCGTCGAGCAGGGTCCAGTGCGGTCCGCCCCACGCCGCCACCTCGCCGCGCTTGTCCTTGGGACTGAGGAACGCGTGGAGCGGATCGTCATCCGGCAGCGTGCCGTCGTACAGCCGGCTGAGGCGGTCGGCCAGCGGAAACCCTTCGGCCATCACGTACACCGATCGGAACTGATCGGGTTCACGGCTCTCAATGAGACCTAGGTCGAGGGGAGAAGCCCTCCGCCGGAGCGGCTTTGCCACCGACGGCGGCTCAGCCTGCGGCTCCTCCTCCGCCGCCAGCTCGGCAGGAGTAGCTCGCTCGATGCCATACTGCCTGAGTTGAAATGCGACCCGCACGAGCTGCACGAAAGCCCGACGCGGGTTGGCCTTCCCGCCTTCCGGGACCTCCCCCAACGGGACCACGTCGATCGGCAGATCGAAGCGTAGGGCGACCAACAGCGCCAGGAGCCCGATGTCGTAGAAAAAAGGCGTGTGATGCTTCTGAATGAGATCGTAGATCTCCCGGCTGATGACGATGAACTCCGACCGCCAGCGGTCCAGTCTCCCCAACAGGGCCTCCGCCTTCGGCTCCACGGCCACGGCCATTTCACGGACTGCCGCCTCGATGATCTTCTTCTGTAAGGCCGCTTCCTTCTTCTTGTCCTGCAAAGCTGCGGTCTCGTCGGGCGCACCCCGCTCCGGCACGGGCAAGTAATCGCCGATGTACACACCCGCCCCGGGGTACTCCCGCGTTCTTCGCACCAGCGCCGCCAGCCCCTGCTGGAGGAGTCCGACCGCGGGAGGGGAATCCGCAGAACGCCGTGTCGCCAACGGGTCCACATAGCAGGCCCGCCCCACGTCCAGCAGCTCGAAGGCGAACTCCAGGCCCTTCCAGACGTGGAGCGTGGCCGGCTCGCGGGGGTGCGCCTCTCGCTGGAAGTCCAAAACCGCAGGGGCGTTCCCGCGCCAGCTTCCAACGACCTCCAGGAAGGCGCGGTGGGCCTCCTCCCGCTGGGGCAAGGGATCCCTCGACGCCACCGAGAGCAGAAGGACGTAGTCGTCCTTTCCCAGGCCGGCCGCCTGGGCAATCGATTCCATTTGGTCCAGCCGCGGGTGGACCCGCGCCGGTTCGGCGAAATCCCTGGCGACCCGCAGGGCCGTCGTGATCGCAATGCGTTTGGCTTCGCTCATCGCAAAGCTCCTCAGTCCAAGGGAAAAAGGGACCATCTCTCAACGCCACGGCTTCGGCCGCGGCTGGCCCCAGAACTGCGCCAACCGCTCGATCGTGTGAATCGCTCGGCGGAGCTGCTCGACGAACACTGTCGGCGGCTTCGGTCCCGTCTCCTCAATCAGGTACCCGAATTCCACCTGCTGGACTTGCCGATTCTCCAAGAGCGATCCGAGAATCAACTGGATCGTGGCCTCCCAGGGCTCCACGTAGAGCCTTCTGCCGGCCTTCAGGGCCTCCCAGCATTCGCGATGGACCGCCAGGATTTCACTGCGCACCCGCAGATCGCGGCATGGCTCGAGCAGTTTACGGAGCGACTGCAGTTCCCAGAATGTCCCCGCGGTGTACAGGCGGACGGCGTCCTCGATGCGATCCTTCATCGCGATGCCGGGAAGCGGCTCACCGGTGCTCGGCTGGACCTCTACCGTGTTGAAGCCGCCAATGCTCAGACCTCGCGTCTGGTGGGTCGTCCGTAAGAGCTCGCCGAAACGCTCCGGCGCTTCGAGAACCGTCTTCTTGACGTCATCCGGAAGCCGATCGAGCCTGGTGAGCTGAAACGGCTCAGAGAGCATCACGTCAATCGAATCCATGGCGGGAAAGGCGAGGATGTCCGCTGTGGCAGTCCAGTCGCTGAGTTGCCAAAACGTGCTCCAGGCCGTGCAGACGGGCAGATCGCAGACCGGATGATAGACGAACGTGGCGTCGCTACCCTGGACACCCAACGCCCGGAACGCCGCGGCGGCGCCCGTTTCCCAGGCGTGGCACTCCTCGCGCAAATCCGCCCGGGTGATAACCCCTTTGCCCGGCGTCTTATAGACCGCGAACCGCCGGGGCGTGCCGCCGTCCAACGCCCGCCGCGCAAATTCCCAGCATGCCTCCACGACGGCTCGGGCGAGCGCAGCGATCTCGGGGGTCGTGCGCGGGCGGTCGTAAACATACGGCCAGCGGGTCCAGAACACGAAGGCGACGTCCAAGGTCTCTACAGCGACTTTTGACATGGATGATCTCCCAAAGCACAAGGATGGGTGATGTCTGGCGAGGTCCACGTGGCACGTCTCGCCTACGCCGACCGCTATTGTACCGATAGAACGAGAGGTGTCAATACTGGTATGCGTCCCAGCTAAAATACTATTGTCGCGTCTGCTGACGCACTAACGACCCGTATTATATACCACTTAAGAATGGTATCTGGGCTCTTCTCCGGGATCACCAGGCTGGCGCAATCAACAAACCCCCCCTTTTGGTGGCATATGGCCCACAATCAGCCCCTTTGCGTCCCAGTCATCCAGCCGGTACAGTTACTAGTATGGACAGTAGTAACCGGGATGCCTAGGAACTGCCCATGGCCGACCGAACCGTCGAGATCGATAACGACTTCTTCCAGAGGGTCTGCGATGCAGGGCAGGTCGAAAGGGCCTGCGGGGAGTGGAATCGCTGGCTCCAACAGCGGCCGGGCGCCAGCGAGAAGGCCAAGTACATCCGGGCCTTGGTGATCGCCGGGGGCGTGAGCGAATCGTCCATCCGGCACTATCTTCACCCGGCGAACTATCGCAAGCTGGGCGAGACGACGCTCGCCACGCTGGACCGGATCACCCAGGCGCTGGGCAGAGAGCTGCCGCGGCGCGATCGGCGCGCGTCGCGGTTGCGGCGCTCCGGGCGGCGCGTCAGCTCGATCGCCCTGGTGACGCAAGTGTCGACGATCCCAAGCGCCGCGTTCCATCTCAGGCTGTTCGACGGCATCGCCCGCGAGGCCGCGGTCAAACACCTGCTGCTTTCCATCCATCCCGTTCAGGGTGCCGACGCGACCCCCGTCGTGGAGACGGCCGTGAGGGAGTATCAGGCGAAGGGCGTGATCATGCTTCGGCTGACGCCCACGCGGCGGGTTCTGGAAGTGCTCCGCGGCACCGACACCCCGGCGGTGCTCGTGCACGCGGATCGGCAGCAGTATGAGGCTCCGATCTTGACCAACGTCGTCCCCGACCACAGCAAGATCGAGGCGCTGCGGAGCTGGCTTCTGGGGCGACCCCACATTGCGGCCCACCGAGACAGGCCACCCCGGGTGGTGGTTGCCGCCATGCCCGACGAGAAGCTGGAGATCGCGGATTTCCCGGAAATCCCCGGTGTTCCGCGAAGCATCCGCAACGACCGAAAGCGGCGGGTCCTGGCGGCGCTGGAGGGATTCGAGTTGGCGAGGGAGGACGAACTGGACGACTATGACTTCCGTCACGCCCTGCGCGTCTGGGAGAGAAACCGCGACGCCGACGCCTTCATCTGCCTGAGCGACCCGATCGCCGTCGGCGTCAAGCAACTGATGGTTGCCTCGGGGAAGCGGCAGGACTGGCGGCATCGGATCGTCGGGTTCGACGATTCCGCGCTCAGCAAGGCGGAGAACATCGCCAGCTTCTCCCAGGACCTGGACCGGGTCGGTGCTCTGGCCGTGCAGGCGCTGGACGAATTCTTTGCGGCCCCCGACTACGATCGCTGGCGCGAGCGCGGGGAGACGATGACGGACGTGCACCTGGAAGTCCGCTACCAAAGCGAGTTGGCTTGGCTCTGAGATCCCCACGGCGGTATAATCGCGGCGTGTATCTGGAAGTCGATTCCTAGCCACGGGAGATCCGCGATGATCCGCACCAGCCCCGCCCCCAGACCGAGGATCCTGCTTTGTCTGGCCCTTTTCCTGGCCTGCATCGGCTTGGCTCTCGGGCCGGCCCTGGCGGCGGAGCCGAAGGTCCAATGGCTCTGGCCGCAGGGGGCGCCCGGAGCCAAGGGGGACCGGGAGGCCGACAAGCCGACCCTGACCATCTACCTGCCCGAGGCGGCCAAGGCCAACGGGGCTGCGGTGGTGATCTGTCCCGGCGGGGGCTATGGATTCGTGGCCATGGACCACGAAGGGCACCAGATTGCCCGGTGGCTCAATGGCCTGGGGGTGGCGGGGTTCATCGTCGACTACCGGCACCGGACCAAGGGCTACGGTCATCCGGCCCCCTTGCAGGACGCCCAGCGGGCGATCCGCACGGTTCGCTCCGGGGCGGCCGAGTGGAAGGTCGATCCGGCGAAGATCGGCATCCTGGGCTTTTCGGCCGGCGGGCACCTGGCCTCGACCGCCGCGACCCATTTCGACGCCGGCGATCCGGCGGCGGCGGACCCGATCCAGCGGGCCGGCAGCCGGCCCGACTTCGCCGTGTTGTGCTATGCCGTGATCGCCTTCGACGAGCCCTACACCCATCGCGGCTCGCAGCAGAACCTGTTGGGCAAGGACGCCGACCCGGCCCTGGTCCGGAGCCTCTCCAACGAGAAGCAGGTCACGGCCCAAACGCCGCCGACGTTCCTGTTCCACACCGACGAAGACAAGGGCGTGCCGCCCGAGAACAGCGTCGAGTTCTACCTGGCCCTGCGACGCGCCGGCGTGCCCGGCGAGCTGCACGTGTTCCAGAAAGGCCAGCACGGGATCGGGCTGGGGCTGAGCGTGCCGGGCACCTCGGCCTGGCCCAAGCTTTGCGAAGCCTGGATGCGCAACCGCGGATTGCTGCCGGCCACGGCGGAAAAGAAATGAGGGGAAGATTCACCACGGAGACACGGAGAACACAGAGAAGAAGGACTCGGAAGGAGAAGTACAGAAGTAGAAAAGGAAAGAAAGGGGGGGAGAGAGGTTGTCAACAGCGGGGGCTCACCGGGTGGTTACTCGTGTCCCTGCATTTCCCTATTCCCTTGCTTGCTTTCTCCGTGTTCTCCGTGCCTCCGTGGTGAGAGAATCCCTGGAGAGACGTCTTGGACGCCCTGGCTGCGCTTTATCGGCCGTCGCTGGCCTTGCTGACCGACCTCTATCAGCTCACCATGGCCTACGGCTATTGGAAGGCGGGGATCCACGGGCGCGAGGCGGTCTTTCATCTCTACTTTCGCGAGAATCCCTTCTCGGGCGGGTTCACCATCGCCTGCGGGCTGGCGACGGCGATCGAGTACTTCGAGCGGCTTTGCTTCGACCGCGACGACCTGGCCTACCTGGCCGGCCTGACCGCCAGCGATGGATCGCCCTTGTTCGAATCGGCTTTCCTGGACTTTCTTCGCGATTATCCGCTGGTGCCCGACGTCGACGCGGTCCCGGAGGGGACGGTGGTCTTTCCTCACGAGCCGCTGGTGCGGGTCCGCGGGCCGCTGATCCGAAGCCAGATCCCGGAGACCGCCCTCTTGACGCTTTTGGGGTTTCCGACCCTGGTGGCGACCAAGGCGGCCCGGGTCGTCATGGCCGCGCGGGGAGACCCCGTGCTGGAGTTCGGGCTCCGCCGTGCCCAGGGGATCGACGGTGGGGTCACCGCCAGCCGCGCCGCCTACGTGGGCGGATGTGCGGCAACCTCGAATCTGCTGGCCGGCCGTTTGTTCGGCATTCCCGTGCGCGGCACCCACGCGCACAGTTGGGTGATGTGCTTCGACGAGGAATTGGCGGCCTTCCGGGCCTACGCCGAGGCCATGCCGAACAACTGCGTGTTCCTGGTCGACACCTACGACAGCCTCGAGGGGGTGCGCCGGGCGGTCGAGGTGGGCCGCTGGCTGGAGGCCCGGGGGCAGCGGCTCTTGGGCGTCCGGCTCGATTCCGGCGACCTGGCCTGCCTGAGCATCGAGGCGCGAAGAATCCTCGACGACGCCGGTTTTCCCGACGCCGCGATCCTCGCCTCCAACGACCTGGACGAGACGATCATCGCCAGCCTGAAGGAGCAGGGGGCGGCGATCGGCGTGTGGGGCGTCGGCACCCGGCTGGCCACCGCCTACGACTGCCCGGCCCTGGGGGCGGTGTACAAGCTCTCCGCGGTTCGCAGCCCCGGCGGGCCGTGGGAAGACCGGATCAAGCTCTCGGAGCAATTGGCGAAGGTGTCCGTTGGGGGGATGCTTCAGGTCCGCCGCTACCGGGAAGGCAGCGAGTTTGCCGCCGACGTCATCTTCGACGAGCTCCACCCAGTGCAGGGAGAGGCTCGGATGGTTGACCCGTTGGACCCCACCCGGCGCAGGGTGATCCCCGCGGGCACCGAGTACGAGGACCTTCTGGTGCCGATCTTCCGGGAGGGCCGGCGGGTCTACCAGGTCCCCTCGCTGGACGCGACCCGGCTTCGCGCCGCCGAGCAGTTGGCCGCGCTGGCCCCCGGGGTCCGACGCTTCGTCCATCCCCACCGCTACCCGGTGGGCCTGGAAGCGGGATTGCACGACCGCCGCACGGGGCATATCTTGAGACT
>Ga0315290_10000270_pt1 | contig 32374 bp, 23 predicted proteins | sample YL17G12_0_MG_FD_203627 | JGI IMG/M metagenome (GOLD analysis project Ga0315290, IMG submission 203627) | Sediment microbial communities from Yellowstone Lake, YNP, Wyoming, USA - YL17G12_0 | ecosystem: Environmental > Aquatic > Freshwater > Lake > Sediment | place: USA: Wyoming | collected... | reverse complement strand
CTCGAAGCCGCTCGCGGATGATCTTTTTCAACTCCGCCAGGCTCAGCTTCCTTCGGTTCTTGGCCTGGCGAAACCGAACAATACGCCGGAAGGCTTCAACGAGAAAAACGCCTGATCCGCATGCGGGATCGAGGATTGCAGGATTGCGTTCGAGAATGGCACGGGGCAGCGCCTTGGACAGGAGGTACTCGACCAGCTCAATGGGCGTGTAGTGTGCTTCCTGGTTCTGATCGGTGCCCTTCTCGGCGTTGTAGAACGCTTCGTATATGCTGCTTATCAGTTCGATGGGGATAACGTCAAAGCGGTACGCGAAGAAGAAGAGGCGAGGAGTGTCGTCGACAATCTCTCCGCGCAAGAACCTTTGGAGCAGACGAAGATGCTCTCCCGTGACCGCTTCCACTTCTTCCTCGGTGACCGGAAAGAGATCGCCGTTGAAATCCCGGCCGATGCGGTCGAAGAAGGCGTAGGTGAACTCCTTGTTCCCAAGGATTCTCGTGAAGTTGAGGCGCTGCATCCACGGCTCGATTGCCACGCCTTGATCGGCGTTCAGCAGTCGGCCCCAGGCCTTGTTTCCGCGGGCAACGTCCTGGAAATCTGACTCAAGCAAGATTTCGCGGTCTTCGAGGTAGCGGATGAAGATGGCCCGGCCGATGAGAGCATTCGCGTGCTTCTCGTTATCGCCGCTCAGCCCAGCCTTCAAGAGTCTGTCGCGCACTTTGCGCAAGTCCTCGATGAGGGCCTTGTCAGCGCGTGCCTCCCCGGCCGAGAAGTAGCCTTGCCCCTCGGCGGGCACGCCCGACTCGACAAGGTCACGCCGGAAGTCGGCCAACTGCGATTGAACGTCCACCGCCATGCGGACGGTGCGCAGTATTCGCTGTTGGTCTGAGAGCGCTTCGTCACTCGCGATGGGGGGCCGGGTCAAGTCAAAGACGGAGAGATCCCCCGGGCGCGCGAAGAAGAGGCACTGTGGGCGTGCCATGCACCAGATTCGGTTGACCGCCTCACGGGTCTGCCTGTCGTCTCCCTCCTCAGAGCTGGCGAAAACAATGACCGGATTGTTCTCAACGAAGAAGACCTTCTCCACGTCGACGCTTCTTGCGAGGGAGAGCCACTCCCCGCGGTCGATCCAGTCCTCAGCGGAGACCCCCTCGGGTCGATCCGCGGCATCCAGCAGCGAGCCTTCTCGGAAGCCGAGGTCCGCATAGGCAGCATCGAGCAGTTCACGAGTGGAATCCATACCGACCCAACTGCCGGAAGGCAGCATTACTCCATGGCTGGAAAACCTTGCTGTTTAACAACTTACGGCTTGGGATAGCTCCGCATCTGATGTTTACGAATCTCGTTGCCCGCGCTCACGCCAATAGTATCAAGCTGCGGCAATCATCGCCAGCTAGACTGGGCAATCACGCGAGCTTCGGCGGCGCGACCCCAAGCAACACCGGCGGGCTTCTGGCCGCCGAGAGTCGTTTCTCTACACCCCCCCTTCACTATCCTGCCTGACTTGCGTGATCCCCTGGGGTCACTCGGGCTTTGCCCCGGGTGCCCGCGCGGGGAGCGGGCGGATCTTGATGTTGCGGTACTCGATCCGCGCGGTGTGGTCCTGGAGGCAGATGTGTCCCTTCATGGGCGGGTGCTTGAAGTGCTCCATGTTCTTGAACTTGCTCTTGGCCACGCGCTGGTTCCAGTCGTCGCTGCCCAGCTCGTACTCGAGGAGTTTCACGCCGTTGAGCCAGTGCTCGAGGTGCGGGCCGTCGGCCACGACGCGCACGGCGTTCCACTGGCCGCGCGGGCGAGCGACGTCCTTGGCCGGGGCGTAGAGGTCGTAGCAGGCCCCGGCCGTCTCCTTCACGCTCCGGCCGGGATAGGCGGCGTTGTCGAGGATCTGCATTTCCGGGCCGGTGTGCCAGGAGGTGACGGCGTCTTCCGAGGCGCGGAGGATGAGGCCGCTGTTGCCGGCCCGGTCGACGATCTTCCATTCGAGCTTGAGCTCGAAGTTGTCGAACTGGTCGACGGTGACGACGTCGTCGCCGCCTCCGGCTCCTTTGCCGCCGGCCCCGCCGCTGACGCGGACCAAGGCCCCGTCGATCACCTTCCAGCCCGGGGGCATGGTGTCCATCTTGTAGCCGCGCCAGCCGGCGGTGGTCTTGCCGTCGAACAGGAGCCTCCAGCCGGCCTTCTTCTCGGCCCGGGTGAGGGTGTTGTCCGGCCCGGCCTTGGGCCCGGGCGCCAGAACGAGGAGAATCATCGGCAGAGTCTTGACCAGTGCGATCATCGCAGTCGCTCCTTGGAAGTTGGGGAAGGGAACCGGGGCGCCACGTCGGCATTCAGTCCGGGCTGCCCCGAGTTTGAATTGTCGCCGCGGAGAAGTCAAGCCAACAGGCTGCCGGAGGTGCGGTGGGTGGCTGGGGCAAAGCGTCAGCGATGCCCCAGAGACTCAACCGCTGGGCCTTCACGGTCCTCAGCCGCCGACCCCCGGTTGGCCGGCTGCAGCGGCGTGATCAGCTTGCCCACCGCGTCGGCCACCTTGCGGCACAGGTCCATGGTCTCGGCGAACTGGCGGAAGTCGAGCGATTGGTAGCCGTCGCTCAGGGCCTTCTCGGGCTCGGGATGGACCTCGAGCATCAGCCCGTCGGCCCCGGCCGCCACCGCCGCCGCGGCCATGCGCGCCACCAGGCTCGTGTGGCCCGTGCCGTGGCTCGGGTCGACGAGCACCGGCAGGTGGGTCTTGTCGTGCAGGTACGGCACGGTGGCCAGAGGGAGCGTGTACCGGGTGTGGGTCTCGAAGGTGCGAATGCCACGCTCGCAGAGCATCACGTTCTGGTTGCCGGTGTTGAGGATGTACTCGGCCGCCAGGAGGAGTTCCTCCATGGTGGCGCTCGGGCCGCGCTTCAAGAGCACCGGCCTGCCCGAGGCCCCGGCCTCCTCCAGCAGGCGGTAGTTCTGCATGTTCCGGGCACCGATCTGCAGCACGTCGGCGTAGGAGGCGACCAGCGGCACGTCGGCGGCGGCGATCACCTCGGTCACCACGGGCAGTCCGGTTTCCTGGCGGGCCGCGGCGAGGATCCGCAGGCCCTCTTCCTTGAGGCCCTGGAAGCTGTACGGGCTGGTCCGCGGCTTGAACGCCCCGCCGCGCAGGGCGGTTGCCCCGGCCGCCTTGACGGCCCGGGCCGTGCCGAGCGTCTGCTCGTAGCTCTCCACCGAGCACGGCCCGGCGATGATGCCCAGGTGGCAATTGCCCGCGGAGAACGGGCCGACGTGGACGACCGTCCGCTCCGGCTTGACCTCGAGGCTGGCCACCTTGTACGGGGCGAGGATCGGCACCACTTCGGACACGCCGGGGCAGATCTCCAGCGACTGGCGATACTCGTCGCGCTTCTCCCCCACGGCGGCCACGACGGTCCGCTCGGTCCCGAAGATCGGGTGGGCCCGAAGGCCGAACTCCTCGACCCGCTCGATCACGTGCTGGACCTGGTCCGGGGAAGCACCTCGTTTCATGACGACGATCATCGCACCGACTCCTTCTTCTGACGGCCAGCGACACCGAAACAACAAAAAAAGCCCTGAGATCCTTTCGGGTCTCAGGGCTTGGATTGGCTTGCGTGCTATGAGGATGAGCCTACGCACCACCTCCGGCCCCGCGACCCCGCGGGCTAAAATAATACGCAAACCGATAGGTGGCCCAACTCGAACGCATAGCTTCTCCCGTCCGATCCAACCGATCGGACTCTCCTCGAAGGATATTCTTCGTCATGGCACCGGAAAACTCAAGAGCAGAATTCCAGAAAATGGCCTCCCTGGGCAGACTCCCTCGTGGCAGCTCGAACGGATCGCTTTGTGGCAGCAGGAGTTAGAGACGTTGGCAGCCAGTCCTACGGGGGGCGAGAGGTGCGGACTGGGTGGAAGAGACGAAGGTCCTGGCCCAATTGCCCGCCGCCCCCCTTATTGAGGGGGCTTGGTAGACTCCAGGCCAATCGCGCTACTTCGGTGGCGACGTGGCCCGGAAACCGTCTGGAGTGCCATTGCGTGGAACAATCGGGCATGGACCTCGTCTTTCTTCGCTCAGAATAGGCGACAGAAACTTGCATTTTACGAACGAATCCGTTATCGTCCACCTCTGGAGTGTTGAGATGACGAGGGACAACATCGCTTTGCGCCGTTTCTTTGTCCTGGCCCTCGTCGTTGGGGGGCTGATTTCGGCCTCGGAGGGTCGGGGAAGCGCCCCTGTGAGCGAGGCGGAGGCCCTTCGGCTGAAGACCATCGCCGAGGGCTTCATGACGAACCGCCAATCGTTTCCCTTTCTCACGTGCCGTTTTGAGGTGTCGCAAGGGGCGGCCGGGAGCTTGAAGGAGGCCCTGGACAGCGGGCCCAGCAAGGACGTGGTCAAGGCAGAGTGCATCTGGATCCGGGACGGGTCCAAAGAGCGGTACGAACTGAACCGCCCCGTCGACCGCGAGAAGCTCATGGGTTCCGTCAAGGGGGAGGGTGTTCCTTTGACGCTGGGGCCGCACAAACGCGTCGGCGAGGGGTCGCTGGTGTTGGCAACCAACGGCGTGCTCTTGAGTGGAGCAGCCTATTCGCCCGATTTGCCCCCGCCGGACCTCATCGACACGCCCCTGGACATGTTCGGAGAGATGGGGAGCGACGGAAGCCTTCACCCCGGCAGGCTGATTCCCAGATTCCTGGAGTCGCCGGAGGTCGGCACGGTTTGGCCGGCCGAAGCCGTGTCGTTGGAGGGGCAGGACTTGCTCAAGGTGGTCTTCGAGGCAAGTAAGACCCGGATAACCTTCTTCCTGGCACCGAGGCAAGGCTATCTCCCGGTCCAAATGTGGGTCGGAGACAGGGACGGTTCGGTTCATCGGAAGGGGTTCATCACCAAGGTGCGTGCCTGCTCCTCGGGTCGCTGGTTTCCCGAGAGGATTGTCCTCATTGACGGCGATGCCAAGGATCCGACGAAGCCCTGCTATGCCCGCGAAATCAAGGTGACCGAATTGGACGTGGACCGCCGGCCGGCCGACGCCCAGTTCGCGATCGAGGTCCCGGCCGGAACGCAGTTGTGGGACGGGATCGATTCCTACAGCCTCATCACGCTGCCGCAAACGACCCGGTTTCACTACAGCGAGCTGAGCGGGCTGCTTGCGGAGATGCGCCGCCAGGCGCCGATCCGCCGCGCACGCGAGGGCCAGATAGGCGAGCCTACCGGTCCCGCGCGTTCGCGCCGGCTCGTCGTGATCGGCGGCGCCGCCCTTCTGGCGGTGGTTCTGGGGGGCGTTGTGTTGTGGAGGATCCGAGCGCGGCGGCGGCACTCGTCAGCGCCTTCCCCTTGATGTCTGCACTCATGGGCTCTCCATCGACCGCCGTGTCCGCACGGCCCGTCGCCTGTCGCAACACTTGCGGTGCAGGCCGCTGTGTGGCCCTGATGGCGACGGTTCACGCGGCCCTCTTGGCATGGTCCGGCTGGCGGCACAGTCCATGCTACGACGAATTGGGGCACCTGGCCGCCGGAGTGAGCCACTGGGAGCTGGGCCGCTTCGACCTCTATCCCGTGAACCCGCCGCTGGTCCGGATGGTCGCTTCGGTGCCGGTTGCCCTGGCCGGCTCGGGGTTCGATTGGAGGTACTACAACGATAACCCCAAGGCGCGGGCGCAGCACCAGATCGGCAAAGTCGCGTTTCAAGCCGACCCCGAGCGGACCATGTTGCTTCTGACAATCGCCCGCTGGGCCTGCATCCCGTTGAGCGTGCTCGGCGGATGCGTGTGCTACCTCTTTGCGCGGGACCTGTACGGCTCCCGCGCCGGAGTCATGGCCGCGTGCCTGTGGTTCTTCTGCCCGAACGTCCTGGGCCACGGCGCGCTAGTCAGTCCGGACGTCGGCGCTGCGGCCATGGGAGTCACGGCGCTGTACCTCTTCTGGCGATGGCTCGGCAAGACGACGTGGGGCTGGACGCTCGCCGCCGGGGCGGGCCTCGGGGGAGCGGAGCTCAGCAAGACGACGTGGATCATCCTCTTCGGCGTGCTCCCCCTGGTGTGGATCGCCGCGCGCTTGTCGGAGGAAGGCGTCGGATCGCGATTCGCTCGCCTGCGGCAGGAGTCGCTGAAGCTCGCCGTGATCCTGCTTCTGGGCATCTTCGCCATCAACGCCGGCTACGCCTTCGAAGGGAGCTTCCAGCGACTGGGACAGTACGAATTCCACAGCACTGCCTTCGGCGGCGCGGTCAAGCCGCAATTGGGGGAATTCTCAGGGACCAACCGCTACGCGGGGACGTGGGCGGCCGACGTGCCCGTGCCGCTGCCGAAAAACTACGTGGTGGGAATCGACTTCCAGAAATCCGACTTCGAGCGCGGCATGTGGTCGTATCTTCGCGGCCAGTGGCGGCAGCACGGCTGGTGGTACTATTACCTCTACGGCCTGGCGATCAAGGTGCCCTTGGGCACGTGGACGATCGTCTTGTTGGCCGCGGGCGCATCGCTGTTGAGCACAAGATACCGTGCCTCGTGGCGCGACGACCTGGTGGTGCTGACCCCGGCGATCGCCCTGCTCGTGTTCGTCAGCGCACAGACCAGCATGACCCACAACGTGCGCTACGTGCTGCCGATGTTCCCCTTCGTGTTCGTCTGGGCCAGCAAGGTGGCCGGGGCGTTTGAGGTTGGGTGGGCCAGGAACGCTCGCTCCAACCCGCTCGCGGCGGGAGAGGGTGTTCGACGCCACCGTGTCGTCGCCGTGGCCGCTGCCGCGGCGCTGGCCTGGGCGGTGACCAGCAGCCTCACCGTGTACCCGCACAGCCTGTCGTACTTCAACGAGCTGGTCGGCGGTCCGGCCGGCGGGCCTGCCCATCTGCTCGACAGCAACATCGACTGGGGGCAGGACCTCTGGTACCTCAACCAGTGGGTCGAGGCGCATCCGGAGGCGTCTCCGTTGCGGCTGACCTTCCACGGCACCTTCGACGCCCGGCTGCCGGGAGTGGAGTCCGCCGCCCCGCCGCCCCGTCCCACGCCCGGCTGGTATGCCCTGAGTGTCACGGAAATCCGCAGCCCCAGCCCATCGTATGAGTACTTCTTGCGTTGCCGGCCGGTAGCCACCGCGGGCTACTCAATCTACGTCTACCACGTGACCTTGGACGACGCGAACCGGGTGCGCCGCGAACTGGGCCTCCCGAAACTGCCCCGCCCGTAGTGCCGGCAACGCCCGCCGGCACTGCCCACGTGTTCTGGGTACGGCCGCCACGCCCAGGTTGCCTCATGGCGAGACGAGTGGCGGCCGTTTAGCGGTCTGGCGGAGGCTTCGATCCGTCGGCCTTGGCCGGCCCTGCCAGCTCGCCGGTCAATTTGGACAGGAGGAGCTGCACCTTCACCTGGATTGGCTGCGACTGGAACACGACCAGGTGGCCCGAGGGCTTGTCGAAACCGATCACCCCGGACCCGCCGGCGTCGTTCCAGGTGGCCCCCGCCACTTGCCCCTTGATCCGCTCCATCAGACCTGCGGGAGTCTGGCCCTTGGCCAGAAGCTGGGCCACGCCGTAGAACTCGACCTCCAGCCGATCGGTGGTCGCCTTGCGCGTGGTCACCTCGAAGACGTCGGAGCCGGCGATGCGGTAACTCAGCCCGAGGGGCTGGAGCACCGCCACCAGGGCCTCAGAAAGGGGCTGATCGTGGACGCTCAGCGTCGCCTTGACGCCCGGCGAGACCTTGGCACCTGCCAGGGCTGTCCAGTTGACCAGGATGGTCGCGTGGCTGACCTGCTCCAGGTCCGAGAGGATCTCAACCAGCGGGGTCTTCTCGAAGAAGGTCGCCGTGACCGGCTCCCGGAGTTTTGGCCACGCCCGATCGAGATGGGTGGCCAGCGGCTCTTTATCGCGGGCATTCTTGCCTTGGGGACCTAAGCCCCGGGCGGACCGGAGCCTGTCGCAGAAGGAGCGGACCATGTGGTGGACCAGGTCGGTCTGCTCGACCACGAGGCCCCCGCCCGCGTGCTGGAGGGTCCCTCGCCCGCCGGCCTCGCGCCACGACTCGGGGACCACGAGCTTGGGGATCCACGCGACCCACTCGGTCGAGCCCGGCGGGCCGGACCCCACCAGGTCGGCCACGTCGTGCTTCACCTGGCGGAGCACGCTGCGTTTGTTCCCCGGGCAGGTCAGCACGACCTGGTCGTCGAGGAGCTCGCAGCTCAGGCCCCGGCTGGCGGCGATCGCCTCGAGGACGTCCTGGGTGCTGGTTGCGGAGAGCTGCACGGTGACCGGGTCGCGGAGCCCGACGCCCAGCGCGGCCATGGCGTCGACGTCGAGCGTGATCGGAACGGTGCTGATCCGGCCGACCAGCCGCACGGCGTCGATCAAGGGGAGGCCCGGGAGGTTGATCTCGGCAATGCGGTCGGCCAGGCGGGCCTCGACGTCGACCTCAGGGGCCGGCCGGTCTTCGGCGGCTGGTTCGGCATCGTCCTCGGGCCCCGGGGCTTCGACCTTCGGGCCGGCCGTTGCCTCGGGTTTGGGCCCGGCCGCTGCCTTCGGTTTGGACCCGGCCGTAGCCTCGGGCCCGCCGCGCAGGGCGGCCAATTGCTCCAAGACCGCCGGATCGGCGCTCTTGGAGATGAAACGGACCGAGCCGTCGGCCATGCCGGCGAGCATCCCGTTGGGCTGACCGCTTCCAAAACCGTCGGGTCCGTCGACGTACGGGCGCTGGGTCAGCGGGCGGACCGTGGGGTCGCCTCCGGCGGCCCACGGGCCCAGGCGCCCGGCCGCGCCGAGCACCGCCAGGGTATTGCTTGCCCCCCGGGGAAGCTCCTCGGGCCGAGGGGCCCGGCCGTAGCCGAACAGACCGCAACGCGGATCGTCGGGCTTCAGCGTCCCGGCGTCCGGGCCGACCCCCGCCACGCCGACGTAGTGCCCCACCGGGAACCCGGCCTCGGTCACCGAGGGCCCCAGGGCCGGATTGACGGCCGGCTCGAGCGGTCGGCGCGTCACCGGCGTGTTCTGCGGACTGTTCCACGAATAGCCGAACTGGAGCTGCCGGTGCCAATCGGCGCGCTCGAGGTACGGCAGCAGCATGGCGATCCAGCTCAGGCGGGTGTCCGGGGGGAGGAGGCTTGCGCCGCTGGCCCCGGGCGGGAATCGCCCTTCCGTCTTCAGGTACCCGCCCAGACCGGCAAGCAGCCGGCGATGGTTCGCTTCGTCGCCGCGCCGGGCGGCGAGAAGCCAGTCGGCGCGGAGCGCCGCTGCGCCGTCCAGCGCCGCGTTGGCAGCCCCGGCGGGGTCCCGGCCCCAGTCGATCCGCACCCACGCCACCTGCTCGGCCACGTCGACCTTGGCGCCCGCCAGCGCCTTTCTGGCGTGCGCCAGCAGCGACTCGTAGGAGCCCGCTTGCTGCGGGGGAACTTCCAGCGGCTTGATCCGGTCGGGAAGCGATCGGGCCAGGTCGTCCAGGCCCTCTCGGGCGGCGGGAAGGAGCTTCTCCACGGCCGCGCGGACCTTCTCGGCCGAGGACTCCTCCTCGCACGCCAGGGCCAGCTCGCTTTGGACCCCGCCGCCGGCCGTGCCCACCAGGAGCCCCACGCCCGCCGGCACTTCCCACAGGACGTGCCAGGCCTCGCGGCCGGCGGGCCAGACGTCCATCACCCAGCCCGGCAACCGGCCACCCGAGCGCCGGGCCTCCGCCAGGTCGACGAGCCACACGAAGTCCCCGCCCGGGGAAGCCGCTCGCAGGAGCCGCTCCACCGGACGGCTGGCCAGGCGGGAGTCCGTCCGATCGGCCAGCTCGCGCAGGAGGTCCTCGCTGCCGGTGACGATCGTCCGCTCGTCCGGCACCGCGAAGGGTTGCGACCAGGCGGCACGGGGCAGCCGGCGGCAGGTGGTGCCGGCAATGGCCAGCTCGATCGGCTCGCCCAGGGCACGCAGCACGCGCCCGTCCTGCCCGTCCGCCAGACGGACCACCACGACCGCCCGGTCCGGCCACGCGGCGAGGTCCGTCGAGGCCCAGGTGATGGACCGCAGGTTGCCGAGCTGGAGCTTGAAGGTGTCCAGCAGCGGGCCGATCGAAGACCGCCAGAACGGCCCGGCCTCTTGAGCGGCCCGACCCAACGGAGCCCCCTTCCCCACGGCGGCGATCCGCAGGCTCCAGATCATCCGGCTGGCTGCGGGAAGCCAGCGCCGGTCGATGCGGTCGGAATCGGCGGACGGTGGCAGCACGGCGACGGACGGCCCTTCCTGGTCCGACTCCGCCGGCTCCTCCCCGACCGCCGGGTCGTCAAAACCCGTTCGGCCGCCGAAGGAAGAGGCACACGCCCAGCCGACGGCCACGGCCAGCACGCTGGCCACCGGGATCGACGCCCAAAGCGGCCACCTCCACGGCCACACCGCGGCGTGCCAGACCGGCCAGGCCGGCGCAGCCGGCAGCGAAACGGGCGGAGGCGCGAGGCCATCCGGCGGCGCGAGGCCACCCGGCGGCGAAGACAACTCCCCCGGGCCCGTGGCGCCGCCTCGGACCGGTGACGGGACCGCAGCGGCCGTCCCCTCGATCGGCATGGCCGGCGGTTGCCAGCCCGGCGGTGGGGTTACCGCGACCATGCTCTCGCACATCGGGCAGGTCAAGATCGCGCCGATCGCCGCTTCGCTCCGCACGGCCAAGCGGCGCTCGCAGGTCGGACAGTCGATCGTAAACAGGGGCTCTTCCACAGCTCCGTACCCGGACCATGGGCGCAGACGACCCGGACCCGCCGGCACCGCCTCCGATGGGCTTCTCTCAATTCTAGGGCGCCCGGACCACATGCCGCCAGCGCCGTGCAGGGTTTTGGCAGCGATAGCAGCGGATCTTCCCGCCATGCCTGGATCGAATAACTCTCACGGGGGGCGGGACAGTCAGCCGACGACCCGTTGGAAGAGCCCCTGGACCTCCCGGCAGCACTTGTCGAACGAATCGGACCGCCGGGCGAGCTGGATCTCGAACACTCCGGCCAGTGCCGGCTGGTCGAGCCGCTCCGAATAGGTCCGCCCCGGCTCCATGCACCGCTGGAGGGCCCCCTTGGCATCCCGGATCGACTCGGGCTGATCGACCGGCGCCAAACCGGGCCTCAAGCCGCGGTGCCCGGAAAGCGACTCGATCGCCGCAAGAAACCAGGCCTCGAACTCCCGCTTCGCCAACACCACTCCCACGGCAACGTCCGGCCGGGCCGCAGCCGCCCTCCTCGCAAGATCCGGTCCCAGCTCGGCGGGGCAATCGTCATCTGCGTCCAGGAGAACGAGGATGGCCCGAGGCGGCGCGAGCTTCCCTGCCACCACCTGGAGGACGTTCTCAAGCTGTCCCGGCCTCACCAGCCCGTAACGCGTCGCCCGGTAGGGCTTGCGGATTTGCAGGTCAAGCGACGGGAACCCTTGGCCGCAGAGCCGCCGCACCAGCACGGGAACTGCCGCCACGTCGCCGAATCCTTCGACAATGATCCCGAGATGGAGGATCATGACTTCCCCTGAGAATCCATGGATCCGGGCGGGGGAGAATCTGTGGGCGCAGGTTCCGGCGTTCTGAGGTCGGGCTCTAACTGGTTCTGCCTCAACAGCTCGCCGGCCGTACACAGGCGCTGGCGCAGGATCGACTTGCTCGCCTCGTCGGCCGGACCCACAACGGTCTCGGATCCTTTCATGTCGAAGATCAGGAGCGAATCCGGGTCCAAGTCCTTGCTGTCCAGCAAGTCGGGGCTGTGGCTGCTCACAATGACCTGGGTCCAATGCGAGGCCTCGCGCAGGGCGTCGGTCAGCACGCCGGCCGCCGCCGGATGAAGCGTTGCTTCGGGCTCTTCGATCCCGACCAGCGGAATGGGCCTCTGGGGCGGACGATCCTTGCACTGGAACAGGGCCGTCAGCACCCCCAGGGCCCGCAGCGTGCCGTCCGACATCTGGTGGTGAGAGAAGTGCAGCGGATGGTCGTTGGCCCGCAGCACAAAGGAGAGCGAGTGGGGCTCGCCGCCCGCCCGGGCCCGCTCCAGGAAGGAAGCCGCCTCAGGCTGGGCCCGCTTCGCGTAGTCCAGGAGCGATTCGATCGCCAGGCGATCCAGCGAGGGGAGGATCGCCCGCATGTACTCGATAATCCGCTCCTTCTCCCAGCCGCCAGCCGAGAAGATCCTCTGCAACACGCCCAGCGTGCCTGCCCCGTCCTTGAGCACTGCGTCGCCGCCCAGCGAGAACTGGTCGTGTCGGATGGCGCCGGGATTGACGCTGTAAAACTTCATCCCCGCAAGTTGGTTGTAGAGGACTGAGAATTCGGGGAAGCTTGAAGCCGCCGAAAGATACAGTCGGTCGCTGGCAACCGGTGGCCGCGGGTCGAACGACGCTTGCATCACATGCCGGCCCTCTACCTTACCTCTGCTCTGGACCAGATAGGAGTGATCATCGGCACCGTTCTCAGAGATCCAGCATAGCTCGGTGCCTAGAGTCGTACAGGTCTCTTCTAGTGGCTGCCCCCACTCATACCGGAAGCCGAACTCCTGGCCCCGCGAAAGCACGCCCAAGAGCAACACTCGCACATTCGGCTCCTCCGCCCCAGGAGCGCGGTGACGGACTTGATCCATGCCACCGCGATCCCGCAGGGATTGATCCAGGTTCGTGGTCAACAGGTCGGCGACAAAACCGATCGCCTCCAGGAAGTTGCTCTTCCCCGAGCCGTTCGGGCCGAGCAGGAACGTCAAGGGACCAAGCGTCACGTCGCAGTGCTTGATGCTCTTGTAGTTGTCGATGACGACCCGCCGAAGGAAGGGTGGCTTGGCGTCGGACATCGTGCGGGTCTCCGTGGGCCCCGGATCGGGACTCTCTCTCCGTAAGGATAGCAGCTATGGCCAAGAGCGGACATCGGGGAGGTCGGCGTACCGCTGGAGAGCTGTTGGTTTCATCGGTGGGAGAGAGCCGGAAACTCCAGCCAGGGCTTCCGCTGACGAGGGCGACTGAACACAATAGGGGAGCCCGGTGTCTTCCGAAGTGTGTTGCGAACGGTCCGATTGGTTCCGAGCCTGAAAGGCTCGCATATGACAGCCCAGGGCAACGCCCTGGGTTCGAGGGCAAGGAAGGCGGTTAGCCCTGAAAGGGCGCCATAAAGGGTGCGGTGCCAAGGATTTATGGCGCCCTTACAGGGCTTCCCGACTCCACGGCGCCCCCTCCCCCAGGGCGTTGCCCCGGGCTGTCGTATCCAAGCCCTTCGGGCTTCCATGGGTGGCGCGGCCCGCACCCTAACCAAGTCCTAGGGGGGGTCTGGGGGAAAGAGAGTTCGGTCGATGGGTTCGAGTTTGAACATCGTGCGGATCGACAGCCGCCGGGATGACGTCCGGGCGAAGATGGCCGACCTGCGTCGCAGGCTCAGTCCGCGGGGGGACGTCGTCAGCTCCGAAGGGCGCAAGCGGACCCTCGAGATCTTCGGCGAGCCCCTCTCCCCCGCCCAGGTCGTCGAGCGGATCTGCCGGGACGTGGCCGAAAAGGGGCTTGCCGCCGTGCTGGACTACTCGCGGCGGATCGACAAGGCCGAGCTGACGCTCGACACCTTGCGCGTCTCCGAGGCCGAGCTGGCCGGGGCCCACCGGCAGGCCGATGCCGGGTTCCTCGCGGCCGTGCGCCGCGTCCGCGAGAACATCCGGGTCTTCCAGGAGGCGATCCTGCACCGGGACGTCCGGGTCGAGCGGCCTGGGGGGTATTTGGTCCATCGGTACCGGGCGCTGGATCGGGTGGGGGTGTGCGTGCCGGGTGGGGCGGCGGCGTATCCTTCGACCGTCCTGATGACCGCGGTGCCCGCCCAGGTGGCCGGCGTGCCGCAGATCGCCGTGGTCGCCCCGCCCACCCCGTTCGGCGCCTACAACCCCGACCTGCTGGCCACCTGTCACGAGCTGGGCCTCCGGGAGGTCTATCGCCTCGGCGGGGCCCAGGCCGTGGCCGCGTTGGCCTACGGCGTAGAGGGGATACCCCGGGTGGACAAGATCGTCGGGCCCGGCAACCTCTTTGTGGCCCTGGCCAAGAAGTACGTCTACGGCGAGGTGGACATCGACTCGATCGCCGGCCCGAGCGAGGTCGTGGTGATCGTCGACCGCTCGACCCGGCCCGACTACACCGCCTTGGACCTGCTGGCCCAGGCCGAGCACGCCCCGGGCGCGAGCATCCTGATCGGCTGGGATGAGCCGGCTTTGGACGCGGTCGTGGCCGAGCTCGATCGGCGGCTTGCCGGGCTGGAGCGCGGGGAGCTGGCCCGGCAAAGCCTCGAGGAGTTCGGCGCGGTGATCCTCGCCCGGGACCCCGACGAGGCCTGCCGCCTGGCCGACGAGATCGCCCCGGAGCACCTGCACGTTGCGACCGAGAACGCCGAGCAGTTGGCCGAGAAGGTCCGGCACGCGGGGGCGATCTTCCTGGGCAACTACACCCCCGTGGCGCTGGGCGACTATGCCGCCGGACCGTCCCACGTGCTGCCGACCAGCGGCACGGCGCGGTTCGCCAGCGGGCTGTCGGCCAACGATCTGCTCCGCGCCAACAGCGTGCTCTGCTTCAGCCGCGAAGGACTGGAGGGCCTCGCCGGCGACGTGCGCGTGCTGGCGACCAAGGAAGGGCTGACGGCGCATCGGGAGAGCGTTGAGGTGAGGATGGGTCGGGACGACGGGGCGACGTTCAATGTGTAATGCTGGAACCGAACGAAATGGACACATCCAAGTTGTCGGATGGCGAAATAGAATAGACTGAGGGGCGTTTGGACACCCAAGGGCGCAGCGATGGCAGAACTCGTGCTTACCGACGTGGACGACGTGGTTCTCCACAACCTTCAAGAGCGTGCAGCGCGCCATGGGCGCACGCCCGACGAGGAAGCTAAGGCTATCTTGGCGGAATCTGTGGGCGCAGAGCGCGCGGACGCTTGGGCGCCGGTTGACGCCATCTACGACCGTTTGGCGGCGTCGGGCCGGACTTTCAGCGATAGCGCGGAACTGCTGCGAGATCAAAGGAGTTCTCCATGAACTGGCAAGAGAGGATTACTGCAGACCCGGCCATCTGCCATGGCAAAGTGTGCATCAAGGGGACCCGTGTCATGGTCTCTGTGATTCTCGACAACCTGGCGGCAGGCGAGTCCGCGGAAGAGATCGCGCGAGGATACCATCTCCAGCGTGAGGACGTCGAGGCGGCGATGGCCTATGCCGCGGACTTAGCCCGCGAAACCGTTATTCCTTTCATGCCCGGCGTCGCATGATGCGATTCAAAATCGACGAGAACCTGCACGAGGACGTGGCAGAGATGTTGCGCGAGCATGGGCATGACGCCGAGACGGTGTTTGACGAAGGGCTGCGCGGTCGGCCTGACCCGGAAATCGCCGATGCCGCCCGGCGCGACGGGCGCGCCCTGGTCACGCTCGACCTGGACTTCGGCAACATCCGCGAGTACTCTCCTGAGCATTACCCGGGGTTGATCGTGTTGCGGGTGGTCAATCAGGGCCGACGCCACGTACTGCACGTGATGGAACAAGTTCTCGCTGTGCTGGATCGGGTATCCTTAGTTGGCCACTTGTGGGTCGTGAGCGAGGGCGGAATCCGGGTCCGCCCAGGGCGTGCCACGGAGGCCCATTGACACGCGGCGGGAACACCCCCAGATCGGGAACTGTTCCGCCAAGCGAAGAGCCGTTGGAGACAATCCTCATGGTAAAATGGTCTTTCGAGGTCAGGCACGGCGATTTGGCCACACTGCCTTCTGCACTGGCTTCGCACGCCGAAGAACAAAGGAAACTCAAGGTCGGGTGCTTTCTCATATCGGAGCGCGGATACCTTCTGAATGAGCCGGAAGAACAAACGGCCCATGCGATCCGGGAGACGGCAACTCCGGCAGAGATAATTGGTGGCTTTGCCAAAACCTTGGGGTGGTTATTTGACTGTCTTGAAGTGGAATTGGTCCACCACTTTCGATACAACTACGTGAAGGTGTCCTTCGTGAACCTTCATCCGATCCGTGCGAAGGACGTGACGGACTCGGGTCAAATGACCACGAATTTCCCGGAGTTGCCTGAAACCGTTGAGACCTCACCAGAACTGCAATTTCGTCAGATAGTCAAATCGCTAGGGGTCTTCTTTTCCCATTTGCGGGGAGCAGTTGAGATCGCCGACTGGCGAACCGAGACGTTTTCTTGCGACTGGGTATCGTTGACGTTCAGCAAAGTGTCCTAACATTGCCGTCAATCGTGACCTTGCAGCAAGGGTGAAGAACCAGGTTACGGGCGGCGGGCGGGGCTGCGGGAGGCGAAAGAGAATCCCGCTGGATCCTGATGGGACTGCGCGTGCCTTGTCCCCCCTTACGAGCTGTTCAACGCGGACGACAAACAACACCGGGTCGACACGGCCCGGCTCCGATCGCTGCCTACTCCCTATTGTGTGTCCCATGCAATTCATTCGTCCCGAAATCGAAGCAATGGCCGGCTACGTGCCGGGGGAACAGCCGCAAGACGGGGGTTTCGTCAAGCTCAACACGAACGAGAACCCCTATCCGCCGTCGCCGGCGGTCCGCGAGGCCATTGAAGCCGTGCTGCGCCGGGGCTTGGAGAAGTACCCGGACCCCATGGCCTGGGCGTTCCGGCACAAGGCGGCGGAGGTGCTGGGGGTGGACCCCGAGTGGGTGCTCTGCGGCAACGGGAGCGACGACGTCCTGACGATCGCCACGCGGACCTTTGTGGGGAGCGGCCAGTTGCTGCGCCTGCCGTTTCCGAGCTACGTCCTTTACCGGACGCTGGCCGAGCTCCAGGGCGCACGGTGGGAGGAGGTGCGGTTCCGGCCCGACTGGTCGCTGCCGGCCGCGTTTGCCGAGCCGGCCGAGGGGCTGCGCCTGGCGTTTTTGGCCAATCCGAACAGTCCGTCGGGGACGGTGATCCCGCCGGAGACCGTCCTCCAGATCGCGCGCCGGCTCCCCTGCCCGCTGGTGGTCGACGAGGCCTACGCCGATTTCGCCGAGACGAGCTGCCTCAGCCTGGTCGCCGAGTGCGAGAAGGTCCTGGTCTCGCGGTCGTTGAGCAAGTCGTACGCGTTGGCGGGCCTGCGGTTCGGCTTCGTGGTGGCCCAGCCGTCCCTGATCGACCAGATGGTCAAGGTGAAGGACTCGTACAACTGCGACGCGCTGTCGATTGCCGCGGCGGCCGCGGCCCTGGGCGACCGGGCGTGGCTGGCCGAGAACCGCGGCAGAATCGTCGCCACGCGGGGGCGGCTTGTGGCGGAAATGCGGAAGCTAGGCTTTGTAGCGGTCGATTCGCAGGCCAACTTTACCTGGAACGTCCATCCGGAGCGGCCCGCCAAAACACTTTACGAGGACCTCAAACGGCACCGCATCCTGGTCCGATACATGGAGTATCCGGGCTGGGGCGACGGCCTGCGGATCAGCGTCGGCACCGACGCGCAGATCGACGCCTGCCTGGAGCGGCTCAGGGCAATCGTCTGAGGAAAAAAGCAGGAGGGTCTCTCGCAAAGGCGCCAAGGCGCAAAGGAAGAAAGAAAGGAAAGAAGGTAAGTAAGTAAGGAGAGACAGATGAATGGCCAGATCGCAGAGATGCGCAGCGGAAACCAACGGAAGGGATCCTTTCCTTGGTTCTTCTTTCTTGGCGCCTTTGCGCCTTTGCGAGAGGCATCTTGACTTCGAGTTTTCCACACACCGTGGTGGCTGAAATGGCGCGAACGGGTCGAATCCAGCGGAAGACGGCGGAAACCGAGATCGCGGTGGACCTGGTCCTGGAGGGCAGCGGCCGGGCGAGGGTCGCCACCGGCGTCGGCTTCCTCGACCACATGCTCGATCTGCTGGCCAGGCACGCGGCCCTCGACCTCGACGTGCAGGCCGCAGGCGACCTGGCCGTGGACCAGCACCACACGGTCGAGGACGTGGGGATTTGCCTGGGGCAGGCACTCCGCCAGGCGCTGGGCGACAAGGCGGGCATTGCCCGCTTCGGGCACTTCACCCTGCCGATGGAAGAGACCCTGGCCACCGCGGCGATCGACCTGGGAGGCCGGGCCTTCTTCGCCTTCCAGGCCGAGTTCCCGACCGCCAAGATCGGCGAGTTCGACAGCGAGCTGGTGGCCGACTTCTGGCAGGCCTTCGCCGCCAACGCCCTGTGCAATCTGCACGTGCTCGTGCCTTACGGCCGCAACAGCCACCACGTCGCCGAGGCGATCTTCAAGGCCGTGGCCCGGGCCCTGCGCATGGCCGTTGCCACGGACCCGCAGGTCCGCGGCGTCCCCAGCACCAAGGGGACGCTGTAACGGCGGCGGCTTCCCATAGGACGGGTTGGTAACCCGTCCCGTGTGAGGACGGATTGCCAATCCGTCCTACGGCTCAGCGCGACGCCTCGCGAAGCGACCCGGCCAGATAGTCGAGGATGTCGCGCACGGAGATGATGCCGGCGACCCGGCCGTCGTGGAGGATGGGGACGTGGCGGTAGCCGCCGACGTCCATCTTGTGCAGCGCAAAGGCGATGCCGTCGTCGAGATCGAGGGTCTCGACGGACCGGGTCATGAAGTCGCCGACCGGCTTGTCCGCCAGCTCGGCCGCCCGCACGTTCAGCTTCACCAGCGCGTCGCGCTCGGTGAAGATGCCCACCACCTTGTGCCCGGCGACCACGACCGCGCATCCGACGCGCCGCGCCACCATGCGCCGGAGCACCTCGCCCAGGGGCGTCTCGGGACCGACCAGCAGCGGCTGGCGAGGCGCCAGGCGCCGGATCGTGTCGCCCAGCACGCTCCGCTCCACGCTCGAGGCAAGGAGCGGCTCGCGGGGCCCGGCCAGCGGCTGCTCGCACCGCTCGCAGAATTCCTCCCCATCGATGTTTTCGTGGCCGCAGTCGCGACAGCGGATCATGGCTTGCACCGCGGTTCGCCCGCGTCTCCTCCCTCCGGCTTGCCTACCTCCCACGTCTCGCCGGAGTGGAACAGGGAGTCCAGGTTGCCCGGGCCGCGGGCGCGAATCGCCTCCTCGATCTGCTGGTTCAGAAGCTCGTCGTACTTGGGCCGGTCGACGGCCCGAAAGACGCCGATCGGCTCGGGGAACTCGGGATAGTGCATCCGGCTCAAGAGATAGGCCAGGCTCGGCTGCGTGGCCTTCTCGTCGTGCACCAGGAGGTCCTGCTCGGTGACGCCGCCGCCGAGGGTGACGATCTCCGGGTCCAGGCCGCGCAGCCGGATCCCCTTCTCGCGGTCCTTGCCGAAAACCAGCGGCTTGCCGTGCTCCAGCTCGAGCGTGTGCTCGCTGCGGAGCTGGCGGTCGGTGGCGTACTCGAAGGCCCCGTCGTTGAAGACGATGCAGTTCTGGTACACCTCGACGAAGGACGTGCCGCGGTGCTCTGCGGCCCGCCGGAGCACCATGCCCAGGTGCTGCTGGTTGACGTCGACCGTGCGGGCGACGAAGGTCGCCTCGCAGCCGATGGCCACCGAGAGGATGTGCAGCGGGTTGTCGATCGAGCCCGCCGGCGTGCTCTTGGTCACCTTCCCCAGCGGCGAGGTGGGGGAGTACTGGCCCTTGGTCAGCCCGTAGATGCGGTTGTTGAACAGGATGACGTTGACGTCGAGGTTGCGGCGAATGCAGTGGAGCAGGTGATTGCCGCCGATGCTCAGCCCGTCGCCGTCGCCGGTGATCACCCAGACGGACAAATCGGGGCGGGTCGTCTTCAGGCCGGTCGCCACGGCCGGCGCCCGCCCGTGGATCGAATGGATCCCATAGGTGTTCAAGTAGTACGGGAAGCGGCTCGAGCAGCCGATCCCCGAGATGAACACGAGCTTCTCCCGCGGCAGACCGAGCTGCGAGAGGATCTTCTTCATCTGGGCGAGGATGGCGTAGTCGCCGCACCCCGGGCACCAGCGCACCTCCTGCCCGCTGGCGTAGTCGTTGGGCGAAAGCTTTTGTTCCGGCGGCAGCAGGGGGTCGGTGGTCATGGTTCGATCAGTTTCTCCACGGCTTCGACGACTTCCTGCACGGCCAGCGGGCGGCCGGAAGTCTTCTTCAGCCCGACGGCATCGATCAGGTACTCGGCCCGGAGCCGCGCCAGGAGCTGGCCGCGGTTGAGCTCGGCGACCAGGACCTTGTCGTAACGGCGGAGGATTTCGCCGAGGTTCGCGGGCAACGGATTCAGGTAGCGCACCTGGGCGTGCGCCACCGACGCGCCGCGCTCCCAGAGCCTGCGGACCGCGGTGGCCAGTGCCCCGTAGGTGCCCCCCCAGCCGAGCACCAGGAGGCGTGCGTCGGCCGGGCCCTCCACGCGCTGGGGTGGAATTTCCCCGGCGATCGCCGCGATCTTCCTGGCCCGAAGCTCGACCATGTGCTGGTGGTTGGCCGGGTCGTAGCTGACGGCCCCCGTGCCGTCCTGTTTCTCCAGCCCGCCAATCCGGTGCATCAGCCCCGGGGTACCGGGCAACGCCCAAGGCCGGGCCAGCCGGGCGTCCCGGGCGTAGGGCTGGAAATCGGCTCCGTCGACGGGAGGGCCCGGGTGCTCCACGGGGATCCGCTCCAGGTCTTCGATCCTCGGGATCCGCCACGGCTCGGACCCGTTGGCCACGTACGCGTCGCTCAACACGAGGACCGGCGTCATCGACCGGACGGCGATGCGCCAGGCCTCGCGGGCCACGTCGAAGCAGTCGGCGGGACTCGAGGCGGCCAGCACCGGCAGGGGGCACTCGCCGTGCCGGCCGAACAGGGCCATGTTCAGGTCGGACTGCTCGGTCTTGGTGGGCAGTCCGGTGCTCGGTCCGGCCCGCTGCACGTCGATGACCAGCAGGGGGAGCTCGGTCATCACGGCCAGGCCGATCCCCTCCGCCTTCAACGACAGGCCGGGCCCGCTGGTCGCGGTCACCGCCATCGCGCCCCCAAAGGCCGCCCCGATCGCCGCCGTGATGGCCGCCAGCTCGTCCTCGGCCTGGAACGTGCGCACGCCGAACTGCTTGTGCCGGGCCAGCTCGTGGAGAATGTCGCTGGCCGGCGTGATCGGGTAGCTGCCGAAAAACAGCTCGCAGCCGCTGAGTTTCGCCGCGGCCAGAAGCCCCCACGCCAGGGCCTGGTTGCCGGTCATGTTGCGGTACGTGCCCGGCGGCAGCCGGGCGGGGTCCACCGAGTAGCGGCAGGCAAACGCCTCGGTCGTGTCGCCGTAGTGAAAGCCCGCCAGAAGCGCCCGCCGGTTAGCCTCCGCCACCTCCGGCCGGCGTCCGAACTTGTCCACAATGAACCGCAGCGTCGGCTCCAGCGGCCGGTCGTAGAGCCAAAACACCAGCCCCATCGCGAAGAAGTTCCGGCAGCGGTCGGCCTCCTTCGTGCCCAGGTTCAGCTCCTTGACCGCCAGCCGGGTGAGCCGGGTGATCTCGACCGGAAACACCTGGTAGCCGTCGACGGTGCCGTCTTCCAACGGATTGGCGCCGCAGCCGGCCAGTTGGAGGTCCCGCGCGGTGAAACTATTGGCGTCGACCACCAGCACGCCGCCGGGCACCAGGTCGGCAAGGTTGGTGACCAGGCCGGCCGGGTTCATCGCCACCAGGGCGTCGACCCGGTCGCCTGGGGTGAATATCTTGTGATTGGCAAAGTGGACTTGGAAGCCGCTCACCCCCGCCTTCGTCCCCCGCGGGGCGCGGATCTCGGCGGGATAGTCGGGAAAGGTGGCCACGTCGTTCCCCGCCAGGGCGGAGGTGCTGGTCAACTGGGAGCCGGCCAACTGCATGCCGTCCCCCGAGTCGCCGCAGAATCGCACGGTGGCCGCGTCGAGGTCCACCCGCGATCGGGCGGGCCCGAGCACCGTCGTCGCCGCGGCCGCCTGGTTCTCGTCCATGCTGCTCGTGCCTCGTGTCACGGCCCCTCGCGCTGGTCGGTCCCGAGCTTCGACGAAGGCGGGAGATTGTAGACCGTCGACGGGAAATGCTGGACCAGCCAGTGGATGACCCCCGCCGCGTCCAACACCCCGGTGGGCCGGCCTTCGGCGTCGACCACGGGCAGGCGCCGGTACCCGTTGGCCGACATCCGGCCGATGGCAGCCCCCACGGTGTCCGACTCCCGAAGCACGGAGGGCTCGGGGGCCATGAACCGCTCGATCGGGGCATTCAGGTCTCCCCCGGACGCGAGCAGCCTCAGCGCATCGCGCTCGGTGAAGATGCCCGTCAGGGTGCCCTGCCGGCAGACGAGCACGGCCCCCCGGCCCAGTTCTGCGAGCTGGCCGAGCACCTGGCCCACCGGCACGTGGGGCTCGACGCACCAAGGCTTCTGGGGCCCGGCCTGGCGCACGGGCTCGGTATTGAGGTTATGGAGAATGTCCACAGGTCGACTCCGTCCCCGGCCGCTGAAGCTCAGCGCGGGCACCCGCGCCCGTCCTGCTACATTATTCCCGCCAGGGTCCCTGGAGGCAACGGGTGGAAAAGGCTCGCAAAAAGGCAGAGGAACCACCCCAGCCCCCGTTGCCTCGCCAGGTGGGGTGCGGATAATGGGCCTGGGTGGCACGGGCTGCTTGCCAGCCCGTGGTGGCCGTTGCCAGTTCGGCCGAGCGTGTTGGCCGGGAGCGAAACGTGACGGGACCTTCCGTGGAACGCCTGCAAGCGTACCTTCGCGACCGGGCCGCCGAGCTGGCCCGCCGTGCGGAGATGATCTGGCGCCTTGCCGAGCCGCTCCACAAGGGTCAAACCCGGCCCGACAAGGACCGCGGCGGGGCCTCGCACTGCCGGGCCGTCGAGCAGAACGCCTGGCAGTTGATCCTCGCGGCCGGCCAGTTGGATCAGTTCCACCCGATCGAGCTCTTCCTCCTGAGCATCGCCGCCTGCTGCCACGACTTCGACAAGGGGCTCAAGAGCGTCTTCCCCGATAAGTTCCGGCACGGCGAGGGCTCGGGCTGGTACGTGGTCGAGCACTCCGGGCATCTCCTCCTCGAAGCGCCGGAGGCCACTGCGGTCGACTGCATCGTCAGCCTCCACGACCGGCTGGGCGTGGATTTCGTCACCGCCCTGGATCGCCTCCCCGAGGAGGGCCGCAAGACGGTGGGCCCGAACCTCACGGTTGACCTGCGGCGCTTGTGCGTGCTCCTGAAGGCCGCCGACGTGCTCCACACCGATTCCTCCCGCGTCCCGCCGCCGAGCGTGGACGTTGCCCGGCTGACCGGCCTGGACCGGGCCAAACACCTCGCCCGGTCCTGCATCCACCCGTGGAAGGCGCAAGGCAACGTCGTGGTCCTTCCGGCCTATCCCCAGGACCTCGAGCAGGAAGAGGCCGTCCGGGCCGCCTTCGAGTACCTGCGGGAGAACGAGTGGCAGCCGCTGGTCCTCGAGCTGCGGGCACACCGTTTCCCGTACCGGCTCCAACTCGACCTCGAGGACCGGAACCTGGTCCGCGCCCTGACGGTGGCCGGCACGGCCGAGCGGCGCCTGCCGGGGATGGACTACTACCATCGGGAGGACGAGGCGCTGCTGGCCGGGCGCGACGACGACGTCCGGGCCTTGAAGGCCCTGGCGTTCGGGCACCCCTGCTCCGCGGTGGTCGGGCCGTCGGGGGTGGGGAAGAGTTCCGTGCTCCACGCGGGGCTGGCCCCGGCGGTCGAGCGGCTTAGCGGCTGGCGCTGCCTCATCACCCGGCCCGACAAGCAGACCGGCCGCTTCTTCACCCCCGCCACGTTCCGCGAGGTCCTCGGGCACAAGCCGGCGTCCGAGGCTTCGCTGGCCGACCTGTGCGCCCAGGCCCTGCGCGAGTGCGAGAAGCTCCTGGTGGTCCTCGACCAGTTCGAAGACGCGGCCTACTTCGGGCTGCTCGACGTGGAGGCAGTCGCCGGCGAGATCCTCGGCGCCCTGGCCGGCCAGCCCAATCTGCGGGTGATGTTGGCCTATCGCGACGACGTGGCCAGCGTGATCGGCCCGCTGGAGAACGCCGTGGCCCAATCGGCCCGGGGGCTGCCCAGGCATTTTGTCCAGCGGTTGAGCGCCTCCGGGGCCGAGGCGACGGTCGACAAGCTGCTCGCGTCGGCCCGGCTCCGGCTGGAGCCGGCCGAAGAATTCCGCCGCCGGCTCCTGGCCGACCTGGCGGCTGCCACGCAGAAGGAGGCCCGGGCGCCGGGCGAGGCCGTGTACCCGCCCTACGTCCAGATGGCGCTGGAGCGGCTCGTTGATCTCGCCGAAAAGGGCGAGCAGCGCGTGGTGCGGCTGGAGGACTATCTCGCGCTGGCCAAAGGGCCCTCCGGCCCGATGGAGCAGATCATCGTCGAGTACCTCACCCGCAACGTCGAGAAGCTCGCGGGCCTTGGGCACGAGGTAACTCCGGCGCGGCGGGTCCTGGTGGCCCTGGCCCGGACCAGCGGGAGCAAGGGGGCGGCCGACGCGGCCCGGGTCGCGGCCGAGGCCCAAGTTCCCCCCGACGTGCTCAGCCGGCTGCTCCCCGACATGGCCACCCTGCGCCTGGTCCGGCGTCTGGAATCAAACCAGTGGGAGATTGCCCACGACCTCTTGGCCCGGCGCGTGGCCGAGGACCTGATCGACGACGAGCGGCGTTTCAAGCGTGCCCGGGAGTCGCTGGAGCACAAGGCCCGCTCCTACGGGCAGCACCGCAGCCCGCTCACCGCCGAAGAGCTCCGCGACCTCTGGCTCAACCGCTCCCGCGTCCCCCCGGAGCAGCTCGACGACCAGGAGCGACTGCTTATACTCATCAGCATCTTTGCACCGACCGCCTCGGAGCTGCTGCACAGGCCTGACATGGTCTTGGGGCGCCATGCTTCGGACCAGCCGTACGGCGCCGCCCCGGCAGGACATTTGGGCTGGTACTGGCTCGGTGATCTTCCGGAGAGCCGGTTCGGCACGCTCCTCGCGCACGCTGCGGCTTTGGATGAGCCGCTCTCCTGTGAGGCGTTCCAAAACGGTAGTCGACTGGTCTCCGGTTCTTGTCGGCTCAAACACGTCATTCCATCGGTGCGCAGCACAACAGGGGACCTGCGGACCCAAGCGATACACGCCATTCTCCAATCAGCCCATCGAGAAGAGGTCTCCTTTGTTCGCGAATCGCTGAAGGATGAAGACGACTACGTGCGCCGAGCGGCGGTGGAGGCCATCGCCAAGTTGGGAAGCGCCACGGACCTCCCCTTGTTGCGCGAATTGCTTCCGGACGTGGATTGGTGGTGGCGGGGAGACGTGGTCGAGGTGATCGCCAGGTTCGGAAGCGCCGAGGAACTCCCGTTGTTGCGCGGATTGCTGAAGGATGAAGGCGAATCCGTGCGACGAGCGGTGGTGGAAGCCATCGCCAAGTTGGGAAGCGCCACGGAACTGCCGTTGTTGCGCGAATTGCTGAAGGATGAAGCCGAAGCCGTGCGGCGAGCGGGGGTGGAGGCGATTGCCAAGTTGGGAAGTGCCGAGGAGCTCCCCTTGTTGCGCGAACGGCTGAAAGACAAGTACTCGGCCGTGCGGCAGGCCGCGGTGGCGGCGATCGCCAAGTTGGGAAGCGCCAAGGACGTCCCCTTTTTGCGCAGATCGCTGAAGGATGAGAATGATAGCGTGCGGCGCGCGGCGATTGAGGCGATCACCAGGTTGGGAAGCGCCAAGGACCTCCCCTTGTTGTGGGAATTGCTGAAGGAGGAGAGTCAGTGGGTGCGGCGAGCGGCGGTGGACGCGATCGTTAAGTTGGGAAGCACCAAGGATCTCCCGTTGCTGCGCGAATGGCTCCAGCACGAGACCTGGTGCGTGCGGGCAGCGGTGGTGGAGGCGATCGCTAAGTTGGGAAGCGCCAAGGATCTCCCGTTGCTGCGAGAACGGCTGAAGGACACCTATTTGCCCGTGCGTCGAGCGGCGGTGGGGGCGATCGCCAAGTTGGGAAGCGCCAAGGATCTCCCCTTCTTGCACCCATCGCTCAAGGATGAATACGAGGAGGTGCGGCGCGCGGCGGTGGAGGCGATCGCTCGGCTGGCGCCGACTGCCGGGTTGCTTGAGGAGCTTGCCCCTGCCCTGTTGAGCGACGATTCCGATTTGGCGATGTCGGCTGCGGCGACAGTGGGTCAGAAGGCGCCTCGGGACGCGGTGCTGGCGTTCCTGGCGGACCATCAGCACGAGATGACCATTGAGGCGCTTGCGGTGCTGGACTGGTACCTTTACGCCCCGCCGTACGCGCGGGAGGCGTGGGACCGGCGGTGGGCGAAGAAGGAGGAAGAAAAACGCCGGTAGTCCGGCGGGGGCGGCTGGGGGAGGGCCCCGATCCCCATCCCTCAGCCCCCGGCTTTGCCGGGGGGCATTCCGCACAGCCCCGGCTTTGCCGGGGGGCATTCGGCACATTCCAATCATTCCTCCGCAGGCCCCGACGCCTCTTCCACCACCACCCGGCACTTGGGCAGGGCGTTGAGAAACTGCCGGCCGTAGGGCTTGGTCCGCACGCGGGGATCGAGGATCACGACCATGCCGGTGTCGCGTCGGGAGCGGATCAGACGGCCGAAGCCCTGCTTGAGCTTGAGGATCGCGCCGGGGAGCTGGTAGTCGAAGAACGGGCTGCCGCCGGCGGCCTCGATGGCCTCCATGCGCGCCTCGACCAGCGGCCGGTCGGGGACGGCGAAGGGCAGCCGGGTGATGATCACGTTCTGGAGGGCCTCGCCCGGCACGTCCACCCCCTGCCAGAAACTGTCCGTGCCGAACAGGACCGCACGCGGGTTGGCGCGGAATTCGTCGAGCATGCGCGTGCGGGGCAGGCCGTCGGCCTGGCTGAACAGCGTGAGGTTCTCCTGGGCAAGCCAGGCGCCAAGCGCCGACGCGACCCGGCGGAGCATCTCGTAGCTGGTGAACAGCACGAACGCCCGGCCGCCGGTCCGCCGGACGTAGCGTTGGACCATCTCGACGACCTTGCCCTCGTAGGCCGCGGGTTCGCCGCCGGGATCGGGCATCCCGTTTAAGACGATGAGCTGCGCCTGGGCCAGGTAGTCGAAGGGGCTTCCCAGGCAGAGGCCGTCGACCTGGCTCAGTCCGATCCGGGACTTGAAGTACTCCATCGACCCGCCGGCCGTGGCCAGCGTGGCACTGGTCATGACCACCGTGGGGACCTTGCCGAACAGGTGTTCGCGCAACAGCGGCCCGACGTCGATCGGGGCGGCGGCCAGGGCAAGGCGCAGGCGGTGCCGGGCCCAGGTCTGCTCGATCCAGTAGACCGACCCCGGCAGGCGCTGGTTGCACCACTGGTCGATGCCCTGGGCGAGGGCCTCGAGCCTTGCGGAGGCCGAGGTCAGCTCCTGCCGGTCGCCCCGGTCCTTGAGGTCCTCGCCGTCCCGGCGGACCATGCCGGCGAGCTTCAGGAGGGACTCGCCGAGCGTGTTGCGGATGGCCCCGGCCTGGCGCACCCGGCCGTTCGTGCCCGATGCCCGCCCCAGCCCGCTGTGGACCTCGTCAAAAAAAGTGTCGGCCCGGTGCCGGCATTCCATCACCTGCTGCTGGGCCTTGCCCAGGTGGTGGTGGACCAGGAGGCCCTTGTTCGTGCGGTCGTTGTAGAGTCTGCTCAGGGCGTAATCGACCTGGCCGCCCGTGATCCTCAGCCCAAGGTGCTCGCCTGCCACCGCCTCGATCGTGTGTGCCTCGTCGAGCACCAGGACGTCGTAGTCGGGCAGGATGCTCGCCTTCTGGCGTCGCAAGGCCAGGTCGGTGAAGAGCAGGGCGTGGTTGACCACCAGGATCTGGGCGTGGTTGATCCGGCGGCGGGCGCCGTAGTAGAAGCACTCGTCGTAGCTCGGGCAGGAACGGCCCAGGCAGTTGCCGTGATCGCTGACCACCTCGTCCCACACCTGGGCCAGCGGACGCCAATCCAAGTCGGAGCGGGAGCCGTCCTCGGTCGACTGCGACCAGCTCCGGAGCCGGCGAAGCTGATGGAACTCCTCCGCTTGGGAGAACAGGCTCGCCGAGCGCCGCAGCGCGCCGTCCAGCCGGCGCACGCTCAGATAGTTCCCTCGCCCCTTGACGAGCACCGCCGTGAACTCGATGGGAATCACGCTGCGGAGAAACGGGATGTCCCTCTGGAGAAGCTGCTCCTGGAGGCTGATCGTGTGCGTGGACACGACGACGCGGGGCCGGGATTTCGGGTCCGAGCCGGTCTCGCCCATCGCCAGAATCACCGGCACGAGGTAGGCAAAGCTCTTGCCCACGCCCGTCCCGGCCTCCACGATCAGGTGCGACTGGCCGCCAATCGCTCGCGCCACCGCCTCGGCCATCTGCAACTGCTGCGGGCGCTGCTCGTAGCTCCCCAGGCGCGCCGCGATGCGGCCGTCCGGGCCGAGGATGGTTGACGGGGAAAGCACTGCCAAGTCGGAGACCCCTCAGGAAGGCTTAGACTGTAGGGTGCGTGCTTGCACGCACGCAATTCTGCGGGAAAAGCCCTGCGTGCGTGCAAGCACGCACCCTACAACTACTTAAGCGTACCAGCCCGGGGTCCTGGCCTGAATACCACCCCAGGGATTGTCAATCCGTCCCCAGGTGGGACGGGTTGCCAACCCATCCTACAAGAACACCCTGTGGCGGGCTGCCCCGGCTGGGGTGAGAAATGCGCCCCTACCCCAAGATGGCCCCGAGGGTCGAGGCAAACGGCGCCCCCGCGGGCGCCTGGGGACCGTGGTGCGGCATCACCCACGCCGAAGGCGCCCCTTGATACGGCGGCGAGCCGTAATCCCTGACCTCCATGAACAGGAACACAGTGCCGGCAATGAGGGCCATAAGCGCCACGACCAGCAGCACCGTGTACAGATCGGTCCTCGGCTTGCGGTGCGGCCCGCCGGAAGGGCTACTTGATCCGGTTCGTGACATTGTCGCTCTTCTGAATCGTGCCTTTCAGGAACTCGGGCAGGATCTTGCAGACCGCCTTGTGGGGCTCGGTGCTGACCACTTCCACCTTGCCCAGGTAGGTCGGCCCGCTGTCGTTGACGCGGAAGACGTCCAGTTGGTGCCCCTGGAGCAGGCCCTCGTCGGCCCCGGCGGTGATCTCGATCAGGCCCGTTCCCACGTCGGAGACGCCCTGCACGTGGCACTCCAGCGGCGGGGCCAGCCGGTCCACGTCGTCGGGCTTGATCGACAGGCGGTCGAATACCTTGCGGTACTTCTGCACGTCCTGGACCAGGGTCACGTTGGTGGCCTTCAGCGAGTCCAGCTCGCTGGTCCGCTGGTGCAGCACGTCGGTCATCGCCACCATTTCCGTGAAGTTCTGGAAGCGCTCCGTCTCGGCTGCCTTGACGTCGCCGCGGAGCTGCTTGACGTGGTCCGACAGCGCATTCTGACGATCCTGGGCGCTCTGGGCCAGCCCGATCGCCTCTCGCTGCTTTTTGTCCAGCTCGGCCCAGTCGTCGTTGAGCTTCTTCACGCTGGCCTGGAGCTGCCGGTTCTCGTTCGCCAAACCGGCCAACTGGCCCCCGAGCCGCTTCTTCTCGGCGTCGAAATCCTGCTGGACCTTGTCGAGCTGGTTCTTGAAGTCGTTCTTCGCCTGCGTCTCCTTCTGCAACTGGACCTTCAGCCCCGTCTGCGGATGATCGACCTTCTCCTTCCAGTTCACGTGCATCGCGTAGACGGCCATGGCCATGGCCATGAACAGGACGCTGAAGAACGCGATCAGCCCGGTGAGTATCTTTCCGACCAGATTCATGGGGAGACCTTTCCGATCATTCGACGGCAACCCGCCCGACCGACTGCCCGAACAACCAATAGACCGGGTAATACTGTCTCGTTAGTATAACTTCGCCCATTTTCGCATGTCAATCAGATTGACCACCGTTCAGCAATTCTGGGCTGAATAAGCAAGAAGCGAAATATGCCCCCTGTGCCTGCCCCTCCTGCGTGGCAGGAATTGACCTTAAGTATTAGCAGATAATGAGTTACGTCGATTCCCTGTAGTGCAGGTTGGGCTGGGGGTGGACCCCGCTTGCGGCTGATGCCGGTCCAAAGACACCCGTCAGTTTGCACCGAGGTTGCGGCTTGAAGGGGCACCGGCCCGCCCCGGCGCTCCCGCCGGCGTCAGCCCCGGATCGCCCACCGGGGGCGAAGGCGGCGCCACGGAAACCCGACCGCCCCCAGCGCCACGGAGGCCCAAAGACAGAGCCCGGCGAACCAGTCGCCGTAGCGGAGGTAGAGGCTGCGGCGCGGGTCGGGGCCCACGGTGGCCAGGATAAACCCCGGGGCGCGACGCGGTCCCTGGTCCAGAACCCTGCCGTCGCCGTCGATCCAGGCCGAGAATCCCGTGTTGGCCGCGATCAACAGCGGCTTGCGGCACTCCACCGCCCGGAAGATCCCGCAGATCAGGTGCATGTCCAGCTCGCTGGAGCCCCAGAACCAGCCGTCGTTGGTCAGGTTGACCAGCACGTCGGGCTCGCGGCCCTCCGCGGCCAGCTCGGTCACCTGGCGCCGGATGACGTGCGGCAGCACGGTCTCGTAGCAGATGCTCGGGCAGAGCCTCAGGGAGCCGACCTCGAACGCCGCGGGCCGATCGCCCGGGGCTGCCGTCCCCGGCAGGGGCGTCAGGCGCTCCAGCCACGGAATGGACCGGGCAAACGGCACGTACTCGCCGAACATCACCAGGTGCATCTTGTCGTAGTGCCCGAGCAGCGCTCCGGACCGGCTTACGTAGGCGGCCGAGTTGTACGTCTCCTCGCCCGTGGGGCCAAGCCGAATCCTGTCCACTCCCAGCAGCAGGGCCGCGTCGAGCTCCTTGGCCACGTTCGCCATGAGACGCGGGCTTTCCGTGGCCAGCCGCCGGAGCACCTCTTCGTCCGAGAGCCCTTCGTGCTCGGCGACTCGCCACACGTCGGGGAGCCGGGCGTCTGGGGCACGGTCGAGCAGGGGCAAGGGGAACATCGTCTCGGGCCAGACGAGGAGGTCCAGTTTCTGGCCCAAGCCGGCGGACCGGGCGGCCGCGTCCCGGGACAAGTCGAGGTAGTGCCAGAAAATCGGCCCCCGCATGTCGCGCTCGTACTTGAGCTTGCTGTCGATGGAGCCCTGGATCAGGGCGATCCGCGCCTCCGGCTGGATCGGCCCAATCGCCATGCGCAGGTGGCCGTACAAGAGCACCAGACCCAGCATCGCCGCCAGGGGCACCAGCGGCCAGCGCGCGGCGGGGCTTTCGCGGGTGGGGAGCATGCGGGCGAGGCACGCCGCGCCGAACATCACCACGAAGCTCACCCCGTACGCACCCGCCACGTCGCTCACCTGGATCAGCCCGATCCAGTGGTACTGCGTATGGCCCAGGCTGGCCAACGTGAAGCCGGTCAAGAGGTGCCCCCGGGCCAGCTCCAGGCCGGTCCAGACCACGGGCGCGGCGACGATCACCGGGACCTTCACCCGGTGGACCGCCACCCGGCTCAAGCCGACGAACACCGGCAGGTAGAACCCCAGGTATAGCGACAGCGCCAGCCAGCCGAAGCTGGTGGCCCAATGCGGCAGGCAAAGCCACCAAAGGACCGCCAGCCAGAACAACGCGCCGGCGAGGTAGAGTTTCGGGTAGGGGCGGCGGCCGGGCAGGTCCCGCCGGCGGATCAGCCCGATCCAACAGACCGGCGCAATCCACGCCAGCGGCCACAGCTCCAGCGGCGGCAAGGCGGCCCAGAACAGCGCCGCCCCGGCAAGCGCCTGCCCGAGCGTCGAGCGGTATCCCTCGAGAACCCTCCGCAACAGCCCAGGCGACCCGGTCGAATCGGCAAGATGGCCCACCGTTAGCGCAACTCCAGGAACCTGGCCAGCAGGGTCGGGCCGCAGTCGGTCAGGAAGCTCTCCGGATGGAACTGGAGGCCCCACAGCGGGTAGGTCTTGTGGCGGATTCCCATGATCACCCGCGTGCCGTCCGGCGAGATGCTCCACGCGCAGACGACGAAGGTGTCGCTGAGCGTGTCCGGCTGGATGACCAGGCTGTGATAGCGGGTGGCCACCAGCGGGCTCTCCAGCCCCTCGAACAGCCCGACGCCGTCGTGATGGATCGCGTCGACCTTGCCGTGCATGATCCGGTCCGCTCGGACGATCTTCCCCCCGAACGCCTGGCCGATCGACTGATGGCCCAGGCACACCCCGAGGATCGGCATCCGGCCGGCAAACCGCTCGATGCACGCCACCGAGATGCCGGCCTGGTCCGGCGTGCACGGGCCCGGCGACACAATGACGTGCGAGGGGCTCCACGCCTCGATCTCGTCCAGCGTGACCTGGTCGTTTCGGGCCACCTTCAAGTCCAGCGACGGATCGAGCTCCCCCAGCCTCTGGACCAGGTTGTAGGTGAACGAATCGTAGTTGTCGATCAACAGGATCATCGCTCGCCCTCGATCGGCACGGGGAGATCGACCCCAGTCTACCCGGTCCCGGTCGTCAAGAGAAGGCAAGGGTGGCTGGGGCAGAGCGGAGCGGTGGCCCAGCAATCGGGGGCCTGGGGCTTCGCTGCGCTCAGCCGCCAGCCACCCCGAGGTCTGCTGGAATCACGCAACGTCATTCAGACGCGCC
>Ga0315290_10000267_pt1 | contig 32499 bp, 37 predicted proteins | sample YL17G12_0_MG_FD_203627 | JGI IMG/M metagenome (GOLD analysis project Ga0315290, IMG submission 203627) | Sediment microbial communities from Yellowstone Lake, YNP, Wyoming, USA - YL17G12_0 | ecosystem: Environmental > Aquatic > Freshwater > Lake > Sediment | place: USA: Wyoming | collected... | reverse complement strand
GCCATTGTGAAGTCAAGCGGTGGCATGAAGGCGATGAAGTAGTGTATCCCGCTGCTCTTGATGAAGTAAGAGAACTTGTGAACCTCTTTCCTGTCTTCTTTGTAGAACTCGTTTATGTCGACAAGGAACTTCTTGTACAGCGAGGCTCCGAACACAAATAGGATCTCGTCGTTCTGTACCCTGTAGTTCTTGAGACTGTTGACGGCCACAAGGTTGTTGGCTATCTTGAGGTTGATCTCGACGCTGTGTTTCTTCTTTATTTCTTTGAAGATCTCCACCAGCTTGTCAAGGTTCTTCTTTTCCTTGGGCTTCTCGCATATTATGTTTATCAGCATTTTGTTTTTTGTTCCATATAGTCGATAAATTTATATATTGTGTCGAACCTCTTTGATTCGTCACGGCAATCAACGAATTCGCATCCTAAATAGTCACAGCCCACTTGTTTGCAATACTCTATGCATTCTTCGTCCGCAGATTTCTTGCTGTCTTCCATCTTTCCTCTTACCATGTCAAGAGTCATTTTGTCACCCGGTTTTAGATTGAACAACTTGTGATACGTCTTGCCATGCCAATGCATTAGTTCGTTTCCATTATCAAAATCTCTAACGTATATTCCTATTTCCATAATGGTTGCGATTACTAGCTTGGGTTTCTCTTTGTATCCCCAGTTTATCATTCTTTGATTTCCTTGACGAACTTTATGTTTTTTACCTGAGCAAAGTTGTTGCTCTTCGAGATGGTCCCGTAATAGATGTTATTATACACTGTTCTGCCATCTTTTGTACTATCCTCGAATGCTTCGGCGTATTTCTCCCAGAAGTACACCCTTGGGAGGGTCGTTACGCCGTCAGATATTTCAAACGTGTGGTACGCCTTCCCCTTAGCTGTCTTTTTCTTGAGGATGCTTTTTATCCTAAATAAGGAGCGTATCTGTGGCTCTTCTTCGAGTTCGTCTAGGTTGTTAAGTATGATGTCTTTCTTCTTTTCCTTTATGGACTTCTTCAGCATTGCGAAAAAGGTGATCTCTGTGAAACTGACATTGGCAAATTCGGACTCGTTCTTGATGATCGCGTTGAGGTCCAGTGTCACCTCTTCGTCTTTGTACTTTCTCTTTTTAACGAAGTAGTTATACATATCGGACCTATTCTTTCCTTCAGAGATGGAGTCAAGAGCTCCGGAAAGGATGAGTGCCATGATGACTCTCTTGTTCTTGACGTATTTGTTCTCTGAGCTTATCAGGTCGTCAATGGAGGTGAACGGTCTGAGTTCCATGATGGCCTTTGCGGCCTCTTCGGATATTCCTTTTATGAGGGACAGTCCGAAACGCAGGTTGTTGTCGTCTTCTATTTCAAAGTTCGTATTGGACTTATTCACGTCGACCTGTAGAACCTTCACGTCTCTTCTTGTCTTGAACCTTTCTTCTTCGTAGTAGTAGACCGGATTTGTCATGATGTGTGAGATGTACTTTCCTACAGTAGAGGAACCGTACTTGTCTTCTTTCGATCTGGATGTGTTGTTCAATAGAGAACAGTAGAACTCTAATCCATAGTGGGCTTTCATCCAGAATTCTCTAAACGAAGTGATTGTGTAGGCGTCACTGTGTGCCTTGTTGAAGGCGTACTTGGAGAAACTGAATATGAGGTCCCACAGTCTCAGGACTTCTTCTTCAGGCATTCTCTTCATTGCGTTGTTTACAAACTTATCTTTCCAAGACATGACTCTGTCTATTCTCATGTCTTCGAATTTTTTAGACGCTTCTTTCTTTGACAGGTCCTTTCTGACTTTATTCACTTCTATTGCGGTAAATTCGCCAAGTTCTACGAAACACCTCATGAATTGTTCCTGGTACGTTAGAACGCCGTACGTTTTGCTCAGGATGTGTTTGTACGAGTCGTGGATGTCCCATTTGCCGTCTCTTTTTCTTTTGGCAAACTCCCTGTGCATTCCCATCTCAAGAGGACCAGGGCGGATAAGGGCGTTGATGGCCGACAGGTCGTCAAATGTGTCAGGCTGTATCATTGCCATGGTTTGGTTTGCAAGTTTGCTCTCGAACTGAAAGATTCCGGCAGTGTCCGTTCTCTTGGCAAGTTCGTAGACCTCAGGGGCTTCGTACGGCACGTCGTCCCAGTTTATGTCAATACCGTGTCTTTTCTTTATCAGGTCCATGGTATCGGTCACGACCTGAAGGTTGTTTAGACCAAGAACGTCAAATTTAACGAAACCTTGTGCGGACAGTTCGTGGTAGTCACCGCCTTCCGTGTTGGCAGTGACTATGTTCTTTGACGCTCTCACGAGCGGTATCCATTCGCTCAGGTCGACCGAGGACACCACGAGACCGGCGGCGTGCATTCCTGTTGATTTTAGGGAGTTCTTTATCCTCTTGAACAGCCTCTTAACATCCGGGTACTTATCGAGGAAGTCCTGTACTTTCGGGAACATGGTACACAGTTCCTCGTAAGAAAGGTCGTCTATGGTCATCTTCCTTCCCTCTTCTCCTCTGAGGAAATGGGGAAGGCCGGCGGTGAGCGAGTTTGACTCCTGAAAATCCACGTTGTACATCTTGGCGGAGTCCTTGATGGCCGTCTTTACCTTTGAGACGAGGTAGGTACCGATGGACGCAACCTTTGACCTTCCGTATTTCTCGGTCAGGTACTCCTTGACGGCGTCTTTTACTTTTGGCTCGAAGTCCATGTCAACGTCTGGAAGGTCTCCTCTTCCTTCGTCGATGAACCTTTCAAACATTAGTTCGAACTTGATTGGGTCTATGTCTGTTATCCCCAATAGGTAATTCACTAGACTTCCTGCGGATGAACCTCTTCCTGGACCGGCTGCGTACTTACCGTATGTTTTTGTCACCCAAGAGTATAAGTCTTCCAATATGAGGATGTAGTCTACAAAACCAAGTTTTACGATAGTGTCGTATTCTTGGCGGCACCTCTGCTTGTACACCGGGTTTTTGCTGAGGCCTTTGGCTACCAGGGCGTCGGCAACTTTCCGGTACAATATCTTATCGCTGTTCTCAAAGAGCTTGGGAAGCTTGATGGAGGTGTCCAGTTCTATGTTGTCTATCCTAAGGAATAGTTCGTAGTTGTTCTTGATGCATTCCTCCATGATTTCTTTACAGTCAGAGTTGTAAGAAGCGTTCATTATGTCTTCTCGTGTCTTCAGGTATAGGTCGTTGACAGAGAACTCCCAGAATTTCTCTTCGGTCTCTTCGTTCTCTATTTCTCCGCTCTCTTCTCCTTCTTCTTTGTCTTCTTCTTTCGTATACGTCTTCTTGGACTGGAGCATGAGAATGGCTTCGTGTAACTTTTGGTCCTCTGGGTACAGGTAATGAGCGTCGGAGGTGAGAATGGTCTTAACGCCGTGTTCTTTGGCTATGTCGTAGAGTTTCGGATTCAATTCGAACTGGACGCCATAGTTTATCGACATAAGTTCTATGTAAAAGTTCTCGCCAAACGTCTCCTTGTACTTCTTGACAAAACTGTCCGCCCTTACTTTTTCTCCTGAGGAAAGGAACCTTGGAAGTTCTCCTCCGGCACATGCAGTAGAAACGATGATTCCTTCCTTATTTTCCGCAAGAAGGTTAAAATCTATCAGCGGGAACTTGTAGAACGAGTTCATGTAGGCTTCTGACGTGATCTTAAATATGTTCTTGAGACCCTGGTAGGTCTGTGCCAGAACGAGAATGTGGTTCCTTGGTGAAGAGAATTTTTTTCTCATCTCAACGGCGTTGTCTTCGTCGGAACCTATCCACGGCATCAGCAGTTTTCTGTCAGGGATGATGTACAGTTCCGCTCCAAATATCGGTTTGATTCCGGCTTTCTTGCACGCCTCGTACTGCCTGAAGTAACAGCTGATGTTGCCATGGTTTGTCAAAGAACATGCCGGTACGTCATGTTCGACTGCCCATTGGACATGTTCGTCGACAGAACCCATTCCGTCACGCATAGAAAATTCGTTATGGTTGTGAAACGAAATGAAGGGATACTCTGAGGACATTACTTCTTAAACGTTTCTTTGTAGATGATGTCTGCTACTTCCTTCTTAGTCTTATTGGATGTGTCAATATAGACAGTATTTAGATCAAGTTCATCTATAAATCTTTGGTATTTTCCTTCGATTGTTCTTTGTGCTTTCATCTTTTCTGCAATCGTTTCAGGCTCTGGCATAAAACCACCTGAGTTTCTTATACCGTATGTTTTTGTTGCATCATCTTTTAAGCGTTTTATGATTCTATTTTTTAAAGCTTCGTCTGTGTTTACGGTTAAGAAAAAGATTTTGTACTCGAAATTATTCTTAAGGACGCTGACGAATTCGTTATAAATTTGTTTGTCATATAGCTCATTATACACCATTTCTGACAAGAAGCATCTGTCTAGGAGAATTTTTTTATCTTTAACTGAAATGAGGTACTTGAGACAAGTCATATGAGAGATCTGATAGACAACATCACGAGGGACGTGAATATTATGAGGATATATGATGGTGCCCGCCACATTATAATTGAAAGCGAAATGCTGCGCATCATTGAATCTCGGATGGTAAAACATGATGATGGACTTCTTCTTCTTAAGGATGTCTAGCGTGGTCGTCTTGCCTACGTAGTTCGCGCCTTCGATTATCGAGAGCATGCCTCCGCCTTAATGGTCTCTATCCCGTTTGACTTTAGGTATACGAGACCGTCGTGGTTTCTGTATTCTTCTACATAGTACACTGTTTTTACCCCTGACGAAACTAGTAGTTGAGCGCAGGATTTGCACGGTTCCTTAGTAATGTAAACAACGCAACCGTCAGTTGCTATTCCGTTTTTTGCACAGAACCCGATGGCATTCGCTTCGGAATGAATGGAATCAAAACAACCATCCGTCTGCACCGTATAGGGTTCTTCTCCGACTACGTTGATGACCGAGTCTTTTTGTCTGCACGTTATTGAATCCAGGCATTCAAGGGCTCCTGGAGGACTTCCGTTGTATCCTGTGCCGATGATTCTGCCGTTTCTGGTTATAACACACCCGGCGTACCCTCTTCTGCAAGTGGATTTCTTCGCCAACATGAACGCCAGGTTGAGATAAATATCGTGTGTCGTGACGTCCTTAGGAGTGATCAGGCCACTTAAGGGCATCAACATGTTTATGTATTTCACTTTAACTCTCCACTTCGTATTTCCAACTAGAGATGCAGTCCCCTAACATCTGTCGTCCGTGGTTTTCGTTCTCCACTGTCGAATCTCCGCAGACTACTATTTCGTCCACGATGGTCTCTATTTCATCCGCTATGTTCACCACCATGTCTTCAAACTCCGGTTCAATGTCGAACTCAAAGATTATTTTCATTTTGTCTCCTTAGAATGATGGTCCGCAGAGAACTGTTTTCGCACCTGGTTCTATGACACCGCCCTTAAGAGGCATCCAGTCGCCATATTCCTCCGTGTCAACAGCCCAAAGCCTTCTAAGTTGAAACTCTGGATCAGTCTTTTCAAATCCTAATACTAACATTTTGCCTGCCTGAAACATCGCCTTAGTACAATCGATTCGAAACGCAGTAGCAATATATAGAGGCGCGTGAGTGCTAGGAACCACTTTGCAAGCTTCTTTAAATAAATCGCTAGAACTATTGAGTTCAACAATGCCAACATATTCAGTTATGTTATCTTTGTAGTGACGAACGGACGCTTTGTCGAGATAAAGTATGTTACCGTCTTCGGTAGTACTTTGCTTGTAGAAACGATCAGGATCATCGCCAACAAACCAAGCGTGTGAAATACAGACTGAAAATGCTACGATTGAAAGAACTAAGAGCGCAACAACTGTTTTTCTCATAATTTATCCTTTCACGTTTATGATTGGCGTGATAAAATCCACGACATTTACAACCACGCCCTTCTGTGCGTTCATTACATACTCCAAATCCTTGTAAGCATCGGGAGCCTCGTCCAGAGTCGTTTCGTTCACATTGGCGAGTATCCCATCCATCTGTGTTTTGAACGTATCTAACGTAATGTTCTTTTTAGCAGCACCTCGGGACATCTTACGGCCAGCCCCGTGTGAAGCCGAGTTGAGGTACTCCATATTGCCCAATCCTTCAGTAATGTACACGCCTGAAAGCATCGAGCCTGGGATTACACCGAGCTCATGTAACCGGGCAGGAGTAGCGCCCTTGCGGTGAAGCACATCACCATTATCAAGAACGGTAGCATGATTGTGATTTTCATTGATATAGTTGAACAGTGTAGCATTGTGCCCAACCATGATCTTTACAACCTCCTTCAGCATGTTCTTACGATTATCAAGCGCAAACTTCAAAGCAAAGTTCATGTCCGCCAAATAGGCACGACCAAGATCAGAATACAACTCGAAGAACTTGTGGTAAAGCTGATTATCCTTTTTCGCCTCATTCATGTACCACTGAGCGATCTCCCACCCTGGACGTCGAGACCCAGAGTGAATAGTGATGAAAACAGTTCCCTTGGCATTATAGCCAATTTCAATGAAGTGATTTCCGCCACCGAGAGTGCCATGCTGCTTAGCAGTCTTCGCGTTCACCTTGTCGGTTAACTCCTTATCGTTAGACTGAGACCGAAACTGTTCAGGATAAGGATTGTCGTGTTCAGTAAACCCAACAGGGATCTTCTCCTTGATCAAGTTGAACACTTCAACTCGATCAGCCTGATTGAATCCGTTGATGTCGCTCTGTGGGATTTCATAGCAAATCATCCCGCAACCGATGTCGTAGCCAACGTATGACGGAGAAATGTGATCTTCTACTAGTGCCACAGCGCCAATGGGCAAATCGTAGCCCTGGTGACAGTCAGGCATGACAGCGATAGTCTTCACAAACGGAATGTTTGCGTTGTCGTATATCTGTTGTTGAGCACCCTGCTCAATTTCATTCATTGGAATCAGGGACTTTATTTTGTCCGCATTAGGCATTAAGTTCTTTCCTTACTTTCATAGGGCACATGTTCCTAGTGAATTTCCACAGTGAGGACAGACGTAACATTTTCCTTCCTTTACCATGGATGTATTACATTTAGAACACACTTCTGTTTTTACACCGTGCGGTTCCACTTCTTCTTTTACTTTGATCAGTCCAAGTTCTGTCAGGGTGTCCCATATACAGTCCTTTACGGCTGCTAAAATGTTATCGTACTCTCTGTTATTATATATAAACGTTTCTTTCTGTTTGTATACTTTGTTGTCCCTCATTTCGTAGTAGTTCTCTTCTATGTAGTTCATGTCTTCTAGTTCTTTCAAGAGTTCTAGGATGTTCTGTAGGTTCTTCTCCCTGGTGAACATCATGGACAATAAGCGAGCTATTGGAAGGAGCTGTTTGAAGTACTCCAGGTCCTTACAGCTCAGGAACATTTCTCTGATCTCGTTCTCTTTGAAGGTTATGATCGTGTGGATGCTTGGCCTATTCGACCTTCTGAAGATCTGGTACTTGTAGGCCTTCATCTTGTGGAGGGCCTCTTTGGTTTTCGGTCTTTCGTCAACGTCCGTTAGAATAGAAGCTATTGTTCCTTCGCGGAACACAGTCATTCCTTTTATGTAGTAATTTCCTGTAAAGACCTCTTTCATGAAATGACGATAATTTTCCTTACTTGTTGTTTCTGGGAAATTAATGGTCTTTGAGATGCTGTTGTCTATGTACTGTTGTATCTTGTTCTGCATTTTTAAGTGACCGTCAAGGGATACGTCTCTTGTAGTTTGAAAGAAGTCCGGTCTTTCTCCGTACATCTTTTCAAAACCGAGGGACTTGAACATATTAAAGGCGTAGTTACGGAGTTCCGATTTTCTGGTCAAGTTACCGAATTCATCCCTCATTCTTCTATTTTGGATTAAAGAGAATATTGGTTCTATGCCAGACGACACGTTATTCAGAAGTAATGAAATTGTTCCTGCAGGTTGACAGGTTAACATGGCAACGTTTCTTATCCCATGTTCTTCTATTCCTCTCTTTATGGCGTCAGGAAGGGTCTGTACGAATTTTCCCTGTAAGAATTTTTCCTTGTCAAACTTTGGAAACGGTCCTTTCATCTGAGAAAGTTCTACGGAAGCTTCGTAGGCGGAGTTTCTTATTGTCTGCATGAGCGCGTCAACAAACCCTATGGCCTCTTCCGAATCGTATTTGATCTTCAACATGGCTAACATGTCACCCAGTCCGGTGACTCCTACGCCTATTCTCCTGTCTTGCATGGAGACTTTCTCGGTTTGTTTCAGGGGATAATTCGTCTCGTCCAACACGGCGTCGAGCATCCACACCATGTCGTGGACCGTCTGTCTCAGTCTTTCTATGTCGACTTCTTTGTTGACAAATGGACTCTTTACGAAGGTCGGCAGAACGACCATCCCAAGGTCACAACAGCCGTAATCAGGGAGGGTTATTTCTCCGCACGGGTTGGTTGCTTCTATCTTTTGAAAGTACCAGGAGTTGCTGTACTCGTTCACTCTGTCCTTGAACAAGATCCCAGGTTCGTTGTAATCGTAGGTGTTATCCACGAATTTTTCGAAGATCTCTTTGGCTCTGATCTTTCCGTAAACGGTCGTGCCGTGTTTTAGTTCTATCTCTCCGTCGGTTTTGAGGGCGTCTATGAACTCTTTCGTGACCCCTATGGAGATGTTGAAGTTGGTCAGGTCCTTGTTGCTCTTCTTCGCCGTGATGAATTCCATGATGTCGGGGTGGTTCACGTCCAGGATGGCTATGGCCGCTCCTCTTCTGTTGCCAGCGGACGCGATCGTGGCTACCATGGAGTCAAAAGACCTCATGAACGAGATGGGTCCGGACGCCGCCGCCTTCACTCCCTTCACGAACGCTCCTCTTGGCCTGATCTTGCTGAAGTTAAAGCCTACTCCACCTCCGGCCTGTTGTACTTTTGCCGCCTGCTTGATGGTCTCGTAGATTCCTTCTATGGAGTCATCTATGACTGGCAGGACGAAACAGTTGAGTGCCGTGACGTTGGTTTCCTTGTTCCCTATGGCCAGGAGGGGTCTTCCGGCGAGCATTCCTCTCCTCTCGGAGAGCATCTTGTAGAACGTCTCTTCTATGGACTCTTCCGTGTAATCGTACAGTTCTTTGTCCTTGATGCTTTCCACGAACTTTTTTGCGAGAACGCCGGAGACCCTCTTGAACGCCTGAGAGACTTCCGTTTCGGAGGGTTTCATCTCGTTATCCCTCACTGCATATTTTTCCTGAAAGATTTCCTTGTTGAAATCAAACAGTCGTTCAGCACGAGAAAGGTCAAGTTCTGTCATCATTTTACTCCGTTTTCTTTCTTGGTTGTCCAGTCCCTAGCCATGACCCGTTCCACTTCTTCGAAGAAGAACGGTGCTACTTCTACACCAAGGTGACTACTCATCTGGAGTAAGAACACAATGGCGTCTGTCACGCCGTCGGCTATCTTGTCCTTAACTTCAGGAGTTAGTCCGTCCTGGTACTCTCTTATTCCCTGTTTAGACTTGAGAAGGATGTGTCCTATCTCGCCGAGTTCCTCTACGGCGCCGATAAAGCACCACTCGTAAGAGGTGTCTTCCGGTTTGAAGTTTTTCTCTTGCCATTTCTTGAGTCTCACCTGGACGTCATGGAGATAATTGGTTGCTATTTCCTTGTTTGTTTTTTCCAATAGTTCTGTTATGGATTTTTTTTCTTCATCGCTTAGGTTGATCATGTCACTATCAGTCCTTTTTCTTGTTTGGCTTCTGCTTCTTCTTTTTCTTTCATGGCCGTTATGAACGCGTCCATCTGTTTCTTCTGATCGGCCACGTATTTTACGGAGAAATCGTCGAACTTTTTCTTCATTTCTTCGTTTTCTTTCCCTTCGCTGACGATCTGTAGGACGAAATTCAGGTGCAAGGTGATTCTCTGAACGTCCTGGACGAGCATTCTTACGGCGTCTTTTACTTGTCCGTCGACCATTCCTAGAGCTCTTGTCAGAGTGTCTATCCTTTGGTTTATGTCGTATAGAACCTTCGCGTCAATCCCTGCTTGTTGCGATGTCTTCATCTATCTCTCCTATTTCTATTTGTGTTATTTCTTCCATGTTCATCATTTCTATGAACAGGGACTGAAGATTTTTTGTCTTGAACAAAAGATCTCTTAATTCCTCTTTGTTCTTCATCTCTGCTATGTCGTTTGTCACCATGTCTCTTGGATCTATAAAGCCAAACTGACTTACTGGAATATGTTTTGCCAGTTTTTTGCAGTAGGTATCAATAGATTCTAGTTTAACATCTTTGTCAAAAGCTAGACATATAGGTCGACCGTTTCCCTCGTTTTTTAAGAATTCTAGGGTAGACTTCCAGTTACCCTTTCCAAACGTACACACGGCACTGTAACCGAACTGAGCCGCCTTTAGTAGATTAAACATTGATTCTACCACTATTGTGTGTCTATCGAACCCGGCGTTGTGGAAGAAGTACATCGGTCTGTCTATTCCTGTTTCCAGTTTCTTTATTATGTGCGGTGGACTGTACGGAGTTAACTTAAGGAATTTCCTGCAGTAGAACGACCATTTGTTCACCGGGAATATTATGTAACCGAAGTACCTGTTGTTTCTGTCGGTTATTGGGTACAGCGGAATTATGGCCCTGGCGATGTCGTAGTCTATTCCTCTCATGTCTAGGTATAGGTGGAATTTTTCTTTTACTGTCGGGTCTGTCATTCCTGCAACGTTGGTCGGCAGCACTATCTCCGGTTCCTTCGGCTTTTCGACCTGGTTCTCTTCCAGGATGTTATCCGTGAACGGCTTCTTGAACCTGAACGGGATACCGTAGTTCTTTAGGAGTCTAGTCAGAGGTCCGCTGGTAGAACACTTGAAACAGTTGTAGGCGTTCTTGTTGAAACTGAGGCCAAGGTGGTACTTCCTGTCATTACAGAACGGACATCTTACGCTTAGTTCGCCGCGCTCTAAGTTGGAATGGTACTCGTCCAACTTGAACTTGTAACCTATCTCCTTCGCAATGCCCTTGATGTCTATGAACTGTATCTCATTCACCTGTGTAACTTATCCTCGAGTTTCCATCGACGTCTTTGATAGCAAATATCTTGTTGTCAAACAAGTAGTCCAGTTCTTCTACGACAGAGTGGTGACTTATCAATAGTACCATACAATTTAGCTGAACAGCATATTGTTTGATGAACTCTATCACGTATCTTGCCCAAATGTTGTCAAGGTGGTCGGTCGCTTCGTCTACGATCAAGAATTTCAATCGATTGTTCTTAAAAAACGTCATTGCTATGTCCAAAAGAGAAAGCACGATGATGATATCGATCTTTTGTTTCTCTCCAGAACTCATCTGATCGTATTTGATCTTCTTCCCGGCTATGGTTAATTGTTCGGAAATACTGTTGTCGTTTACGACAAAATTAAATTTTACGTCTTTTGTATAAAAGTTGGCTATGAATTTGTTGATGTTTATGTTTAGGACCTTAATCAGGTCCCCGGCAAGTTTCATCCTGTGCGGCGATTTTGGTGTTAACAGTTCTCTCCAGAATGCTGTCGCCTTCAGGTTAAATTTGGCTTCCGAGTGCTCGTTTTGTATCTCTTCGATTTTATTTTTTGTGTCTTTGATCTGTTCGGCCTGGGACGTCAAAGATCTCATTTTTAGAACAGTTCCGCTGTCGTGTTCTATATTATAATTCAGGTCTCTAATGTCAGATTTTAAGCCAGCAAGTGTTTTCTCAACGTCTGCCTGTTCCTTCCAGACGTTCACTGAGTTGATCTCTTTTTGGAGTTCTTCCAGTCTGGCTATTTCGTCTTTTGCTGCCTTACCTTCTATTTTCTTGGAATCTATGATTTCCTGTCTGTTTGGAAGCGGCTGTTTACACGTCTCGCAGTTCTCGTTCTTCTCGTAGAACTTTATGGATTTTATGCATTCCTTCTTGACGAATTCAAGTGCGGAAAGTTGTTCTATCACAGGGTTCAGTCTTTCCGTGGTTTCCTTTACGACTTTTTGCTTTTCCACCAAAACTTTCTGTAGGTCACAGAACTCTACCTGTTTTGTTTCTAAAATAACTTTGTTTTTCTCTATGTTGGAGGACAGAACTTCTATCTGTTCTTCTACGTTCTTTCTGACCTCGTCTTCTTGTTTCAGGAGACCCTCAAGGGTCTTTTCAAGGGCGTAAAACTCTGTGTTTATTGCTTTGTAGTTCTCTTCGTCGTCTTTTTCAGATTTTGTCAGTATGTTGTACATCTTGGAGATTATGTTTAGGTTGAGGACCTTCTCAAGAGTCTCGATTTTCTGTGTGCTGGAAGACTTAATGAACTTAAACAGTTCTGGATTCAGGACGTTATTGTTCATGAACATGAAGTAGTCTATTCCAAGGATGTTTTCTATCTTTGTCTGAGTTTCCGTGTTAGTAAGGTCTTTCGAAACTTCCTCTCCGTTAATATACAGGTTGACGATGGTGTTTGGAGGGTTTCTGCGTCTAACTATGATGTATTCGTTCAAAAGCTTGCCACCAGAAGACTCGAAGAATTCCAGTTTTAATTCCCAAAATTTCTTTTCCGCATCTATACAGATTAGGTCGTCTAGGTTGAGTTCCTTTTTTATGGATTTTCCAAAGAAAGCAAGAACTATTCCTTCTATGATGGTGGACTTGCCGGCGCCGTTTGAGGACATGTCATGAAGGTCAATTCCTTTTACGAACACGAGGTTTCCCTGGTGTTCTAAGAAGTTTATTTCGTGCTTGCCCTTGAACGAGTTTAGGTTTTCTATTCCAAGTTTTTTTAGTTTAATTGACAAAGGGTCTTCAACCTGTCTATGTATTTTTCTTTCAGTTCCACGTCTACACCGGACTCGTTGAGAGCTTTTTCTCCCTGTTCTATGATGAGGTCAATTATGTTTATGACTGAAACAGACGCAGTTTCCATGTCAGATTCTGTGATTTCGTTCTCGTCCTCAAGGCACTTTACTTCGTACGAGGTGAAAACGTGGAAGTACTTGTTCATGAAGTCTTCCACCTTCTTCCTGCCAGAGTCGCTATTCAGAGCAAATATTCTACCATACACGTTGGTGTGAGTATACTTTTTTAGCTCTTCTTCTATGATTTCCATCTTTCTGTTCGTTTTCTCCTCGTCTTCCAGGTTCAACTGGACGAACAGAGGACAGTACGGGTTCTTTATGAATTCAATGTTGTACCCACTGGAGGTGATTTCCAGGATGGCTATCTCCTTCTTTTCCAGTCTGTCTCCGAAGTTTTGGTTAAGGCACGAGCCAACATAACGAAAGTTATCCCTTATCTTCATCTTGTTGTGGATATGACCGGAAAACACGGCGGCGTATATGTCCAAATGCAGGTCGTCGTACGAATTGGTTTGGCTTACTTGAAAACTGGACGCATGTAATGTCTGGACGTGTTCTTTGAGGTCTATGTGGCAGAATACGTAGACGTTGTTTGACTTATTCTTCTTGAATTTTTCGTATAATTTGCCAAACACTTCCTTGAGTTTTTCAGGGTCCCTTATGTATGGGACAAACACAAAATGGGAATTTATCTCGCTCATGTATTTTATCTTTATGCTGTTATTCACAAGAGTCGTATTTGAATAGTTCTCCAGAGTCTCAACGGCCGATATGTTGTCGCTCTTGTCGTGGTTTCCTTCTATGACTATCCCCATCTGGCTCGTGGACGACTTGTTTATGGTCGTGATGGCGTTGATGGTGGTATTATACCTTTCGACGTAGAACCGCAACGCCTGGTGAAACGTGTCCCCAAGGTTTATCGGTAGCGCTATCCCCTTTTCTTTTACGACGGTTGCTATCCAAGCAAGCGTAGAATACAGTTCGTCTACTCTGGAATATTCCGATATGACAAACTTACTTCTTTTTACGTTGAACGGGTATATGTTGGCGGAGTGAAGATCGGAGTACAGAAGAAGAAACACTAGGCCGTCTCCTTTGGAAGCATGTTAACGAACGGGTCTATGAACCTGTCGGTTGATGCCAACAGGCTGTTTATGTTTTCCCTTATCAGGTGCTGCACAAACTCCATCTTACTGTACGAAGGCTTGCTTTCGATGGCCTTGTATATGACAGACAGAGCTTGTGGAGAGAAGGTACAGTCAAGGAGGTCCACTAGTTCGTAGTTCATGGCAAGGAGTTTCTTATTTTCTTCTGTGAAGTACTTACCAAACTTCTTGACGAGTTTCTCGTATTCTGGATGGTCCTTGGCTTCGTCAAAGACGGTAAACAGCTGTTCTATGGTGGTTGGGCACTCGTGACCGGAAGCTACTATGAGGTCCAGTATCAACTGTCCTCTCTTGTTTCCTATGTTTGGTAACCCTATGATGTTGTCACCCTTATCTCCTATCATCGATTTGAACACTCTCCATGCAGGCGGAGGTATGTCGATTTTAGAAACTTCAGTAAGGTTCTTCTGCGTTATCTTTATCTTCTTGTGCGGATTCCACATGCAGATGTTTGGCTTGCACAACAGCTGGTAGAAGTCTCGGTCGTTGGAGACTATGGTCACCGTCTTGTTTCTATCCGAGAAGTGTCTGGCTACGTACGCCATAAGACTGTCTCCCTCTATCTGTTGGAGGAGGACGAGTTTGACCGGCAGCGTCTTGAGGATGTCTATTATGACGGCCTTCTGTCTCTTGAAGGACTCGCTCTTGTTCACGGCTATGTCGTAGTCTGAACCGCTGAGGTCGGAGAGGTTTATGTCTCTGTTCGCCTTGTAGTTCTTGTACAGCTGTTTCTTGCGGGTGTCCCTTCCGAAGTCAAAGATGATGTACGTCTCTTCTGGTTTTTCTTCGGAGATTCTCAGCCTAAGACCTATGAGAAAATTGTATATGGCGGTCGTTTCCTGTCCTTGGGAGTTCTGGAGAGGACCGGACGAAGACATTCCGTAAAGGGCTCTTACGAAGAAGTTCGAGCCGTCGATTATGAGGATGTCACTCATTACTTACCGTCCATTGTTGCAAATGAAGCTGGCAAAGCATTTTCTTCAGTGACCGAAACTATTTGTTCGGACTTTTTCTTTTCTTCTGCGATCTCTTTTGTGATGACACACTGACACACGATGGGGATTCTGTCCCTTTCGGAACCTTTCACTACGGTCTTGTACCCTCTTCTGCCGGTACTAAGACACTTGTTGCATCCGCTCTTTGCTTTGCTGACGAGATACGCGTCGTTGTACTTGTCCCTGTACTCTTCAACTGTCATTTTCACTTCCCCCCAGTGTACGTTTTGTATATCTTTTCCAAGACATGTCTTATGTTCTTTTTCGGTATCTTCGTTTCTTTTTGAATCTCTCTTATGAGGTCTGCATACACGATATTGTCTATGGACTTGCCTTCGTTACATATGACCTTATTTTTGATGCACTCAAGTATTCTTTTGTTCTCGTCGGTGCTTCTTATTTTTAGGTCACTCATTTTGATTTTGGTTATAAATTCTAAGACAGCATACGTGTGTTCTACGTTTTCTGGGTGACTTCCCATGTATATGTCGAAGTTGGCGTTATTGTCGTCCACGTTGACGGTGATTGGTTCATCAGAGGTTATTGACGTGTCTTTGTACTGGTTCTTTAAGTACCAGAATATCTTGTTCTTAGATATGGCAGTGAAGAACGAGAACGCGTCTCCCTTTGTCTTGTCCCATTTGTGGATGGCTTCCATGATGCCGACCCACGCTTCTTGCGCAAGGTCATCATTTATGTAATTTCTCCTAAGGAGTTTGTACCTACTTATTACGCCGTTTATGAGGTTCTTGAATATAGGTTCAAGTTCTTCAATGATTTTAATGTCACGAGTCCTTTGGTACTCTAGGACTCGCTCTTCGACCTCTTCGTTTTTGAAATACATGATCGCACTATAGAACCTCGTAAATTCTTTGTTTGTTTTCTTCGTATACCTGGCCGAACTCTGTTCTCTTAAATTTTATGACCCCTTCCTGGTTTCCAAGGTCCTCGTTGAGGTTGAGGATCCATGTTGGACCAGAAGAGTTTATTCTCTTGTTTTCCTTGAGATGCTCGAATGCAGTCTGCACTGGATCAAACATTCCAAGATTGTTGTTGAAGATGGAAGTACATTCCAATAGCGGTTGGTGTATCTTGTTTTTGATGGTCTTAAAGTCGATCTTCTTTCCGACTATTCCTGCCGCCTTATCTATGTCGTAATTTCCTGCGTTGGCCATTTTGAGTCTTTGGATTGCTGCGTACTTAGGACCGTGACCACCAGGGGTGAGATACTTGTCACCAAACATCTGGCCAACGTTTTCTCTGTACTGGTTCACTATGAGAAAGCACACCTTGGCTTCGGACAAAGGAACGATGAGTTTTCTCAGTCCTGCTGAGTTCACTCTGGCTCTGATGGCCATCTCTTTGTCGTAGTCTTCGCTTTCTACCTCTTTGAGAGCCGGTGTTGCCGCAAGACTGTCCCACACTATGAGAGCAGGTCCGGTGAACGCTTTGTCGACGATTTTGGACTTGACGACAGTCTTGACCATGTTGTACACGTCTTCCAGGCACCTAGGTTGCATGTAGATGAGATCTTCGGTTTTTACTCCGATGTTCTTTAGTCTTGCTATGGACATTGCGGCCTCTGTGTCAAGGTAGATGACCGGGTATCCCTTTTTCTGTGCCTGTGCTGTCACCATCGCAGCAAGAGTTGACTTGCCAGACGCTTCAAGTCCTGCAATCTCTACGGTTCCTCCAAGGATGAACCCGCCACCAAGGATCTTATCCAGAGTAGGTATACCGGTAGGTATTACGTCAAAGGACTCTATCTCGTTCTGTTCGTCTCCGTGGGTACCGTATATGATCGCCCTCAGCTTGTCAGTGTCCGATCCTCCAGACACCATGTTTCCACCCTTAATCTTCATTTTGCCTCCAGATTGACTACTTTTCTTGCGTTGAATTTGGGAGAAGAGCTGGAATAGTCCTTGAAGAATTCGTAAATGTCTCCGGTTTCCTGATTCAAGAAGAATGTTTTTGGAATATCCGACTGGTGTTCTTTATACTCGAATCTTACGTATTTTTCTTGCATCAGAACGGGTCCTCCTCGTTGTTGATAACACTGTCTGTAACTGGTTCATTTGGTGGCAGGTCGTCGTCTTTTTTGAATCCTTCTACTGCCGCCTTTAGGGAATCTGTATTCTCTTGCATTTTCTCTTTTCGTTTCTCATCTTTTTCCATGTCAATGACTTCTTGGGTGTAGTCCTTGAGATGTTTGAGAAGTTCAGTCATGAACTCCGGTTCAGCACAGATGTTCTGTTCGATGTAGAGGTCAAGGGGCTTCTTATTAACTACGTTCAACACGTTCATATAACCAGAAGATTCTGCGTTGATTGGGTTTTCTACTTCCATGGCAACGTCAAATCTTCCTTCTGGGTTTGTGTATACTTTCACCCTGTAGCGAAAGACGTCAATCAGGTTTATGTTCAGTTCTGCCATTATCTTAGAGATCCTGTCAAGCAGAATGACGTAGAGATAGTCCTGGAAAGAGGCAATCTTGATTTTCTTCTCGTGGATGACGTAAGCGTTGAAAAACTTGGTAGGAACTGCGACGCGCCAGACCGCTTTGGGGACCTTAGTTTCGGATAACCACTTGTCCACCACACATCCTTTGCAGTTGATCCTCTGTGCTCTTAGTCCTCTTGCTTTGGCAAGATCGTAGAGACCAAAGTGAGTGTTGACTTCCTCAAACGGGTAATCAATCTCGACTTCGTCCTTTTCCAAATCAATGGAAACAACTTTAGGGACGATAAGGAACGAATAAGTGTTGTTCTTGAGGAACTTGAGGTAGTCTACCGATCCATTTGTGGAGACCGTGTTCTTTGTTGCTGTGAATTTTTTTTCAAAAGTCTCTTTTGCTCTTATCTTCATACTGGCTCCTTTTTATGCTACTTTTTATATTATACATCATGCTAATTGGTTGTACACAGAGTTTCTTATTTTGTTGTTATGCTATTAAGGCTGCTCCCTACCTTCTTCTTTAGGAATTCATTTAGGCTCTCCTCGCTTGCGTTTTTTGTGAAGTCCACGGTAAACAAGTAGTTCATGATACACAATTTTTCAGTGGTAAGACTCTTTTCTACGTCGAGCTCTTTTCTTTTGGCGCTGTTGGCTCCAAGTATGAAATACGTGCTTCCGGATTCGTCCACACCGGAGAGTTTCTCAATCATGTTGTTCAGGAGCTTGGTGGAATTGATGGTGTAAAATATGTAAGACGGCTTCTGTTCTCCCTTGTCTATCTTCTTCCTGTGGGCTCGGATGATGTTCACGTTCTTGGTGAGTTCTGGATCGAGCAACCCGGTGAGTTCCAGGTTCTTCGTCTTGTCTATGGAAAGCATGAGGACGATGGTCTTGTTGGTGACGACCTCGAACGTGTCTCCGAACTTCTCTTTTCCCCAGTCGAATGTGTAGAAGTGTTCGTTGTCTATCCTGTAGACGATGACTTTTTCAGAGAACTCTTTTAGTCTAGGAATGAACTGCGTTATCTGGTTGGCTATGAAGCCGTTACTGAACTTGTGTGAGAGCGGTTTGATCGGAAAGAACACGCTCATGATCTTCGTGGTTGATACTTTCTCTGTGGTTGTTTCCATCTTTTACCCCTGCAATTTGGTACTATACTAATACCTTCTTGTATTTTTGAACACGTAGTTACTCGTTAGCCGCCGATAGTGGTTGGCGGTTCGCGCGAAGTGTCGATTCCACCGGACGCTAATGTCGGTCCACCCATGCTAGTCTTGAAATCGCTTTCTCCGCCGTATTCGTCAACAGAGTCTTCCCCGTCGTCGGCGTTGAACATTTCGTCTTCGCTTTCCTCTTCTGTTGCGGTCTCACCTGCGACCATGTCTCCTCCGGTGTCATCACCGGGAGGTTTTCCCTGTTCGACGTCAAGTTGCTGTTTCTGCATCTTGTACTGTACGTAGGTAGGATTGAGGATGATGTCTCCACCTTCAAGAGGCTTCAGACCGTACTGTGATCTCATCTCGTTCACGGTCCTTAGATAACCGACTTCCTGGGTTTCCATGTTCATCTTCTGGGCGTCGATGACGTCCGTGTAACCGTAGAAACTGAATTCCCATTCTCCGTCGGTAAGAGGACTGATGATGTATTTATTTATGACAGTTTCCATGAACTTTAGGAAAGGAACAAGCCCTTTGTCCTTCGAGAACTTGATTCTTTCGATAGCAGAGGAATCGCTTAGACTCCTTCCGCCGGCACCACCGGAAACACCCCCCTTGTTGGGGAAGTTGATTTCGACCGGGTCAATCTGGTATATGGCGCAGATGACGTTGACAAGGTATTCCAACCACCTTGCGAACTCCATCTCTCTGTTGGACTGGTTGAAGTTGATCCATTCAAGACCCTCAGAGGCGATGATTGGAGTCTTCCAAGCGTTGTTCACTCCGGCTATCTGCGAGTGCCAGGCTCTGCGGAACGCGTCAAGTTCTTCGGTCGGCAAGGAGGTTCCCTTGACGTTCAGGATTCCCTTCGGTGCTGAACCCTGCGTGAAAAACCTCTTGTTGTACTCTTCTCCGTAGATTTGAGCGGCGATGTAGTTGAGTGCCATCTCGATTTCAGATACGCCGTAACCGTTCGTCCTAATGTCCGTGGTCGGGTTTCTGAGAGCGAAGGCCATCTCGTCGTAGGTGTAACCGGTGTACAAGATACCGTCTAGGTATTGGACGAAGTATATCCCCTTGTCCCTTTTTGTTTTCGGGTCGGCGATCCTGATGGTCCCTGAATCCACGGCATAAACCGCGGCAGGCTTGTTAGTCTTAGGATCTTTCACGATTTCGAAACACAGTTGGTCGAAGGTGAGGCTATCTCTCGTTATCTTCTTGAGAAATTCCATGAAATTACTTCTTTCAGGATCGTTTCCCAGTGTTTCTCTCTCCCCGCAGTTTTCGATGAAGTCCATGAGGTACATCATCTTCTTAACCTGTTCTTCGGTCATGGTTTGAGGAGGAAGGTTTGGATTGGCCTGTCTTAAGAGGTGACCGAACTTCTGTGATTTTGGGTAGACCGTGTAACCGATCCTGTCATTTGGAGTAAGGTACTGGCTGGAAAACAGGGAGACCTGGTTCACCCTGGTATTTATGATGGAGGCTATTACGCCGTTCCTGTAAGAGATCTTTCTAAGAAGTTGGTAGGACAGCGACCACGACGTGTTCTTCGACTTGAATTGCAAATAGTCGAGTACGAACAGCGGGTCGTAAAATTTGGATACCGGTTTCTGTTCTGAGGGGTCCTGTGCTCCGACTATCTTTCCGCCAGACAGTTCTACTTGCTTAGACTTAGATATGTCCGCCGTTCCACCATTCTCTACGAAAAGAGGACCAGCTAAAGTCGCGTTCTTTTTTCTTGCCATTACGAACTCCTATTTTTATTTAAATAAATTTCTTCCGTATTTTTCTATAGCTCTGTTTAAATGAGTTCCAGAACCTAGATAAGAATTGTATTTTGCATTATTTCCACATGCTTTTCCGACGTATATCTTACCGTCGACTAAATTAGTTGTTTTATAGACAATCATTAGATAAACTTTTTATAGTCAATAAGTTCTGCTGTATCTGGTAACAGGAATCTTATGTGTTCGTTTCTATTTGTATCCTGTTGTTCCTTATATACAGAGAGCCGGTCGTCATACATTGTCTTTTTATTGTCTGGTTGCGGGTGTAATGTCACTCCAGTTCCAGGGAACTGGTCAGCGTTTAGGAATCTAAAGCTAGAGACCTGCTTTTGGTTTATCAGGATGAACGTTCCAATGGCAACCGCGATGATGGAGTCGTCCTTTTTGCCGGCTTCCGCTTCTGGTTTGTTCTTTTCAGAGTAAACAAAGCTTAGGGCCTGGTCCAACCATATCTTGCTGTACACGACCAACATGTTGTTCCTAAGAACTTCAGACAGGTTGTCCAGAATGAGAGGCCTGGTGGCAGAATTTGTCACGAACCCCGGTTTTCCGTCTGTTCCGTGGTATATATTAGGGTACTTGTCAAGCACTTTGGTGCCGTCCTGTAACAACCCGTTGACGGCCCAGTAACACAGAAGGTGACCGTGGTTGTTCCTTTCGATGGCCAACTGTGGGTACCTGTAGAGGGAACCCAGGTGGTACAGGAGTCTCCAGAACTTTGGCATAGGTATCTTCTCGCTTATTTCGGCGCACATCTCTATCCTTACTGGGTCCTTGTGCAGTCTTAACATGTAGGCAGCAGACGAGGAACCGGTAGGGTTTCCTTCCGCCGGATCAACACAGAGTATGTGTCTAAACTTTGGATCCGGATCGAATGTCTTGTAGATCTTTATCTTCTCCTGTTCCACTTTCTGCCATTCGACGACCTTGTTGGCTTCTATCCAGAGACTGATTGACTTTATCATGTCCCTGTCAAAGAAGGGTTTTCCGGACGAGAGGAAACAGGACTGGTCGTCTTCTGGGTACTCTTGGAGGAACTTTTCCTTTAGGGTCTGTTGTTTTGACCTTCTCCACGCCATCTGTTGGAGGTTAGTACCGTGAACGACCATGAAATCTTTTTCTTCGTCGGTCAGAGTCTCCTGTATGTAGGCCTGTTCTTCGTTCCCTATTTCGAACTTGTACTCGGCGTGATCGAACCAGCGGTAGAAGTGAGGATAAGGAACGTCATTTATCTTTCTCTCTATCTCCGAAGTCCTGACGGCTTCCATGTAACTGTCGTGGAAGTGGTTGTACCCGTTCGCAGTGGTCTCGAAGATGATGACACCGTTCTCCATTGGGACGGTCTGAATGAGCGACGGAAGGATCTCTTCTGGTTTGTCCCAGAAAGCAAATTCTGAACAGTGGAGTAGGTTGATGGTAGTTCCTCGACCAAACCCGGTGGATCCGGCGGTACCGATGAAGATCTTCGAATTGATCGTCTCGAAGACGATTTCTCTCCTTGACGAATACTTGCTGACCGGTCTTATCTCGTCGGGGAGATTGTCGTACATGAGTTTCGTGATTTCGAAGATTCTGGCAGTAGACTCTGCGTCGTGAGCGATGATGACCGCGACGGTGTTGGGAACCAAAATGGCTTCTGCCAAGAACAGGGCACAGATCATAGTGGTAAAACCAAGCTGCCTTGGCTTCAGGATTATGTGCTGCCTGATCCCCTTTTTTCTTAGGTCCAGGTACGTCGCGTAAAACTGTTCCTGTATGTCGTTGAACAGAAACGGTATGATCTGGCGCTTCTTGTCCTTGATGGAGATGAAGGTCTCAGTAAAGAACCTGTAATCGTTCAGACACAGACCGACTATGTTTTCTTGGGTGTATTCGGGGACGGTCTTACTTGTCAAGGCCGCGTTCCTTGCGTTTTCCTATGACAAATTCTGCCAACCTTATCGTGGTCTCGTCACCACCGGAAGCCGCAGCTTTGGCTACCTGTGATATGGTGGAAGCGGTCCTGTCGTTTAAGGCGTCCTGCAGTAATTCTTTGGCATTCTCTATCAGCAGAGCCGCGGATTGCATTCTGACTTTGTCTTCGTCTGCGGTTACCAGTAAATCTGAAAGGGTGTTGATGGCGTCGTCGAACTTGCCTAAAATCTTGGCCATCAGGTAGGTCTTGTTGTCCTGCACGAGTTTCTGTTTGATGTCTTCGAACTCTGCACTGAGGATTATTTCTTTGAATTCTTTACTGGACAGACCAAGGGAGAGCATGATGTCTTGGCGCTTGTTACCTTCGAACTGCATTGTGGCGACTTTTTCCACCAAAGACGAAAACTCTTCATTATCTATCTCTACTATGGAGAGGCCGCTATTTATCTTCTCAATACTGGACAGTTGGGGGTTAGATTCAACTATACCGTCTTTTGCCCTTACTAGTCTGTTGAGATCATTGAGCTCTCGCTGCATATCTCTTAAGCCATCATTGCCACTGTTCATTTGGTACCTCTATTTGTTTTGCATTCCAAGTGTTATTCTCAATACTATAAGAATATACAGCTTCCTAAAAAGTATGTACACGAACCTCGTGAATTTTTATTTCTCGGCTCGTCGTCAATCGATAAATTAGTGGGAAAGGACGATTTCCTTAGCTAATGTATAACGTTAGAAACAATCCATCCTGGAGAAGTTAATGACGACACAAGACGAGATAAAAGACGACTTTAACGTCTTTTCCGACGACCTTCACATCTCCGAAGAAAAAGTCGATCCCGAAATCCTGAAGGCCAGACAGGTGGACCTAAAGAACGCCACCCAGAGGATAATTAAGGGTATGGCTTCTACCGGACACGAAGACACAGACAAAGAAAGAGTCATCCAAGAAGGCCTGGACATATCGTATTTTAAGTCCCAGGGTTGGTTCAACTGGATGCACAACAACTCCCCAAGTCACATAATTGGTTGCCCGACCGAAGCACACGTAGATTCCAAGGGACTCTTCGTCAAGGGGATGCTCTTCAAGACTGAGATGGCCAACCACGTCTGGAACCTCATATGCGAACTCCACGACGTAGGGAACCCGAGAAACATGGGCTTCTCTATAGAAGGGAAGGTCACGGAGAGGTCCGAGGTCAACAAGTCCAAGATCCTAAAAGCAAGAATTACTAACGTAGCCATCACGCACATCCCGGTCAACATCAAGGCCACCCTAACTATAGATTTTTTGACCAAGTCCATGGTTCCTGCTAATTATGATGATGTTCTAAGATACGTCATCAATGACATGAACAAGGATGTCATGGCAGCTGTCGGTTCTGTCGGATTACAGGCCGGAGTCTCAACTGCAGGAATAGCCAACGAAGGAACCACCGGGGGAGCGGCTATCAGGAAACAGGACTTAGAAGGTGCTAAAGAAAAGAAGAACAAGGGCGTTCCGGAAACTACTCAACTGACTGATCCAACTATGGAAAATGAGTTTAGAAAGAAATCTATTCTTCTTTTCGAGACCAAGAAAGAACTCCACGACATAATCAAGACCGTCAATCCTGGCGCTCATGACGCCGTTATCGACGAGGTCATCAACCTCATAACGAAAGCAGGCGGCCTGGACAATTTCTTTCAAGTACTCGAAAAGAGCGATATTTTTTAAGGAAAAAACTACATTTTCCGTTAATTTACTTTACCGACAGACGGAGGAATCACATGTCATTACTGAAAAGAATCGATGATCTCATCAATAAGGCGTCAGCAGGGGAAGCTGTCGAGCACACCCTGAGTACTCCGCCTAAGGAAGACGAAGAGAAGAAGGAAAAGAATCCTGCTAACTCTGGAACTCGGGCCAAAAAGAATTTAGGTCCTTTGTCTCGTCCTGAACCTGGCAAGGTCCAAGTTGACATTGACGAAGGCGAAAATCAGGGTTACATCAACACCAAAGAAGGTGGCGGAAACGCTCCTTTGGCGCGTCCTGAGACCAAGAAGCACGAGGGTGGAGAAAAGTCTATCGAAGATGCCGATCTGACCAAGGGCGGCGACGACGAAGAAGACGACAAGAATCCTCAACACGAAGCCGGCGAATCGGAAGAGGAAGAGAAGAAGGAAAGAAAGACTGGGAAAGAGGACGAGAAGAAAGCTTCAACTCCTTCGGCCGCGATCTATCTAGACATTGACGAGTTCAAGGCGGAGATCGCCAAGAGCGTTGTCGAAGAGGTCATCGCTCTGATCGAAGACAAGTACGCCGACGCGTTTGCCAAGGCCTCACAGTCCGAGATCATAGGAACCGGTCTTGCCGCTTCCATCGAAGCCACGCTCGAAAGAGTCGAGGACATCGAAAAGTCCCACAACGAGTACACGGACAAGGTCGCTCTGGTGGAAAAGGTTCTCACGAACATCACCAAGGCACTTTCGGTTCGCAAGTCGGTCCTTAAGAAGTCCGACATGATAAAGAATGAAAGTATGGAAGGCACGTCTACTATGTCAAAGTCTGAGATCTGTGATGCTCTCTTGGACATGTCGATGAAGGGCCAAGGAGTAGATCCTCACACGGTGGTCAAGTTTGAGACATCTGGGGACATTAACGTAATACCTGAGAACATTAGAACTTCTCTAGGTCTCTAAACAAATTCTAACGGAGGACAAAAATGTTAGATTTTAACGGATTCGGGATTGGGTCCGGCCAAGACGTTCAGGAGCTGAACAAGGCGCTGGAAGGTGCCGCGGCTCTTGGTCTCGCAGGCGGAGTCTCAACCGCGGGTATCGCAATTGACGGTACCACCGGCGGCGCGGCACTTAGGGTGCAGTCGCTTGACAGTTCGCTGAAGGTCATCACCTTCACCGACAAGCACATCAACTTCTGGAAAGACATTCCTAAGACGCCTGCTTACAGCACCGTTGAGGAATACAACCAGCTGACCTCTTACGGAACTCAGACCGGTGGGTTTGTGACGGAAGGCGAACTTCCTTACTCAACCACGTCGGACTACTTACGTAAGGTAGCCCTGGTCAAGTACGTGGGAACGACCCGTTCGGTCTCCCACCCTATGACCCTCGTTCGTACGATGGTTCCTGACGTTATCGCTCAGGAGAACAGCAACGGCATCATGTGGATGCTGCGCCAGATCGAAAACGCCCTCTTCTGGGGCAACGATAAGGGCCGTGACGCCGCAGAATACGTGGAGTGGGCGGGCCTCGATCAGCAGATCGGTGGAGCGACCGGAATCGGTACCGGTGGTGGAAACAACTACGACATGCGCAACGTGAACCTGGCCACAACGCCTTTCACGACCGTCGTAAACTCTCTGGCTCAGACAGTAGTCGACCAGTTCGGTTTCCCAACTGACATCTACCTTCCGTACCAACTGTTGGCGAAGATCAACGACGAGTTCGCGGGCACTGCCGCTCAGCGTATCGTCCTTCCTACGCCTCAGGGCAACACCCAACTCAACATCAACGTGGACAGTCTGATGACCCAGGCGGGAAAGGTCAACCTGAAGCCGACCTACTTCCTCCAGAAGACAAGGACTGCTCCTACGGCCTCCAAGATCCTGAAGAGCGACACGATGGCCGCCGCAAAGGCGCTTACCGTCACCGCTTCTAACGCTGGTACCGTAGTGACCGCTCCTGGAGCCGGTTGGTACAGGGTCCAGTACACCTGGGAGAACAAGTACGGTGAGACGCTTGCCATCAACAGCGGACAGCCTTTCGCGACCGCTACCAACACCTCCGCTGCGTATACCGTCAGCGCCTCTCAGACGATCAGAATGACCCTCAGCGGTCCTGATGCGACGGCTGCGGACAACGCGGAGTACCTTAACCTGTTCGTCAGCGAACCGGCGGCCTCAGAAGTTCTTGCGGAAGCGGCCACCTGTTACTGGGTGCAGAGACTTCCTCTTACCAATGCCGGTCAGACCTTTGACTGGGACGGAAAGAGACTTCCCAACACCTACACGGCGTTCATCGGACAGAACACCTCGGACGTACTGACGTTCAGGCAGCTTGCACCGCTGGTAAAGATGGACCTTGCCACCATCGCACCGGCCTACAAGTGGATGATCTTGCTTTACGGGATGCCAATTATCTTTGTCCCACAAAAGTGGACGAGAGTGATAAACATCAGGCTCTAATCTGTAAATAACAGGTCAGAGAAGAAAACGTAAAGGTATAGATAAATAAAAGGCGAAACGGAGGGGACTGCTGGGCAAACTTGGTGGTCCCCTCTTTTTTTTCAACTCTAACGGAGGTAAGATATGTCAGACTACACGCCATCCGGCTTCAAGTACGAAAACACTTTTCACAACCACTCGCACACCATGTCGGAGATCTCGGACTTTAGCGGAGCTTCCGGTGCGCCTGGAATAGGCACGCAAGGAATTTCCGGTCTGTCAGGTTTCTCCGGTTATTCTGGAATGTCGGGTGGAGCCGGTGCGACCGGCGGTTCCGGTTACTCCGGCTTCAGCGGTTACTCAGGAATGGGTGCTTCTGGCTACTCGGGCATCATAGGCGGTTCCGGTTACTCCGGCATCGTGGGCGGTTCCGGTTACTCCGGCATCGTTGGAACTTCTGGATATTCCGGCAAGTCAGGTTACTCTGGCATCGTCGGTAGATCCGGTTACTCTGGTTTCTCTGGGGACTCGGGTTACTCCGGTATCGTAGGAATTTCTGGGTATTCCGGTAAATCAGGTTACTCTGGCATCGTCGGAACTTCCGGTTATTCTGGTATCGTTGGAACTTCCGGTTACTCTGGCTTCTCAGGAGAGAGTCTTGGCGAATCAGGTTACTCCGGTATCGCAGGCAGTTCCGGTTACTCCGGAATCTTGGGTCTCTCTGGGTACAGCGGTGTGACGCTGGCTTCAGGTTATTCTGGTATTGCTGGCACTTCCGGTTATTCTGGAGCGACGAGCGCGTCCGGTTATTCCGGCGTTTCTCCTGCTTCCGGTTACTCCGGCATAGCAGGCAGTTCCGGTTACTCCGGTTTTGCAGGTGCTAAGGTGACAGGCACGTTCACAGCAACTGGCGGTGCGACCTCCATAGTTGCCACTGCTTCCGCAGGGACTGGTAACAAGATCTTCTTGACGCCGACTTCTGCCGCGGCTGCAGGCCTTAACGCTTACATCTCGGCGATCAGCAACGGGGTAAGTTTCACGGTCGCGCACGACACAGCGGCCGGAACCGAAACCTTCAACTACGTAATATTCGTTTAACAAGGAGATACATAGATGACATCCTCTACTACACCAACCGCAAGCGTGCTCTCTCATCCGATCCAGAAGTGGGTCGGACACGGACACGATTCCGATTTTGTACACTTCATAACAGGAACGCTGACAATAGAAGACGCTGCGACGACCACTCTTTCTGACGTGAGAATCCTTGCTGGAGCTCATGTACAGCTCACGGCAACCAGTGCTCAGGCAGCTCTCATGGTTCTTGGTGGTACGAATGCTACGGCAGGCATTTATGTGTCAGAAGTGATAAATGGTAGTTTCACCGTCACCCATGATGCCGACAACGCGCACACGGCCGCAACTTTCGATTATGTCGTATTCAACACAGTGTACTAAAAAAAAGTCATGGTTAAGGAGAAAATAGTATGTCGAACGATTACATTTACATTCCAGGCAGAGGGACCGTTCTAAACAACAACGTAGTTGGCGACCAGTTCGCCAGCGCGAAGATCATACAGGCACAAGTCAAAGCACCGTCGGAAGTGGTGTTTGACGTAAGACCGAAAGACGAAGAACCGGTGGCAGAAAACCCACCGGTCATCGTCGAACTTGCACCACCACCAGGACCTCCGTCGCCCGAATCGGTAAAAGGATCGACCAAGAAAAAGGCAGAAAAGACAAAGACAGAATCGAAAGACTGAGGGCTTCCCAATGATAAATAAGACAAACGATCTTTTTGTTCGTTCTAGTTAGGAGGGGTCATGACGATTGCTACCGCTTCAGACATGACATTTTCGCCTCTTCCGACCGTTTCGTACAACACGGCATCGATCATAAGATTCAGGAATTTTTATAAGACCGGAACTTCGCAGGTTGTTTTACAACCGGAAGGTGTCGGTACCAGGTTCATAATCACGGCGCTCAGGACCTTAGGAAGGTCCGTTGAGATAGGGTTTGGGACCATAGACGCCGGAGTAATAACAGAAAGTCTCTTCACTTATTCACAAGCAGCCGGCCCGGTCGACCTGTCGGAATTCTTCTCTTCGGCTCCGTTCTGTCATTACAGGCCCGGGAAAGAACTTGTGATAAATTTTGAGGGTGGAGCCACTGGCACCGTAGCTTACGTACCTTACAAGGGCTGAGGTGACAGATGCTGTTTAGTGACTTAACACCTGACTGGTTGAAAGAGGCCTACCTGTACAGGATTCCGATCTCTTACGACAACGACTTTCTGACTGACGATGTTCTCAACTTCTACATCAACTCGGCCAAGAACCAGGCAGAGATTCTGCTTGGTATAGACATAGACAAACACGTCGACAACCAGGAGCGCCACGACTACCGCTTGGAGGAGTGGACTTCCGGTTACGGTTTCCTACAGATGTACAGGAGACCTTCCATTAAGGTCAAGAGCCTCCAGCTCAACATCATAACCAGCACCATAGACATCCCCCAGGAATGGATACAGCTGAAGAAGAAGAATTCCCAGTTACAACTCATTCCATACTACGGTATACTTACTTCCGCAGCCATTGGTAACCAACTGATAATGTTCATGCCACTCCTCTCTTCGACGACCTACGTTCCGCAGATCATACTTGTCAAGTACGATTCTGGATTCGAACCGGATGACGAGTTGCCAGGAGCGCTCGCGCAACTGATAGGAAACCTTGCCGCCTCAGGAGTGTTGGCGGTCCTCGGCGAAATAGCCCTTGGTGGTCAGGCCGCTCTTGCTGGTTACTCCATCGGTGTCGACGGTCTATCACAGTCCGTCAGTACTACTCTGTCCGCTGAAAACCACGCTTATTCGGCGAGGACCAGACAGTACGAGAGGGAGAACCAGAACTTAGTCAAGATGCTGAAGGACTTCTACTACGGAATCAGAATGGCGGCACTGGCCTAATGACTGTCTCAACTGGGGCCGCAAGGCTAAACTTCAAACCTAGCAAGATAGATTACAACACCGAGGCCGTGATCTCGCTCATCAACTCTTACGGTTCGAACTGGGACTGGTACAACACCATGATCTGTCCCTGCACGGTGCAGACGCAGCAGGTCGAACACAAGTTCCAGAAACTCTCCTGTACCCTGTGCAACGGCACCGGATGGGCTTATGTCTTTAATAGGGCGATCAAGGCGATCCCGTACTCCTTCCAGAGGGAGGAAGCGACGCTCACCTACAGGGTCCCTGAACAGGGGATCATGGCGAACATATACGCTTCCCTCAACCTGCTACCGACGGACAAAGTGAACATAAGGGACAGGGTGGTTTTCAAGGACTCCGTCACTTTCAGGTCGGAGGTCAAACAGTATTTGACTTCTATGGAGAAGTACTCGTTCACCTACAGGATAGTCGAACTCATGAGGGTCATCGACAACGACGGGAAGCAGTATGACTGCACTCACGCTTATGCGGACCAGAGGGACGTCGACGTCGATGCCGACGGCAGACTCTTCTGGGTCACCGGTAACCACTTTCCTCCGGACGGGATGGCGTTCTCCATTTACTACAGCTTTAACCCTTCGTACATAATTATCAGCGCGAATCACGAGATAAGAGGGTTCACCGCAGGCGGAAACAAGTTGACGGATACACAGACTTGGGAAAATTTGCCGAGGGTGGTCCACATGAAACTCGAAATTCCAGACTCTTATCTATTTTAGGGGTAATTACGATGAATGACATTACAAAAGAAGAGTTAAGAGAATATATCAAATCTGCGCTAGAAGAAGTCACCGATGGCCACGAAGCGCTCGTTATTCGTAAATCGAAGGACGGTATTCCTTGGGACACGATTTTCAAGATATCTCAGATTGCTATCTTTCCAGCTTTAGGCGTGATCTTCTATATGCTGACGCAACTTGGCAATCTTGACCGCAGGGTGACGGTCGCAGAACTGATTCAGTCGGGACGGCCCAACTTCGTGTCGATGGCTGAAAAAGCTGCTGTCATGGAAGAACGTCAGAGGGTCAACACAAGCAGAATAGATGTTTTAGAAAAAACAATGGAACTTCACAAGTCAAAATCAACGTACGACAGACTGAAGTAAATGACTCATTCTTGGAGAGGAAGACTCGTTCTTCCGGTAACAAAAGACGGTCTGTTAAAGGCTTATACAGAAGATATGAGCAAGATGATACCTTCGTCTCCTATGGGTCCTAGGTTGACACATGGAACCGTAACGGCTTCGACAATGAGGGTGAAGAACCAGGCCAAACTTGACACGACACAGCAGAAGAACGACCAGCAGTTCAACGACGACGACCCCGCTGTAGACATCGGTTCCACTACTCCGAAACCTCTCAAGTTGTCGGTGGTGTTGGACAATTTGCTCACCAAGGCCAAGAAGCAGACGGTGGAACAGAGGTCGGAGAGACTTTTTGGTCCAGAACTGTCCCACAAGAAGGTAATGAAGAACTACGAGAGGTACGTCAGGATAAGGCAAAAATTGAGCGAAGCGAAAGACAAGGTTAACAATGTTCAAGACAAGGGCGATAATGTCCAAAATTCTACAAATAGCGGAGATTTATTCAAAACTACGCGTAATTTATACAGTAGGGCAATGAAGAAATGCGCTGGCACTTCTGTCGCTATTCCCGGTCCGGGTGGTGAACCCATGGATCTTATCAAAGAAGAGGGCAAAAAGCACAAAAAGAAGAAAAATATGGTAAAAAAATGATCGTATATAAGACAACCTGTTTGATTAATGGGAAGATATATATCGGCAAGGCCTGTGGTTCAAACAAAAGAAAGGGCTATTTAGGTTCCGGTAAAAGCTTTAAGTGTGCTCTTTCTAAGTACGGTAAAGAAAATTTTAAAAAAGTAACTATAGATGTTGCAGAAAACAAGGAAGAGCAAAAATTAAAAGAAGTATTTTGGATAAAATTTTATGATTCTACAAATCCACTTATTGGCTATAATATAACAAGAGGTGGAGATGGATTTGGCGTAGCAGAAGACAATCCGATGTATGGTAAAACTGGTGAAAAAAGTCCTAATTTTGGTAGTTGTCGTTCTGAAGAAACAAAGTTAAAAATGAGTGTGGCTAAAATAGGCGAAAATAATCATTTTTATGGTAAACATCATTCAAATAAGACTATACAAAACATTAGCATATCTAGAAAAAAATATTGGGATAAAAAGAGACATGATGATGTTTCTATTTAACTAAAAGGAGAGAAAAATGTTACGTTACGAGGATCAGTTTACGATGATTAGTGTCATCAAAAGCCTCACTCCAGAACTTCAAGATCAAATATTGAAGTCACAGGACCCAGAGGCGGAAATTACGCTGGTGAAGTCCGGCCCAGGCGAGTTCGAGTTCTTACAGAAGTCAAAAAAGGGTAAGGGCAAGGACAAGGAAGCCGTCGAACACGTCTCCTCTGTTCCTCCTGACGAGGACGAAGACCGCGACGACAGCAACTTCGGCAACAAGTCCACGGACGAAACGGACCTAGACTTGGTCAAGGCCGCCATTGCTGTCCTTGAAGATTACCTGGAGAAGGGCAAGCCTTCGCAGGTTCCTACTCAGGCCGAGGTGGATTCTGGTGATGCCCCTGATCCTGGCGACATGGCAAAGATCATGGCGAAGAAGACCAAGCCTCTCAAGAAGGAAGAGCGTGAAGCCGGCGAGGCCGCCTCGACTGACGAACAGAAGGAACAGTCCAAGAGACGCGAAGCCACCCATTGGGGCGTCCGTGATAGGATGAAGGACCCGAAGAACCTTCCGAAGAGGAAGGAAGCAGCCAAGGAAGCCAGCGAAGGCGACTTTGACTTGGTCAAGGCCTCCGTAGAAGTTCTCAAGAATTTTCTTGGAGAAGAATAAGTAAATAATACAGATCGAGGGTCCGATGGACATTGATACTGCTAAGCGGGTCTTGCTGAGAAAGTCACTTTCTGACGTGGCTTACGAGGTTGTGGACTCCTTTTACGAGAGTATACCGGACGATCTTGCGGAGGATAGGAAGTCGTTGGGATTTGCCGACGACTTC
>Ga0315290_10000266_pt1 | contig 32551 bp, 33 predicted proteins | sample YL17G12_0_MG_FD_203627 | JGI IMG/M metagenome (GOLD analysis project Ga0315290, IMG submission 203627) | Sediment microbial communities from Yellowstone Lake, YNP, Wyoming, USA - YL17G12_0 | ecosystem: Environmental > Aquatic > Freshwater > Lake > Sediment | place: USA: Wyoming | collected... | reverse complement strand
GAGCGCATCGAAATATGTGCTCATCCTGTCCCTCATGCTCTGGTGGCTGCCGATGTTCGGCCAGATGATCGCAGGCTACGTCGGTGGCAGAAGGGCCGGAGGCCCTTGGAAGGGCGTTATAGCTGCGATCGTCCCGGTAGTGTGCCTCTACGGGGTCATGACCGGATTCGACTCGGGCATCCTCCCGTCCCACGTGTTCGGGGTCGCGATCGCCCCAGCGGCCATGTCGGCGGCGCTCAGCACGAATGTGCCGTTCATATCACCTTACATCCAGTTCTCGTCCGACTATGTCGGTTCGTTCGTCAACGGATTGGCTGGCTCCAGCCCCTACGGTATCAACCTTTACGTCATCACAGTCGCGTTCGCCTACGTCGGCGGGGTCCTAGCGGAGCAGAACAGGCGTGAGCTCGAGTTCAGCTCCGGGTCGGTCATGAGCACGACGACCGTGATCGCCTACGACGGCTCGCAGCAGATGCAGCAGACACCTCAGCACCGCGGCCTTGCGCATGCGATATCCGGACACCTGCCATGGGGACGACACCAGGATGTCTACGCGCCCCAGCCCCAGGCGGCGCACGCACGCAGGCACGGCGAGTGGTCCGGCGCGGTCGATATGACCTACAGAGACTCTTCCAGACAGTCCGCGCAGGCGCCGATGTTGCCTGCGGGTGACGACATGCCAGAGGGATTCAGCCGCGCGTACGCTCAGAAGAGACAGAAGAGGAGTCATCCCGTCCCAGTCCACCAGGCCCAGAGGCAGAATCCCTCCTGGATCAGGTCCGACCGGCGTGTGAAGCAGACCTTCTCGTCCGCACGCAGGTTCGCGGAGGATGACCACCACGTCGAGCGCGCGCCACCTCAGCAACCCCAGAGGCAGCACACGGTGTTCCACGCACAGCATCCACACTCGTACGTCTCGGGCGACTCGAAGTCCATCAACAAGGCGAAGAGGGAGATCGAGCGGGAGTGGCACGACTCGAAGACGCCCGATATCCGCATGCACGATGTGGACTCGAAGCCCGTCGGAGAGGCGGCGGTCGCACAGCAGCCCGAGGCCAAGCGGGAGCATCACTCCACGGGTAGCCATTGGGACACCATCTAGGCCGGCGTGGAAGACGGTTCTGTAAACCTTCGGGTGGTGGTCCTTCAGGACCACCTCGATTCATTCGGCTCCGGCCGTACGCCCATTCCTGGGAGCAGAGGGTCATCGTCACGCTGGAACGCGCCGGGGTCGAGAACCGACCCCTGCCTCCTGTTGCGCGGCTGCGCGCAGCGGGCCTGCATTCGCGGACGACGACCGGATAGGCGTCTCTGGGCGAACGGTCGCTGCATCCGTGCCCGTTCGGGAATGCGGATTCCTCCCACGTGTCAGGCGCGATCCGCTGCTCCTCAACGGGCCGACCGTGACGGCCAGCAGGCGCGCCTTCGTTGGCATCGGATGGTCAACGGTCGAGGGAGTTTTCACGGGTGACACTACACGTACCACCCGACTTTGGATAGAACCGTGGAAGGCGAACATTTTTAAGCGAACACCGCTTCGTAGCAATCCAGCACACGATGAGGTGTGGAGCGGGACCTGATGTTCTGTCCGAACTGCAAATCGCTTTTGTTTCCTAAGGATGGGAAGCTCGTCTGCAAGAAGTGCGGAGCCGCGCAGGATTTCAAGGGTCAGAAGGCCCAGGTGATCAAGCACAAGGCCCATGAGAAGGATATCCCCGTGTTGGGCGATATCTCCGGGACGCTCCCAACCGACGACGTGGAGTGTTCCAAGTGCGGCCACAACAAGGCTTACTGGGTCCTGAGACAGACCAGGGCCGCGGACGAGCCGGAGACGAGGATATTCCGGTGCGTGAAGTGCTCGCATTCGTGGCGCGAATACTAGCCGTCCCAAGCATTGCTGGATGCGGCTAGTTGTATGCACAATCTTTTTAATGGGCCGATTGGTTACAGGTAAGAACACGGAAGGGGGGCTAATGTTCCAGGCGAAAGCCAGAGCGGAGATATTGAAAGAGGTCGTGAACGTCGTTTCAACCCTTGTTGACGAAGCCAAGTTCACTGTCAACCCGAGCGGGCTGACGCTCAGGGCCGTGGATCCAGCTCACATAGCCATGGTGGATCTCACGCTGAGCAAGGATGCATTCGAGGAGTTCAAGGCCGACGAGACAGAGATCGGTATAGACATCGACAAGCTCAACCAGTTCCTGAAGCTCGCGCGTGCCGACGATATAGTCGACCTCAAGCACGATGAGGAGAAGCGCAGGCTCAACATCGTCGTCGGCGACATAACGAGGCGCATGAGTCTCATAGACACCACCGGCATGAGCGACCCGAAGGTGCCCAGCCTCAACCTGCCCGCGAAGGTCGTCGTGAGGGGTGACGATCTCGCTCAGGGAATCAAGGCGAGCGAGGCCGTGTCTGACCACATCGCGCTGATCGTATCGGCCGAGGCGTTCGAGATGAACTGCGAGGGCGATATGGATCAGGTGAACTGGAGGAAGGCGAAGAAGGACCTGGTATCGCTCGAGACCACGGGGAGTGTCAGGAGTCTGTTCCCGCTGGAGTACTTCTCGAACATGCTGAGGTCCGTCTCCGGCGGCAACAACGTGACGATGCATCTCGGGAACGACTACCCTGTGAGGATGGAGTTCAGCATCGCGGGCGGCAAGGGCGAGGTAAGATACCTGCTCGCGCCCAGGATCGAGAGCGGTGACTGAGCCACGTCGGACGAGAGGGTCGGCAAACCACTTAGGCATTCCACACAAGACCATTAGGCAAGCTGGTCTCGGACCATGAAGAGGACTAGGATAGGCGTCTTGGCGTCTGGAGGCGGGACTAACCTGCAGGCCATCATCGACTCCTGTGACAAGGGTGAGATCGATGGTGACCTAGTCGTGGTCATATCCAACGTCCCCGAGGCGTTCGCACTCGAGCGGGCGAGGACGCATCGCATACCCGCCTTCTGCTTCCCCCACACTGGCGTCACGAGGGAGCAGCAAGAGGCGGATGTGGTCGCGTGCCTCGAGCAGCACGATGTGGACCTGGTCGTGCTCGCGGGCTACCTCCGGGTTCTGACCCCTGTGCTGGTCAACAAGTATGCGGGCCGGCTCATGAACACGCATCCTGCACTGCTTCCATCCTTCGGTGGGACGGGCATGCACGGAGAGAACGTGCACAGGGCCGTGCTCGACTACGGGTGCAAGGTCTCTGGATGCACGATACACTTCGTCACGCTCGACGTCGACGGCGGGCCCATCATACTCCAGAAGGCGGTGCCCGTGCTCGAGGGTGACACTCCCGAGATGCTCCAGGAGCGCGTGCTCAAGGAGGAGCACAAGCTCCTTCCGAGGGCGGTCCAGCTTTTCGCCCTGGGCAAGCTCAGGCTCGACGGAAGACGGGTGCGGGTGCTGGAAACGTAGCCGCTGGGTCCGTTCGAATAGTTTAAACCATGCTGACAGATATCCCGGATGCACCTGTCAGCATATGTCGGGGGGACTCGCGCTTGGAAGTTTACGACGGAGAGTTCATCAGGGAACTTGAGTCCATCGCAAAGAAGATCCGAATGCACAGCATCAAGATGATCTACGATGCCGGATCGGGCCACCCAGGTGGCTCCCTGTCCTGCGCGGACATCGTCACTGCCCTGTATTTCCACATCTTGAAGCACGACCCGAAGAAACCAGACTGGGAAGACCGGGACAGGTTCGTCCTGAGCAAGGGTCATGCGGCGCCGACGCTGTACGCCGCGCTCGCCGAGGCGGGGTACTTCGAGGTGGAGGAGCTCTGCACGCTCAGGAAGATGGGCAGCAGGCTCCAGGGGCACCCGTGCATGGGCAAGACCCCTGGCGTCGAGATGTCCACCGGTTCGCTGGGCCACGGGCTGGCCGCCGGGAACGGGATGGCCCTCGCCGCGAAGCTCGACCGGAAGCTGCACAGGATCTATGTCCTGTGCGGGGACGGCGAGATGGACGTCGGCGAGACCTGGGAGGCCGCTATGCTAGCATCACACTTCAAGCTGGACAACGTCACGGCCTACATCGACCGGAACAAGCTGCAGCTGGACGGTCCAACGGAGAAGATCATGTCACTCGAGCCCCTCGCCGACAAGTGGAAGGCCTTCGGGTGGCACGTGATCGAGATCAACGGGCACAACATGAAGGAGATCATCCAGGCGACGAACGAGGCGAAGGGCGTCAAGGGCCGCCCGACCATCATCATATGTCACACGATCAAGGGCAAGGGCGTCAGCTACATGGAGGGGAGCCTGCACTTCCACGGCAAGGCCCCGAGCGATGAAGAGTACGTCCAGGCCATGAAGGAGCTGGGAGGTCCCTGAGATGAAGTGGAAAATCGAGAGCCAGAGGAAGCAGTACGGGCGCGCGCTGGTCGAGCTCGGGAAGGAGCGCGGAGACATCGTCGTGCTCGACGCGGACCTGTCGACCTCCACCAGGACCGCAGACTTCGCCGCCGCGTTCCCTGAGCGGTTCTTCAACGTGGGCATCGCGGAGCAGAACATGATGGACACGGCCGCGGGGCTGGCGGCATCGGGGAAGACGGTCTTCGCGTCCACCTTCGCGGTCTTCGGGACCGGCAGGTGCTATGACCAGATCCGACAATCGATCGCCTATCCCAAGCTCAACATCAAGATCGTCGCGACGCATGCGGGCATCACCGTCGGCGGGGACGGCGCGTCGCACCAGATCATCGAGGACATCGCGCTCATGCGGGTGCTGCCCAACATGACCGTCATCGTGCCGGTCGACGCCCCCGAGACTTACAGGGTCGTCAAGGCCGTGTCGAAGATGCCTGGGCCGGTCTATGTGCGCGTAGGCCGGGCGGATGTGCCGACGGTCACGAAGGAGACGGACCAGTTCGAGCTCAACAACGCCCAGGTCATGCGCGACGGGAATGACGTCACGCTCATAGGATGCGGGATCATGGTGTCGAAGTGCCTCGAAGCGGCCGAGGAGCTGGCCAAGCACGGGGTGGACGCCAGGGTGGTCAACCTGCACACGATAAAGCCCCTGGACGAGAAGACCCTGGTCAAGGCCGCGCGGGAGACCGGGGGCGTCGTGACCGCAGAGGAGCACTCGGTCATGATGGGCATGGGCAGCGCGGTCGCCATGTGTCTGGTCGAGAACTTCCATGTGCCGATGAAGCGCGTGGGAATACCGGATGTTTTCGGAGAGTCCGGCTGCTGCGACGAGCTGATGGCCAAGTACGGCCTGACGAGCGACAACATCGTGGAGGCGGCGCACGATGTGCTCCGCAGGAAGAAGTGAACGGGAGGTCATGGCATGAGGATATTCATAGACACGGCCAATGTCGAGCAGATCAGGGAGGTCAACAGCTGGGGGATCCTTGACGGCGTCACGACCAACCCGACCCTCGTCGCGAAGGAGGGCTGCGACTTCAAGACCAGGATCAACGAGATATGCGCGATCGTGGACGGCCCGATCAGCGCGGAGGCCGTTTCGATGGACTCCGCCGGCATGGTCCGCGAGGCCAGGGAGCTGGCCAAGCTCCACAGGAACGTGGTCGTCAAGATCCCGATGACATCCGAGGGGCTCAAGGCGGTCAAGGTCCTGTCGGCCGAGGGTGTCAAGACCAACGTCACGCTCGTGTTCTCCCCTAACCAGGCGCTGCTTGCGGCCAAGGCCGGAGCGACATACGCCTCGCCGTTCATCGGCCGTCTCGACGACATCAGCCACAACGGCATGGACCTGGTCAGGGACATAGTGACGATCTATCGCACGTACGGGTTCAAGACGCAGGTCATCGCCGCAAGCATCAGGCATCCGGTGCATGTCACCGAGGCGGCCCTGGCGGGGGCGCACGTCGCGACCATCCCGTACGATGTGCTGAAGAAGATGCTGAAGCACAACCTCACGGACGAGGGCATCCAGAAGTTCCTGAAGGACTGGGAGAAGGTCCCGAAGGGGCTCTAGACCTCAGCCTATGTAGGCGTCCGTGCTGGGCCTGTCGAAGCCTTTCTTCACGAGTTCGAAGATGTCCGCGAACCCCCTGCTCGGGACGAGCAGACCGGCGTAGTCCCCTTCCGCCTTCATGGCGACATGATCGTCGCCGGCGCGATACTGGCGGATCGCCTGAAGTCCGTCATCGCCCTGGGCAACCCTGAAATAGGCACCATCGCTCTCTGAGAGGCGTGCGGACCGATGTCTTGGTCGTAGGGGGCGGACCTGCCGGCTCGACGGTCGCCAGGATGCTCTCAAAGGAGCTCGATGTGCTGCTCGTGGAGGAGCACCACTGCCCCGGCAGGCCGGTCCAGTGCGCCGGCCTGGTCACCCCTCGCGGCATCCCGCCGTCGGCCAGGAAGAGCATCATCGGGAGGGTGAAGGGTGCGCGGATACACTCCCCGCTCGGGTTCACGCTGGCGCTGGAGGCCAAGGAGACGCGTGCGTGCGTGATCGACCGCGGGGCGTTCGACCAGGCCCTGTTCGACGAGGCGATTTCCGCGGGAGCGGTCACGCTGACCGACGCGAAGGTCACATCGGTCCGGGACGGAGGCGACGCGGTGGATGCGGTGGTCTCACGGCAGGGTGCCGAAGAGACTGTGCAGGCCGCGGTCGCGATCGGGGCAGAGGGGTTCAAGTCCATCTGCCGCGAGGCGGCCGGCCTGCCGCCTGCCAAGCACATGCTCACAGGCATCCAAGTCGACCTCGCCGGTCTGAAGCCCGACCCTGACACTGTGGACCTCTACATCGGCGCGAAGGTGGCACCGGGTTTCTTCGCGTGGGCCATCCCTGCCGGCGATGTCGTCAGGGTCGGCCTCTGCACCTGGGGGTCGGAGCACACGCCTTCGATCTATCTGAGGTCCCTGCTCCGGCGCCAGGAGTTCGTCGGCGGCAGGAAGGTCGGCTCCTCGTCGGGGAAGATCCCGCTAGGCTCGGGGAGGAGCGCGCAGTCGGGCCGGATCATGCTCGTGGGGGACGCCGCATGCCACGCGAAGCCGCTGTCGGGCGGGGGCGTCTTCATGGGCGTGCGGGGGGCCGAGCTCTGCGCCCAGTCGGTACTGTCGTTCAAGGAGACCGGCAAGCCTTCCTCGCTCGCGGCCTACGACGGCCTCTGGCGCGAGGGGTTCGGCCGGGAGCTATCTAGGGCGTTCAGGCTCAGGAAGGTCTTCCTCACGCTGACGGACAAGAAGATGGACAAGGCCCTGAGGATGTTCGACGACCCGTCGGTGAAGCGCTTCATCGAGGAGAATGCCGACATCGACTATCCTGCCTCACTTTCCTCTTCTGTGCTCAAGTTGGCTCCTAAGCTGGCACAGTTTTCCCCTCAGCTGATAGAATCTCTTTTCTAGCCTGGGGTACCGCCCGGGGTTGTCCAGCACGAAGTAGTAGAGCGCGCCGAACGCCGCGAGCCCGCACGCTCCGACGAGCAGCGCCAGGGGCCAACGCGGGATCTGGACCTTGATCCCGAACGAGGAATCGGGGAGGAGGCCGTCGACGCCCAGCGAGTTCATGTAGGTGGTGTTCACGATGCTATCGTACTCGTCGAAGGACACCATCGTATCCCACTCCTCCGCCGTGAAGAATCCGCGCGACTGGAGCGTTACCGGTGTGTCGTTGCCCTCGAACCGGAACTCGAGCTTGAGCCTGACGAAGTATGTGCTCTGCGAGAAGTACGACCCGTGGGGCGTGTCCCCGTCGGTCTCTATCTGTAGTTCGACCCTCAGCGCCTCGTCCGGCCCGAGCGAATCGTAGTGCAGGAGGACCTGGGTCCCCTCACCGTTCACCACAGGTGCGTGCGGGAAGCTCTCGTTGACGTCCCTGACCTCCTCCTGGGTCGCGTACCTGTACACGCCGAACGTCAGGTCGAGTCCTGTCATGACCGCGTCGGGGTCCGAGTAGGGGTTCGTCAGGTTGAACGAGAACTCGAAATCGTCCCCGGGCCTCACGGTCGGGGTGATGAACCCTCCCGTCATGTTGTTGGTGTACTTCGGCGCCCCCGGGTCCGCCACGTCCGCAGAAGCCGTCCCTGAGATGATGAGGACGATTGCCAGTGCTGCGATCAGCGTCTCGTGGGTCCTCCTCATCGGGTCCGTAGAACCCGGATACCGACTATATGGTTTTCGGTCAATAGGCCATCGGCCACTCGGACAAGGGTTTTTAGTCCTGTGGGACATAAACCGGAGTGTGCTCGGGGTCAAGGTCCCAAGGGTGCTGGCCGAGCAGTGCAGGACGGCGCTCTGGTCCATGCATCTGGTCGACCGGCATGTTGGCATAGTCGAAGAGGGGGGCGATGTCGTCATCCCCCTCGTCGGGAGGCCCGAGCCTTCCCTGCTCAGGGCGTTCGGGGCGGTGCTGGTCGACAGGGCGTTCCCATCCAGGGACGCGCGGATCGGCCCCATCGAAGCGATCAGGGCCGCAGCGGCCATCCCGGAGTCGCTCAAGGAGCATCTGCCAGATAAGTGGGAGCTGTTCGGCGATGTCGCGGTGATCAGATTCGGCAGCGAGCTCGACGAGCACGAGGCCGAGATAGGCCGCGTGTACGCATCCGTCCTCGGGATGAAGACGGTGCTCAGGGACGCCGGGGGCATATCCGGCGACCTCAGGATGCCCGTCACTCGGAGGCTGTTCGGCACGGACACCGTCGCGCTCCACAAGGAGAACGGCGTCTTGTTCAGGTTCGATGCTGAGAGGATAATGTTCTCATCGGGGAACATCGATGAGCGCATGCACATGGCCACCGTCAGATGTGACGGCGAGACCGTCGTGGACATGTTCGCGGGCATCGGGTACTTCTCGGTCCCGCTCGCGGTCTACCAGAGGCCGAGGAAGATCGTGGCCTGCGAGCTCAACCCGGTCGCGCACTCGTACCTCGTCGAGAACGTCTCGCTCAACAAGGTCTCCGGCATCGTCGAGCCCGTTCTTGGCGACAACCGGGACCTGCAGGGCGAGGCGTTCGCGGACCGCGTCATAATGGGCTATGTGAAGACCACCCACGAGTTCCTGCCGACCGCCATGAGGCTCGTCAAGGACGGCGGGATCATCCACTACCACGAGACCTGCCCGAACGAGCTCCTTCCTTCGAGGCCGCTCAGGCGGCTGACCGAGTCAGCCGGTGGACGGAAGGTGGAAGTGCTCAGGATGAAGGAGATAAAATCCTACGCGCCAGGCGTAAGCCATGTGGTCGTCGATGCGAAGATCTTCAGGCTCTCTTGAGGTCCTCTGTGCTCCCGGCCTCTCTCAGGAGTGCGGCAAAGGCCGCATGGTGCTCCTCGGCCGTCTCACTGGTGAGCAGTTCCTTCGCCAGCGGCTGCAGGTGCTTCCCGAACTCCTTCTCCTCGTCGGTGAACTTCCACGATTTCGTGGATATGTCCAGGGCGAGGTAGAACGCGTGCGTCATCGCCCTGACCCTGTGATCGTTCGATTTGTTCCCGTCGAGCACGGAGACCGCTCCTGCCTGGCCTCTGGTCTTGTACGCCTTCGTAACATCCTCGGCGAACATGCCGTGTGGGGATAGGTTGGAGTACTTCGGTATCTTCGAGGTCACGGTCCTGTGGTCGGATTCCTTGATGGCCTGCCTCACGACCTTCATCGGCGATCTCTTCGATTCGTCGTCGTCCTTGAAGTGTTTCTTCGCCACTTCCTCAGGCACGACCGCCCCGAGCGCCCGCTCGCCGTTGGTCGACCAGTATCTTGAGAGGAGCTTGTTCACGGAATCCGAGGAGTCGAGGACGACTGGGTTCTCGACATCCGCCAGCAACCCTACGATGGCCTTCACCTCGACCTCGTCAGATGTGAGGTCCTTCACGAATGTCTCCATGTCATCGCCGAAGCACCGGTCGCCCCTGATGTACAGCCGCTTCTTCTCCCCTTCGAGGTGTTCCAGCACCGCCTGCATGTGCTTCTCGACGAGTTCCCTGTCCCCTATCTTCCCGGCGGTGTAGTCCTCCAGGAGGTCCTCGTCGACTTGGCGGTCCAGGGCGCCCTTGCATCCCCCGTTCCCCGACACGACCTTCAGCGGCCTCCTGACCGAGATGTCGAACTCGTTCAGGACCCTCGGGACTGCCATCCCTTCGGCCAGCTTCGCGAGGGAGTTCTTCGACTTTGATGAACAGGATTCGCAGAGCAGTATCTTCTTGCCGGCACTGACCCAGTCGAACTCGATGTGGTTCACTGACGACGGGCTGTGCGGGCAGGAGTAGACATCGCCATCGAGCCGGGAGGCGCCGACCGATTCGGCGGCCGACCTCACGTACTCCTCTGGCGGAGCGGCCTCTCTCCCCGTGCAGATGAACGAGTCCCCGAACGAGTAGATGTGGAGCCCCTTCTTCTTCACGAGGTTCGCCACACCGAGCACCCTCCACTTGGGCGAGTCGTAGTTCTGGACGGCTATCAGCTTCTCCCTGTCGGTCTTCCCCCTGAGGGCGAAGGTGATCGTGCCCGCGGGGTATGTCGCGGATGCGAGATAGGGCGTCTTCTCCTCATGGACCAGTCCGATCGTCGCCGCGTACGCCCGCGCGAGCCTGTCCCCGCGGTTCGCGAACTTCGCGAGTTTGTAGGGATCATCCTTGTACTTGGTGATCTTCTCCAGCCGCGCGCGCGTCTTCTTGAGAGGGCACGAGCCGCATTCCCGCGGGCAGTCGGGCAGGATCAGCTCGTAGTCGTCCTTGAGAGCCTTGGCCTTGTCGATGAGGTCCTTCTCCCTCACCTTCGAGGCGATCCTCGCCCTAATTCGGAACTGCTTGAAGCTCTTCTTCGTGATGGGCATTTCAGGACGCCCCTCCGATGTTCAGCTAGGATAATATGTTTTGTCCGCTGACAATCCAGGCGACACCAGGGTTGGGAGAAATCGCAAAAGGTTATTAGTCTGGCCTGACCATAGGGAGCACTGCAGGATGCGGATGGGTCAGATGCCTCAGGACGACGATTACGTCAAGGGTTTTATCAAAGGTTTCCAGGACGGCCTTCAGGACGCCTGGGACGAGATCATCAAGCTGACCACGAAGGGCTACACCTCCCGCGAACTCCAGATAATGGCCAAGACCAAGAAGTCCATGCTATACCAGCGGGTCCAGGTGAAGGCGGACGAGATCGGGAAGGCGACCGGGCGGAAGGTCGTCGTCGATGATGTCCTGACACCCTCCAGCGGCGCGCCTCCCACCGCACTGCTTCCCGGCTGGAGCTACGTCATCAAGGAGGACCGCCCTGAGAAGGGCTTCGCGCTGTTCGCCGGCCTGCTCTCGCAGGGGAGCCGCGGCCTGTGCATCTCGCGCACGCACCCGTCTGTGCTGAAGCAGAGGTACGGGTTCGATGCCGAGTCCCTCTGGCTCACCAAGACCGAGCTTCAGTCCAGCCAGGCACCCCAGGGGGAGCCCGAGTACGTGTCCCCCAACAACCTCGCGCACCTCGCCTCCGCGATAAAGGAGTTCCTCCACCAGGGCGAGAAGGGCGCCGTCATCGTCGAGGGCCTCGAGTATCTGAACACGCAGAACGACTTCAAGAGCGTGCTCAAGTTCGTGCAGCTGATCAACGAGCAGGTGATCCTGGACAAGGGTTACCTGATCGTGCCAGTGGACGCTGCGACGATGGACCTGAAGGACTTCTCCCTCATCGAGAGGGAGATGAGCAAGGTCCTGTGACGAGGGCTGGGGCGTAAGGGGTTTTGCAGGCTGGCGCTCATGCACCCGCCATCGTGTCCTCCACATCCTCGGCGGGCGTGCCGATCATCTTCACGCCGTAGGTGTCCGCGAGCACGTTCACGAATCCGCCTGACGTCGTAAGCCGCTCTCGCGGCAGGGGATGCGGCCGCGGTCGCTGTCCGGGACAATGAACAAATATCGCCACGCACGATTCGGAGCCGAAAGAGGAGGCTGTGAAATGGCTTGCGGAGAAGTATCTGGAAGAGGCATCCCGTTGCTCGGAGAGAAGTTCCCTGAGATGGAAGTTCAGACGACCCACGGCAAGGTCGCACTGCCGAACGCCTACGATGGAAAGTGGTTCGTGCTCTTCAGCCACCCCGGCGATTTCACGCCGGTCTGCACGACGGAGTTCATCGCGTTCGCCAATATGCACGACCAGTTCAAGGCGCTGAACTGCGAGCTCATCGGTCTTTCGATCGACCAGGTGTTCTCGCACATCAAGTGGATCGAATGGATCAAGGAGAAGATGGGCGTGGAAATCAAGTTCCCGGTCATCGCTGACGGGGCCGCCACCGTCGCAACGAGGCTCGGGATGATCCACCCTGGCAAGGGCACGAACACTGTCAGAGCCGTGTTCTTCGTGGACCCGAACGGGACCATCCGGCTGATGCTGTACTATCCACAGGAGGTAGGCAGGAACATGAACGAGATCCTGCGCATCGTGAAGGCGCTCAAGACATGCGACGAGAACAAGGTCGCCACGCCGGCCAACTGGCCGGAGAGCGACCTTCTGAAGGACAGGGTCATCATACCTCCTGCAACCGATGAGAAGACCGCCCGCGAGCGCCTGAAGAACTACGACTGCTACGACTGGTGGTTCTGCCACAGGAAGCTGTAGCGGGACGGGAGAACCGTCCCCTGCGCATGCGACTGGTCTTCGTGGCCCGGCCCGACAGAGTGGATACGTCCACCCCTGCTGATGGCGGACCCGCTGGCCGGCGCCGATCGCACCGATGCGACGGGGCCGTCACGTGGTCATCGCCTTCACGGTGCCGGTGAACACGGTGCCGATCCAGGGCGCATCCCCTGATGAGATATGCGACGGCGGCCGATTACCGACATTCGCGCCTCGGGCCGACCGGGTCGTCCCTCAAGAAATGTGAACCGGCCAGGGGCGCCATCGAGGAGACGTATGATTAGGAAATCGAGGAGAGTGCTCCCGCCGGGATTCGAACCCGGGTATCCAGCTCGAAAGGCTGGAATGATTGGCCGGACTACACTACGGGAGCGTCAGGTGCATTGCCGGCGCCAGTCCGGCCTATGGGTTGTCGATATTTAATCCTTGGGCGCTCCACTTTCTGAGAGATCATTTGACCCCCGAGGCCAAAGTTTAAGGGCCACATAGTGAATCGCGCCCGCCGATGGATGAGCCGAAGGAGAAGCTCACAATCGCCGAACTCACGCGGCAGTACATCGACAGGCACCCCAGCGTGAGGGATTGCATCAGCAAGGACCTGGTCAACTTTTCGTCCCTCTCCAGGCTGATCATGAAGGAGACAGGGGTCAAGCACGAGGAGGCCGTCCTGGCGGCGAGCAGGAGATACGCGGCCAAGCTCGCCAAGAGCAATTTCGAGGGTGACATCATGCGCGTGTTCGAGGAGAGCAGACTCGAGCTCAAGACGCGCATCTGCATAGTCGTCGCGAAGAACGAATGGGTGGTGTTGAGGAACCTCGAGGAGGTCGTCAAGAAGCTGCTCGCGGAGAAGGCGACGATGCAGATCCTCCAGAGCGCCAACGGCATCACGGTCATCTCCGAGGACAAGCACCTCCCGGCGATCATCAAGGCGATCGGCCAGGATCACATCATGACAGTCAAGCAGAACCTCGCCGAGATCACGGTCAAGAGCCCGCCCAGGATAGAGGTCACGATGGGCGCGTTCGCATACATCACATCGATGCTGTCGGAGCAGAACATCAACCTGCTCGAGGCCGTCAGCTGCTACACAGACACGATCGTCATAGTCACCCGTGACGACATGATGCGGGCGTTCGAGATCCTATCCGGGATAATCGAGGACCGCGTCTCGTCGATGAACGGCAAGTGATCAAGGCCAGATTATCGCGTTCACCGATGAGGTCTCTGCCCTCATCCTTCCGAGGTCGTGCTCGGTCCGGGTCATCGCCGCTTCGGCGAGCTTCTTCTGTGCCTTGACCGCCTTCGTCGAGGTACCGCCTCTGGACCCCCTTCGCTCGACGGCGGCCGATGCAGAGTGGAGGTCAAGATCCGACGGCTTGAACCCCTTGACATGCGCCCTCAGCGCCCCCTCGGCCAGCTTCATGAACCTGTCGTTGTCCCCGCCCGAGCGGCCGACGATGTCCCTCACGATCGAGTGTGCGGTCCTGAACGGCACTCCGGCTTTAGAGAGGAAGTCGGCGAGGTCGGTCGCGGTCATCAACCCGGCCTCGGCCGACTTCCCCATCCTCACCGTGTCGAACTCGATCTCTCTCAGGAAGTGCGTGAGGGCATGGAGCGACGCCCCTGTGGTGTCCAAGACATCGAAGAGGGTCTCCTTGTCTTCCTGAAGGTCGCGGTTATACGCGAGGGGAAGAGATTTTAGCACGGTGAGGATCGCAACCAGGTCTCCTACGGCTCTCCCGGACTTCCCCCTTATCAGCTCGGGCAGGTCCGGGTTCCTCTTCTGTGGCATCATGCTCGAGCCGCTCGACATGCTCTCGGGCAGCTTCACGAAGCCGAACTCGTGGGAGGACCAGAGTATGAGCTCCTCGCAGAGCGAGGAGAGATGGATCATGATCAGTGAGAGGTCGAAGGCGGTCTCCGCGACGAAGTCCCTGTCTGAGACAGCATCGAGGGAGTTCTCCGTCAGTCCTTCCATGCGCAGCATGTCCGCCGGGACCCGCCGGTCGATGCCGAAGGATGTGCCTGCGAGCGCTCCCGATCCGAGCGGGGACCGGTTCGTGCGCGAGTAGCACGCGGTCAGCCTCTCGGCGTCCCTCTGCAGCCTCCAGAAGTGGGCCATCAGATGATGGGCAAGGAGCACGGGCTGCGCCCGCTGGAGGTGCGTGTACCCCGGCATCACGGTGGTCATCGCCTCGTCGGACCTTCTGACGATCACAGTCTGGATCGCGAGCGTCTCAGCCAGGATGTCCGTGATGGCTTCCCTCACCAGCAGGCGCATGTCGAGGGCGACCTGGTCGTTCCTGCTCCGCCCCGTGTGGATCTTCTCGCCCGCTCGCCCTACCTTCTCTGTGAGCATGCGCTCGACGTTCATGTGGATGTCTTCGAGTTCCGGCCGGAACTCTGCCGCGCCGTCGCCGATGTCCGCCGCGACCGACCGCAGCCCGCCGACCACAAGGCGTCGTTCCTTCTCAGAGAGGATGCCCGCCTTCTCCAGCGCGTATGCATGGGCGATGCTTCCAGCTATATCGTACTTCCAGAGTCTCCTGTCGAATCCGACGGAGCCTGTGAATGCGAGGAACTCGTCATTTGCAGATGTCGACGATTCCCTCTTTGACCGCTCCTTCATCCGCCAAACCTGCCTTCTCAGCCATCGCCTTCACGATGCTGCAAGTCCTGACTGGCAGCCCCCAGACGTACACGAACCCTTTCGCTGCCGACTGGTCGAATTCGTCCCCCTTATCGTAGGTCGACAACGCCGTCCTGTAGAGCGAGAACGGCGAAGCCCTCCCGGTCACCGCCACGCTTCCCTTGAACAGCCTGAGCCTGACCTTTCCAGTGACGTTCTCCTGGGTCTTCTCCATGAACGCATCGAGCGCCTCCCTCAGCTGCGAGAACCAGAGGCCGTTGTAGACCAGGTCCGCATACTGCATCTCCAGCTCTCTCTTGGAGTGCAGCATGTCCTTGGTCATCACCATGCTCTCGAGGTCCTGGTGGGCCTTGATGAGGACAGTCGCCGCGGGGGCTTCGTAGACCTCCCTCGACTTGATGCCCACGAGTCTGCTCTCGATGTGGTCGATCCTACCAACACCGTGCTTCCCCGCGGTCTCGTTGAGTCTGAGAATGATGGTCTGGAGGTCGAGCTCCTCGCCGTTCAGGCTTGCAGGCCTGCCGCATTCGAACCCGATCTCGATGCTCTCTGCCTGTTCCGGTGCCGCGCTCGCTCCCTTGGTCCAGGCGTATGCGTCTTCCGGGGGCTCGGCCCACGCGTCCTCGATCACGCCGCACTCGATCGCCCTGCCCCAGATGCTCTCGTCTATGCTGTACGGGGATGACGATGTCACGGGGACCTGGATCCCCCTGTCCTCTGCGTACGCGATCTCCTCGTCCCGCGACATCGCCCAGTCCCTCGCCGGTGCGATCACGTTCATCTCGGGCGCGAGGGCTGCGATCGAGACCTCGAACCTGACCTGGTCGTTCCCCTTGCCAGTGCATCCGTGGGCGATGGCGTCCGCACCCAGCCTCTTCGCCAGGTCGACGAGCTTCGCCGCCATCAGCGGTCGCGCGAGCGCCGTCCCGAGGGGATAGTTGCCCTCGTACAGCGCGTTCGCCTTGATCGCCGGGAGCAGGTACTTCTCGACGAACTCCTGTCTCGCGTCCACGATCCATGCCCGCGAAGCGCCGATCGCCGTCGCCCTCCTCATTGCGTCCTTGAGGTCATCCGACTGACCGACATCGACGGTCGCAGCGACGACATCACAGCCGTATCTCTCCTTGAGCCAGTGGATCGCCACTGATGTGTCAAGGCCTCCCGAGTACGCCAGGAGGATGGTCTGCATGTCCGGTCCTTTGACAGGGTCCTTCATCGTGCTTCGCTTCCGTTCCCGTCGATTCTCAAGAGCGTATTAGTGTGTGGCGACAAGCGAGCAACATTGCGCGGACGCGATGTCCGGTTTGAGACACGGTCTCATTCCAGGGAGGTTCTCGTTGTCCAACTGGACAAAGTCATGTGGCTCGGCCGGGCCCAGCACCCTTAAGTATGGGCAGAATGTTACTTCAAGCACTGGTTGAGACCTTTGCGGTTCAGGAGAAATCAGCAAGAAGAAGCGGCGGTGATGGGCCCAGACGGCATGCCTGAGTTCGTCAGGGTGCGCCTCCCGAGGAAGAAGGAGAACGAGATCTTCGGCATAGCGGACCAGCTCATGGGCGCGTCGAGGATCCGGATACAGTGCGCCGACGGCGTGGCCAGGATGGGTCGCATCCCTGGCAAGATCAAGAAGCGTATGTGGATCCGTGAGGGCGACCTCGTCATCGTCCAGCCGTGGGAGTTCCAGGACGAGAAGGCCAACATCGTCTACAGGTACACAAAGACGCAGGCGATGTACCTTAGCAGGAAGAAGATGATCCCCAAGTCGATCGACGTATTCTGAGCCTTTCGGGGAGGACCCTTGGGCGCGAAAAAGCTGCAGGAATTCGAACACATGCTTGAGCGCCAGCGTGATTCCTGGCGCATGCGCCGCAGGGACGACGATGACAGGAAGACCTACGACGAGGTGTTCAACAAGGAGAACCTCCTCAGGGTCTACAAGCTGTTCACGGACGGCGTGATAGACCGGCTCGACTTCCCGATATCGACGGGCAAGGAGGGCAACGTCTTCAGGGCGTCCACTGAGGACGGGAAGCTCCTGGCGGTCAAGATCTATCGCACATCCAACGCAACCTTCATGGACATGGCCAAGTACATCAACGGGGACCCGCGGTTCAAAGGCATCATGACTAACAGGAGGAAGCTCATACTCGCATGGGCCTCGAAGGAGTTCAGGAACCTCCAGCGGTACACCGAGGCCGGCCTGCGGGTCCCGAAGGCCGTCGCGCGCAACCAGAACATAATAGTCATGGAGTACATCGGCGACGAGGTCGCCCCTGCCCTGGAGCTGAGGAACGTTAAGCTGGAGGACCCCGCGGACGTGGCGCGCCAGATGCTGGAGTTCGTGAGACAGGGCTTCCAGAAGGCCCAGCTCGTGCACGCGGACCTGAGCGAGTACAACGTCCTCGTCCAGGGCGACGAGCTCGTGTTCATAGATGTCGGGCAGGCCGTCCTGACCGGCCATCCAATGGCCAGGGAGTTCCTGGAGCGGGATCTGAGGAACATAGCAAGGTATTTCAAAAGGTTAGGTGTTTCCATCGATGCAGCCAGTGAGATGAAGGAGGTCATAGGCAAATGACGCAGCTCGTCAGGATACCGACGGACAGGATTGGCGTCCTCATAGGCACGGGGGGCGAGACAAGGTCCCTGATCGAGAAGCGTTCAGGGGTGAAGCTCACCATAGACTCCGAGGAGGGGGATGTGGGGATCGACCACACCCACGCCAAGGACCCGTCGATGGCGCTCGCGGTCACGGATGTCGTCACGGCCATAGGACGCGGGTTCTCGGCCGAGAAGGCCGTGAAGCTCCTGGAGGACGGCTACTTCCTGGAGGTCATGGACATCAGGGACTACGTGGGGAAGAAGGTGGAACACGTGGGGCGCATGCGCGCGAGGGTGATCGGCACCAATGGGCGTACCCGGGAGATCATCGAGGAGCTCACAGGCGCTTTCATATCGGTCTACGGCAACACCGTTGCGGCGATAGGGGATGCGGTCCAGATCAACGTCGCAGCGCGCGCGTTGGACATGCTCCTGTCAGGGAGCGAGCACGCGGCCGTGTACAAGTTCCTGGAAGGGCGCAGGATGCAGATCAAGGTCGACGGGATGGGCTTCTGAGGACCACATCCTGGGCACGATTGAAATAGGTACAACCTGATTGCCCGAGCGGATATGCCCGAGGATTTGGTCAAGTCGGTCGAGCAGGACATGCAACAAATCCCGTACGACGACGTGTCCGCCTCCACCGAGCGGGAGAATGCCATGAAGCTGGCGGCCCACATGCTCCTGAGGCTCTGGACGAGGTTCGCCCTCGAGACGGGGCGGAAGCTGGACATGGCACCATCGCCACACGCGCTGGGGATGTACGAGGGCAAGATGAACTGGGCCCTGAACGAGACGGCCGACTACCGGACCATGGACCGGGTCGAGCTCGGCGGCAGCTTCGGCAGGAAGCACGCCCTGATCGCCGAGGTCTATTCGCATAGGGGGGATGACCGCATTAGGCTGGTCTTCTCCTTGGAGGAGGATGAGGTGAGGGGCAAGCCGGTGTTCGTCAACTATCACGTGTACGACGCCCCGCTCGCGGAATTCAGGGTCGAGAAGGCGGTGCACGCCCTGAGACCCGCGCTGAAGAGCTGGTTCGAGACCATCGTCACGGCGTCGGACGCCCCGCTCTGGGGCTACTGTTCTGAGAAGCTGGAATGCGTCGGCGTGTGAGCCCGGTCAGAGGGTCGCGCCGCAGGATACGCATTTTGAGGCTCCCGTGTCGTTGAGCGAGCCGCAGTACCTGCACCTGACCTTGATGACTTCGACGGTCCTCTCGGGCGCGGGCTGCGCGGTCTGGAACTGGGCGCTGACAAGGTCTCTCTGATGATCATCCTGCGCCTCCTCCCGCCCCTTCACCTTCCAGCCCAGTAGCAGGAGGACGGCGCCGACCAGGATGGTTCCGACGCCCATGACCGTCGCCATCGTGGAGAACCCGTCGGTGGCGTCCTCGAAGAACGGGTCGCTGCTCTGGTCAAACATGACCGATGACATCGCGAGCGTGGCGCATCCTGAGAAGACGAATATGATCCCGATGACCATAAGGCCGATCCATCCAGCGCCTCGCGGCTGATATGTCCCTCCGCCTATCATTCCCTCAGCTCATCCGAACATGGGCCGGGGCTATAGCCTTTCCGGAGGGTATCCGACGTGCCCGTCGGTGTGCGCCCGCATGTTCTGGACGGCCCGGTTGCCAGGGAACCAATATATATCGGCACGACCTCCGAGACGGTGTCGATGTCCGCACGACTTGAGATCGCAGGACGAGCGCTTGAGCGCCCCCTGTGCAACCACTGCCTCGGCAGACTTTTCGCAACCGTGTCCAGAGGTCTCTCGAACGACCAGCGGGGCAGGCTCGTCAGGGCGGCGATGGGCCCGGATGCGCCCGTGGAATCGAAGGCCGACGACTGCCCCGTGTGCAGGGGTCTGTTCTCCGAGTTGGGCAAGTTCGCTGACCTGGCCGTCAAGTCCGCAGAGGGGTTCGAGTACGCGACGTTCCTGGTGGGCACCAAGGTAGATGCCGAGCTGATCGAGAAGGAGGAGCAGCTCTGGACGGACCTGGGTGCCGAGGAGACCGAGTCTGTCAAGACCGAGCTCAACAGGGAGATCGGCAAGATGATCGAGGCTCGGCTGGGGAAGAAGGTGGACTTCACGAACCCCGACATGGTCTTCCTGGTCGACACGATGTTCGACCGCGTGGTCACCGATGTCGCGCCCCTGTTCGTGTACGGGCGGTACAGGAAGTTCTCCCGCGGGATTCCCCAGACCAGATGGCCATGCAGGGAGTGCAGGGGCAAGGGGTGTCCCCACTGTGGGGGGAAGGGGCGGATGTACGAGACGAGCGTCCAGGACAAGGTCGGGCCGGTCGTCATGCGCCACGCAGGCGGCGAGGACGATTTCTTCCACGGGATGGGCCGCGAGGACATAGACGCGCGCATGCTCGGGAACGGCCGCCCGTTCGTGGTCGAGGTCAGACGCCCCCGGATGCGGTCCCTCGACCTCGGGGCCATCGAGCGCGAGGTCAACGAAGGTGCCAAGGGGGAGGTCGAGGTGGAGGGCCTCAGGCCGTCGAAGAAGTCCGAGGTGCAGGCCATCAAGGCGGCTGCCAGCCCCAAGACCTACCGTGTGAGGGTGCGCTTCCAGCACGAATTCGATGACAGAAAACTTAAAGACATAGTTAGGTTATGGGTTGAAAAACCCATAGCTCAGCTCACTCCGAACAGGGTTGTCCATCGACGGGCGGACATAGAGCGTCAGAGGACCGTAAGACGGATAGACTTGGAGGCCATCGAAGGCCTTGAGGTCGTGTTCGTCATCGAGGCGGATAGCGGCACATACATCAAGGAACTGATGCACGGGGACAACGGGCGCACTCAGCCCAATGTCGCCGATGTCGTAGGCGTGCCCTGTCAGGTCGTCGAGCTCGATGTCATCGGGATCGGAGACAAGGGGGCGTAAGTCATGGTTAAATCCTCCAAAGGTTACAGGCGCAGGACGCGGAACGTGTTGCAGAAGCGCGCGAGAGAGAGAGGTCTCTCCCCTATCACCCACCAATTCCAGAAGTTCGAGATCGGTGAGATGGCGAACATCGCCATCGACCCGAGCGTTCACAAGGGAATGCCGCATGTGAAGTTCCAGGGTAACACAGGCACCGTCGTCAGCCAGTCGGGCAAAGCCTACAGGGTAGACTTCATGGACGGCGGCAAGAAGAAGCAGGTCATCGCCAGGCCTGAGCACCTCAGGAAGGTCAATAAGCAGGGTGCGAAGCGGGTCAATACGCAGGCCAAGGAGCAGGCCACGAAGCAGATCGCGAAGCAGGCCGCGAAGCAGATTGCGAAGCAGGCCACGAAGCAGGCCATGAAGCCTTAGACCGGCTGGTGTTCTATATGGAAGACAAGAAGATAGCCACGCTTGCGGAGGTGAAGGAGATCATCGAGCAGCGCCAGCAGGGCGGGGAGCTCACGATGGAGCAGAAGCTCGCCCTCGAGCACTCCCAGAGGTTCTCCCGAATCGACGCCAAGAAGGCAAGGAAGCTGGTCAAGGAGCTGTCCGAACTCGGTTTCGTGTCGGAGATCAATGCGGTGAAGATCGCCGACATCATGCCCAACCATTCGGACGATGTGAGGGCCATATTCGCGAAGGAACGTTCGACCGTCGAGAAGAAGGACATCGAAAAGATACTTAGCGTAGTAGAGAAGTATCTCTGACGGGCTTTGGCGGGGGATTGTCGTTGGAGGACTACGCAAGGATACTAGATTACTTGCCCCATGGCAAGCCGGACGATAACATGTTCAGGCGCGAGCCGGTGGCCTATGCCCTGGGGGAGGACCAGTTCAAGCTCTTCGAGCTCGTCCCGAAGGACAATGTCAACCTCGCGGTCGGGGACAAGATCTACATAGGCAAGGACCTCGACCTCAGGCAGGAGATCCTGCATGTCAAGAGGCGCATAGGGTTCAACGAGCTCACGCACGGTTCGCAGAGCGAGCTCCAGATCGTGATCACGGGCATCATCAGGGCCCATGAGGAGCGGTTCGTGAAGTTCTTCAACGAGGCACAGGCCATAACCACCCGGTTCCACATGCTCGAGCTCCTCCCGGGGCTGGGCAAGAAGACCATGTGGGGCATCATCGAGGAGCGTAAGAAGGGCCCGTTCAAGTCGTTCGAGGACATATCGAAGCGCGTGCCCATGGCGCACCAGATCGAGAAGCTCGTGGCCAAGAGGATCGAGGCGGAGCTGGCGAACCCGGACGAGAAGTACCGGCTCTTCGTGGCCAGGTGAGGGTCCAAGGTCGCTGTTCCGATGAGGGCCGAAGAGGTCAAGACCGTACTCGAATCCATCGGCAAGCGCCCGTCCAAGAGGCTCGGCCAGAACTTCCTGCTGGATGAATCGGTCATCCGGAGGCAGGTGGAGTACGCCCATCTCCGCGGCGGCGACACCGTCCTCGAGATCGGCCCTGGGATCGGCAACCTGACCGAGGAGATACTGAGGTCCGGGGCGAAGGTCGTGGCCGTCGAGCAGGACGCCGCGTTCTGCAGGTTCCTCGAGCGCAGGTTCGGGGACCGCGTGAAGGTCATACAGGCGGATGCCGTCAAGGCCTTCCTCCCGCCCTTCGACAAGGTCGTTTCGAACCTGCCGTATCAGATATCCTCGCCGATCATTTTCAAGCTCCTCGGGACCGGTTTCAAGGTGGCGGTCGTGATGCTACAGCGGGAGTTCGCGGAGAGGATGGTCGCGAAGCCGGGGACGGGCGAGTACGGGAGGCTCTCCGTCGGTGTGGCGTACAGGGCCGACTGCGAGATCATGTTCGGTGTGCCGAGGCACGCCTTCTGGCCGCAGCCAGGGGTCGACTCGTGCGTCGTGAGGCTCGTGCCCAGGGAGCCGCCGTTCAAGGTGATGGACGAGCAGGTGTTCTACAAGGTGACGCAGGCCATCTTCTCGCACAGGCGGAAGAAGATATCTAACTCGCTGGCGAAGGACCCGGCGGTGTCGGACCTCGTGACGCCAGAAGTCGCGGACCAGCTGGTAACGCTGCCCTATGCGTCCGAGCGGCCGGAGACCCTCACGCCCGGGATGATCGGCGAGCTCGCAGACGCGCTCCTGGCGCTCAGGCGCGGCCCGGGAAGAAGCGCTTGATGATGGCGTCCGCGATCTTGGCGGGCCCGTCGACGAGCATGTCCGCGGCCGGGACACCGTACTCCTTCTCGTATTCCACGATGAGCTTCTCGACCTCGGCCCGTGTCAGGTGCTCGTGGTTCAGGGTGATGCCGACCACATCCGAGTGGGCGTAGACCTTGATGAGCTCCATCTCCCTCTCGATCGTGCCGTTGGGGAGATGCAGCTCGTCCGGGTGGAAGCTCCTGTACTTCCTGCCAGGCGCGTGCTGTAGGACGACCGTCGAGGGGGCCGACGCGCTGACTATCGTCCGGGAGCCGGTGACATACGCGGGATGGCTGAGCGCGCCCTGGCCTTCGATGATTATGACCTCAGGGTGTTCGTTCACGTAGGCCTCGTTGATGGCGTTCTCGAGCTCGCCGACGACATAGTCCCCCCTGATGGCGTCCAGGGGGATCCCGTACTTCGACCCCTGAAGGAGACCCGTCTGGCCGGTCGCCACGAAGGTCGTCCTGATCCCTCTCGCGTTCAGCTCCTTCGTCAGGATGACCGCTGTCGTGCGCTTGCCGCTCGCCGCGTCCGTCCCCAGGACCGGGATCCGGACGCAGTCCATCTTGCTGGCGAGGTTCTTGAAGTAGTGCATCATCGGCAGAGGCGGCTCCTTGCGGATGTCGACGATCTGTACCCCGTGCTTGTCTGCGAAGGCCCTGAGTTCAGGGTCCTGACCGAGCCACTCGTGCAGCCCGGAGATGACATTGACGCCGCTGGACATGGCATCCATCAGCGGCTGCCTGAACTCCGGCGGGAGCATCCCGCCGACCGTGGCGACGCCCACGATGATCCAGTCAGGCTTTGCCTTCAAGACCGCCTCCTTCACGGACGCGTAGATGGGGGTCCCGTTCTTCTTGCCGTCCAGGACCTCCCCCGTATCCTTGCCCGCCTTGGTGCTGTCCACGACTCCGAGGATCTTGAACCTGAGCGAGTGCCTCACGAGTCCCGCTGCCGTCTTCCCCCCGACCCTTCCGAACCCGTCTTCGCAGAGAATGATGGCGGTCTCCATGGTTCCTGGCATCGTCAGCCTCGTATAAATCAGTTAACGTGGTGTTCATCCAGAGGTGCGGACGGCCCTCGCCACACCGAGGGTTTTTCTATGTATACCCTCATCAAGGCCGGGGGAGCAGATTGCTTGTCGGCATAGTCGGGAAACCAAACGTTGGCAAATCGACATTCTTCTCGGCGCTCACGCTAGCGACGGCCCAGATCGCATCGTATCCGTTCACGACCATCCAGCCGAACAAGGGCGTAGGCTACGTGCGGAGCCCGTGCCCGCACACCGGGTTCGGCAAGCCGTGCAACCCGCGCAACTCCATATGCGAGAACGGCACCAGGTTCGTCCCGATCGAGGTCCTCGATGTCGCCGGGCTCGTGCCCGACGCGCACACGGGGAAGGGCCTGGGGAACAAGTTCCTGGACGATCTCAGGCAGGCGGATGCGTTCATACACGTGGTCGACGCCAGCGGGGGGACGGACTTCGAAGGGAACCCCGTCGGAGTGGGCACGCACGACCCGGTCCAGGACGTCACGTTCCTGGAGCAGGAGATCTCCTACTGGATCAACGGCATACTCGAGAAACAGTTCCTCAAGATGGCCCGCCAGGCAAAGCTCGCCGGGATCAAGATCGAGAAGCAGCTGGCGGATAGGCTCACGGGCCTCTCCATCACGGAGCCCCAGATACTCGCAGCGCTGAGGGTCGCCGGGGTCGAGGGGGACGCGACGCTCTGGACCGACCAGGACCTGCTGAAGTTCTGCCAGTCACTCCAGAAGATCAGCAAGCCGATGATCATAGCCGCCAACAAGGCGGACATCGCCCCCAAGGAGAACCTGGACCGGCTCAGGGCAACGGGCCATCCGATGGTCCCGACGAGCGCCGAGTTCGAGCTGGCCATGCGGCGGGCCGCGAAGGCGGGCCTAGTGAGCTACATCCCTGGCAGCGACCACTTCGAGCTCGTCGACAGGTCGAAGCTGAATGCGAACCAGATCGGCGCGCTCGAGAAGATGGGGTCCTGGCTCAAGGAGAACCGGACCACGGGCGTCCAGAACGTCCTCGAGGACGTGGTGTACAAGGTCCTTGACATGGTCGTGGTCTACCCCGTGGAGGACGAGCACAGGTGGACTGACAAGGAGGGGCGGGTGCTCCCGGACGCCTTCCTGATGCGCCGCGGGACCAACGCCAAGGACATGGCGTACAAGGTCCACACCGACCTGGGTGAGAATTTCATCAGGGCGATCGACGGGAAGACCCACATGACGATCGGTCACGACCATGTGATCAAGGACGGCGACGTGATCAAGATCGTCGCAAGGGCATGATGCAGATGGGGCAGTGGGACGTCCGGCTCATCGGAGTGTCGTACAAGGATGTCGCGGGCGAGCTCGCGGTTCACATGTATGGGAAGACCGCCGATGGCAAGTCCATAGCGGTGAAGCATGTCGGGTTCGAGCCGTACTTCTACGTCGTGGAGCCTCCTCCGGACATCCTCGAGATGCTCGCGAACGACAATCGGATCAAGCGGCTCGAGGACTGCGAGCTGCTCGTCAAGGGCGACATGCGGAAGGCCAAGAAGGTCGTCGTGACGCGCCCGTGGCTCGTCCCCGAGATACGCCGGCCGATCATCGAGCGCGCCACTGTGCTCGCGGCTGACATCCCGTTCCACTTCAGGTTCTTGTACGATCTGGACATGGGGTCCTGCGTGCGCGTGTTCGGCGAGGAGTTCGAGGACCCGACATACAGGACGGACCTGGTCGTCAAGGCCGAGAGGTACGAGGCGATCAAGGCCTTCAGGCCCCGCCTGAGGATACTCAGCTTCGACATCGAGACCAGCCTCAAGGCGCCGAAGATCTACACGATATGCTGCGTCGTCAGTGGCGACGGCATCGAGGAGTCGAGGAACTTCTTCGGGGACGAGCGCGAGATCATCTCAGGGTTCACGAAGTACATCGGGGAGACGGACCCGGATGTCATCACGGGCTACAACATAGACGGGTTCGACATCCCGCAGATCGTCAAGAGGGCTGAGGCGCTCAGGATGGGGCCGCTCCACTGGGGGAGGTACCCGGGCGCTCTCGAGCAGTACAACAACAGGTTCTGGTGGGCCGAGGGCCGGATCATCGTCGACGCCTGGTGGTCCGTGAAGAAGGTGCTGAAGCCGAAGCAGGAGACCCTGAACTCCGTGGCAAAGCTCCTGCTGGGCGAGGAGAAGCACGACGTGGACCCGAAGAAGATGGACGACGAATGGGCCGCGGACAAGGAGCGGGTCATGCGGTACTGCGTCCAGGACGCCGCGCTCGCGCTCAAGATCCTGGAGAAGATCGCGATCCTGCAGAGGAGCATGGACCTCGCGACGGTGTCCAAGCTCCCGCTCGACGATGTCGTGAGCGGCACGACCTCCCAGCTCATCGACTCCATCCTCATACGCCAGGCTGACAGGAACAAGGTCGGCGTCCCCATGACCATGAGGTCGGGGGACGAGACCGAGGCCATCGAGGGCGGGTACGTCCACGATATGGAGCCGGGGCTGTACCACTGGGTGGTGACGCTCGACTTCAGGAGCATGTACCCGAGCATGATCATATCGAACAACATCTGCTTCACCACGCTCCATCCGACGGGGTCGACCGTGTCCCCCACCGGCGCGAGGTTCCTGGACAGGTCCGTCAGGGAGGGTCTGCTCCCGAAGATACTGGCGGACCTGATGCAGGAGCGGGCGGCGACCAAGAAGGCCATGAAGGATGCCGCGACCCCGGATGAGAAGGACTACTACAACGGCCTCCAGGAGGCCATCAAGATACTCATGAACTCGTTCTACGGTGTGCTCGCGTCGTCGTTCTACCGGTTCACGGACCAGCGGATCGGCGCGAGCATAACGGCCTTCGCCAGGGAGGCCACGAAGGACCTGATCCGGAAGCTCGAGGCAGAGGGCCTCAAGGTCATCTACTCGGACACGGATTCGGTCTTCTTCATATCGCCCCATCAGACCGTCGAGGAGACCGTGACGTTCGGCCAGCAGATCGCGGAGCGCTTCTCGAAGGAGGGCATCGTGCTCGAGTTCGAGAAGGTCATGGAGCCGTTCTTCTCCCACGGCATGAAGAAGCGGTACGTCGGCCGCATGGTCTGGCCGAGGAAGGAGATGGTCGTGCGCGGGTACGAGATGCGCAGGACCGACTCGTTCGACCTCCAGAGCGAGACCCTGCAGGCGGTGTTCGAGAAGATCCTGGACGGGGACAACGCGGGCGCGGTCGCGTACACGCGCGGGGTGATCGACAACCTCATATCCGGCGCCGTCGACCCGTCCCGGCTGGTGATATCCCGTTCGGTCCGGGATGAGAGCGAGTACAAGTCCAGCGACAGCATGGTCAACGTGCGCGTCGCGCGCAAGCTCAAGGAGCTCGGGTACGAGGTCATGCCCGGGATGAAGGTCTCATGGGTCGTGACGAACAGCCGGCGGTCCCCCGCCGAGGTCGAGCCCTGGGTCGAGGGTAGGCCGTTCACCGCGAAGCCAGACTACAGATACTACGCCACGAGGCTAGCGGGCACCATCGCGCGCATAACGGATTCCTTCGGATGGGATGAGAAGACCCTGGTCTCGGGCGTGCAACAGGCGACCTTCAAGGACAATGACTACGCGGTCAAGCACGAAGCCAAGGCCGCGGCCCAGCCGAGGAAGACAGATAAGAAACTGAGGCTCGACGACTTCATGTAGCCGTCGAGTCCAGCGTTAGTGGTTTAGCGCTTCTCGGACATGACCCCCACGCGGGAGCCCTCCGATGCGCCCAGCTTCTGAAGGTCGGACCTGCTGAGAAGCATCTCCCTCTGCGCCATGCCAGGGGCGCGTTCGACCTTGACCTCGAGGCTCTTGCCGCCGAACGCTAGGTGCGCCTTCTGGCCAGCCTTCAGACCGAGCGACTGCAGCATCTGGTCCGGGAGCCTCGCGACGCCCGCCTTGATGTCTTCTGCGGCCTGCACCCTGAGGTTCTTGGTCGACGCGTATGCGGATGATAGTGCCGGGCTCTCCCTGCCGAGCTCCTGGGCCACCGTGTGCCTGAGGTCCCCGCTCTGCATTCCTTCCAGGGGCCGCACCTTGGCCGCGACCCTCTTCACGACGTCCGCCGATGCCCCGGTCTTTGCGATCGACGACTCAAGTTTCCCCTTGCTGAACTCCTCGAAGCTGCCGTTTGCCTTCTGTATCCGTACCATTTGCCCAACTTCCGAGCCGAACGCTCTGTGCTCTCAGCTCCCCGAGGGATTATAAATGGTTGTGCCGTCATTATCCTTGATGATAGTGACGCGCCCATGCCGCTGGATGCATGCGGGCTCCGGCCATAGCCGGAGCGGGGACCGGATCGTCCTGTCCAACACGTTTAAATAGGCATATCCTTTTGTTCCGGCCGCAGCGGCGAGACACGCCGGTCTCGTAAGGGGATGTGCGCCCATGGGCGTGAACCCGCGAACTGCTGAAGAGTGATTGTTCATGGCAGAAGAGGCGAAGAGCGCTCCCAAGAAGGAACGCAAGGTCAAGCAGGCGGCCCCAGCCGAGGCCGCCCCGACCCCGGTCCCTGCAGCCGCGCCCGCGGAGGCAGTGCCAGAGGCGAAGAAAGGCGTCAAAGCGAAGAGCATGTATCATTTCATGGGCGAGGCCTGGAAGAACCCGTCCAGCCCAGAGATGAAGCAGCTGATGTGGCAGCGGCTCGTCGACTGGAGGAAGGAAGGGACCTTCGTCAGGGTCGAAAGGCCGACGAGGCTCGACCGCGCACGCGCCCTCGGCTACAAGGCGAAGCAGGGCATCGTCGTCGTCAGGGCTAAGGTCCGGAAGGGTGGCCTCAGAAAGCACAGGATCCGGAAGGGCCGCAAGCCCAAGAGGAAGGGTATTCTGAAGATCACCATGAAGAAGAACATCCAGAGGATCGCCGAGGAGCGGACGTCCAAGCGGTACCCGAACCTCGAGGTCCTGGCTTCCTACTGGGTCGGAGAGGATGGCAGGCACAAGTGGTACGAGGTCATACTCGTGGACGTGAACCACCCGGTCATCAAGTCCGACGCGAGGCTATGCTGGATATGTTCCTCTAAGCACACGAACAGGGCCATCAGGGGCCTCACGCCCGCAGGCAAGAAGGGCAGGGGTCTCGTCAGGACCAGGGGCATTGGCGCCGAGAAGGTCAGGCCGTCCCTGCGTGCGCACAAGAGGATGGGCACCTAGGCGCTGATGCGTCCCAGGAGCCTGTCGACTTCGTCGCGGGTCATTCCAACCAGAGGATAGAACACCGGGAGGTCTCCCTTCAGGGACCGGCCCTCTGTCAGATCCTCGAGCATGAGCTGGAGTGTGAGCCCGATGCAGTCGCTGGTCCGCGCCTGGGACACCAGGTCCCCGTCGCGTTCGGCGAACCTGAGGTCGGGGTCCCAGCGGAGGAGCGGCTCGACGAGCCGACGGTCGGGCCCGGTCACGATCACGGAGCATCCTCTCTTCATCAGGAGCCACGAGGAGGCGACCCCGTCTGCGGAGTCCACGACCGAAAGCAGCCTTCCCTGGGTGCCCTTCGGCATCCCGCCTGGCCCCGGGAGCACCGTGCTGTACAGGGCCGCCTCCCGCTCGCGGACCTCCACGAAGAGCTCCACGTCCGGGTCATCGAGCGCCACCCTTATGCCCCTGTCCGCGAACTTCTCGAGCAAGACCTCGCCGAGCCTCGCGGCCAGCGTCTGACTCGTGTACGGGTGGGTGCCCGTCCTCCGCGTCCTGACCGCGAAGGTCGCTCGCTTCGACAGCAGGGGCTCCGAGTATTCGATTGCCGCCTTCTCGAGCGTGGCGAGGTCGCTGGAGGCTTTCGTCACAGGGCTGAACGACACGACGCCGAAGGTATGGGAGAGCAGCTCGCAGCTCCTCTTCCAGTCATCGGAGTCCACGTACACCCTCCCGCGCTTGGATGAGATCAGGCAGGGCACCTTCGCGAGGAGGTGTTTCCTGCGTATGTCCTGGACCAGCGCCTGCTCGAACCGCCTTCGCACGCTCTCGCTCTTGAGGCCGAGCTCGCCGTACCTGATAAGCAGGGTTGGCATGCGGACGGCCATGCGCCTGTCCGCGAATAAGCTTTTCATCCCCGACCCCCGACCTAGAGAAAGTCTAAACTACGTGTTGCGCGTTCACGTGAATCAGAGCCCGAGAGAGGGGTATATTGAACACTGAGCGAAAGAAGAAGGTTTCTTTGAAAAGAGTGTGTGATCCCCCAGGACCGAAAGCGAAGGATTGGGTCAAGAGGGACAAGGCCGTTCTGTCGCCGTACAACCGGCCCTACTACTACCCGATGGTGGTGGAGAAGGGCAAGGGGTGCATCATCGAGGACGTCGATGGCAACGAGTACGTGGACTTCAACAGCGGCCTGGGCGCGATGAATGTCGGGCACTGCCATCCGGAGGTGGTAAAGGCCATCAAGGACCAGTCAGAACGTCTGCTGCACTATTCGTACACGGACTTCTACTACAGGTACGCCGTGCAGCTGGCCGAGAAGCTCAGCGGCATCACGCCTGGTGATTTCAAGAAGAAGGTGTTCTTCAGCGGCAGCGGCGCCGAGAGCATCGAGGCCTTCGCGAAGGTCTCGAGGTGGCACAGCAAGCGCCCGCTGTTCATGGCGTACACGGGCGCGTTCCATGGGCGTTCCATGGGCGCGCTCAGCTTCACGGCGAGCTCGATCGTGCAGAAGGCGCGGTACTTCCCGACCATGCCTGGCGTGTACCACGTGCCCTACGCCTACTGCTACAGGTGCGCCTACAAGATGACCTACCCCGACTGCAACTACTGGTGCGTCGACTTCATCGATGACTATGTCCTCAAGAAGTACGTGCCGCCGGACGAGGTCGCGGCCAGCCTGATCGAGCCGATCCAGGGCGAGGGCGGATACGTCGTGCCTCCGAAGGAGTACCACCAGCGGCTGAAGAAGCTGTACGACAAGTACGGCATCCTCTACGCCGTCGACGAGGTCCAGTGCGGTTTCGCCAGGACCGGCAAGTGGTGGGCGATCGAGCACTACGGCGTCGTGCCGGACATCATCTGCAGCTCGAAGGCGCTCGGGGGCGGCATCTCGCTCGGGGCGACCATCGGCAGGGCGGACATCTTCGACTGGGAGCCGGGCTCGCACTGCACGACCCTCGGGGGGACGCCCGTGGCGTGCGAGGCGTCCCTCGCTACCATCCGCGTGATCGAGAAGGAGCGGCTGATGGAGAACGCGACGAAGCAGGGCGAGTACATCATGAAGCGTATGAGGGAGTTCCAGGAGACCTCGAAGATCGTCGGCGATGTCAGAGGCAAGGGGCTGATGATCGGTGTCGAGATAGTCCAGGACAAGAAGACGAAGAAGCCTGGCGGGGACATGGCCCACGACATCATCCACCATGCGTGGAAGAAGGGCGTCGTCGCCATAGGCGCAGGCTCCTGCTCCTTCAGGATCGCCCCGCCCCTGTGCATCAGCAGGGACCTGGTCGACTTCGGGCTGGATGCGCTCGAGGAATCGATCAGGGAGGTAGAGAAGGACATGTGAGCCGCCTCCGGTCGGAGGCGACCCAGAAACCCCTTTCAATCATATTCATCAACGGACAGGAGTGAGATAGGTTGGCAAACACATCGAAGAAATGGAACCTGAAGGGTCCGAAGATAGTGGTGGAGCCGCCAGGGCCCAAGTCGAGGAAGATACTGGCTCGCAAGGAGAAGTGCGTCACGACCGGCATAAGGATCGGCCTTCCGACGGCGCTCGAGGTCGCCGAGGGACCGTTCCTCAGGGACGTCGACGGCAACGTATTCCTGGACTTCACTGTCGGGATCGGTGTCCACAACTGCGGGCACAGGGCCCCGGAGATGGTCAAGGCCTGCAAGGACCAGCTCGACAAGTTCATACACATATGCGTGATGGTCTCGCCGTACGAGTCGTACATCAAGCTCGCCGAGGAGATGGCCAAGATATGCCCCGGCAAGATGACCAAGAGCCTGTTCCTGAACAGCGGGTCCGAGGCGATCGAGAACGCGCTCAAGATCGCGAGGAACTACAACAAGAAGAAGTGGATCCTGTCCTACAAGACTTCGTTCCACGGCAGGACCTTCATGGACATATCGCTGACCGGCAAGGAGAAGCCCTACAGGGAGGGCTTCCACCCGCTCGTGCCGTATGTCCAGCACCTGGACTACGCCTACTGCTACAGATGCCCGCTGAGCCTCGAGTACCCGTCCTGCGGGCTGGCCTGTGCCGACTCGATCAGGGCCGTGATGGAGACGAAGCCCCTCGAGGGCGACGTCACCGCGCTGGTCGTCGAGCCGGTCCAGGGCGAGGGAGGGTTCGTCAACCCGCCGCCGGGCTACTGGGAGAAGGTCAGGAAGATCTGCGACGACAACGGCGTCGTGTTCATAGACGACGAGGTCCAGACCGGGTTCGGCAGGACTGGCAAGATGTTCGCGATCGAGCACTGGAAGGCGGACCCAGACATGATCGTGTCGGGCAAGGGCCTGTCCCTGGGCATGCCCCTGGGCGGCGTCACCGGGACGGAGGAGATCATGTCCTCCGCGCCTCCGGCGAGCCTCGGAGGCACGTTCGGCGGGAACCCCGTGTGCTGCGCAGGAGCGCTCGAGGCGATCAAGATGACCAAGAAGCTGCTCCCCAACACGAAGATGATCCACCGCGTGGAGACGA
>Ga0315290_10000265_pt1 | contig 32681 bp, 56 predicted proteins | sample YL17G12_0_MG_FD_203627 | JGI IMG/M metagenome (GOLD analysis project Ga0315290, IMG submission 203627) | Sediment microbial communities from Yellowstone Lake, YNP, Wyoming, USA - YL17G12_0 | ecosystem: Environmental > Aquatic > Freshwater > Lake > Sediment | place: USA: Wyoming | collected... | reverse complement strand
AATCGAAATCTTTTCTATTTAAATAATATAAATACTAATAGGAAACAATATAAGTTAAAATAGGAGATATAAATGGGTTTCAAAAAATTTTATTTTAAAGAAAATTCAAATGGTGAATATCAATATTCTTCAGTACAATTTAATGTTGAAGAAGATGTAGCAACAGCTATCAAAGAATTTGGAGAACGACTTCCTAAAAATGCAATATATACTAGTAAAGATGATCCTTCATTGGGACTAGAAAACCAAAGTCATTGTACTTTATTATATGGGATACACTCAACAGAACCCGATGAAATAAGAAATTTAGCTGTTAAAATAAAACCGTTTGAAATAGAATTGGGTAATATTAGTTTTTTTGAAGGTGAAAAAGATTATGATGTAATGAAAATTGATTTAAAATCTTTTGGATCATTTTTTCTAGATGATGCCACAGACATTGTGTGTAAAATAAACGAATATTTTAGATCAAATGTTCATTATACAACTAAGTGGCCCGAATATAATCCACACATAACTATAGGGTATATTCGTAAAAGTGCAAGAAAAGAGTTAGAATCTAAAATTGATTTAGAGACTTTTAAAGGTCTTAAATTTCAAGTTAGAGAAATTATGTTTTGTCCTGCTAATAAAGGACAACCAGTTAGAATACCTCTTTTATATTAAAATAAGAATTTAATATATTATTAATATTTTTAAATTCAGTATAAGGAATTCTTAAAAGATCAATATTATTATCAATACAATATTGATCTTTTATTTTATCATTTTTTTGGCGTATAAATAAAGCATCAATTCCTCCATAAAATTTTTTGGATTTAAAGTGTTGTATGCCATCATATTCAATACAAATATTATAATTTAATAAATAAAAATCAAATGGTAATGGTAATTTATTTTTACAGTCTTTAAATTTTTTTTGAGTTTCAAATTGAATATTATGATTTATTAACCACTGTTCGATTGTCTCTTCACCTTTTGATCTTCGACATTTAGTACATCCAGATTTTTCATATAAATGAATAATAGGTTTTTGCCAAAATTCTCCGTGTTTGGGGCATATGATGCAAATTTTAGTTTTATTATTTTTATATTCTGATTTACTATAATCATATATTTTACCATGTATTCTAATCGCTCTTTCAATAAATTCTTCTTTATTTAAAGCTTTACTTCCACCACATTTAGGACATCCGTTTTTAAAATGATTATTGGAAAGTTGAAAAAATTCACCATGTTCAGGACATTTGATACAAATCTTTTGAGCAGAATTAATATATTGCACTTGAGAATAATCATATTTATCACCATGAACTTGTTTAGCTTTTTGAATGAATTTTTCAGTAGTTAGTTTTCTCCATTCGTTTTTATGTTCTCTTCCACACATAGGACACCCTTTATAATTTAAATGACAATTTGGGAGTTGCCAAAATTCTCCATGTTCTAAACATATTATACAAGCTTTAATATGACTATTAAGATAATTAACTTTTGAATAATCATATTTATCACCATGTATTTGTTGAGCTTTTTTAATAAATTCTTCTGTAGTTAATTTTTTCATAGATACCTCCAGTAAGGTTAAAGTAAGAGATTTGAAGTAATCTTGTACTGGCAAGAAACGTATGCCTACGCTGTCCTTCAAAATCTTATAAGTATTTATATAAAATCTATAAATATTAATAGGAGAAATAGATATTATGATTAATTTGTATAAATGTCAATTGTGTGAATTTATTACAGAAGAACGATCTAAGATTCACAAACATCATATATTACCAAAAGAATTAAATGGTTCTAATAAGAAGCACAATTTAGTTTATCTTTGTGCAAATTGTCATAATAAAGTATATATAATAGAAAGTAAAACTGGAAATCATAGCATTAAATCTAAACAATCAATTATAATTAATGGTTGGAGATTGTGCAGTAATAGTCACAGGATATTAGAATATATAGATGAAAGCAATCAAATACAATATAGTGAGGAAAGAATATGAAGATTAGAGAATTTTTTGATAAATTATGGTATAACATGTCAGGATTATTAAAGAATGGATCGGAGCGTTGGTCTTCGATTCGATTTGCTTTTTTATTATCTGTTATATTTTCTAACCTTGTTATATTTGGAATATGGGCAACGTTATCAATTATGTCATTACAAATGATTATAATACCTGAATCAGTTTTGATTTTGTATTGTTTAGCAAATGGCATTGCTACTACTGGAAAAATTTGGCAAAAGAATATAGAAACTAAAAAGGAGAAGTTATGAGTTACATACAATATTTAATCGAAGGATTAAAATCATTAAAAGAATGGAACGATGATACTGTCGGTGAATATTATGAAAAATATCAAAATAAAATTTTAGAAATTTTAAATGATGTGCAAAACGCTAAACCAAATGAAAAACAAAAATGGTATCCTATGCCTTTACATCGAGTAAAGAAGATTTGGGAAGATTACATGAATAAAGGTATTATACGAGATGAAAGAGGAATAGATCAAATTGTTGATAACATAGTTGATAAAATTGCAACATTAGATGCTAATACAGCTTTATTAGGGCATAAACGAGATGATCCAAAAGATTTGATTAAAGATGCCAATGAAGAAATAGAACCAACTGAAGAATTATTAGAAAAATTAGGAGAGTATTTACAAGATGAAAATGGACAATGGCGATTGTCCGATTATGGTTTAGATAAATTGGTTGATTTGGCTGGAGAGTTATTAGGAGAAACTGATTATGAGAAAAAACTTATTTTAATAGATCAAGTATTAAATGTGGTTCATCAAAGAAGTGATTTAGCATCAATGTTTATTCAAGGTGGAAGAGGAGCATTAAATCAATTATCAGGAAAGAAGGAGACGGAATGAATTTTATCAACAAAATTTTTTGGGGAATAGCGAGTCTTTTAAAAGATACCGGAGACAATTTAAGTTCAACCAGATTTGCATTTTTATTGTCAGTTATCATTTCTAATTTTTTAATATTTGGAGTTTGGGCATATCTGTCAATTTCAAGTCATGCTATGGTTACATTTCCTGAATCAGTTATTGTTATTTTTTCTTTGGCCAATGCTATTACATATTCTGGTAAATTATATCAGAAAAATTTAGAAGGTAAAGATAATAAGAATGAGGCAGTGAAATGAGTTATCTAGAATATTTAAAGGAAGAGCTTGCTGAAATGGCTGCTCCTAGAGATATAGATTATGGAAAAATATATTATCATGGTACTTCAACAGGAAAAAATGCAAAAGGAATATATGAGAGTGGAATTAAAATTCCAGATTTGACATTAAGAAAAGGAAAATTAAAACCAGTTGAAAATAAAGTTTATATAACTCCAGATATTAAATATGCAATTATATATTCTCTTGGAGCCGCCATGCTTGGACATGATATGTATAATATGGTTAAAAATGGATATGATGAACGATATGGATATTTATTTAGTATAGATGGAAAAGAATTAAAAGATATTCAACCAGATGAAGATAGTATTGGTGAAATATTATATAACTGTTTTAAAGATAAAGAATATGAACAAAAGAATAATTTATTTTGGTTGACTAGAATAGCTAATCAAAAATTAACAGTTAATCAAATTAGACATGTTAAAGATGGAGAATATGCAGATTGGGCGGCATCTGGTAAAAAATTAATTAAATTTATGACAGATGAACAAAAATTACGATTAATAGATATAGGAGCGCATATAGGACATGGTGGAAATTTATCATTTAAAGAAGCATGGCGAATTGATAAAGCTTTTTATGCAAAATATTTAAAACCAGATGGTAGTAATTTTTTTGAATTGGCCGATAAAGTAAATTCAAAAAATGATATACCTCAATGGAATAAAGATGATATTTTAATGCCTCCAGATAATTATAATGAAAAAATTAAAAAGGAGAAGACATGAGTTACATACAATATTTAAAAGAAGAATTAGAATCATCTGATCTTAGTATTGGATGGGGAAAACCAGTTTTAAAAGATGAAGCAAAAGAATATTTTGAAAATCATCTAGTCAGAGATTATTTTGAAAAGAATGGAATAGAATTTGATAGTGAGAAGAAATTACAATCTATTTTAAGAAAAGGAAAGCTTCAAGAAGTAAATAGAATGGAGTTATCGGATAATTATACTAATATGGGATTGTTACAATCTGAGTTTGAAAGAAAGTTAATGAATCCTCAATATGAGCAAAGTTTTGTTCAAATGGAAGAAGAACTATTAAAGAATAAAAAAATGAAACTTCCTGCACCTATTTTAATTAAAATGGGAGATTTGTATTATGGATACTCAGGTAATAAGAGAATGAACTTAGCATGGAAATATAATCTTCCTGTTAATTTTTGGGTTGTTAATATTAAACCCAAAACAATTATAAATACTACTGGAGAGATTTTTTAATTTAAAAAGGAGAAAGAAATGAGATTTTTAAATTTTTATGAAAGTAATGATAATACTAGAACACTTCCATATAAGATAGAAAAGAAAGATACTAAAACAATTCCATTATATTTTGATTGTATTGAAATTAATGAAGAAACAAAAACATTAGAAATGTCGATTCCTCGTAAAATGTTTCCTTATTTGGTTGAACAGGGTATTATTATTTTAAAAAAAGGTAATGAAATTTTTAAAAATTTAGAAGAAGCGATAAAATATCATAAAAATTTTTTGAAGGAAAATAATAAAATGCAAGAAGATGATAAAGAAGACAAACTTAACATAGTTAAATCGGGTATTAAATGGGTTGATGATGAAGGAAATGAATTTGATTTTGAATATAGTATAGGAAATGTTAAAGTTGGTTCAGATACTATTATTATTAATATGTCTACTGCGACAGATTGTATGAGTTTAAAATTGGGATTTTGTCCAATGGGATCGAAAGGAATATGTTATGCAATGAATCCAGAAAGAAGATATGACTTGGTTAGACAATATAGACAAAGACAAGCTAAACAATGGGAATGTATGACACCAACCGCACTTGGAGAAGCTTTAATAGCTATTTCAAATCATGATAAATCGATTAAATTTGTTAGAGTAAATGAAGCCGGTGAATTTAGAGGACCAGATGATATGGAAAAATTAAAAAAAGTAGCAGAATATACTAAAAGTAAAAATTCACCATTAATTTTTTATACTTATACTCATAGAATAGATTTGTTTAAAGATGGAGAAGATTCTAATATGGGAGATAATGTGATCGTAAATGGTTCTGATTTTATGATAGACAATGCTTTTATGCCATTAGAATATCAAGAGTATAGTGAAATTATTAAAAAATTGAAAAATGAAAGAACTAAAGCTTATAGAGGAGAAGTACCAATTTCTAAAAATAAGATTACAGAATGTTTAGGTTCTTGTGCAATATGTGATAAATGTAAAGTTAAAAGAAAGCAATATATTTATTTGGCAATTCATGGAATAGGATCAAAATATGAATCTGCCAAAAAAAAGTTAAAAAATTCTTTTATTAAAAATCCCAAAATAACAGAAATTATTAAAAGTAATAAAGATAAAGAACAAAAAATGAAAGAAATTGTTTCTATTATTTCGCCTGAACAAAATTTAGATTTATCTATTCTTTTAAAGATTGTTTCTAATAAAAAAGAATTTTGGGATAGTTTAATATCAGATGAAGAAATGAAAATCGATTTATTAAATTCAATTTATAATTATGTTGAATTAATTAATCCAATTATTAATGTTGGAGAAATTAATGAAAAACCTTCACATACAGATCAAATGTTGGCTGATAAAGCTTCTATGGATGCATTTTTTGGTAAATTAAAATCTGAATTAGAAAGAGCAAAGAAAGAAGGAATTGCAGCAACAGAAGACCTTTATCGAAACGCAATTAAGTCGGTTGAAAAAGCAATAAAAAATATTGAATATAATATGTCAAATCCAAAAAAAATTAAAAAAGTATCCGTTGGAAAATTCCCAGCAACTAAATTTAAACAATGGAATAAGTAATAATGAAATTTTTAGAACATTATTTAAATGAAGATCAAACTAAAACTCCTGAATTTAAAAAATGGTTTGGAGATAGTAAGGTTGTGGATAGTTCTGGTGAACCTATAATTGTATATCATGGAACTAATAAAAGATTTTCTAAGATTAATATGAAGAAAGGAGCACAGGGAATATTTTGGTTTTCATCAAATAAAAAATCTATTGAGGATGGAAAATCTGGAGCACAAAGCGTAAAAGTAATAATGAGTTTATATGCTAGAATTATTAAACCGGCAGGATGGAAAGAATATGAGAATTATAGTATAGGAGAACTTCAAGGATTAGGATTTGATGGAGCGATACTTAAAAATAAAGATGGATCATTTGATGGATTTATTTTAGAACCAGACCAAATTAAATCTACAAATAACAATGGAACGTTTGATAAATATAATCTTAATATAAATGAAGAAGAATCTATAGAAACAAAATTAGATTCTTTAACATCTAAGCTTGAGAAGAATGGTATAGAGGTAAGCATGTCTTATCATAAGTTTGGAGATTATATTGCTATTAGTAGAATATTTGTTCCTAAAGATATGAGGAAACAAGGAGAAGGAACAAAGATAATGGAAGCAATATTTAAATTTGCAGATGATAATCAATTAACTATAGCACTTTCACCATCGACAGATTTTGGAGCAACTTCAAAAAATAGATTGATAGATTTTTATAAAAGATTTGGATTTGTATTAAATAAAGGAAGACATAAAGATTTTAGATTATCATATACAATGTATAGAAAACCTATAGTCAAAGAAGAAACCTTTGATGTAAGTACAATAGATATAGGTACGCCGGGAAAATATGATAAGAAAGTCTTTGATAAGAATTATGTGAACGTCAATAAGGATTGGTGGAAAGGTCATAAGAATCCAAATTCAAAAGAGAAGCTGAAACAATAATTTGACAATTCAAAAACAATATATTATATTTAAAGCTATGGATAAAAAAGAACCAAAATTGAAATGGTATCAAAAGATTTGGGAATTCATAGATGATAATATATGGATTTATCCAATCAACATTATATTTAGTCCTAAATTAAATATAAGAAGAATCAAATTCTTATATCAAAGAATAACTAGAGGCTGGGATGATTCCCAAACATGGAATCTAGATTATGAAATTGCTAAATTTATTGTGCCTAGACTTAAAAGATTTAAGGAAATTACAATTGGAGTACCTTGTAATCTTCCTTCTTTTAATATAGATCAGCGATCTGAAGATGCAGATAAGAAAGCAGAGAAAGAATGGGATGATATATTAGATAAAATGATTAAAGGTTTTGAATGGTTATTAAAAGAAGATTGGATGTATGATAGTTATAACGAGACAGATTTGACAGATAAAGTAAGATATGCCGAATATAAAAAACGTCAACGTCTAGTTCAAAAAGAAGTAACTGAAGGACTTAATCTTTTTAAAATTTATTACAGAAATTTGTGGTGGTAAAATGATCGCCTATGGTAGAAAGAAGATAACTAGTAATCATCCAGATTATCATCCTAAGAAACCTTTAATTAATTGGTGGGAAGCAGAAGAATGGATTAATTCTAAAAAGAAAGTACGTCAAGATGCTAAAAGAAATATTCTAAAAGAAATAGAAAATGAAAAAATCTAAACGTGAAAAAGAAGAAGATAATAAAGAAAATGTTAAAGAATTAATTCAAGAACTTATTATATTTAATAGAAACCTTACAAAAGGACCAGATCAAAGGGAACTATCCTCGTTGATTCGAAAATTAGTTAATAATGTATTAGACCTTAAACAAGTATTACGTTTCATTCAAATGAAAATAGATAATACAAAAGAACCTACAATAAAAATAGCTACAACTAGAAAGCAGCAACTCAAGATTTGGGAAGAAGTTAAGAGAATATTTAAAGAGCATATTCAAAATATTGAAAAATAAATTTGACTTTTAATTTGCCATGTATTATATTATTCCTATATTTAAAGGAGATGATATGGCAAAGCTTGATGAAATTCTAAAACGTCTTGATGAAAAAGCAGAAAAAGCAAAGAAGCAAATTGATACACAATCAAATTATTCTTTTAAAAAAGTCCATTGTATAAAATGCAATCGACTATATGTTCCTTATTATAAATCATTGAATTTGTGTAAACGGTGTAATAAAAACATATTACAGGAGGTTGAAAATGAATGCGTATGAGACAAAAAATTGGGATACTGTTATCCAAAACATTCAAAATGAGTTGACTTGTTATATAAGGAATAGCAATATTAAATCGCTAGTCCTTGGAGTTAGTGGTGGAATTGATTCGGCTCTTTGTGCAGCCTTGGTTTATCCTGTTTGTAAAAATCTTGGGATTAAACTTATTGGAAGAAGTTTGACTATTGAAACCAATAAGCCCGAAGAAATTGAAAGAGCACAAAAAGTCGGTCGTGCTTTCTGTGATGATTTTCAAGAAGTCGATCTTGGAAATATGTATCGAGGTATGATTGCACAGCTTGCTATTGGTGAAAATGAAACGATTAATAGTACTCTAACTCTTGAAGATAAGATTCGATTGGGAAATGTTAAAGCAAGGACTAGAATGGTTTATCTTTATAACCTTGCTCAGAAGTATAAAGGCATGGTTCTTTCGACAGATAATCTCAGTGAACGGTTTCTAGGTTTTTGGACCTTGGCTGGTGATATTGGAGATTTTGCAATGATACAGAATTTATGGAAAACTGAAGTTTATAGTCTTTCGATTTATATGGCAAGTCAATACATAAATGGAAAAGCATATGATAACAAAGCAGAAGCTTTAAACCTTTGCATTAACGGGGTGGCAACAGATGGACTTGGGATTACAGTATCGGATGTGGCACAACTTCAAGCAAAAAATTATAGTGAAGTTGATATGATATTAAAGACTTGGTTGACTGATGATAGTGATAAATTTACATATGATGATTATCTTAGATATGCGGGACGAGTCGAAAATTATGAAGATTTTATTAAAATTAGAGAACAATATAAAAATCATCCTGTTGTCCTGCGTTATGAACGAACACATTTTAAAAGAGATTGGCCGCATAATATTAATAGATCAAATCTTTTTTCCAATTAATGTTATCATTTTTTATTATATTTTCTTGAGCAGATAAGATTTGTAAATTAGTCCAGTTGAAACATTTCTTTTGTTCTTCTGGACTTTTTAAATTAAAATGGGCACATGGTAATATGTGATCGATATGATATTCTATACTAGAATAATTATTAATATCAAAATTAATATAACCATTTTTAATTGCCGTTTGTTGTAAATGATTTAATAATTCTGGTATAGAACATCCTAATAATTCTATTGACTTAAAAGCTTTGGAAGTTTTTTGTTGTTTCACGGCTAATAATATTCGCCTTTTAAGGGTCTTTGATATTTTATAAAGTGGATCGGTTTTATATTTATTCCAATAATAATTTTTTTGTATTTTTAATATTTTTTCTTTATGATCTTGATTATATGTTTGATGATATAATAGATTACATTCTTGGCAGATATTTCGGTATTTACGAAATAAATTTATATCTTTTTCGATATTACATTTAATACAAGTTTTGGTTTTTATTTCTAATTGTTTTTGTTTTTTATTATGTTTAAAACATTTTGAACAACCATGTGGTTTAAGGTGATTATTAGGAGATTGATAAAATTCTCCATGTTCAGGACATATTATACATACTTTTGTTTTATTACCATTATAATTAACTTTTGAATAATTATATTTATCATTATGTATTTGTTTAGCATTTTGAATAAATTCTTCGGTAGTAAGTTTTTTAGACATTTAAGTTACCTCCTAACAGGATTGAAGTTAAATAGAGATAATCTTTTGGTTAGGCAAAAGAAACGACTTCGAAGATCGCTGTCTCTCTATGTAAGTATTTATAGTTTTTACTTGACTTTTATATGACCATAAATTATATTTATTGAAAAGGAGATAATATGGAACAAGAAACTATTACAATGCCTGTTAATGAATATCAAACTTTGATGGAATTGATAGAGAATCAAACAAAGCAAATTGAAATTCTTAATAGAGAAATGGAAATTGCTAAAGAAATAATGGATAAGGATGAAGAAATTATAAAACATCAACGAAAAATAATAGAGCTTGATAAAGTATTTTTTGAGAAAATGAAAAAAGAATTAATAGATTGTGGAAAAAAATGAGAATAGGAATTTATGGAGGATCGTTTGATCCTATTCATATGAAATTAGAAATTGGATTAAAGAAGATAAAGTTAATACTGCTCAGATATTTTTAAATGAAAGAGTATGGAAATATATTCAAACAAAAGGTTTATATAAATGAGCAAAACATATAGCAATGAATTAAATCAAGTTGAAGAGGAGTAAATTGTGAAAGTTATTCAGACAGAAACATTATTGAAGACTAAATTTCTGGAGATGAAGGCTAGTGAATATGTTGACAATAAGGGAGAAACTAAATTCTGGACATTTATGGAAAGACCTAAACAAGTTAATGCAATAGCTATAGCAGGAGTTATACAAGATCATTATGGTCCTGAAATGGATAAAATAGTTTTAATTAAACAATTCAGGATTCCTTTGAATGATTATATTTGGGAATTACCCGCAGGACTTATGGATGATAATGAAACCAAAGATCAAACTGCTAAAAGAGAATTTAATGAGGAAACAGGTTTAACGCTTAAATACATTACTTCAATTATTCCTTTTGGATATAATTCAGCAGGAATTAGTACAGAACAAACTGCAATTGTATGTGGACTAGTCGAAGGAGAAGTTTCTAAAAATCAACACGAATCTTCCGAAGATATTGAAATACATATACTTGGAAAAGGAGGAGTAGTTGATTTGTTGAACAATGTGAATAGAGGAATTTCTAAAATGGATATTAAAACTAGTTTAATTCTTAGAATATTTTTAAATAATAACTTGACAACTTATATTCCATAATATATATTATTTAGAAATTAATAAAGGATATAGTGTGATAAAAATTGGTATTGATATTCATGGTGTCGTGGATCGTTATCCAGAAGTTTTTTCTTTTTTAACATATTCTATAATAGGGAATTCTTCATATTTTAGAGGAAACGATAATCAAATTCACATCATAACGGGGTCTAGTTGGAATTTAGAAATTGAAAAATTTTTAAATATTATTAATATTTATTATACACATCATTTTTCTGTTACTGATTATCTTTTAGAAAAAGGGGAAGCAGTTATTTGGAAAGATTCTAAGAATCCTTTTTTTGCAGATGATGTTTGGAATAAAGCTAAAGCAGAATATTGTGAACGAAATAAAATAAATTTTCATTTTGATGATAGTAATACCTATGGACAATATTTTAAAACTACAAAATATATAAAGGTAGGTTGAAATGATAGTTGATACTTTAATGAAGAATGATCTTTATAAGCTATCTATGTTACAACTAGTCCTTCATCATTTTTCGGATGCTACTGCGACATATCGTTTCAAATGTCGTAATAAAGATGTTGATCTTATTCCTTGTATTCCTATGATTAATAAGGAACTTGATCATCTTTGTAGTTTAAAATTTACTAAAGATGAATTAAATTACTTATCAAACTATCCTTTTTTTAAACCTGACTTTATAGATTTCCTAGAAGACTATCAGCTTAAAAGGAAATATATTACTGTTTCGCAAAAAGATGGTAAGATGGATATCACAATTCAAGGACCATTGCTTCAAACATTAATGTTTGAAATTTATGTTCTTAAAATTGTGCATGAAGTTTATACTAATATAACCTATTCGAATATAATGGAGTTAAATGATATTTGGAATGATGGAATCATAAGACTATATGAAAAGAAAGAAATGATTAAAAACTATCAAGGAATTTTAAATATTGTAGATTTTGGAACTAGAAGAGCATTTAATGATGCTTGGCATGAATTTGTTATTGAAAAACTAGTCGGTAAGAAAATAGAAGATAGATGTATCAAAGGGACTAGTAATCTTTATTATGCTATGAAGTATGATATTCCTGCGGTTGGTACAATGGCACATGAGATATTTCAAATTTGTCAAGCAATAGTTCATCCTATTGATAGTCAAAAGTTTCTATTACAAAAATGGTATGATGAATATCAAGGCAGACTTTGTATTGCTTTGACTGATACGTTAGGATTTAATAAGTTTTTAAAGGATTTTAATATAGGTTTTGCACGATTGTATGATGGTGTGAGACATGATAGTGGTGATCCTGTTGTTTGGGGCGATAGAATGATTGAGCATTATAAAAACTTTGATATTGATCCTATGACTAAAACATTAGTGTTTAGTGATGGACTAGACGTTCCTATGGCTATTAAGTTAAATGAATATTTTAAAGGAAGAATTAAATTAAGTTATGGAATCGGGACTAATTTGACCAATGATCTAGGAGTTCCTGCTTTACAGAATGTGATTAAGATTGTAGAGGTAAACGGAAAACCTGTTGCTAAAATTTCTGATAATTTATCAAAAAGTATGTGTGAAGATTTAAATTATATGAAATTTTTAATGGGTATGTTAGAACACGATTTAAAATAATTTAAAAGTATAAAATTAATATTTTGATTATATATTATTCTAATCAATTTAATATTATTATTTTGACAATATTGATTTTTAATATGATCGTGTAATTGTGTTCTTTGAAATTCTTGTTCTCCTCCAAAATATTTAATTGGAATAAAATGTTGAAGTCCATCATATTCTATACAAATATTATAATTTGGCAAATAAAAATCAAATGGTAATATTCTTTTATTTTTACAATTTGAAAATGTTTTTTGTGGTATAAAATATATATTGTTTTTATTTAACCATGTTTCTATTTGAAGTTCGCCTTTTGATTTTTTAGGTATACATTTTGGGCAACCTTGACCATTTTTGTGAGAGTGTGCATTTATTTTAAATTCTCCATGTTTAGTACAAATAACAATTATATCATTTCTCATATTAATATAATTGGTTTTAGAATAATCATAAAAATTATTATGAGATTTTATACAATTTTTTATAAAAATATTTGAATCTAAAATATGTAATGTGCCAACCTTTTTATGAGAACATTTTGGACAACCATGATTATTCAAATGAGAATGTGGTGTTTGTAAAAATTCTCCATGTTCAGGACATATGATACAAACTTTAGTATGAGTATTGATATATTCTACTTTAGAATAATTATATTTATTATTGTGTATGTTTGTTGCTTTATGTAAAAAAATATGTATAGATTTTTTAAATTTTAAATTATTATTATTTGCCATACATTTAGAACATCCATGTTTATTTAAATGATCGTTTGGGTTTTGTAAAAATTCTCCATGTTCAGGACATATTATAATAATTTTATTGTTACTATTAATATAATGGACTTTAGAGTAATCATATTTATCACTGTGTACTTGTTTAGCTTTTTGAATAAATTCTTCTGTGGTTAATCTTTTAGGCATAAGATACCTCCAATTAGGTTAAAGTAAGAGATTTTGAAGTAATCTTTGAATTGGCAAAGAAACGAGGATCAATCGCTGTCCTTCATAATCTTATAAGTATTTATAGTTTTTAAATAAAAATCTTGACATGAATTGTGCCATAATATATTTTAATATAAATTAATAAGGAGATAGGATGAAAATTTATCAATTAATATCTGAGCTTAATGCAATTATGGATAAAGAGGGAATGAATGTTGAAGTTCAAATTTTTGATTCAAAATCTGATAGTTATATGGATATAGATACTATTAGTTTTACTGGGTCTAAAATAGAATTAAAATATGAAGTGTTTGTAGGACAAAAAACAGAATTTGAAGATGGTTTAAAATGGTTTAAAGATAAATACTTAGGATATCTTTAAACAATTAATCAAGGAGAGATATGAATAATATTCAAATGATACAATCTAATGAGGGAACAAAAATAATAATAAATCCAGTTCTTGAAGAATCTTATGGACCAGAATTGATATTGAATAATGATTTTAAAAATAATATGAATAGTTGGTTAAGTTGGGTAAACCCAACCGCAAGAGCAACTTTTCAATCTGTATCTGGAGATGAACAAATTAATATTCAAAATGATGGAGAAGCTGATTGGCATATTCAATTATATCAAAAAGGAATTAAATTAGAACAATGTAAACGCTATAGAGTAACTTTTGTCTCTAAAGCAACAGATGTTCAAAAATTATCAATACAACTAGAACATCAAGATTCTCCATATACTTGTTATTCAGGCAAACATACATTTGCAACTAATCCATTTATCAGTACTGATAGTTGTACCTTTGATTTTTTTATGACTAGTCCTACTGATACTAATGCTAGATTAATTTTCTTTCTAGGAAATACAGGTATTAATACTGTTACGATTGATAAAGTTTCTCTTAAAGAAATTATTATGAAACCAAAGGATATTGAAATATTAATTAACTAATGAAAGGTTTATCATGTACAAATTGATTGAGAACGCTAAAGTTAAGATGATCAGATCAGAAGATTACAATTACAACTTCGATAAAAAAACCGGATACTTTGCCAGATGGGGGAAAACTTTGGATGATGATCCTCAGTTTTCTCCTATAGGACCTGAAATTCTCGATTTGGAATTGTCAGTTAATGGTTGTCCGAATAATTGTAAATTCTGTTATAAAGGTAATACAAATGATAAAGCTACTAATATGTCATTTGAAACTTATAAAACTATATTAAGCAAAATGCCAAGAGTTCTTACGCAAGTGGCGTTAGGAATTACTGGAGTACAGACTAATACAGATTTTATAAAAATTTTAAAATATACTAGAGAGCAAGAAATTATTCCAAATTTTACATTATCTGGAATAGATTTAACAGATGAATTAGCTAATGAAATTGTTAAATACATCGGTGCTGTCGCTGTATCGGCATATGAAACAAATAAAAATATTTGTTATAATACTGTTAAAAAATTTACGGATTTAGGTATTAAACAAACAAATATACATTTAATGTGTTCTAAAGAAAATGAAAATTTTGTATATGAAGTTTTGAATGATATTCAAAATGATGATAGATTAAAAAATCTTAATGCTGTTGTTTTATTAAAATTGAAACCAAAAGGTAGAGCTATTCAAAATAATTTTTCAAACATGTCAGTCGATGATTATGAAAAACTAGTAGAATATTGTATTTCAAATCGTATTAGATTCGGATTTGATAGCTGTACGGCACCAGACTATGAATATGCAATCGATAAGTCTAAATTATTAACAGATGAAAATAAAAAAGAATATATTCAAATGAGTGAAAGCTGTGAAAGTTTTGGATTATTTTCTTCTTATATTGATGTTTTTGGAAATTATTTTCCTTGTTCTTTTGCGGCTGGAGAAGGAGAATGGCAAGAAGGTATATCAGTTTTAAATTGTGATAATTTTATTAAAGATGTTTGGTTTTCTAATAAGTTAAATGCATATAGAAAATTATCATTATCTTCTTGTTATAAAAGTGGTTGTAGAAAATGTTTAATTTTTCCTGAAATTAATCCAAAAGAAGATTTTATTTTGAAATAATGAAAATAGTTGCTTAAAATTCGTTAAGGAGTTAAATATGAAAATTCGAAATGGTTATGTGAGTAATAGTAGTTCTAGTTCTTTTATAATTTTCAATTCAAAAGAATTAATTCCAGATGGAGTTGAATATGTAGAACTAGATGAAGAACAGAAAATGAGATTGTGGAAAGAAACTAAACAATCTTTTGGATTATGTGATCATGTTTACCTGACAGAGTTTGTTAGCGATGGGAGAGATGAATATTCAGAATTGTATGATTTATCAGAGAAGCATACCTATGTATATACATATCATGAAGGTGGTCATGGATATCCTTATGATGAAGAACAATACGATAAGATTGGGGATAATGTTTGGCTACAAAAGGAATGGTTATGAAAATTAGAAAAGGATACGTGAGCAATAGTAGTTCTAGTTCTTTTATAATTTTATTATCAGATATAACGGAGGAACAATTTATTAAAATAGTTAATCATGCAATTGAAGATCCAAATTGTACTGATCCTTGGACTATAGATATTATCGATGGATATTTAGTTGGTGAAACTAGTATGGATAACTTTGATATGAAAGAATATTTAACTACTTTAGGAATTAGAAATTTGGCTAAGTTTGATAGTAATTATAGTCTTGAAAAAGGATTTGATGAAAATATAATGAATAAATTTTATAAAAAGCATTATGGAGAAAATTAAATGAAAATTAGGAATGGTTTTGTAAGTAATAGTAGTTCTAGTTCTTTTATTGTTATATTCCCATTTAAACCAAAGAATGAGAAACAAGTTAAAGATTTATTATTTCCTAATAAAGATTTAGATGATTCTATTAGCAATGATGAATATCTTGATAAGATGTCTGTTAAAGATGCTGTTGTTAGAATATTTAAAGATATTAAAAAACAAAATAGATCAGCATCTATTAAAATAATAAAAAAAGAAATTGGTTATTCTTGGATTAGTCAATTTGATTCTTATTTAGGAAGTAGGAATAGTTTAATTGTTGAATTACTTAAACTAGAGAATTGGGATCAAGAAAATAAAATATTAATTAATCAAGAGATTCAAAAATTAAATTATTATATAGGACCAGATGTAATAAGAATAATTTATAATATTTTACGGAGATTAGAAAATTTAGAAGATGTTAAAATTATTAAAGATATTTTAAGTAATAGGAAATATGCTATACTTCATGTAGCTAATAGTAGAAGTGAACTTCGAGAGTTAAGTAGTTTTATTATTAAAAATAATTTTAAGATTAAACAAAAAGCTATTAATGAAATAGAAACATTTGCAAAATGGAAATTAAAACAAAATAAAATTGAAGCTACTATTGAAAGTAAACATAAAAAATTAGAAAACAAGATTCATAATAAAGTTTATGAAAAATTTATGAAGAATAATACTGAAGGATCGTGGATAGGTATTTTTTCTTATAGTGATAATTCCGGGGAAGCTTCCCTAGAACATGGAGGTATATTTAGAAAATTAAATCGTTTAACTATATCACATCATTAAGGAGGTTAATATGAAAATTAGAAAAGGATTTGTGTCTAACAGTTCGACTAGTTCTTTTACTTGTGATGTTTGTGGTGTAGAACAAATGGGGCAAGATATTTCTTTTTATTAAAGAATTATCTATGTTTAAAATGTTATGGTTTCCAAATGTAAAAGTGCAAATTAAACATATGTTTAAAAATAAAATACCAAAGAAACATTTTGTTCCAAAAACTAATATAAACTTGAAGGAGGTTGTATGAACGTTCAGTTGTTAGTCATCGATCCACAGAATGATTTTTGTGATCAAAGAGGTAACTTGTTTGTTGCAGGAGCAACGGAAGATATGCAACGACTAGTTGCCATGATGAATCGTATTGGTAATAAGTTGTCGGGAATCAATGTTACGATTGATTCCCACCGTATGATTGATGTTGCCCATCCTTGTTTTTGGGTAGACAGTCAAGGCAAGAATCCAAATCCTTTCACTATTATTTCGGCAAGTGATGTACGAAATGGTAAATGGACTCCTACATATGCGGGCTTTAATAAGAAAGCCTTGGCATATGTTGAAGCACTTGAAGCTAATAAAAGGTATCAATTAACAATTTGGCCGTATCATTGCATCATTGGATCGTGGGGTCATGCACTTGTTCCTGCATTTTCGGATGTGATTTGTCAATGGGAAATGAAAAAATTTCGCCCGATCAATTATGTTACGAAGGGATCAAATATATTGACTGAGCATTATTCGGCTGTACGAAGTGAAGTTGAAGACCCAAGTGATCCTTCGACACAATTGAATACTCAGCTTCTTGATTTGCTTGCGTTATCAGATATTGTAATTTTAGCTGGCGAAGCTCGTAGTCACTGTGTTGCGAATACGATACGAGATATTGCAAATAATTTTGGAGAAGAAAATATTAAAAAAATGTGTTTACTTCAAGATTGTACTTCGGATGTTACAGGATTTGAACAATTTGGTAAAGATTTTATAAATGAAATGATTCCAAGAGGAATGCAAATTTCAACAAGTACAGATATTCTCAGTTAATAATTTATTAATATTTTGAAATTCTGTATAAGGAATTCTTAAAAGATCAATATGATTATCAATACAATTTTGAAAGGAGTTAGTATGAACGATGAAAAAATGATGTCAATTAATACGACATCAAATTACAGTTTTTCCTGTACAAAGTTGAATAGTTTAGGAAGTAGTGAGTATACTCTAGTCACAATTGTTTGTGACAAAAGTTCTAGCCTTAGTGGTTATGATCGTGATCTTGAGAAGATGATTAAAGCTGCTGTTGAATCGTGTCAGAAGTCGGCAAGAGCAGAGAACCTTATGGTTCGTCTAGTAACTTTTGCTGATGATGAAGAAGAGGTTCATGGCTTTAAGCTTCTTGGAAATATCACGATTAATGATTATGATGGAAAGATTAACTGTTCAGGTTGTACTAATTTGATAGATACAACTTATAATGCTATTGAAGCAACTGCCGCTTATGGTAAGAAGCTGATGGATCAAGACTATTTGACAAATGCAATTGTATTTGTTATTACAGATGGTATGGATAATCGTTCGACTTATACAGCTAGTCGAATTAAAAAAATTGTAGATAAGATTAGAAAAGAAGAGATTAGTCTTGAATCTATTGCTACTGTTCTTATTGGAATGAACGGTGACTCTACTGTTCAATCGTATCTTCAGGATATTAAGAACGATGGAGATTTTACAGAGTATATTGAGATGGGTGATGTAAGTCCTAGTAAACTTGCCAAGCTTGCAGGATACATTAGTCGTTCGACGAGTTCAACGAGTCAGGCTCTTGGAACTGGGGGAACTAGTCAGTCGTTGTCGATTTAATGAAATGAAAATAGTTATGAGAGCAATCTTAACGGGGTGGGTGTTCTCCTAAAACGAGCAATCTATTCTATATAGAAAATCTATTTAAATAGATTTAAATTATATAATATCTCTTATAATGATATTACATACAAAAGAATAGAAGTGGGTAGGAGATAACTATTTTAATTAATAAAGGAACAATATGAAAATTTTAATGGATAGTTATTATGAGATAGGAAGCAATCATATAGTCTGTGAAGACTATGCTAGAACTGGAAAGTTTTCCATAGAAGATAAAGATTACCATTATGCAATTGTAAGTGATGGTTGTTCTTCTTCTAAAGATACTGATGTAGGTTCTAGACTTCTAACTTTGTTAGCTCATAATGCTTTGGTCTATGCTTATTTGCATGAAAGTACAACTGAGTATAGGTCTAAGTCTTTTAAAGAACAAATGAAGATAGCGATACAAAATTGTTCTACTATGTTCTCTGCATCGATAACTCCGTTGATGTTTGATGCAACTCTAGTCATAGCAGTTACAGATGGATTAAAAACAGAAGTATATATGTATGGTGATGGAGTAATTATTTTAAGAACGGCTGAAGGAATATCGCATACGTTTACAATGGAATATTTATCTAATGCTCCTTATTATATTTCATATGAAGCATTATCTAAATCTAGAAATGCAGATTATCAACGTCAATTTAAAGGAATGGAGAAATTTTTTAAAAGCATACATCATAAAGATAAATCTGAACACAGTTGTAATTCTATTCCAACTGAAGATACTTACAGATGGATTGATAATGTAGCTATGAAATTACAATCTATTTCTGTTTTTTCGGATGGAGTCCATACATTTACAAAGGATAGAGAGAAACTAGACCTCTACAATGTTTGTAATGAATTTACAAATTTTAAAAATGTTACTGGAGATTTTGTATCTAGAAGATTGTTGGCTTATAAAAGACAATGCTTGAAGGATAATATTAAACATGACGATGATATTTCTATAGCAACTCTTTATTTTGAACAGGAATAATTATGAATGATATATTAAAACAAAAAATAATAGATAAAATAAACGAAATGTTAAATTTTGATCCTGGTAATTGTAGAGGAGATATTTATTGCCAAACAGAATCTAGATTAGTAATTTTTATAGAAGGTTGTGAAGAAATATTAATCGAATTAAAAAAGGATAATCATGAATAAGTTTGTAAAAATCTTAAATGATTTAGATAAAAGTCTTTCTGACTTTATAAAAAGACTAGAAGAATATGATCAAGATTGTATTAATTCAGATGATAGAAATTATAATCAAGATGATGTTTATGAAATTAAAGATAGTATAGAGGCAGTACAATATAAAATTGTATATATTAAAATAAACTATCCCGATATGAAAGATTAAAATGAGTAATTATTTTATACCTAGTCTTGGTAAGATAACTTTAAGCAGTAAGAATTATTTAGCTGAAGGTGGAGAAGCTAAGATATATGTTTTGAATAATCATGCTATTAAAATATATCATGATCTTCATAAAGCTATATCTGAACAGAAGATAAAAGAATTATCAACTATTAGAGATAAGAATGTTCTTAAACCTTTATCGGTTGTATATGATTCTTATAATAAGAATGTTGGATTCATGATGGACTTTGTTACAGATGGTGTTCCTCTTTGTAAATTGTTTACTAAAACATTTAAAGATAATCAGAACATAACTGAAAAAGATATTTGCGATCTAGTTAAGAATATTCAACTGACTGTTCAGAATGTTCATACAGATAAATGTGTTATAGCCGATCTCAATGAATTGAATATACTAGTCAAAGATATGTTCAAGGTTCCTATCTTTATAGACGTTGATAGTTATCAGACTCCTAATTTTCCTGCGACTGCTATCATGGATAGTGTTAGAGACAGACTATTTCCATTTGGAACCTTTAATGAAATGACAGATTGGTTTGCCTTTGCTATATTATCCTTTCAACTTTATATAGGGATTCACCCATACAAAGGAAAACATCCAAACTATAAACCTTCTGAATGGCAAAAAAGAATGGATGATAATATTTCTGTATTTGATAAACATGTTACATTACCAAATGTATGTAATAAGTTTACTGTCATTCCTAAAAGACATCTAGACTGGTTTCAGAATGTGTTTACTAAAAATGAAAGAAGTATTCCTCCTATAGCTGATTCGATTGCTCCTGTTGGAGTGCCTAGTCATATTGTTATTATTAAAGGCAGTGAAGGATTTGATATTGAAAGAATACTAGAAGCTCCTGAAAATATTGTTGATATAGTTGACATCATGGGAATTAAATATGTAGTTACTAAGAATGCAATATATTCCAATGGAAAGAAGATAGCCGATCTAGATAAGAATAAGAAAGTAATAGTCGGTTCTACATTGGATATGGATATTATGACTTGTCAATTAATGGGACACAATGCAGAACTTAAAACATTTAAATCTCTAGATGTTCATGCTATTAAAGCAAAAGACATCATGTATAAGAATAAATGTATCTATTCTATATATGATGATAAATTGATTGAGACTAGTCTTAGAACTTTGCCTAATGGTAAAGTCTTGGCTAATATGAGAACTGCGGCATCTGTTTCTACATTGGCTAGTCATTTATTTGAGGGGGTAATTTATCAAGACCTTATGGATACTAGTGTGTTGACTATTCCTTATAGTCAAGGAATGTGTGTCAATGTTATGGTCCCAGAATTAAAGAAGCATCGTATCATTGATATGAAAATGATAAACAAAGTTTGTGTAGTTACAGCCGAAAAGAAAAATGTATATTATAGATTTGTATTTGTATTTGACAATACCTACACAAAATATACAGTCAGGAAGATAGACGATGTAAATTATGATGCAATTAATTTTACTGTTCTTCCTAATGATATTTGTGCCTTGTTAAGTACTGATAATGAATTAGAACTATTTAAAGATAATTCTAAGATTAAAACAATTGCTAATCCTCCTTTCGATAGTTCTATGAAACTAGTTGAGATAGGTGGGAAGGTTCATTTTATTAATGAAAAGTTTCTCTATAAAGTTTCTACAAAATAACATTGACTTTATTATTACCATAAATTATATTTAATTAAAAGGAGATAAGAATGTTTGGATCAGCTAAAAGATTAAAAGAAAAATTAGAGAGAGAAGATAATGAAAAACGTTTAAAACAAGTCGAACAAAAATATCCAATTGGAACTAGTGTTTATTATTTAGGATGCAAAGTTACGGTTGTTGGACATCATAATAAAACTTTTAAACTTGGATGTAATTATCAAGTAATATGTACAATAAATCCAGGAGTTAAGATTCAATGGTGGTCAACTACTAAAGACCTTCGTTCAGATTTTATTCCATATGAACAACTTAAACTTTTAGATAAAGATTAATATGTTTACTTATGTTATTAAAGGCGAAGGAATGATGGCGTTGCCTGTTAAATCTGATTTAAATTGGAATGAATTTAAATTTCTAATTAAATCACGAACAAGAAAGTTACATCCTAAAGCTCATGATCTTGTTTTTAAATGGGGAATTATAGAATTTATTAATCCACAAGTAATGACACTAAAAGACTTCGGTTCGTATTGTCCAGCTTTAATGTAATTAAAAAGGAATAACAATGGATACTTTTACAGAATTATTTGCTCAAAAGAGATTTCAATCTTCAGAACAATGGATGAAAGATAATCTATTGTATGAAGTAATAATGGGTTCTCAAGCTTATGGAACTAATAATGAGAATTCAGATTTCGATTTCGTAGCTCTAGTCATGCCGAAGCATGAACATCTTTATCCTCAGTCTTATGGATTTGTTCTAGGATTTGATCAATATCCTTCCTTTGAACATAAAACATGCAAGGATAAAACGACTAGACTACAATTAGAAAATGGAACAGATGTTGAAGGTGAGTGGCAATCTCTAGTCAATTTCTTTTTTCTTGCAGGAATGAAAGGTTCTCCTTCATTAGTAGAATCTCTTTTTGCTAGAAGAGCATTAGTTAAATATGCTCATAATATTGGATGGACTCTTAGAGATAATAGAAAGTTATTTCTTTCAATGAGATCATTCCATGCTTTTAAAGGATATGCCTTTCAACAGTTGTCTAGATTAAAGAATGGTGTTAAAGAATGGAATGACAAACATACTTGTGATAATCAAACTAGAAAAGAATATTTTGAAAAATTTGGTTATGATGTGAAAATGGCATATCATCCATTGAGACTTCTAGATCAACTTCATCAGATGTTGACAGAGAATGATCTTGATCTAATGAGAAATAGAGAAGAATGTAAAGCAATGAGAAGAGGGGAGTGGGGAGATTTTAATAGATTCGAACAATATGTTTTGAATAGACTAGAAGAACTTGAAAAGCTTTCTCTTAGTTCTTCTTTGGCTATGCAACCACAAACCGGAGCATTACATCAGCTTCTTTCTAATTGCATAGAAGAATGGTATGGTTCTGAATCTAAAATGCAAAAGCAAGGAACTGAATATGTATCCGTCAAGATGATGATGGATAGACTTGACAATATGGAAAAAGTCCTTAATAAAGTAGAAGAAAGAACTAGACCATCTGAACCATTAAGTGATCATCTAAAATATAAAACGGATTTTTAAATGGATTATAAAAAAGAATTAGAAGTAGCAAAGGAGCATTTACGAAAGCTTTGTAGTTATAACAAGAATTATAATAGTGGTCAAATAAATAGATTAAATCATAAAATTCACAAACTTCAAATTAAAATTAATCAAGAAAAACAAAAAAAATTATAAGGAGTTGAAAATGGTTATTGTTCTTTATCCAGAAGATTTGCCCATAATTTTTAAGGGCAATAAGAAAAATCCAAAACTAGAGGAACTGTTTGAATACCCTAAAGACTTTAATACACACGATATTGTGTTGTATAAGTATGGAAATAAAACTATTGTTTTAAAAAGTGCTGAACCATTATAATAATTTAAAAGGAGAAGTAGTATGAAACCTACAGAAGATATCGAAGTAGTAGTATCCTTCGATACAACTGGATCAATGTATCAATGTCTGAATTTAGTAAGAAGAGAAGTAGCAAACTTTGCTAAGACTCTTTTTGCAGAAGTTCCTAATTTCAAGATGGGTGTTGTAGCTCATGGAGATTATTGTGATGCTAGTGATAAAAATTCTTATGTGATTAAGACACATGAGTTGACAGATGATAAAGCTAGTCTTGTAAATTTTATTCAGAACTGTGGAAATACTGGTGGTGGTGATGCTCCTGAGTGTTATGAATTGGTTTTGCATACGGCTAGAAATTTTAAATGGACAGCAGGGAAGAGTAAGGTTTTGATATTGATTGGTGATGATGTTCCTCACTCTGCTCATGAAGCCCAAAACAAAATGCATCTAGATTGGCGTAATGAATTGAAATGTCTTTTGGAAATGGGTGTGAAGGTTTATGGAGTTCAAGCTCTTAATAGAAGTCATGCTAAAAGTTTCTATAATGAAATTTCTAAAATTACTGGTGGATTTAAACTTGATCTAGATCAGTTTGGAGATATCGTTGATATTATTAAAGCTGTTTGTTATCAGCAAGTTGGTGTGGACCAAGTTAATGACTTCATTGATAAGCTTCAGGATCGTAGAAGTTTGTCAAGAGCAATGGTAAGAAACTTTGAAATCTTGACAGGTAAGAAGGTCGCTTTCAAATCAGCAGAGATTAGCAAGAGATATGATTCAACTGATATGCGATCTGTTCCTGCTGGTCGCTTTCAAGTTCTTACTGTTGATACAAATAATTCCATTAAAGACTTTGTAATTAATAACGGATTGAAGTTTAAAATTGGTAGAGGATTTTATGAATTTACAAAGAGAGAAACTATTTCCGATAAGAAAGAAATTGTTGTACAGGATAAAGTAACGGGAGATATGTTCTGTGGTGATGCCGTAAGAGATATTCTTGGTATTCCTAAAGACAGTAATAGAATCTCTCCAAGTGAAACAATTTCTAGTAATTATACTATCTTTGTACAATCAACTTCTTATAATAGAAAATTAATTGGCGGGACTAAGTTCTTGTATGAAATGGAAGATTTTTAATTAAATAATAAGAGAGAGCAGTCATAACCTCCAGTGATGTGTTAGTCGGTCAAGATAGGGATTTATCTTGGCAACGATCTGAAAGACTGCTCTCTTTTATTTTATTAAAGTATGAAATGTCTTCCTCTTTTATAATATAAATATCTTGATTTTTATTTTGTCATAATATATGTTATTATCTTATTAAAAATAATAAATACATATGTGTAATAGAATATTAATTTAAATAGGAGAAATGAAAGGAAAATGGGTAAGTCTTATAAAAAGAATTTTAAAGATTGGTATGATGATGGCAATCCTAAAAACAAGAAGAAAAAAGTAATTAAAGAACGTATTGAAGAAGATACTGATATCGATCCAGAGGATATAGATTTAGATAGTTTTATAAAACATTATAATTCGAAATGAATATAATATGTTTGTGACTAATACTAGTCGAGATGAAAAGGCAGAAATTATATTTAAAATATTAAATGGTGATAAAACTCTTTTATTACTTAATTTAAATTCTGAATTAAAAGAATTCTGCAAATGTTTCATACATGGAAAAATTACATACTATAATCATATAGCAGATTTTAATTGTAAAGATATTGAAGAATTAAAGAAAGCTCGCCAACAAGAAGGATTTCCTTTAATTGTAATTTATACTAAACATATTAATCCAATACGCTATAATGAATTAACTCAAAAATTTGATTATAGTTTACCACATCACATAAGTCAAACTTGTGACATGATATTATATCTTAATAATAATTCTGTGTGTATAGAAAAGTATAGAATGTTTTAATATTTCCTTGACAATCATATTGCCATAATATATTTTAAATCATAATTAAATTATATAACTATAAACAGAAAAGAGGTTTGTATGCCTAATATTGTGGAGATGAAACAAATTTTAAAGTATACGCCAATCGATCAAGCTATTATGCTCGTTGGGATTCATGGGATCGGTAAAAGTGAATTTCTTAGGGATTATTATGAAGAACAGGGATTTGGAGTCATTACATTGTTTCTAGGTCAGATGGCCGATAGCGGTGATCTTATTGGATTGCCTAATAGAACTGAGGTAGAATTTACTTACAACGGCAAATCTATTAAACAAAGTATTACCGAGTTTTGTCCTCCTAAGTGGTGGCCTCGTAAAGATGATGCAAAGATTGTTATCTTCATGGATGAATTTAATCGTAGTAAACCAGAAGTTTATCAATGCGTTTTTGATATGGTTCTTAACCGCAAGCTCAACGGACTTCCTTTGCCTAAACAGACTAGAATTGTAGCCGCAATGAATCCTTCTGGAGATGAATATGATTATGATGTAACTGAATTAGACCCTGCTCTTTTGGATAGATTTAATGTTTATCAATTTCATCCCGATACTGAAGAGTGGTTGAATTGGGCAATGACTAATAAAGTTAATAAATATGTAATAGGTTTTGTTAATAAGAATAGACAATTTCTTGATCCTCCAGATGCAAAGTCTAATAACAAGATTGATAAGATTACTCCTTCTAGACGTTCATGGAAGAGGGTATCAGACATTCTTAATCACTCGATGAATCTTATCAATGATAATACAACTTTTAAGACTATTATGATTGGAATCATTGGGGAAGGAGGTTGTGCTAAATTTGCTCAGTATATTAAAGAATCGGCTCGTTCCATTTCAGGAGCAAAGATTGTAACTGGTTGGGATAAAACTGTTGAGCATAAGATTAAAGAGTTTACTAATCAAGACCTTGTTTATTTGAATAAAGAAATTGCAATTTATTTAGAAACACAAGAGGTTGTTCTTTTTGATGCTGGTAAAAAAGAAGCTCAAAAATATGGACAAAATGTTGAAAAATATTTAAAAACTGTTCCTAAAGAAATTCTTGCAGAGTTTATGGATCATGTTACAACTAGTTATCAACAGAAGAAAACTTGGGGGGAAAAACTTCTAAATAGTAATGAGAAAGGTCTAGTTGATTTCTTTGTGGATATCATTCAAGGTAAGACTATTCATGATAAAGAAGTTGATGATATGGTTAAACAAAGTGATACAGAAGGTAAAGATTGGAGTAGTGGTGATTCTGATATTGATGATATTATTAATGGTGGTCCAAGCACTGATGATTTGAAATGGTAATTATTTTTAAACTTTAATGAAAGGATTTATTATGTCTCCGTGGGAATTGTATTGGTTACTAAAACTAGATACTATAGGAACTCTATTTCAATTACCAGCATTTTTTCTAGCTTTAGGATTGCTTATAGCAATTATAGGTTATATTTCATGTAGACTTTCAGAGTATGGAAATTATGAAGAACAACTAAAAATAATTAAAAAGATTATTTTTATTTGTTTACCAATAGAATTTATTTTTATAATTGTAGCAGTATTTTTGCCTTCAACAAAACAGATGGCAACTATTATAGTAGTACCTAAAATTATTAATGCTGTTGAAAATAATAAAGCATTAATGGAATTACCTAATGAAGTAGCAACATTAGCATCTAATTGGATAAAAGAATTACAACCAGAAAATTTTAATAAAGTTCCAGCAGATACTATTAATCCAGCAGATACTATTAAAAAGTAAAAGGATTATTATGTGGTTAAAATACAGAACAAAATGGTCGAGCGGTATTGGAGAGTGGGATTTTATATATTTTTCTTCTGGTTCTAGAACAAGAATAACTAAAAAAGAATTGGAAGAAAGTATAATTCCTTCTATAACAAATAAATATAATTATTCAGAACATTTTAGAGGGATTGATTGGATTAAGATTAAACATCCTCCTAAAGAATTTTTTAAAAAATTTATAGAACAAAAAGAAAAACATGTTTTATATTGTGCTAAAGAATTAAAAATTTTTAAAGACAAGTTTAAAAAATATTATAAGGAGTATTAAATGATATTAAGTATTCATATACCTATTTGGTTAATGTTGGTATTGGGAATTCCAATAGGAGTAATAATTATATTTTTTGCAATCATTGGTGTTATGTTTGTTTGGACTTTTAAAGATGGTATTTATTAATAACATTGGAGAAATATAAATGGCTGATCTTAATGAAGCCAAAAGAAAATTAGAATCTGTGATGATGGATTGGTTTACTAATGATACCATTATGCTTAATGTAATGTGTATGTTAGATAAAGTAGCTGATCCTAATCAAGAGACTATGGGAATTGATATTAGAGGAAGAACACCTACTCTTAGGTATAATCCTAATTTTATTAATTCAATTTCTAAAGAACGTCTAGAACTTATTATGGCATCAGAAGGATTTAAAGTTCTTCTACGTCATGCTACAACTAGACTCAAAGAACCTAAACAAATATCAGCGTTGTCTTCTTCGATTACTATTAATCAATTAATGAATAATAGTATTAAGAATCTTTTAGCAGGACTAGATGAATTTGTTCCTTCACCTGAAAAGTTTGATCTTGAACCCAATCTATTTTATGAACAGTATTATCGTGATCTTATGGAAAGAGTAAATGAAATTAAGGATAAGATTAAACAAATATGGAATTCAATGACACAAAAAGAGAAAGAAGAATTAATTAAAAATGCTTCTTCTTCAGGTTCTCAAGAAGAAGATCAAGAAGGTCAAGAAGGTCAAGAAGGTCAAGAAGGTCAAGGAGAAGGTAAAGATTCCGATGGGTTTAAAGAATATAAAGATCAAAAAGAAGCAATTAAAGATTACTTTGATCCTAATGGAACAGCAAACCAAGGTTGGGGGCAAAATGATTTATTTGATGCTGAGTTGAAAAATTTTATTGATGATAAGAAAAATAGTAATTTAACGAATTGGGGAAAGTTTACAGGAGATGCTAGAGTAGAAATTATTGCAGCTAATGAACCTAAAATTTCTTATAAAGAAATTATAAGAAGATTTAGTCGTTCAGTAATTATGGCAGAAACTATTACGTCTAGAATGAAAATCAATAGAAGATATGATTTTACTTTTCCTGGTTATCGTAGAAAGTATAAGACTAAAGTTATTTTTGCTGTTGATGTTTCAGGATCAATGAGTGATGATGATCTTAAAGAAGGATTTGCTGTAATCAATTCGTGTCTTAAACATGCTGAGATGATCTATGTCCAGTTTGATACAGAGATTAAATCTGTTGAAAGAAACGTTAAAAAGGCTAGAAAGGAATTTAAGGTCATGGGACGGGGAGGAACCGATTTTAATCAAGTATTAGAAATGGCAGACAGAGAACAATGTGATGGTATAGTTATATATACAGATGGTTGTGCGGCTGTTCCTAAACAACCCAAGGCGAAGGTACTTTGGTTGATGCATTCGAAAGATTTAAAACCGCCTGTTGACTGGAATTATGTAGCTTATTTAGATAGATTTGAAGATGCTCATAAATGTTAATAAATAAAGTTCTTTGAAATTGTAAATAAGAAGCATTCATATATCTAGGAGGATTTATGGATATGATAACATTTTTTTTAGGTTTTGTTGCAGCTTTGGTAGTGATTTTATTTGCTGCTGTAGTTGTGATATTATTTAAGATGAAAAGTATAAAACAAGTTAAAGAAAATTTAGAACAGTTAGTTAATGAAAATGTTGCAGAAATTTATCGAAGATTTGATGATTGGGATGGAAAAATTGATCGAAGATTTGATAATGACATTTCAGAAATTTATCGAAGATTTGATGATTGGGATGGAAAAATTGATCGAAGATTTGATAATGACATTTCAGAAATTTATCGAGAATTTGATACAGTTCATAGAAAAATTAAAGATGTTTCAAAATTAACTATAGACGTATCAAAAAGTTATACAGATAGTAGAATTGATAAGATCAATAAATAATTAAAATTAAAACCATATGAATGTTTCTTATTATAAATACTCCTAGTACCTAGAATTTTATATTCTGGTATTTAACATAGGAGGGTATATGGATTTAATGACATCTTCTGATTTTCCTAATTATGTTAAGGTTCAAAAAGATTATATTGAAATGGCGAAATATTATGAAGGATTAAAAATACATAATGATCCTGGAGAAGCTTGGATATTAAATGAGTGGATGCCTCAACATGCCTCACATTTTAGAGAATCTTGGAATCTTTCTTGTTGTAAAATTTGTAAGAATGTTTTAAATTGTGGTCATATGTTAAAAAAAGAATGTTTTAATTTTTCTAGAAGGGTTTAATGTTTATGCATAAATACATAGATTGTTGTTGTCAAGACATGGATCATGTTTTAAGAATTTGGTATGATGAAGAATATAATCTTTATTCTCTTGAATATAAATTAGAAAAATTACCTTGGTCTAAATCTGGAGATCAATATTGGACTTATTATCCCAATCGACCTTTTAAAAATATAATAACAAAATTTAATAGATATTATATTATTATTAAGGAATATTTTATATGTATAAAATTTGCTATTTTGGGTAGACCGTTATATTTTCAAGTATCGACACAATTAGATTTTAATGGTGCATTTGAACTTAAAACATTTATAGAACAAACTTTATCTAAAAAAGATTCGATGATTATTTAAATGATGATTTGGAGATTGATTAAATTCACCATGTTCAGGACACATGATACAAACTTTAGTAGAACTATTAATATAATTAACTTTTGAATAATCATATTTATCACCATGAATTAATTTAGCTTTTAAAATAAAATCTTTTGTAGATAGTTTGTTACACATATCGAATTCCTTTATAAATATGTAGTAGAGGGACAGTCAGTAAGAATTCCTTCTGATTGGTTTAATATAACCGTATTAAACCTCACCTCATACTTGTATTTATAGTTTTAAGGAGGTTTTATGAAGAGAATAGCTGTTCTTTCGGGTGGTGGAGCAATGGGTGCAAGTCAAATAGTAGTATTAGCTCAAAAGGAAGCAATGGTAGGTGATCTTTCAAAATATTATGATTTAATGGTTGGAACATCTGTGGGAGCTATTAATGCCGCAGCAATAGCTAGTGGTAGAATATCAGCTATTAAAATGAATATGATATATCCAGATATGTTAAAAAAAGTTTTTAAAAAGAAGTTATTTGGATTTCCTAAATATGATAGAAAAAATTTTTGTGATGTTTGGATTAATTTAGGTTTAGGTGATATGAAAATGAGTGAATGTAAAACTAAATTATTAATTACGGCTGTTGATACATGTGAGGATAAAAATCATTATTTTAAATCATGGACTGAAGATGGTGATAGAAATTTAATGGGAGAAGTGTGTAAATCATTTGCTGCTCCAATGTTTTTTGGTCATGTTCATGATCCTGAAAGACGAATGGTATTTACAGATGGAGGATGTGGAACTTCTAATTTATCTTTAGAAGAAGCTTTAATGGAAGCAGTTTTATTAGACTGGACTAAAGAAGAATTACAAATTGATGTTTATTGTTGCGGATATGTAGATACAAAAGTATCGTATGAAGAAGCTAGTAAAGAAAGAACTATATTACAAGTTTTAGATTTTATGAAACCTATGGATGGAGGTTTAGCTAGATTTCAAAGTTTAGAAGATAAAATTAGTAGAATGAAAAAGATAGCAGAAAAGTTTAAAACTATTCATTTTGATTATTGGGATATTAAAATAGATAAAAAATATGATGGGCTTGATAAAATTCAATACGTTGATAAATATATTGAATATGGCAATCAAATGGCTAAAGCTCCTTTAATTAAAATATAATAAATATTGACAGAGATTTTATAACATATTATATTATAGGAGATATAATGAATATTAGTAAATGGAGTAATAAAAAAAGAAAGTCCAAAAGAATCGAACGTTTGAATAAAATTTGTAAATTTCCTGGTTGTAATAAAAAATATGTTGGAACTGGTAAAAGTGTTTATTGTTCTGAGCATCGTCAACGTAAGTATAGAAAGATTATAGATTTTGACAAACATCAAAAAACTAAAAAGGAAGATGAATTAAAAAATCCAAATCAAACAATTAAAAATAAAGTATCAGAACCACAAACAATAATTCAAAAATGTGCTTTAAAAAATTGTTATAATACATTTGAAATTAGAATAATTTATAATACTAAAGTGTATCCTAAATATTGCGAATGTCATAGAAATGAATGGAAAAGAAAGATGTTTATAGAAAAATATAATGATTAAATTAAGAAAATGTAAATTGAAGAATTGTCTTCTTAATGAAAAAGAAGACAATTCTTTTTATTGTTCTGAATTTATTCCGAATATTGTTAATGAAACTAAACCAGATGATATTACTTGTGAATTTTATTCAACTTCTTTAAAAGATGATCTTGAATGGCTTAAAAAAAAAGGTGGAATGCTAGGATTAATTTTGTCTCAATCAAATAAAAAAACAGAAAAAGATTTAAAAGAAGAACTTAAAGAAAAAAAAGCAAGAACTAGAAAGAAGAAAAAAAATGTATGAGTTAATATGGCACACACTTATTTTTTGCTATATACTAGTAGGTCTAGTTATAAGTTTATTCTTTTTAATTTATATGATTATTATTGAAATTTTTAAGTTTATTAAAAATAAAATTGTATATAAAGGATTTGAAAACTATAAAAAATATTTATAAACTATTGAGAAAGG
>Ga0315290_10000263_pt1 | contig 32820 bp, 26 predicted proteins | sample YL17G12_0_MG_FD_203627 | JGI IMG/M metagenome (GOLD analysis project Ga0315290, IMG submission 203627) | Sediment microbial communities from Yellowstone Lake, YNP, Wyoming, USA - YL17G12_0 | ecosystem: Environmental > Aquatic > Freshwater > Lake > Sediment | place: USA: Wyoming | collected... | reverse complement strand
CATCTTGCCGCTTCCCGCCTCCCAGAGCTTCACCGTCTTGTCATCACTCCCGCTGGCCAGCGTCCCGCCCTGCGGGTCAAACGCAACGCTCCGCACCCAGTCCTGGTGCCCTTCGAGCGTGCGGAGCAGCTTGCCGCTTCGCACCTCCCAGAGCTTCACCGTCTTGTCATCACTCCCGCTGGCCAGCGTCTCGCCCTGGGGATCAAACGCCACGCTCCTGACCCAAGCCTGGTGCCCTTCGAGCGTGCGGAGCAGCTTCACGCCCGGCGGCAGGTTCCCCCGCAACTCTTCGCCCGCCGGCCCACGTTGGTTTTCCTGTTCTCTCTTCGCCATACAGGTCCAAGTGGCTCAAGCCCTATAGAGCGGCGATTCAGGTTGCTTGACGGCGTTGCGCAGTGGGCCTGCACCGCCGAATCTGTCGATGAATTCAGGGTCTAACCTCGTCACGACCCGCGGCGGCACGTAGTGCCCGCAGCCCTGGATCCGCGAAGCTGGCATCGTCGTTTGTGCCTTTGGGCGATAGATTCGGACCTTGGCTGGTCAGGCATAGAGCAGCCGGCCGCGCGGTTTGGGGATCGGCCGCCCGAGCTCTTTTGCGGTTTCAATCCACTCGTTAATGACGACTTCAACCGCACCGAGGGCCTCCTGGTAGCTGCCGCCATCGGCAGCACAACCCGGCAGCTCGGGGACTTCCGCGATGAACGACTGGTCGGGCTCGCTCCAGTAAATGATGACCTCGTAACGCAGATCATTCGGCATCTTGTTCCTCCGCCAGCCCGCAGAGGTGAGTCCCTTCCACCCCTCCACCCTTCCACTATTCTCCCTGAAGCCTTGAGGCTATTCAAGCCCGGGTTACTTGGGTATCTCAATCCCCGCGTGGCGGAGCGATTGCTTGACCAGCAGTCCGCAGTTCTTCTGGAAGAAGTCGACCGGGAGCAGGGGGGTCTGGTTGTAGGCCTCCGTGCCGAGTTCTTCGGCGATCTGGCGGAGCGATTTCCCGGCCTTGGCCTGGGCGACGATCCGCTGGTGGTATGCTTCCGTGGCGGCGATGGCGGCGGCGAAGTAGGCGCGGACGTCGTCGGCCCCGCGGATCGCGCCGTTGTGGCTCAGGCAGAGGACCTCGGCCGGCAGGCCGGCAAGGCGCCGCATCGAGGCCAGGTAGGCCGCGTAGTCGGAGAAATAGTTCGGCCACCAGGCGCCGGCCTCGGGCATGTAGTAGCCGGTGGCGTCGGAGATCAGGAGGATCTGCTCGGCCGGCTCGTAGAAGCTCAGGCTGCACTCGCTGTGGCCGGGGGTGGCCAGGACCTGAAACCCGCGGCCGTCCACGGCGATCACGTCCCCTTCCTTGACGGCCCGGTCCACGGCGATCTGGCTGCCGGCGAAGGGCTCCGGCCGGTGCTCCTCGGCGATCCGGCCGAGCTTGGCCAGAGACGCACAAACGGCCTCGTCCACCTGGCGGAACATGGCGATCGCCTTCTCGGCGGCCAGCGTCCTGGCGGCAATCTCCGAGGCCACCACGGTAACGCCCGGGAACATCTCGCGGAACCGCGGCACGGCCATGACGTGATCGGGATGGGCATGGGTGACGACGACCTGCTTGACCAGCTCGGGCCGGATTCCCGCCGCCGCCATCTGCTGGCGGAGCATCGGGCCCGACGCGCCGATGCCCCCCTCGAGGATCGCCGCCTCGCTTTCCCCGAGAAACAGGTAGACGGGATAGGCGGTCGTTCCGAACATCCAGAGCGTGCCGGTGACGGCCACCGGCGGGTCCTTGATCAGCATGGCTTGTCTCCTTGTTCGGCCTTTTCCAGGGCAAACAACGCGGCGCCGAAGGCGCCGATGAACTGCGGGTCCGGGGCCACGGACACCGGCTTTCCGAAGGACTCGGCCACCAGCGCGGCCAGGTAGCCGTTGTGGGCCACCACGCCGCCGGTCATGACCAGGCGGCCGTCGGGGACGTCCATCTCGACGATCCGCTTGACCACCGAGCGGAACGCCCCCTTGACGATGTCCTCGACCTTCACGCCGGCACGGATCCTGGCCAGCACCTCCGTGGCGGCGAACACGGTGCAAAAGCTCCCCAGAGCGATCTCCTGGGTCGACCGCTCGGCCAGGGCGTTGAGCTCGGAAAGCGGCAGGTCCAGGCGCAGGGCGATCTCCTCGAGAAACGTCCCGGTGCCGGCGGCGCACTTGCGGTTCATCTTGAAGCCGATCCGCCGGCCCCGCTCGTCCAGGTGGATGACCTTACTGTCCTGGGCGCCGATGTCGATGACCGTGATCCGCTCGGGGAAATGGAAGTGCGCCCCGCGGCCGTGGCAGGCGATCTCGGTCAATCGGCCGCCGGCCCAGGCCACGTTGTCCCGGCCGTAGCCCGTGGAGAGCGAGGCCCGGATCTGCTCCGGCGCGATCCCGGCCGCGGCCAGGGCCTCGTCCAGGCACTGCCGGGCGGTTTCGGCGTAGTCGACGCCGGAGCGGCGCACCGACCGCGCCACCGCCCGGCGGTTCTCGTCGACGATCACCAGCTTGGCCGCCGAAGCCCCGATGTCGATGCCGCAGAAGTAATGCATAAGTAAGGTCAGTTTAATGGAAACGTCCGCCAAAGGCGAGATCCACTCGGTCCGGCGATCCGGGCCTTGGCCAAGCACCAGGCCAAAAGCTCGCTGGTGGGACTTCGTCCCACCCTACGGGAGCAACCCCGCCGAGAGGTGGGCGTGGCCTGCGCGGCTGAAATCGGCTATCCTGGCGGTATCTTTCTCCGTTTCTCCCGGGCCGAAGGGGATCTGCCATGAGCGCGGAACGCCGAATCTCGGAGCTGGGCCTGGAGCTCCCGCCCGTCTCCAAGCCCAAGGGGCTGTACAAGCCGCTGGTGATCGTCGGGCCGTTGGCGTACACGTCGGGCCACCTGCCGGTTCGGGCGGACGGCTCGGTGGCGACCGGCCGCGTGGGCGCCGACCTGGACCAGCAGGCCGGCTGCGCGGCGGCGCGTCAGACGGCCCTGGGCATCCTGGCAACGCTCCGGGCGGAGCTGGGGAGCCTCGACCGGGTCCGCCGCGTGGTGAAGGTCATGGGCCTGGTCCAGTGCACGCCGGAATTCCAGGGCCAGCCGGCGGTGATCAACGGGTGCAGCGAGCTCTTGGCGGCGGTCTTTGGCCCCGACGCCGGCGTCGGGGCCCGCAGCGCCTTCGGCGCCGCCGCGCTCCCGTTGGGCGCCGCGGTGGAGATCGAGGCGGTCTTCGAGATCGCGGTGCCGTAGTCCCACGCGCTTCCCCGGGTGCCTTAGAGGATCTTGTCCCATGGCGGGCGGGGCTTCCGGCCGAGCAGCTCGGCGGCCTGCGGATCACCGACGATCTGCTCCTGGGCCGCGTCCCAGCGGATCTTGCGTCCGGTGCGGTAGGCGATGTTTCCCAGGTGACCCACGATCGTTGCCCGATGGGCGATCTCGACGTCGGCCACGGGCCGCTTCCGGGAGCGGACGCACTCGATGAAGTCCTCGGCGAGCAGGTCGGTGGCGTCCCGGCCGGAGGCTTCCAGCGGAGCCATGCGCAGGCCCGGGGACGCGGCCGGGTCCTTGCCGGCGTGCTCCTGGGCCGGCTTGAGCTCGGGATGGACCTCGAAGCCGAGCCGGTCGGACAACAGCGTGCCGTTGGTCCCGTAGAAGGCCTCGCCGTGGGGGCGGTCGTGCTGGGCCCGGGCCTGGTAGTAGCTCCTGCCCGGGGTCCGGCCCCCGGTCCCATGCGCGTTGAGCGTACACGCCTCGTAGCTGAGAATGAACCCGGGGTATTCGTAGGTCACCTGGACGACGTCGGGCGTCTGGCCGCCGTCGTCCAGGGCGTAGCGCCCGCCCGAGGCCGTGACGCTCCGCGGGGCGTCGACCCCCATCACCTGGTGCAGGCTGTCGAAGCGGTGGGTGCCGTAATCGGTGAGCATGCCGCCGCCGTAGTCCCAGAACCAGCGATAGGTGTTCACGAAGCGGTTCTTGTTGAAGGGCACGTAGGGGGCGGGCCCGAGGTAAAAGTCCCAGTCGACGCCGGGGGGCGGCTGCGAGTCGGCGGCCTTTCCGATGCCGGCGGGGAACATGTTGGCGTAGTTCCAGATCCGCACGAAGTGGACCCGGCCCAGTTGGCCGGCGCGGACGATCCGCTCGGCCTGGCGATAGTGGCCGGCCGAGCGGTGCTGGAGGCCGGCCTGGACGATCCGGCCGTGGCGGCGGGCCGCGTCGACCATGGCCCGGCCTTCCCGGACGTTATGGGCCAGCGGCTTCTCGACGAAGACGTCCTTGCCCGCCTGGCACGCCAGGACGGTGGGGATGGCGTGCCAGTGGTCGGGCGTGGCCACCAGGACGGCGTCAAGCGGTTTCAGGTCGAGGAGTTTGCGGAAGTCGGCGTAGCGCGAACAGCGGGGGCCGGCCCATTGCCGGGCGGCCTCGGCCCGGGGCTCGTAGACGTCGCACACGGCGACGAACTCGACGCCGGGCACCTGGCGCATGGCCTTGGCCACCAGCATGCCGCGTCCGCCGCAGCCGATCAACCCCACGTGGACGCGCTGGTTCGCCCCGGCGGCCCCGCCGGCGGTCAGGGCCCCGGTCGAGACGAAGGCCGCGGTCTGTGCGGCCCGGCTGACGAACTGACGTCGTCGCATGGGAGACCTCCTCACTGGCTTCCGGCCCCTTCGACGCGCGTGCGGATGGCGTAAAGCCCCTTGCTCGCCGTGATGAAGAGGGTCCGGCGGTCCTCGCCGCCAAAGCAGACGTTGGCCGTCCAGGGCTCTGCGGCCATCCCGGGCTCTGCCACGGCGACGTGATCGATTTTCTTGCCGGCGGGATCGAACACGGTCACGCCCCGGCCCGTCAGGTAGACGTTCCCTTCCCGGTCGATCGTCATGCCGTCCGAGCCCATCGAGCAGAAGAGCTTCTTCCGGGCGAGCGTGCCGTCGGGCTCGATGCGGTAGCTGTAGGTTTTGCCGGCGCCGATGTCGGCCACGTAGAGGGTCTTGCCGTCGGGCGTGCCGATGATGCCGTTGGGCTGCTTGAGGTCTTCGGCCACGCGCACGAGCTTCTTGCGATCCGGGGCCAGGTAGTAGACGCACTGGCCGTCCTGCTCCATGGGCCCGCGCTTCCAGTAGGGACGCTTGTAGAGGGGATCGGTGAAGTACAGCCCGCCGTCGGGCCGGATCCAGAGGTCGTTCGGGCCGTTCAAGAGCTTCCCGCCGTAGTCCTTGACGACCACGGTGACCTTGCCCGAGGGGTCGATGCACCACAGCTCGTTCTTTTCGTCGGCGCAGGCCCAGAGGTTGCCTTGGGCGTCGAAGCACAGTCCGTTGGAGCGGCCGGAGGGGTGCTTGAAGGTCGAGAGCTTGCCGTCGATGCTCCACTTGAGGATCCGGTCGTTGGGCTGATCGGTGAACAGGACGTTTCCTTGGGCGTCGGAGGCCGGCCCTTCGGTGAACGCGAGTCCGCCGGCGAGCTTCTCGAGCTTCGCGCCCGGAGCCACAACGCCCTCGCCGGCGGCAGGCGCTGCGCCGGCCAAAACAGAGATCGCCACAAACACAAACACCGTCGGCAATACGATCGTTCTCATGGTCACTTCTCCGGGTGAAATTGTCACGCCTCTTTGTGCCCACCAACCCCAGTGAATTCCCGGACCGCACTGAGGAATGCGGGCTAGTGCGCCGGGGAGTGGGAGGAGCGGTCGGGGCGCAGCTTCTCCGCCCCCCGGACGTAAACGTGAACGATCTGGTCGGCCGCCTTCTCGGTGTTCCAGTGGAGCAGGATCCGGATGCAGCGGTGCAGCGAGCTGGGAACGTTCATCTCGTGGCCGCAGATCATGGCCACGTTGTGCCAGCCCATGTTCCGGGCGGCCTGGGCGGGAAAGGCGGCGTTCAGGTCGGGGGTGGTGGTGAAGATCGCACTGGCCACGTCCTCCTGACGGATGCCGTTCTCCTGGATCAGCGACGTCAAAAGCTCGTGCGTTCCCTGGACGATCGCCTCGGGGGTGTTCTCTTCGACGGTGGTCGCCCCGCGAACTCCACGGCAAGCCATGGCAAACTACCTCAGCAAATGACCCGGCGATGCTGCCTGCTGCTAGGGCGAATCGGCTCGGAGCCAGTCCCCGTTTTGCCTTGTTGGAAGCACTCAGTGTACTCGGAAACGCGGGCGTGTGCCACTGCCCCGGTGAAGGGGAATCGCGGCTGCCGCGGTGCGGCGACGGCAGGCAAACAATGGTAAGCCCCGAGCGAGTGAAAGCCGGGAAGCCCACCCGCTTGGGGCATGGTACGACCGCGGTGCGGACTGCGCTTGGCCGGTTGCCCGGGCGTTTGGATCAGCGGACCTGGACTTCGATCCGCTTCGGCACAGTAGCCTGGGCCTGCTTCACGTGGATGGTCACCACACCATGGGAGTACTCGGCCTCCACCTTTTCGGGGTCGACGTTGCCGGACAGCTTGTCTGCCCGTGTTTCCTGCACTGGCTGGCAAGCAGCCAGTGCCACCCAACCCGGCGGGCTGGAAGCGGCATTTGCCGGCGCCATGGTCCCGGCCGCTGGAGGGCGAGGGCGGTCGTGTGGTATAATTGGGTCGAACCCGGCATGGTTCCCGACATAACTCAAATGCATACAAAGACTTCGGCCGTTGTTTGCGAAAGGGTCTTTTCATGAGGTGCTGGTGCGCAACGCTTTTCGTCGGACTCGCCCTGACCTCTGCGGGATTCACCCGGGGCGCCGAGCCGACCGGGGATGCCGACAAGGTCATTGCCGCCGTGAAGAAGCTCGGGGGCACGGTGGAGCTCGACTCCAACAGCCCCGGCAAGCCGATCGTCGCCGTCGACCTCCTGTTCTCCAAGGCGACCGACGCGGATTTGTCCCTGCTGGCGGGCCTGACGACCCTTCAGACCCTCGACCTGGGAAGGACCAAGGTCACCAACGCCGGATTGGCCAGTCTCAAGGGGCTGACCAGCCTGCGGTCCCTGAGCCTGGCCGGCACCGCGGTGACCGACAAGGGGCTGGTCCACCTCAAAGGGCTCACCGGCCTGAAACGGCTGAACCTCGGCAAACAGATTACCGACGAGGGCCTCGTGCACCTCAAGGGCCTCACGGCCATGGAAGACCTGGACATCGCCGGCAACAAGATCACCGACGATGGCGTGCGTCACCTCACCACCCTGACCAAGCTCAAACGCCTCGATCTGAGCAACACCAAGATCACCGATCAGGGGCTCAAGAACCTCAAGCTGCTTCCCGAGCTGACCGAAGTGTACTTCTATGCCACCAAGATAACCGACGCGGGCCTGGAGCATCTCAAGGGGTTGCGACAACTGAAGGCCCTGGACCTCAGTGCCACGAAAGTCACCGAGCCGGGGGTGAAGGCGCTGAAGAAGGAACTGCCCAAGACGCTCGTGTACAGCAACTTCCGGTAGAGGGCGGCGACGGTAGGAGGAAGCGGGCGGACGGGTGGCACGGGCATCTTGCCCGTGGTTTGCGCCGCAGCACTGGCGAGACGCCAGTGCCACCCAACCGTACCCCCCTGTTTGTGTGGTCCACAAATACGCCGCGAGGATCCCCTCCACCGGGGCATCTGCTCAGGGTGCCCCTATATCCCAAGCTGGAAATGGGTTAGACTGAGGCGCTGAAGCGGCGTCTGGGGCCGGGGCGCCGATGCCCTTTCGCGGTTGTGGGGTTAGGGCGGGGCAAGTATACTGGACCGTCTGACTTCGCGACGCGGGCCCTCAAGCGCAAGCCGAGCATCATCCCAAGCCAACCATGCGATTCTCCCTGATCGATCGCATCGAGCAACTGGAGCCGGGGGTGCAAATCACCGCCATCAAAGCCCTTACGATGGCGGAGGAGTACCTGAGGGACCATTTTCCGGGCTTCCCGGTGATGCCCGGCGTGCTGATGTTGGAGGCGATGACGCAGGCCGGGGCATGGCTGGTGCGGGCGAGCGAGGACTTCGCCCATAGCATGGTGGTGTTGAAGGAGGCTCGCGGCGTGAAGTACGGCCAGTTCGTTGAGCCCGGCCAAACCCTCCACGTGACGGCCGAGATCCTCAGCCAGACCGATCGGGAAACCACGATCAAGGCGCGGGGCATGGTGGACGGGCGGATTACGGTCACGGGGCGCCTGGTGCTGGAGCGCTACGACCTGGCGGAAACCCATCCGGAGCAGGCGGCGACCGACGTGCTGGTCAAGCAGGAGATGCGCGATCTGTTCGCCTTGCTCTACCAGCCCAACGGATCGAACGGCCGCGCGGCCGGTCCAAACCTTTGACGGCGTTGGTCCCGCCCGGTTGCCCGGACGCGGCGCGGGGTGGGCCCTTCCCCCGGCGGCCCGAGGCGCCCAAGCGGCAGCGAGAGACATGCGACTGAGCGGAAAGATAGCGTTGGTGACCGGCGGGAGCCGAGGGATCGGCCGAGCGGTCGTGGAGCGCCTTGCGGGCGAGGGGGCCGTGGTCACGTTCCTCTATCAGAACAGCCGGGAGGCCGCCGAGGGACTGGCGGCGGAGTTGGCCGGGCAGGGGCGCCCGGCGGAGGCGGTGCAGGCCGACGTCCGCGACCCCGCCCGCGCCCAGCAAGTCGTCGACCAGGTCGTCCAGCACCACGGGCGATTGGACGTGCTCGTGAACTCGGCGGGGATCGTTCGCGACGGCCTGCTGGGGGCCATGCTCCCCGAGCAGTGGCAGGAGGTGATCGAGACCAACCTGTTCGGCACCTACCACTACTGCCGAGCGGTCGCCCAGCAGATGATGTACCAGCGGGGCGGGAGCATCGTGAACCTCTCCAGCACGGCCTCGGAGTTTCCCTCCCGGGGCCAGGTGAACTACGCCGCCAGCAAAGGCGGGATCGACGGCCTGACCCGGGCCATGGCCAAGGAGTTCGCCCAGCGCAAGGTCCGCGTGAACGCCGTGGCCCCGGGCATGATCGAGACCGACATGAGCAAGGCGGTTCGCGGGCTGGTGGGGGACAAGCTCAAGGAGATTATCCCGCTGAAACGGATCGGGACTCCGGCCGAAGTCGCCGCGGTGGTGGCCTTCCTGGCCAGCGACGACGCGGCCTACGTGACCGGGCAGGTGCTGCGGGTGGACGGGGGGCTGAGCCTGGGCGGCTACTAGCGCAGTGGCCGGCCGAAAATTGCCGGGCGGATTCGTGGCGCCGCCCGTTGTCCATGGTGTTTGGCACTGAGTTGGGAGGTTGAGCGACATGCCGACGAAGGAGGAAATCTTTCAGAAAGTCCAGACGGCCCTGGTCGACGCCCTGGCGGTCGACGAGGAGGAGGTGACCCCCGAAGCAACGCTGGTCGGCGATCTCGGGGCGGAATCGATCGACTTCCTGGACATCTTCTTCCGGCTGGAGAAGGCGTTCGACATCAAGATCCCTCGGGGTGAGCTGTTTCCGGAGGACATGCTGACGAACTCCATTTACGTGGCTGACGGCAAGGTCACCGAGGCCGGTCTGGCCGAGCTCTGCAAGCGGATGCCGTTCGCCAACCTCGACGAGTTTGCCCAGAATCCCAACGTCCAGGATCTCCCCAGCCTCCTGACCGTGGCCGACATGTGCCGTTTCGTCGAGACCAAGGTGGACGTTTCCGGCTGACGCCGGCGACTCATGCCGCCTCGCGCGGCGGAAAGTGCAACCCATGCGATGGTATTGGATTGATCGGTTCATCGCCTTCGAGAGCGGACGGTACGCCAAGGCCATCAAGAACGTGTCGCTGGCCGAGGATTACCTCCACGATCATTTCCCCGGCTACCCGGTGATGCCCAACACGCTGGTCATCGAGGGGCTGGCGCAGACGGGGGGCCTCCTGGTCTGCGAGCACAACCGCTTCCGCGAGAAAGTGATCCTGGCCAAGGTGCCCAAGGTCTCGTTCTACTTCCCGGTCCTGCCCGGCGATACCCTCCTGTACACGGCCACCATCGACGACGTCCGCGAGGACGGGGCGATGGTCACCGCGACCTGCCACAGGGGCTCGGAGCTTCAGGCCGAGACGGAAATCGTCTTCGCGCACCTCAACGGCGAGCACCAGGCCAAGAAGCTGTTCGAGATGTCCGACTACCTGAAGATGATGCGGATGCTTCGGGCCTACGAGGTGGGCCGCGCGGCGGACGGATCCCCGTTGCGGGAGCCCTCGGAGGCCGACTGCCTCGCCGTGCCCAAGACCTAGGCGGCGCCCGCGGCGCCAGCGAGAGGAACGCCAGTCATGAGACGACGCGTTGTGGTCACGGGGATCGGTTGGGTGACGCCGCTGGGGGCCGAGATCGAGCCGGTCTGGCGGCGGGTCCTGGCCGGCGAGTCCGGCGTCGGCTACATCACGCTCTTCGACGCCAGCAACTTCCCCACCAAGATCTCCGCCGAGGTCCGCGGCTGGGACCTCTCCGACGTCGGCGAGGACCCCGAGCGGTGGAAGTACCAGGGCCGCCACACCCACTTCGCCATCGGGGCCGCCAAGAAGGCGGTGGCCGACTCCGGCATCCTCGATACCCCCCGCGATCCCACCCGCTTCGGCGTCTACCTCGGCAGCGGCGAGGGGCAGCAGGACTTCGACCGATTCACCCAGATGATGGTCGCCGCCCTGGAGGGTCCGAATCTCGACCTGGCCAAGTTCACCAGGAAGGGGCTGGAGATCCTCAATCCCGTCGCCGAGTTGGAGCAGGAGCCCAACATGCCCGCCGGGCACCTGGCCAGCCTCTTCGACGCCCAGGGCCCGAACATCAACTGCCTGACCGCCTGTGCCGCCTCCAGCCAGGCGATCGGCGAGGCCACCGAGATCATCCGCCGCGGCGAGGCCGACCTCATGCTCTCCGGCGGCACCCACACGATGATCCACCCTTTCGGCGTCACCGGCTTCGCGCTCTTGACCGCCCTGAGCACCCGCAACGATCAGCCCGAGAAGGCCTCCCGCCCCTTCGACCGCAACCGCGATGGCTTCGTGCTCGGCGAGGGGGCCGGCATGGTGGTGCTCGAGGAGCTCGATCGGGCCAGGGCCCGCGGGGCTAAAATCTACGGCGAGATCGTCGGCTACGGCTCCACCGCCGACGCCTTCCGCATCACCGACACGCACCCCGAGGGCCGCGGGGCCATCTCCTGCATCAAGATGGCCCTGGCCGACGCCGGAATCGACCGCGTCGACTACGTCAACGCCCACGGCACCAGCACCACGGTCAACGACAAGGTCGAGACCCTGGCCATCAAGCAGGTCTTCGGCGACGACGCGTACAAGATCCCCGTCTCCAGCACGAAGAGCATGATGGGCCACCTCATCGCCGCGGCCGGCGCGACCGAGCTGATGTTCTGCCTCCTGGCCCTGCGCGACAACGTGGTCCCGCCGACGATCAACTACGAAACCCCCGATCCCGACTGCGACCTCGACTACGTGCCCAACGTGGCCCGAGAGTGGCCCTGCCGGCACGTGCTCTCCAACAGCTTCGGCTTCGGCGGGCAGAACATCACGCTCGTGGCCCGGCGGTTCACGGGCTGAACCGCTCAGGACACTCCATTTACCTTGGCGCCGGGGCGGCGATGACGCGGAACTTCGGCCACTCCTTCCATGCCCCGCAGGCAAAGTGGCGGGTCTCCGACGACTTCCCGGGCCGCGTGGCCTTGGTAGAATCGATGGTTGCTCGGGGCGGATTGGCATTGGGAGGTCCGTTCTTAACGACAGAGGAGGGTGCCATGAGAAGCGTCCGAGGGGTGCTGTGCACCGTCGCGCTGGCGACGGCCGGGTTATCTGCCATGGGAGCCGCTCTCGCGACTGCGCAGGATGAGGCGACTCTCAAGTACGACGATGGGAGTATGGAAAGCAAGCGGAGCACGACGGGAGCCGGCCACGCCGTGTTCTTCCAGCGGCCTGCCCAAGGGGAGTGGTTCCTGGATCGCGTGGAGCTGTTCGGGTCGCGGTATGGCAATCCTCAGCCGCCTGACGAGGACTTCGCCGTTTATGTAACCGATTCGACCATGGCGCGGTTCTGCGTTGTCCCCAGGCCCTACAGCCTCTTCGAGCGTGGGCCGGAGAAATGGACGAGCATCGCGTTGCCGCCGGTGCGCGTTCCCGAAAGCTTCTACGTCTGCCTGGTGTTCAACCCCACGCGGACCAAAGGGGTCTACGTGGGCATCGACAACAGCGTCAAGCAAAGCCATTCCCGCGACGCGGTGCCGGGGAGCCATCTTGGAGAGACCCTCAAGGAGGGAGAATGGATGATCCGTGCTCACCTCACGCAGAAGCCGCAGGGAGCCGTCCAGGAATTGCTCGACGCGCAACAGAGGGAGAAGAAGAAGCAGGAGGCCCTGGCGGCCCGTGAGGCGCGTCTGCTCAAAGGCGCCAAGGCCACGGTGCTCAAGCATGACTCGGGAACCATGGAGCAGCACCAGAGCTACGGAGGGCCGTCCGCGCAGACGGTGGCGTTCGAGGCCCCCGCAGGCGACCAGTACGTCTACGGGATCTCGTTCTACGGCTCCCAGTACGGCGGGCAGCACGATGCCGAGGCGGTCTGCGGCGACGTGTACATCCTCGACGCCGAGGGACGCGTGATCTCCCGCTCGTCCTTCCCCTACAGCTTGCTGACCTACCAGAAGGCATGGATCGAGGTCCCCACGCTGCCGACCAAGGTAACGGGCAAGTTCTACGTGGCCCTGTTCGCGCATTCTGAGCAATACAAGGGGATCTACGTGGGCTATGACACGCAGACGGAGGCCCCCCATTCCTTCATCGGGGGGGTGGGCCGCGACAAGTTCACCTTCAAGCCTGTGCCGAAGCCATTCGAGTGGATGATCCGAGTCAAGCTCGCCGATCGGCCGATTTACTACGACGCGGCCGACGCGGGGCACTGAGAGGCCCGCACGAGCGTACCAAGAGATCTCACCTCGGAAGGACCAAAACTGCGGGTTCTTTGAGGGGCTTTGCCCTACTTCCCTTCCGCCTCGCTCTCCCACAGCCACAGCTCGCTGACCACCGCGTTGGGCTGGGTCTCGTTGCGGAAGCCGATCCGCAGCGAGCCGTCGGCGTAGAGGTCCGGCGGCACGGGGAGGGTCTTCTCCCCGGGCGGCTCCTTGTTCGCCCCCGAGGGAAGCTGCGTCTTGTCGACCACCTTGACCTCCCGATCGCCCTTGCCCGTGGCCAACAGCACCGATTCGGCCCGGGTGGCGTGGTCGAAGTCCCACCAGGTAAAGCCGATCTGGTACGCCTTCTTCGGGTTCAGGCCGGCGCACTCGAAGACGATCCGCTGGCCGTCGAACCAGATGGTGCCGAAGCGGACGTCGGCGGCGCGGTCGGACTCGGGCCAGAAATGGGCCGAGCCGACGACCACGCGCATAAGCGGCCCGCCGCGCACGCCGTCCGCCGCGTCCGGCCCGCAGTCCAGGTAGCAGGCCAGGCGAAACCCCTTGGGGGCCCGCTTGGCCAGAGCGGCCTTCAGCGAGTCGCTCCGCTTCTTGTCGTACTGGAGTGCCTGCTGGGCGGCCTCCGGCGACGGGGCCTTGAGGGCCTCCTCGTCGATCGCCGCGGCCTCGTCGGCCACGGCCTTGTCCTTGGCCGTGTCCATGAGCTTCTTCATGGCCGCGCGCACCGCGGGCGGATCGACCCGCGCCAGGGCCCGGCCGAGCTTGAGCACGGCCGCCTCGGCCTCGGCCCGGACCGCGGGGTCGTCCAGGAACCCGGCGGCGACCACCAACGCCCCCGGATCGGCCGCCTCGGCCAGGACCGCCAACAGGGCCTGCTTCGACGGCGTGGTCGTGGCGATGGGCCGGACCTGCTCGAGCATCTTCAGGCGCGAGGCCGGGTCCTTCACGGTGCCCGCCAGGCGGAGATAGCCCCGTAGGGCCAGCATCCGGTGCGCGGGGAGCTTCGCGGCCTGGGCGACCTTCAACAGATCGGCCGCGGCCAAAACGTCGGGCCAGCCGGCCAGGGCCCGGACCGCGGCGTCGGCCACCGCCGCATCGGCGTCGTCGAGCCAGGCGCGGACCGCGGCCAGCGCCTCGGGGTCGCCAAGTCCCGCCAGGACCCGCAAGAGCGCCGGTTTCGCCTGGATTGGGCCGCCTTCCAGTGCGGCAAGCACCGGGCGGAGCCGCTCGGCCGCGCCCGCCAGGCTGCCGCCCACCGCCAGCACTGCCCGCTCTGCGGCCGAAGAGTCCGACGGCGTCGTCGCCGACGTGACGAGCTCGACCAGCTTTGCGTAGCTCTCCGGCTCCGCCAGCACGGCCAGCGAGTCCAGCGCAGCCAGGCGGACCTGAGGATCCGCCTCGGCGGCGGCCTGAAGCAGCACGGCCGCAGCCCCGCGCGTGCGGCGCGACGCCAGGGCGCGAAGCACCTCGATCCGCACGGCCGACTCGCCCCCGCCGGCCATGGCCAGGAGCCTCTTTTCGACGCCGGCGCCCGACATTGCGGCAAGGCTCGCCCGGGCCGGCTGCTGAGCTGCACCGCCGGCCGCAGCAGCCAGCCGGGCCAGACGCTCGACGACCGCGGCGTCGCCCAGCCTCGCCATCGCCCGGACTGCGGCCACGCGCACCGCCTCGTCCTTGTCGTCCATGCGCTTGGCCACGGCCTCGGCGGCCGAGCGATCGCCGCGCTCGGCCAGCGCACCTAACAGCAGCACCTGGCCGGCGGCGTCAAGCTTCTCCAACTGCTCGACGATCGTCTTTTTCAGCTCCAGTCTCGGCAGCCCGCTGTACAACTGGATGGCGGTGGCCCGAAGCAGCGGGTCTTGCGAATCGAGGTTCTCCAGGACCAGGGGCAGGGCGGAGCCCGGCGACACCTTGGCCAGCCCCAACAGAGCAGCGGTCCGGCACGGGGCGGGCCGACCGGACGCCCACATCCGCCGGTAAATCGCCGCCGCGCCTGCCGGATCTCCGGCGGCGGCCAGCCGCTCGGCGCATTGCAGCTCGGCATTGCGCAGCGCGACCAGGGCCTTGGCCTGCACGTCGGCCTTGCCCAGCGCGGCGGCGGCCTCGGCCGTGCCGATCTTGCCCAGCGACTCGGCTGCCGCGGCGGTAACCTCGACATCCGCACTGTCCAACAGCCCGGCCAGGGCCGCGACCGCCTTGGCGTCGCGGCGGATGCCCAGGGAGTTGATCGCCCCAATGAGCGCCTTGCCCTTGAGCCGACCCAGCGCGCCGCGGATCGCCTCCAGCGACGCCTCGCCGGGGATGGCCTCCAGCGTATACCGGGCAATCTCCGCCGTCGCGGCATCGTCGAGCATCCTGGCCAGCAGCGGCACCTGGGCCTCCGTGCCCACCACCACAAGCTGCTGGCAGATGAACACCTTGGCCGCCAGCGGGGTCTTGGGCTCGGCCAGGGTGGCGGCCAATCGTTCGGCCACCTGGGCCCTTCGGGCCGCATCGCCCGCGAACCGGCCCACGTAAAGCTCGATGGCCCGCAGCGCCTTGTCGCTCTGGCCGTAGTCGTAGCCCTTGAGCTGCTCGAAGGCCTGATCGATCGGGATCGTCTCCTGCGGCTGGGCCGCGGCCGCCACTCGCCCCAAGGCTGCCAGAAGGATAGCGACTACCGATACGTATCTCATGGCATCAACTCCGCTTGCCTTCCTGAGTGCTTGGCACTTACGAGAATGCAAAATGAAGAATGCAAAGTGTTGGCGGCATCCTGTGCAAACTCTATCCACTATCCACTATCCACTCTACAGCGCCCACGGACTCCGCATCGGCCGCCGCAGCATGCCGTTGGCCACCTCGTCGCCCACGAATCGCTCCGCCTGCCAGTCCCAGGTGAGCTTCCGGCCCAGGCGGGTGGCCACGTCGGCGACGATCGTCATGACCGTGGCGCGGAAGCCGGCGTCGACGTCGGCCACGGGGTCGCGCCGGGTCCGCATGCACTCGAAGAAATTGCCGTGGTGGTCGTGCGACTCGTAGAGATGGACGTCGTCGGGCCGCAGGGCGAGCTTCAACAGCGACTTCGGCTCGGCCTGGATGCCGCCGCGGACCACGTGGACCCAGCCCTTGTCGCCCTCGAAGCGCACTCCGTGCGGCTCCTGGGCGTCGTCGGTAAAGAGCATGCGCACCCCGCCCGGCTCGACCGCTTCGACCCGCCACGAGATCGACGTGTTGGCCAGCCCCTCGGTGGGAAAGACCGCCGTGCCCGAGACCTCGATCGTGCGGTTGGTGAACATCGGGGCGCCCCACAGGGCGCTATCGACGTGGTGCACGCCCCAGGAGCCGATCCAGCCGATGCAGTAATCGAAGATGAAGTACCAGTTGAAGCTGCACTGGAGGTCGTTGTAGGGTTTTTGGGGCGCGGGCCCGAGCCACATCTCGTAGTCCAGCTCGGGCGGGACCGGGGCCGGCTTGGCCACCGGCAGGGCCCGGCCGCCGGGCACCGACACCCGCACCGTGTGCAGCTTGCCGAGGTAGCCGCTTTGGGCCAGCTCGGCGGCGAAGCGGAAGTTGCGGTCGGACCGCTGCTGCGTGCCGAGCTGGTACACCCGGCCGTGGCGCCGGACCGCCGCGCGCACCGCCTGGCTCTCGTAGACGGTCAGGGTCATCGCCTTCTCGCAGTAGACGTCCTTCCCGTGGCGCATGGCCCAGACCGCGTGCAGGGCGTGCCAGAACTCGGGCGAGGCGATGAACACGGCGTCGACGTCGTCGCGGGCGACGAGGTCGCGGAAGTCGGCGTAGGCGTCGCAGCCCTTGTAGGAGCCCTTGCCGATCAGCTCGGCGTAGCGGTCGTTGGCGCTGCGCCGGGCCGCCTCGCGCTTCGACCCGAAGGGATCGCAGGCGGCCATGACCTGGACGGCGGGGTTTCCCAGCATGGCCCCAAAGTGCCCGCCCCCCTGGCCGCCGATCCCGACGTGGCCGGTGCGAATCCGCTCGCTGGGCGCCACGCGCCCGCCGGCGCCCAGGACCGACCCGGGCACGAAGCACGGCACGGCCACGGCCGCCGCGGCGCCGGCCAGGAGCCGGCGGCGCGACACCGACGTGGCGCCACGGCGGGCCCCTTCAGGAAGAATCGGAAGGAATGACTGGGACATGTCTCGGCTCCCTCTGCATTTCGATCTGTTGCGATTCCCAGTCTAGCAGGCGCCAAGGTGGCGTCAACAGACCAGCGGTTGGGTGGCTGGGGCATTGCCGCGTCGCGAACCCCCACCGCGGAGTGGAGTTGCCCTGCCGGCCACCCTCAAGGTACGATGGTGCCAACGCGTCGACTGTCGGTTGACCGCACCGGGAGGACGATTGGGGTGGATATCTTTCGCGACGTGAACGACGTGGTCGAGGCGGTCCGCAACGCCAAGGCCCGGGACAAGAAGTGCGCCCTGCTGATCGGGGCTGGGTGTTCCGTCAAGGCCGGGATCCCGCTGGCCTCCGGCTTCGTCCGCATCATCGAGAAGGAGTGGCCCATGGCGTACCAGCGGGCCAAAGAAAAGACCTATCCGCACTGCATGGCGGAGCTGGCCCCGGGCGAGCGGCGCGACCTGATCGCCCGCCACGTCGATACGGCGAAGATCAACTGGGCCCATCTGGCCATTGCCCAGCTCATCAAGACCGGGCACATCGGTCGGGTGCTCACCACGAACTTCGACCCGCTGGTGTTGAGGGCCTGCGCCATGGTCGGCGTGTTCCCGGCGGTCTACGATTTCGCCGCCTCCCGCCGTTTCGAGCCCGCCTATGTCCCCGAAACGGCCGTGTTCTATCTCCACGGTCAGCACACGGGCTTTGTGGTGCTCCACACGGAGGAGGAAGTCCAGAACCTCTCCAGCGCCCTGGCCCCGCTGTTTGAGGACGCCAGGCAGGGACGCCTCTGGCTGGTCGTCGGCTACAGCGGCGAGAACGATCCGGTGTTCGATCACCTGGCCAAGGTCGACCGCTTCGACGAGGGGCTCTACTGGGTCGGATACAAAGACAGCGAGCCGGCGCCGCACGTCAGAGACCGGCTCCTCGGCCGCGACAAGTTCGCTTACTACGTCAAGGGCCACGACGCCGACGATTTCTTCGCCCTCCTCGGGCAGGGCCTGGGCTCGTTTCCCCCCGACTTTGTCCAAAAGCCCTTCAGCCACCTCCGCGAGATGCTCGGCGCGGTCACGCCCTACACCCTTCCCGGGCAGGATTCGGCCATGGACGTCTGCGAAACTCCCAAGACCCTCATCGACCGGGCCATCGCCGACCTGGAGGAAGGCTCTGCACGCAAGGCCCTCATGGCCGAGCGGTACCTCGCGGCGGGCAAGTTCGATGAGGTCGTCGCGATGGAATCCGCCGACATGCCACCCGGCCTGGCCAAGGCTGTCGCGTGGGCATACACCATGCAGGGGACTGCGCTTTACGAACAGGCGAAGACGAAGTCGGGTGTGGAGGCCGACGCCCTGTTTGCCCAGGCGGGCGAGAAGTGCGCGGCCGCCCTGGCGATCAAACCGGACTTCCACGAGGCCCTCAACAACTGGGGAAATGCGCTTTACGAACAGGCGACGAGGAAGTCGGGGGCGGAGGCCGACGCCCTGTTTGCGCAGGCCGGCGAGAAGTGCGCGGCCGCGCTGGCGATCAAGCCGGACAAACACGAGGCCCTCAACAACTGGGGCGTCTGTCTCATCGAGTGGGCTCTGGCGAAGGGGCTCGAAAGAGCGGCGGACCTGCTCGATTCGGCGTGGGAGAAGTCCTCGGCGGCTGAGGCACTCGTGCCCGGCTGGGGTGCCTACAATCTTGCCTGCATCTCGTCCCTTCGGGGCGACGAAGAGGGCTGCCGCCGATGGCTGGAGGTATCCCGCACCCACGCGCGGTTGCCTTCGCGCGAGTACTTGCTCGCCGACGCCGCTCTGGAGAACGTCCGCGCGGCCCCCTGGTTCCAGGAGTTGGCCGGCGGTGCGTGAGCGTTACGCCCCCCCGGCGGAGCCGGGGGCTGAGGGGGGTCGGGTGGGAGAACGGTGCGTCGCGCGGAATCGCTCCACGCGATTATTCCAGCGTGGGCCGGGCGATCTCGCCGCGGAGCTGGGCCTGGCCCGTCTCACGCTCGTACACGCCGTAGAACATCGACAGGCAGTCGAGCCACAGCGTCAGCCGGTGGAGGTCTTCCGGCGGGAGCTTGACGTCGTAGTGGCCCTTGTCGAGAATCTCCAGGAGTCTTGACGCCCGGGCACCGAACCGGCCCGGCGTGGTCCGGTACGAGTCGCCGTAGGAGTGGAACCCAAAATTCGGGGCGAGGCTCACGTAGGAGGCGTACCAGTTGCCCTGGATGGGGTCTCGGGCGAGGTTGGGGGCTTTCTTGTCCACGGCACGCTCCGCGTGGCACTGGACGCAGTGCCGGTCGAGCACCGGCTGCACCAGGCGGGGATAACTGAACGGGTTCGAGCCGTCGACGTCCGGCACCAGGCGCGAAGGCGCACGCCGCAGGGCCGCCGGCGCGTAGTCCACGCGCCGCGGGGCCCGGTACTTGCGCTCGTGGCAGCCCTGGCAGGTCAATCGCTCGCCTTCGTGGAGATAGGTCGCCGAGCGCATCGACTGCACGGCCAGCCCGCGCTCGTCGAGGACCTGGAAGAAGATCTCCTTGTTGGCGGGCACGGCGAAATGGGCGCTGCCGTCGTTTTCCACGGGGACGGTGCCCAGGACGTGGCGCACGGGCACGACGGAATCGCCGGCCGAGGCCTCGCGCAGGGCGGTCTCGTGGGGCGGCCCGCCCGAGGGCACCGACATGGGCAGCACCTGGAGCACGCGGAGCGACAGGATCTTGGTGCCCGCCGGCCAGGGCTTCAGGCCGTCGTAGACGTTCATCACCGCGACCGTCCCTTCGGCGGCGGCCGGAGTCGCCGGGGGAGCCGGCCTGGCCTGCGGCTCGGCCGGGCGGAGTCGCACGGCGGGGTTGCTCTGGGGCCCGCGCTGGGCGAACTCCGGCGCCAGCGGTGCCAGCGGGCGCGGACGCAGCGGCATCGGGCTTAAGCAGGCGATCTTGGGATCCCGGTAGATCAGCTCCTTGTTGCCGAAGCCGTCGACGAGGTAGATCCCATAATTCCCCGGCTGGTACGTGCTGCCCTGCATTCCCGCCCCCGGGTTCATCAGGGCGTCGTAGACGCACAGGTAGTAGTCCTCGCTCAAGGGCCAGGCGGTTCCATACACCTGCGCGCCGCCTTGGGTCTCGGGGAAGCCGACGTCGGGCGTGATCCGCTTGACCGGGGCCATGCCGTCGTCGTCCTCGACCCGCGGGTCGATCAGCACCAGCGACCCGAACGCCTGGCCGTGGTGCGGGGCGGCCGTGGCCACGTACTTGTGGGAATTGGGGATGGCGCGGACGTTCAGCTCCATGTCGGGCCGCAGCGGGCGCGGGGCAAAATTCCCGTGCAACGCCCGGGAGTCCCGGCCATCGAGCGTCGTGATCCACGGAAAATGCGCCGTGCAGCCGTGCCGGTCGACGTAGTCCCAGCGGGTGTAGATGATCCGGCCGTCGTGCGTCACGCTGGGGTGCCACTCGTTGGTCTCGTGGAAGCTCAGGCAGGTAATGTCGCGGCCGTCGGCGGCTACGTCGAACAGGGTGTAGATGGGGCACACCCGGCCGCAGCGCAAGTAGCCCCCGCGCCGCTCGCTCATGAAGGCGATCCGGCCGTTGGGCAGCCAGCAGGGATCGAAGTCGTTCCAGGTGCCGTCGGTGAGCTGCACCAGGCCGGAGCCGTCGACGTTGACCTTGAAGACATGGTAGCAGCGTCCCTCGGCCCAATGGCCCCGGGTGGGATCGGTGTGAAGGCGGTGGTTGCGGTCGCCGGTGCACTCGACGTAGGCGAAGACGATCTGCTTGCCGTCGGGCGACAGGTCGGGCGAGAGGAACGAACCGCCGGCCGACTCGTCGCCGTGGAGGTTGCCCATGCCGTCGAACGACTGGTTCACCGGCCGGATCGGCCCGCCGGAGAGCCGCTGGCCCTTCAGGCGGCCCGACTGCACCTCGGAGTCGGCCAGGACGTCGCGCAGTTGGGGCTTGGGTCCGAAGGGGTTGCTCAGCACGTACAGTCCCCCGCCCGGCCTGGCGGCCATGCCGTAGTACTGATCGCACATGTGGTCGTACAGGGCCCGGTGCCGCTTGATGAACAGGAGCTTGTCGAAGCTCAGGAGCGGGTTGGCCAGGGCGATCCGCCGGCGCACGCGGCAGGCATCGGCGAACAGGGCGTAGCGGGCGTCGCGGTTCTCCGGCTTGATCCGGGCGCTGGCGGCCACCAGCCCGGCCAGCTCCTTCTCCAGCGCGGCGAGGCCCGCCTTGGCGGCGGAGTGCTTCAGATCGGCCAGCAGGGCCGCGGTGCGGCGCAGCACGACGTCGGCCGGGTCGCGGTCGGACTCGAGGATCAAGGCCTCCGGGCGAAAGGTCTGGGCGGCGTAGCGGGCCAAGCCGGCCCGGCCACGGAGATCCTGCTCCAGCACCCGGAACTGGCTCTTCCATTCCTCCTCCAGGTCGACGCCCTCGCCGCCGGCCACCGCCGGACTGACGGCCACCGGCGCGAGCCAGGCAAACCCGGCCGCCAACACCAAGACGGTCAGGAATCGAAGGCCCCATCGGAAACCGCGGTTCGGCGAGCAACGCATGTCCTGTCTCCCCGGGTTGATCGGGATCGGTCGACGCGTCCAGGATGCCTCGACCGCTCTGTCCAGGCTACTCTAACCCGGCGGCGGGTCCCTCGCAAGTGAAATGGGAAACCCTCGTTGACCGGTAAGGTTCTCCGCTGGTAGAACAGGGCGGAGAAATGAAACCCTCAGGAGCAAGGAGATTCTGATGAAGACTGTTTACGTCGTGGTGTTGGCGAGCTGGATTGCCATCGTGGGCAACAGCGGGGCGTTGTGCGCCGGGGAGCATTCCGACAAGGCGGCGGGCACCGCCCTGCGCCCGCCCGCGGTGCCGCTGGTCGCCTGCGATCCTTACCTGAGCGTCTGGTCCCGGGCCGACCGGCTCACCGACGCCCCCACGAGCCACTGGACCGGCCGGAAGCAGGCCCTGACCAGCCTGATCCGCGTGGACGGCCGGGTGTGGCGCCTGATGGGCGACGAGCCGAAAGACGTCCCGGCCATGCCGCAGCGCGGGGTGCAGGTCTTGCCCACGCGGACGATCTACCAGTTCGCGGCCGAGCCGGTCGCCGTCACGCTGACCTTCACCACCCCGGCGCTGCCCGATGACCTGGACGTGCTCTCGCGACCCGTCACGTATCTCACCTGGGAAGTGCGCCCGGCCGCTGGCCAGCCCCATCGGGTGGCGATCTACTTCAGCGCCAGTGCGGAGCTGGCCGTCAACGACCCGGCGCAGCGTGTGGTCTGGTCGCGGCAGACGATCGGCCCTTTGACGGCCCTGCGCATCGGCTCCGAGGAGCAGCCGGTGCTGGAAAAGCGCGGCGACGACCTGCGGATCGACTGGGGCTGGGCCTACGTGGCCGCCGAGAACGAGGCAGCCGCCACGGCCATTGCCGGGCACGAGCGGTGCACTCGGGCCTTTGTCGAGGCCGGCTCCCTGCCGTCGGCGGACGACGCCCGCATGCCCCGGGCCGTGCGCGACGATCTGCCCGTGATGGCCGTCGTGCTGAAGCTCGGCACGTCGACCGGGCCCGTGTCCCGGCGCCTCATCCTGGCCTACGACGACGGGTACTCCATCCAGTACATGCACCGCAACCTGCGGCCCTATTGGCGGCGCAACGGGGCCGGGGCTGAGGACCTGCTCAGGGCCGCGGCCTCAGAGTACCGATCGCTTGCGGCCCGCTGCCGGAAGTTCGACGAGGAGCTCATGGCCGATCTCGTGGCCTGCGGCGGCGAGCGCTACGCCCGGCTGGCCGCGCTCACCTACCGGCAGGCCCAGGCGGGGAACAAGGTCGTGGCCGACGCCCAGGGCCAGCCGCTGATGTTCCCCAAGGAGAATTTTAGCAACGGCTGCATCGGCACGGTCGACGTGCTCTATCCCATGGCCCCGCAGTTCCTCGTGTTCAGCCCGACGCTGGCCAAGGCCTCGCTGGTCCCGGTGCTCAACTACGCGGCGTCGCCGCGGTGGAAGTGGCCCTTCGCCCCGCACGACCTGGGCACGTATCCCCAGGCCAACGGCCAGGTCTACGGCGGCGGCGAGCGGACCGAGGAGAACCAGATGCCGGTCGAAGAGAGCGGCAACATGATCCTCCTGGTGGCGGCGATCGCCAAGATCGAAGGCAATGCCGACTTCGCCGCGCCCTGGTGGCCGCAGCTCACCCAATGGGCCCAGTACCTCGAGGCCAAGGGTTTTGACCCCGAGAACCAGCTCTGCACCGACGACTTCGCCGGGCACCTCGCCCATAACGTGAACCTCTCGGCCAAGGCGATCCTGGCCCTGGGCGCCTACGGGCAGCTTTGCGGGCTGCGCGGCGAGGCCGACGCGGCCGCCAAGTACCGCAAGCTGGCCGGCGAGATGGCCGCCCGCTGGGTCAAAGAGGCCGACGACGTCGTCGGTGGCGACCACTTCCGCCTCACCTTCGATCGGGCCGGCACCTGGAGCCAGAAGTACAACCTCGTCTGGGACCGCATCCTGGGCCTCGACCTCTTCCCGGCCGAGGTCGCCCGCAAGGAGATGGCCTACTACCGCAAGGTCCAGAACCGCTACGGGCTGCCGCTGGATGGCCGGCGCAAGTACGCCAAGGTCGACTGGACCGTGTGGACGGCCACGCTTACCGGCGTGAAGGACGATTTCGAGGCGATCGTCTCGCCGCTTTACGACTTCGTCAACGAAACCCCGCAGCGCACGCCGCTGACGGACCTGTACATGACCGACACGTCGGCGCAGGTGGGGATGATTGCCCGGCCGGTGGTCGGCGGCGTGATGCTCCCGGTCCTGGCCGACCCGGGGCTGTGGAAGAAGTGGTCCGCCCGCGACAAGAGCCGGCCCGGTCCGTGGGCCCCCATGCCCAAGCCGCCGCTGGTGCGGGAGATCGTGCCCACGGCCCGCACCGCGGCAGCCCCGTGGAAATACACCTTCGAGCGTCCGGCGGAGGGCTGGTTCCGTCCCGAGTTCGACGCCGTCGCATGGAAGGAAGGCCCGGCCGGATTCGGCAGCCCGGGCACGCCGGGTTCCGTGGTCCGGACCGAGTGGCGGACCTCCGACATCTGGGCCCGCCGCGAGTTCACGCTGCCGGACCCCCTGCCCGGCAACCTCCAACTCCTCCTCCATCACGACGAAGACGCCCTGGTTTACCTCAACGGCGTGCCTGCGGCGCGGCTGAGCGGCTACACGGCCGACTATCGCCCGGTGCTAATCTCGCCGGCGGCCCGGGCCGCGCTGAAGCCCGGGCGCAACGTGTTGGCCGTCCACTGCCACCAGACCGACGGCGGGCAGTACATCGACGTGGGCCTGGCGGAAGTCGTCCGGCAGGAGTGAGGCCAGCGTGGACGCAAACCCGTGGGGTGCAAACCCGTAGGGTGGGACGAAGTCCCACCAAATCTGCGGCGGGTGGCTGGGGCGCCGCATCGCTTTGCGCCGCGGATCAAGGTGAACCCCCAGCAATGGGGATACCCTGAGAGGGCGACCTAAGGCATTGGCGCCACAGGGGTTATCACGCCCCTTGGTCCCAACAGGTTGACGAGCGCCCTCTGGCGAGCGATAATGAGCACGCGCCGTGTGCCGGCTCGTTGGCCGTGTGGCTTGGAAAGGAGGCCCGAGGGTCTGGACTTCGCCCTTGTTTGGAGGAGCGTCTCATGTCCGGGAAGGCCTATCTGACGACCGAACCCATCGAGCATTTCCGAAACGCTTCCTTGCAGTGGGATGCCTCCGTCAAGTCCCTGCTCCAGGGGATCGCGAACTTTGCCCACGAGGCGCTGCGGGCCGATGCGTGCTCCATCTTCCTTCGGGACCCGAAGAAGGACATCATTCGGCAGGTCGCAGGGACGGGGTATCAGGAGAAGTTCGTCGGCAAAGCGCCGAAGAGCATTGTGCCTCCCGAGAACGTCCCTGCCCGTCCGGCCAAGAAGCAGAAGCTGGGGCTGACGAGTTGGATTATCTCCACGGGCCTGCCCTTTCTGGCCAAGAGCCCGGAGGAGCTCCGCGGCCATCGTCACCACAGGGGGGACTACGATAAGGTTCAGATGCCGGGGCAGGAGCTCACGCTGCAAACGTTTCTGGGCGTGCCGATTCGCGGGTTGCAGCAGGAGGTGCGGGGCATGATCAAGGCGGAGCGCTGCGTCAAGGCAGACACGCCCGTGGAGCCCTTCTCGGAGCAGGATGAGAGTACGCTGTCCAATATCGCCGTGGCCGCCGGTCGGTGTCTGGATTACATCAAGCTGTCGAAGGAAGGCAAGCCGCAGGATGCGGTCACCGCCTGGGTCCGGGACGTCATCTTGACGACTTCCACGGCGGAGCCGGACCTGCCGAGCTTCCTGAACGTCGTGGCCGAGGTGATGGCGGCCGTCGCGCAGGCCGAATCATGCTCCGTGTTCCTCGTGGATGAGGAGAGGAAGTATCTGACGCAGTTCGGCGGATGCGGATACCAGGCCACGGGGACCTTGATCCGCTCGTACCGGATGCCCCCAAGGCTTCTCGATCTCAAGATGCGTCTCGATCGCAAGAAATGCGAAGGTCTGACGCCCTATATTGCCGCTTCTGGAAGGCTTTTCTACGCCAGGACCCATGAGGAGATGAAGGGCCACCCGGCGTGGAAAGGAAGATTCGACGAGGCCAACTTCAAGGGGAAGGACCTGTGCACGGCTTTTCTCGGGGTGCCCATCCAGGTGGGGGCCAGGACGATCGGCGTTCTCAAGATCGAGAACAACGGCGAGCAGGGGAGGGGCCCTCAAGATCCGTTTCCTTCCGGGCTTCGGCGCCAGGTGAACATCCTCGTCCAGGACCTTGCCCTGGCGATCCTTCGGCTACAAGACCGCGACAAGCGGCATTACGCGGTGATCGAGACGGCCAGCGAGACCATCAACGGGATCTTGCGGGGAGGCGGGGAGCTGCCCGACCTTGTCAGCCGGGCTATCAAGGACATCTCGGAGGCCCTCCATGCAGACGCTTGCGCGCTGTTCGTCAAGGAAGGGGACAAACTGGTCCAGCACCCGTGGGGAGCCCATGGGTATGCAACCCCCATTCCAGAGAACGAGACCCGCGAGTACCGCTGGGTGCCCAGGGATGACATTCGGGACATTCCCGAAAGAACGAAAGACAGAGTCGGCCTGACGGTCTGGATTGCGTCCACAGGCACGAAATTCGTGGCCCGGGCCAACGCCGAGATCACCGCTCACCCCCACCACATCGGGAAATACGACAGTGAGAGTTTCCTCGAGGGGCTGGGCTGCCAATCGTTCATGGGCGTTCCCTTGCAGGTTGGGGAGGAGGTTCTGGGGGTCCTGAAGACGGAAAACAAGCGGGACCCCGTCTCCAAGAAATACGTCGCATTCAGCAAGGAGGACGAGTTGGCCTTCGAGCTCCTGGCCAGCAGCGTCGCGAATGCGATCCAGCACCTGCAAAACCCGGGCCTGCACTTGCGACACCGCGGGGAGGCCAACCGGAAGTCGTTTGTCCGTAGTCTTCCCGGCTGTGACGTCGATTCGCCGAAGATGTGGGCGCTTGGGCTGAAGAAGGGGAAGCAGGGACTGCGGAGGTTTGACGTGGACATCCCGCTGCTGCCCGACGACGGCGTGCTGGTCCGCACCTTCTCCCTGGGGATCTGCGGGACCGACATTCAGTCCTTCGGCGGCAGCAAGGAGGGCAAGTTCGACCTGGTCGAGTTCCACGAAGCCCTGGGTGAGGTGGTGTGGACAGGGCGAGCGGTCGATGAAGGGACGATGAGCGTGGGCGATATCGTCGTCCCCGTGGTCCGCCGCTGTCAGGAGTGGGACGAACCACCGCCGAATGCCCCAGTGACCTTCGACTTCAGGCCCTGCAAAGAGGCTTCCCGGTGTCTATCTTACCGACATCCTGACGTCTGCCCGCATGGTGAATACCCCTATGATCTAGAGGGTCAGAAAATCGGCTACCGGAGCCGCGGGACCGGCAAGTGCCACGGGTTCGGGTCCGAGTTCTGGCTCGACACCCCCGAGTGGCTGGTCCGTGCCTGTACGAGCAAGGAGCGGAAGCAGCACGGGGAGGAATTCCTCTCGCGCTTGATCCTGGTTGAGCCGCTCGCCGTGGTCTGGAAGATGAAACGCGTGATGGAGCAGGTCCGTCCCGTTCGCCCTGCCCTCGATCGAATGCTGACCCTCGGATTGGGTCCCATTGGCTATCTGGCAACGGTGCTGATGCGACAGACGTACCCCCGCCTGGAGTGTACCGCCGTGGACTGCGTGCCGGAAAACATGGCCTGGATTGCCAACCTCTGCGACCGCTTGGAGGTCCGGTACAAGGAACTCTCACCCGGAAAACCCTGGCACGCCGATTTGCAGTCGGCGGACACCCGCTTTGACATCATCGTGGAATCCACGGGAAAGCCCCAGGAGATCATGGGCAAGGCCATCAAAGTCCTGGCACCCAACGGCATTCTCGTCTTGCTCAGCGTTGTCGGCAAGCAAGGGAAACGGAGCGTGGATCTGAAGGCGGAAGCCCTTAACGACGCGGTCGTCAAGAAAAACGGGAAGATCATCGGCTCGGTGAACGAATCGCGCGAGGTCTTCGAGAATGTCATTGCTTTCCTCAAGGAGTTCCATTTCGGAAGGGGTTCCCTGCTCGATCGCCTCATCCACAGAGTGCCTCTGGATCCGGGGACATGGAAGGCAATCGACAAAGTCAGAGCCCTTGGGCGCATACCCGCCTCGGCCAGATCGCACAGCCCGAAGATCGTCCTGGAAGCGCCAAGGCCCGTCCAGGAATAGGTTGGGCCATCCTATTGGCGCAAAGACGGCCCGGAATGAACACCGGGCCCGAGAGTCCTGGCAGGACCGGGCCGCCCTGGGTTCAATGGGCTTGCTCAGCTTGTTGCTGCGCGGGCCCTAAGGCGGCCAGGGCGGCCTGCCCGGCGGCGTGGAGGTCGAGCACGTCGCAGAATCGCACCAGGCGGACGCCCGCCGCGTCGAGCTCGGCCCGCAGCGCCGGCGCGAGCAGCGCTTCGAGCTCGGCGGCCCGCTCGGGCCGGCGATGGAACCGGCGGTCCGCGGGGCTCGCCTCCAGCGCCTCGTCGAGCCACGCGGGCGAGCCGGGGTGCACGTTGATCTCGGAGACGCCCTCCGGCAGCGACCGAGCCACCGCCCGCAAGGCCCCCAGCGTCATCCGCCCCGCCTCCAGCACGCCGAAGTAGTTCACGGTGTCGGAGAGCGGAACCCGGCTGCGGATCGTCCGCGCCATGCGGGAAAGCACGAGCCACTTGAGTAGTCCGCCGTCGGCGAGCGAGCGGGCCAGCCGGGCCGGCCGGGCCAGCCTTCGCCCGGGCAAACCCAGCGGCTCGTCGGCCAGGCGGAGCACGGCCCGGCGCTGCCGGGCCAGCCCGAGGGCCAAAGGAAAAATCGCCGGGATCATCTGGACGTGCTGATGGCCGTCCACGTGGTCGATCGCCACCCCGAGCGCGTCGACCCGCTCCGCCTGCGCCGTCAGCTCCCGCTCGATCTGGGCCAGCGCTTCGCCGCGCCGGCCGCCGCAAACCAACCGCAACAGCCCGAGGAAGCCGTGCCGGAACGAGCCGTCCGGGCCGACCAACAGCGGCACCTCGCCGGGGCTGAGCACCGGCCGGCCGCTGGTCAGGCAGAGGTGCACCCCGATGCCCAGCCGGGGATGGGGCCGGACGACCCTTTGGACCGCGTGCCGGGCGGCGGGCATGTTGGCCATCAGGCTGGCGCTGGTCGCCAGGCCCTCGCCATGCGCCCGGCCGATCGCCAGGTTCGTGGAGACCGAGATCCCCAGGTCGTCGGCGTTAACGATCAGGTACTTGGGCACGTTGCAGCCCCGAGGCGGAAGGCTCGGACCGGGGGAAGCGGAGGATCGCCCCGGCTGGCCCGGGGTCCGGCACGGAGTCGGCCCGATCGAGATTGACCAGCTCCCGGGCGAGATAGAGGGGGCGGCCTTTGACCTCGACGTAGATCCGGCCGACGTACTCGCCGATCACGCCGATGGACATCAATTGCACCCCGCCCAGGAAGAGCACCGCCACCAACAGCGAGGCCCAGCCCGGCACGGCGACGTCGGTAAAACAGCGGGCGTAGATCGCCCAGACGGCGTAGGGCAGACCGGCCAGGGCGGCCGCCAGCCCCAGAAAACCCGCCACCCGGAGCGGCTTCGACGAGAAGCTGGTCGCCCCTTCCAGGGCCAGGCTGAGCATCTTGCGCCAGGAGTACTTCGATCTTCCCGAGAGCCGCGCCTTGGCGCGGTACCGGAGCCCCTGCTGCCGGAAACCCAGCCACGTGACCATGCCCCGCAGGAATCGCGATCGCTCGGGCATGGCCACCAGGCACTGCACCACGGATCGGTCCATGAGCCGGAAATCGGCAGCCCCGGGCACGATCGGCACGTCGGAGATCGCGTTGAACAGGCGGTAGAACGCGGCGGAGGTCCACCGCTTCCACGGGCCGAGGTCGTCGGCGTCCTCGCGCACGGTGTAGACCACCTGAACCCCTTCCCGCCACAAGGCGACCATCTCGGGAATCAGCTCCGGCGGGTGCTGGAGATCGGCGTCCATGACGATCACCGCGTCCCCGCAGGCGAATTCCATGCCCGCGCTCAGCGCGCACTGGTGGCCGAAATTGCGCGACAGGCTCACCACCTTCACTCGGGGATCCTCGGCGCTGAGCCGGCGGAGCACGGCCATGGAATCGTCGGTGCTGCCGTCGTCGACGAACAGCATCTCGACCGCCACGCCAAGGCCCTCAACGTGGCGTATGACCGCCTCGTAGAGGGGGCGGAGATTGCCCGCCTCGTTGAAGACCGGCACCACAAGGGAAATCAGCTTCTGGCCTTCCATGGCCCCCATCGGATACCCTATCGCAAGCGGGGAGATGGTGCCCCGGGCTGAGCGCGTGGCGGTCGCCCTGCGTCAGGTGGGCAGCAGTCTCACCGATTCACGGATTCCTGTAAACGCCGATTCTGAAATCCCATCATCTTTCCGACCCGAGGCGGCCGTATAATGACAAGGGTGCTGAAGAGGGACCCCGCAAATCCCCTCTTCAGGCGGGTACATGAGCCGCAGGCGAGTAGGTCATGGATGTCAAGCCGCTGCTAGCCGGAATGGTCGCTGTCGTTGTCGTCGCGATGGCGCAAAGTGAAGCCCTGGGCCAGTTTGAACCGACCAGCAGGACCAACGGCCTGTTCGGCGCCCGCACGCTGGGACGCCCGCTTGCGGCGCGAGCCCCCACGTTCGGCTGGGGAGGTAGTATAAACATCCCTCGGAAGAGCGGTCAGTACCTTGGCCGAGTGGAAGGGCCCCGTGTCGCGGTCCCGTCCGCGCCGCCGGCTGCTACGTTGCCGGCCGGGCTGGCAATGGATTCCGAGTTGGCGCTACCCCCCAAGGCTGCCCCGCCAGCGGCACCCGGCGAGATGGTGGCGCCCCCTGAGTCAACACCCACCCCGGATGCTACCCCCCCATCGGCGCAGGGTGCGGCGCCGGGGGCTTCGGAGTCGGCACCCAGCCCGACTGCCGCACCGCCTTCGGCGTCGGCGCCGGCGTCGCAGCCGGCGGTCCCCGCGGCGCGGTGGGGTTGGGCGGCGCCGCGCCCTCCCATGCGGCTCGATGTCGCCCAGCCGGAGTTCTCCTCCCGCACCACGGACACCGTGGCCAGGCTGATCGAGAAGGCTGGCCGGATCCGGAAGCTCTCGCCGATTCGCGTGACGGAGCAGGGCGATACGCTCATCCTCCGGGGGCGCGTGGCGACCCGGGCCGACCGGGACCTGGCCGAGAACCTCGCCCGATTGGAGCCGGGCGTTTGGAACGTGCGCAATGAACTGGTGGTCGCGGGCGAGCCCGGAACGTCGCGGTAGCGGTAGGGTCGGGGTCAATCGTCCTTACCCGGTCCGGCTTCTGCGGCGTCGCGGGGCTCTCTGCGGCGATGGAAATCGAGGTACAGCCGGGCGTTGGCGTTGCGGGCCAGCTCGCGGAGCGTGGCCAGCTCTTCCAGGCGGAGCAGGGCGGGGTGCTCGCGATAGGCGGCGGCCTGCTCGGTCCGCTGCCGGAGCGCGTCCAGATCGGCCTGGACCGCCAGGCGTGCGGCCTCGACCTTGCCGGCCGCCTCCAGGCGTCGGCTTTCGGCCTCGGCCTGGGCCGCCACACGCTGCGACTCGGCCTTGGACTGCGCCTCGATCTGGTGCACCTCGGCCTTGGTTCTGGCCTCGACGAGCTGGGCCTGGCTCATCCGCTCCGCCGCCAGCACGCGGTTCATGATCTCCTGCAAGTTGCCGGGAAAGACGAGGTCCTTGACGTCGGCCCGGGCGATCGACACGCCGTACCCCGCCGCCGATTCCTTCACGTCGCGGAGGATGTCCTCGCTGAGGCGGTGGCGGTTCGTGAGGATCTCCTCCAGGGCCATCGCGGCCAGCGACCGCCGGGCGGCCAGTTGCACGTCGCTGTAGAGGCGGTCCTCGTAGTTGGCCACGGCGTGGATTGCCGCCTTCGCGTCGACCACGGCGAACTGGACGAGGATGCTCACGCGGATCGCCACCTTGTCGGCCGTGAGGATCTCCTGGCCCTTGATGGTCAGGTCCCGGGCCCGCATGTCGACCAGCACCACCTCGACCCTGGGCCGGCGCCAGAAAGGGAGCTGAATCGGCGTGGGCATCTTGTGTCGTCCGGCGCCGACGATCCTCACCAGCACGCCGTCCTCGTACCACAGCCCGCGATGCGTGTCCTTGATGATGATCTCTCTCACTGCCATCCCCAAGACCTCCCCGCCGCGATGGGCAAAAAAAGGTGGCCCCGAAGTCCGGTCGAGAAGGAGGATTGGCGACGTCAGATTTGGCAGATCTGAGCCACACGACCTGAAACAGGTGTGGTAGCTACCATAGGTCGCCCTACTCCAGGCCGGCTGGGGCCGGGTGCATTATAAAGAGCCCGGTGGCGGGCCGCAAGTTCGCGGCGGGACTCCCGATCCCCCCTTCCCGGGCTAGTTCTCACCGGCGATAATCGATCGCCTTGGGGTGGCACTGGCTGCTTGTCAGCCAGTGCTCAACACGGGCTGACAAGCAGCCCGTGCCACCCCACGCCGGGAAACGCACCATGTCCCCGCCCAGCGACCCGCCGGTCCTCGAGCTCACCTTCTGCGACGTGGGCGGCAGCCCCTGGGAGGGCCGGGCCAGGGTCCGATTCCAGGGCGAGCCGGGCGATCCCTTCCCCGTGCGCGAAGGGCTCACCAGCCGCCAGCGCGACGACGTCCGCTGGTACGTCGAGCGGTTCATGGATTTCCCCGAAGGCGGCAACGAGACCCGGGCCGGCCAGATCGAGGACCTCCTGGCCCAACACGGCCAGGCCCGGCACCCTGCTCCACCAGCTCAACGTCGACGTGGTCCGCCGGGTGAACGCCCCCGTGCCGCTTCTGGCACCGCCGGACACGTCGCACGGCCTGCGGGTCATCACGATCGTCTGCCGGCCCGACGACGCCGGCTTCCTCGATCCCCGCTACACCCCGGAGGCGATCTTGGAGGCCCTGGCCGACCGCCCGGAGGTCGAAGTGGATTTCTGCCGGCCCGGCACGCTGGCCGCCCTGATCGACGCCCTCCAGGCGGCGTCCGAGACGGGCCGGCCCTATCACGTGGTCCATTTCGACGGCCACGGCGACTACCTGGCCGAGGAAGGCGGGGTCGGGATCCTCTGTTTCGAGAAGCCCGACGGCACGAGCGACCCGGTCCGGGCCCAGCGGTTCGGCGACCTGATGGCCCGGTTCCGCGTGCCGCTGGTGGTGCTGGAGGCGTGCCGCACGGCGGCCAAGTTCTTCGCCCAGGAGACGGTGGCCGGGGCGCTGTTGCGTCAGGGGGTGGGCACGGTGGTGGCCATGGGCCACGCCGTCCACGTCGACATGACCCGGACGCT
>Ga0315290_10000261_pt1 | contig 32874 bp, 32 predicted proteins | sample YL17G12_0_MG_FD_203627 | JGI IMG/M metagenome (GOLD analysis project Ga0315290, IMG submission 203627) | Sediment microbial communities from Yellowstone Lake, YNP, Wyoming, USA - YL17G12_0 | ecosystem: Environmental > Aquatic > Freshwater > Lake > Sediment | place: USA: Wyoming | collected... | reverse complement strand
TCCTGGCGATGCACCGGGAAAAAAGGAAGTGATGTCTCCTGAGAAATTGAAGACAAAAATCAAGGCCGCTGTTGAGGCAAACCTGAAGACACTGAAGGATCAAGTTCTTGTTGACGTGCATGAGGGATCTGTGAGGATACAGATTGTTGACAACGAGGGGAGCCAGATGTTTCTTCTGGGTAGCGCAAAGCCCAGTGACAAAGCTCTGGAAATACTATCTCTCGTATCTGAAACGATAAAAGAGACACCAAACAAAATTGTCGTTGAGGGGCATACTGATGCGCTGCCTTATAGGGGCGGTGAAACGACCAACTGGGAGCTTTCTACCGCCAGGGCGGCGGCGGCGAGGAGGGTTCTTGAAAACGACGGAATAACGGCGGACAGGATCGCCAAAGTAGTAGGGTTTGCGGATAATGATTTGTTGATCAAGCTTTACCCCAATGATCCACGAAACAGAAGGATAAGCATCATCCTTCTGCCTATGCAGTATAAGTATACCTCGGATTCATTTAATCGCTGAAGGTAGAACCAAATTCGTTAGCTGCTGACTCCCGATGCGTTCTTGAAAGGATTTTAGCCATTTCGTCGCCGCCAGCGATTGAGCCTTTCAAATGCCCCATCAACTGCCCTCAACAACATTTCGGTCCGCACCGGTTTTGTGAAGAAGTCGTCGAATCCCGCCTCCCGGCATTCCTCAATATCATATAACGCTGCCCAACCGGTCATTGCGAAGATGATAGCGATGGGGTTGTCTTTTCTGATCTGTTTGCAAAGTTCTATGCCATTCATGCCGAACAACTTGAGATCAAGAAATATGACCTCGATGTCTTCTTCTTTCAAAATCTCAAAAGCTGTCTCGGCTCCTTCTGCGAGCCGCACATCATAACCTTCTATAACAAAAGTATCTTTGAGCAGATCGCGAACTGTCACTTCATCATCAACAACCAAAATTGTTTTCGCCATGAAAGCACTCCCCAATCCTTAATGCGCAGAGCTTACTATAAGTCTATCTCCATATCATCGGCTGTCATAAAGGTATTCTTGAATATTTCTTGGGCTACACCTTCTGATTCTTTCCTTTCTCCTAATGTCTTATATATTTCTGCGTCGAAATGAATAAGAGCCAGGCTTCTTGCGCCGGCGTCCTTGGCAATCGTTGCAGCAGTCTCCGGGTTCAGATGCGGCCAGCTTTCGGAGGACTGGCCGCTTTTGTACGCACATTCAGCTATCAGGAGATCTGCTGATCTGGCCAGGTGGATGGCATTCTCACAGAAACCGGTATCCGGGCAGTAGCTGATGACCTTTCCTTCTATTTCAAATCTGTATCCTAAAGTCAGTGACTGGTGCCTGAGTTCTCTGGCTTCGACTATGAATGGAAGTTTATTAGTTTCATCGGGCAATTCATAAATATTGACTGAAAATGGGAGTTGCGAGACGGACGCCGTGAAGGGGTCATTGATAAATATTTGCAGAGTATCTCTTGTGCCGGTGGGGCCGCAGATATTAAGACCATGTTGGAAGTTGAATTTATTCAGTGTATGCAAGCCTATGATGTGATCAAGATGAAAATGGCTGAGGAAAAGGTAGGCGGGCTTGCCATTCCCTTCATGTATATACCGGTCCAGTTTGTAAAGGCCGTTACCGGCATCGAGAATAATCTCATAATCTGTTGTCCTTATAAGAACACAGATTGTATTTCCCGTTTGCGTATCGTACCACCCATTTGTTCCTAAGAAAACCACTTTCAAATTTGACTTCCCCTTATTATTTTTAATTGCGGCTTAAAAAAATACCCCAGAGTCCGTTGATTTCCGGGGTATTTAAGATACCTATGTTTTAAAACGCTTTATCTCTTTTCTCCATCACCTTCAGGACGTTCTGTATCGATAAAGATTCCCTCCGTACCGGCAGGTGATACATCAACCCTTTCATCGCGTGCCCCGGGGTCATCGGAGTCATATCCGTGCCGGTCAATCCTGAAATTTCCGTCTCCATGAATTTTCTGGCATTCCATACATGCATAACTCCGCTAAGTCAGGATTCATCGATAGAAAGAAGTATAAAAGAGAGGCAGAGCATTGTCAATGATAAACGGGTCTGATTTTTTATAGATACATTGTCTTCATTTCGGATTTGTGGTATAAGGACAAACTTCAGACTTCGCCCCATTGGCTAAAGGGGCTGCAAAATAGATATCTTCCTCTCGGCGAGTTCCAATATCCGAAAATGGAGAATTGTAGATGTCCAAGAAATTAACCAATGTGAGTCCAAATCAGAAGACATCATTGGCGGACAGAAGATCTTCAGGGCGCCAGAAAGTGGATGAAAAGCTGCTCGAGAGTGAGCAGCTTTTCAGAAGCCTGACGGAGAAATCCTTTGCCGCCGCCTTCATTGTGCAGAATGGAAAATTTCGCTATATTAATACAAGTGCTATTGCTTATGCCGATTATACAGCAGAAGAGCTCGTAGGCAAGGATTCCGGCATTATAGTTCATCCCGACGATAAGGAAATGGTAAAGAAGAAAGCCCGCGAGATGCTCCAGGGCATAGACTATGCGCCATATGAATTCAGAATGGTAACCAAACAGGGCGCAATCAGGTATGTGATTCAGATAGTCTCCCCCATCCAATACAATGGCAAGCCAGCGATCCTGGGCAATGCCATAGATGTCACCGAGCGCAAGCAGGCGGAAGAGGCGCTAAGGGAGTCGGAGAGACGGTTAGCGGATATCATTGATTTTCTGCCGGATGCGACGCTGGCGATTGACCTTCAGGGCAAGGTTATTGCCTGGAATCGTGCCATAGAGGAAATGACGGGAGTTAAGGCTTCCGACATTCTGGGCAAAGGGGACTATGAATATGCCCTCCCATTTTACGGCATTCGAAGGCCGATACTTATCGACCTGGTATTCGGATACAGTGAAGAGATTGAGAAGGAGTATCGTTTCATCACGAAGGATGGAGACGTTCTTTTAACTGAAGCTGATGTGCCCCTAAAGGGAAGACCTCACGTGCTCTGGGCGAAGGCAAGACCCCTTTATGACAGTAAGCGAGATATTGTGGGCGCCATTGAGTCAATCCGGGATATTACCGAGCGCAAGCACGCGGAAAGAATGCTGCAGGAATCAGAGGAAAAATACCGATCCCTCGCCTCAACTGTAGACTTGATGTATCTCGTGGACAGGGATTGCAGTTATCTTTCCATGAACGAAGGATATTTGTCAAGGCTCGGCATGCCGTCGCACAAGATAGAAGGGAGGCTCTACGGGGAGTTCCATTCCAAAGAGGATACGAAAGAATTTTCAGAGCTTGTGAACAATATTATCGAAACGGGCCAATCCATCCAGCATGAGCATAAAAGCGAAAGGGACCGAAAATACTTTTTACGGACACTGAGTCCCGTGAAAGACCCTGAGGGAAGACCAATGGCCGTCACAGTGGTTTCCAAAGACATCACCAAGCGCAAGCAGGCAGAGGAGGCCCTGAGAGAATCAGAAAGAAGGTTAGCGGATATCATTGATTTTCTCCCGGATGCGACGCTGGCTATTGACCGGCAGGGAAAGGTTATTGCCTGGAATCGCGCCATAGAGGAAATGACGGGGGTCAATGCTTCCGACATGCTGGGGAAAGGGGACTATGAATATGCCCTGCCGTTTTATGGTGTGCGAAGGCCCATCTTGCTCGATCTGGTGCTGAAACCGGATAAAAAAATTGAGAAGAGTTACTATTCTATTCTGGAGAAGCAGAAGGATCTTCTCATCGTGGAGACGTGGGTTCCCTTTCTAAAGTGGAAGAAAGCCTTCCTCTGGGCGAAGGCAAGTCCCCTTTATGACAGCAAGGGGGAGATCGTCGGTGCGATCGAGTCGATCCGTGATATCACTGAGCGCGAGAAACTGGAAGAGCTGCTGCGTATGAATGAGGAAAAGTACCGGCAGCTTTTTACGACAGTGCCGGATGCCATATTCATTTTTGATGCAGACACGCGCCAGTTCATCGATGCAAATGAGAGCGCGTTGCAACTCTACGGCTACCCGAGAAAGGAATTTCTTGATCTGAAATATTCAGATATTACCGCAGAACCGGAGGAGTCAGAGAAAACTATAGCGATAACGATCACCGGGAAAATGCACAGGGTACCGCTTCGCTATCACCGAAAAAAGGATAATACCGTGTTTCCCGTGGAAGCGTCTACAAGCATGTTTGACCTGGGTGGGCGGAAAGTAATTTGTGTTGTAATCCGCGACATAACCGACCGTAAAATGGCGGAGGAGGCGCTGGAAAAAAGGGAGAGGGAGCTTCAGACCAAGACCGCTGAACTCGAAGACCTGAACGCAGCCTTAAGAGTTTTACTGAAACAGAGAGAAGAGGATAAAAACGAGCTTGAGCAAAAGGTGCTGTCGAATGTCAAAACGCTTATTCTGCCGCACGTGGAAAAATTAAAAAATCATGTGGATATGAAGGGACTGTCGTATGTTAATGTCCTCGAATCGAATTTAAAAGATATCATATCCCCCTTTGCCCAGAGATTGTCCGTAAAGTATTTGAATTTTACCAATAGAGAAGTGCAGATCGCCAATCTTATAAAGGAGGAGAAAACAACGAAAGAAATCGCGGCATTACTAAATGTTTCCGAGAGTGCCGTCAATGTGTACCGTTATCATATCAGGCGTAAACTAAACCTTACAAAAAAACATAACCTTCGCTCCAGCATTTCTACCATTGTTTGAATATTAATATTTTATTAATATTATTTATTATACTTTTAATATTGCATTTTCATTTCACTTCCCATAAATATGGTAGCCAAGATAAAATCCTGAAAGGTGGCTCGCTAATCGTGCGGCGCCATGCATAAAGATGCGATGCAGAAGAGAGAAGAAGAATATTACACGCATTACAATTTTACCGGCGAAAGGGGGTGATGTCGGGAAGGCCTATGTCTGAAAGGAGATGCCAGCAGTTTTAACCTTTCAACTGTGTTGCCGGCGTTGGCCGGTCAGTCGCAAAAAGTTTATTTTAGGAGGGAGGAATAATAATGTTTAAAGGTATGCCTAAAGCATTCTGGATTGGATTATCAGTAGCGTATGGATGGGCGGGCCTGTTCATGATTTTGGAATGGACCGTCCCCGGCTTTCCCTTGATAAAGTTCCTCGGCGTGCCAGCATGCTGGATATACAATTGTCTGATGTGCTGCTTCGTCGTCAATATCTTTGTTGCCTGGTATTTTGCGTATTCGGAGGAAATAAGGGAACAAAAATTAGCAGAAAAGAAGAAATAAGGAGGGATTCACATGGGAGTTGATCCTATTGTCATTTTTGGAGCTGTCTTATATTTTGTTTTAATTATTATTATCGGCCTGTATTCGAAAAAAGCAGCCTTGAATGCTGCTGATTTCTATGTCGCAGGCCGGAAAATAGGGCCGTTTATCAACGGATCGGCCCTCGCCGCCACGTACTTCAGCCCTGCCACCTTCCTGGGGATGCCCGCCTTTATCTTTATGATCTCCTATCCTTTCTGGTGGACATTGTCGGGAATCATCGCGGGGATGCCCGTCGCCACACTGCTGACGGCGGCGCCGATGCGCAAGTACGCGCCCACGTCATTCACCGACTATTATGCCGACCGGTATGACGACAAGTATATGAGGCTGGCAGTGGCTTTGCCGACAGTTATCGGCGGATTTGCGTATGTTATTCTTTCAATCGTCGGGACGGCGCTCTGTATGGTCGCCATCCTGAAAGTCAACTATATCTTCGCCGTTGTCCTCGCCGCGGGCGTTGTGTTTATATACATTTACTGGGGCGGCATGGTGGCGACGACCTTTTCAACCGCCCTGCAAGGCGTGATCATGACCGTGGCGACGCTCATTGCCGCCGCTGTTATCATCAGCCACTACGGCGGTTTAAACGGACTGACAGAGGCGGCGATATCGAATAACGCCCTCTATTTCAACACGCCTCACGCCAATCCCAAGACGTCACACCCGTTAATGGGGTGGTGGTCGGGCATGGTGGGCTTTTACTTTATCTGGCACTATGGTTTTGCAACCATGCCGTATACCGTCGTCCGCTTCTTCACGGCTCAGGATATCAAGGCCGCCCGCAGAAGCGTGACGTGGGCGATTATCATCGGCGGCGGCATGTACGTGGGGCTTATCGTCATCGGAACCGCCGCAAAGGTTCTGATTGAGGCCTCCCACCCCCTGATGGGAACGGAAGGCATCAAAAACGCCGTGGGCGTCCTTGCGCATATGAAGAAGACCTATGCCATCGGCACCGCGTCGGTTACGGACTATTCCATGTTCGCGATCATTGAATCGCTCAAGATGCCGTGGCTCATGGCGTGGATTATCGCAGGCGGTCTGTCCATCGCTATGTCGACGGCGGCCGGCTGGACCATGGTTCTCAACGTTGTCCTGGGGCGCGACCTGATCGGTAAGGTCTTCGGAAGCAAATGGCCGGAGGAAAAACCCATCAAGGTCATGCAAGTTATGACGGGAGTTGTCATTGTTATCAGCGCGCTCTTGTCCATCGATCCGCCCGCTCTGGTCCTCGATATATCGGGATCTGCCTTCCTTGTCATCATCTGCGCCACCGCACCGGCGTTGGTTCTCGGCATCTGGTGGGATAAGGCGACGAAGGCGGCGGCATACGTCACCATTTTCGTGATGACGTTTGTAACCGGCGGTTCATGGCTCTACGCTTTTTACGTTCAGAAGAGCCCCCACTGGTTCTTCCTCTCCGACCCGACCAATAAGATCCCGACGCCTCACCAGTTCTACTGGATACCGATCGCATTCGTGTTGTTCATCGTGGTCAGCCTGCTTACGCAGCCTCCGAAGCCGGAGATCGTCAAGAAGTACAGCTTGGACATTAGGCCCGAATATTAAACAGACTGTTTTACCCGGCGGCATCTCGCCGCCGGGGCCAACCCTCTAACATAAAAAGGGGACAGATAATCATCTGTCCCCTTTTTTATGATCCCTTGAATCCTTGAACCCTAAAGCCACCGGCTTAAGCCGGTGGTAGTTCCCTACTCCACAACGGTGACGCCGAAATCGGGGGGCACCGCGAACCGGTCTTTATCCATCCTGGCTGTTGAAACTTCCTTCAGCTCTACGGATTCTTCCTTCATCTGCAGTGAAGAGGTCTTCGGGGAAGCCGTGTCGGTTCCCGCCGTGAAGCGGCCTTCGACCGTTGTGATGCTCTTTACGGGGTATCCTTTTACGTCTTTTAAGGAGTTACGGATGGGATCGAGAGAGCCGTTCCAGTAAGCGAGCAGGATGCTCAGGTTTCCGAGTCTCAGCGCGTCCAGCCCCAGTCTTTTCGCCAGCTTTTTGTGAAAGGCATTGTACTCGTCATAACCGGGGACCTTCGTCGATACCCAGAGTTTCTGTTTTACCAAAGTTACGCTCGAAGCGTTATTTTTCACGTCAAGTGTTTCAAGGCGCAGATCCGCCTCCACGACCCTGCAAACGTAGCCCCGTAACGTTTCCTTTTTGGGATGGATGGTAATCGTGAGCTTCGGGGGTAAAGGCCGGTAGCGCTCCCTGATTCTTTCCGCGACATCCTCGTCGATTTTCTTTGTAATGCTTCTATTAATCCAGTTGATGTCCGAAAGCTTTTCGAACGAGAAAACCACGGCCTTATTCTTGTGATAATCGAGTTCGCGGATCTGATCCTTGTCAAGAAGAAAATGGGTGGTCTCCCGCACTTCTTTCTCCTTGCCCCAGAGAGTCGTCATCATTTTCCCCGTGTACCGGGCCTTTTTGTCGATGAACATCGCCTGAGGGGTATAGCCGGCAAGCATCTCGGCGTCCTGCGACCCCCCGTAATAGTCCGTCGACCGTACGTCGTGGACAAAAAGAACATCCGCCGGGCAGGGCGCCGCGGAAAGGAAAACGGCCGCGACAGCCATGAGGGAAATCAATGAGCGCCGGAATAGACCGTTCATAATCCGATCGCCTTCTTATGGATATAAACACCCAGAAACATGGTCGTAAAGGGGATGGCAAGACCGTAGAGCGACCCCCAGAACATGCTCCCGCTCGGATCAAAACCGTACGGCTTGGTGAAATAGAGAAGCAGGTTGATGCCGATACCTGAAAAGAAATAGACATTATACCACTTGCGCCTGGTTTTTTCCCAGTATTCAAGCCGGATATTTTTGTCGTCTTTTTCCTTCATGAAATGCACCTCCAGAGATTGACGCAATCGTAAAAAGTATGTCATTCCCGCGTAGAGACTGTGTCATAATTGTCTTTCTTGTCATTTCGAAGCGAAGCGAGAAATCTTGATTTGAATAAATTCAGCACTTTAAGATTCCTCACATTCCCCTTCACTATGCTCAGGGCTTCGGTTCACCGGAATGACATTTTCCCCTATTATGACACAGTCTCGTAGGCGGGAATATAGAAAATGCTAAGCCTTTGAAAAGACTGGATTCACGTTTTCACGGTAATGACAAGAGTACGCATATTTTGACTTTTTACGAATCCGCCAAAATTATGTTTCTGCCGCTCCGCGAACGATGTGTACCATATACAAAACAGATTGACCTGTCAATCTGTTTTATATATACTTAGCCGCCACTGTCTTGTTGAAATTCAAATAAAATCAACTGGTTAGTGTGCCGCGAGGCTGCACGGAAGATGAAAGGAGTAACGAGGAAGATCGTATGAGCGATAAGGCCTTTCAATTTTTGTCACAATTGCCCCCCTTTTCTTTTCTGCCTGAAGAAGAGCTCAAAAAAACGGCCGCTGAACTCTTATTGATGCACTACCCGAAGGATACCGTTTTGTTTGTTCAGGGAATATCAAGGGTTGAAAATCTTTATATCATACAAAAGGGCGCTGCAGAGAGATACTATAGGGAAAATGACAAGGAGATACTGCGTGAGTTCTTGGGTGAAGGGGATATATTTGGAGGGGTTTCCATGCTTTTACACGATGCGATTGCCCCGCGCATGCTGAGAGTGATTGAAGATTCCGATATGTATGTTCTGCCGAAACAAAGGTTTTCCGATATTTGCGCACGACATGAGGCCTTCTCCGACTATTTTACGGATATGTTCGGCAAAAGGATGCTGGATAAGTCCTATGCCGCGATCATTGCGGAGACTATGCAGCCGAAGGACGAGATTCCGCAGTTATTTTACCAGCCTGTGGAAAACATTTGCACCAGGGACCTTGTTTTTTGTGAACCCGGCATGCCGATCCAGGAAGCGGCGCTCATGATGAGCCGGCACCGATGCAGCTCCATTCTCGTAAGGGAAGCCGAAGGAGAATTTGTGGGCATAGTTACCGATAGTGATCTAAGAAGGAAAGTTATCGGGAAGGGGTACGACATAAAAAAACCTGTTTCAGAAATAATGTCTTCCCCTTTGAGTACGGTTTCAGCGCGAGTTCCCGTTTTTGAAGTGCTTATGGTTATGATGCAGAAAAACATGAAGCACCTCGCCGTCGCATATGCCGACAAAAAGGTGGTAGGGGTGGTGACGATCAGCGACCTGGTTTCGGCCCAGGGACGCTCGCCGTTTCTTCTTATTCGCGAGATTGATAAGGCGGGAACGGTTAAGGAAGTTGCAGACAAACAGACCCAGATGACCCATCTGATCCAGAGCCTGATCGAAAGCGGCGTCAAGGCCAAGAATGTAGCAAGACTTATTTCAACGATCTCAGACGCCATTTTACAGAAACTGATTGGATTTGCCGTTCGTGAATTGGGTCCACCGCCGACTAAATTTGTGTTCCTCATAATGGGAAGCGAAGGGAGGAGAGAGCAGACCCTGAAGACGGATCAGGACAATGCAATAATATATGAGGATATCCCGCATGAATTTGCGGATAGTGTGAATGGTTACTTTTTAAAGTTCGGGGAAAAAGTCTGCACGTGGCTCGATCAGGCGGGATATACCTTCTGTAATGGTGATGTCATGGCGAAAAATCCCAAATGGTGCCAGCCTTTGTCTGTATGGAAAACATACTTTTCGACATGGGTCGACACGGTAGAGCCTGAGGCTTTGCTGCAATCAAATATTTTTTTCGATTTTCGCGGCGGCTATGGCGATATGGAGCTGGTTGATCAGTTGCGGAGCCACCTTTTTGCTTCCCTTGCCGCACGGCCGAACTTTTTCCGATACCTTGCGGAAAATTCATTATACCCCAAACCGCCGCTCGGCTTCTTCAGGAATTTTTTAGTTGAGTCCAGAGGGGAGCACCGCGACACTTTTGATATAAAAAGTTCCATGTTGATTATTGTCAATTTTACGAGGATTTATGCCCTGCAGAACGGGATTGAAGAAACAAATACTCAGGAGAGGCTGAGCCAGCTCTTCTTAAGAAAGGTTTTATCATGGGAAGACTATAATGAACTTGAACAGTCCTACAATTATTTAATGCAGATGCGATTATTAAGGCAGGTATCCGCCGTTATCAGAGAAAACGGAAAACCTGATAATCATATAAACCCCAAAATGCTCTCACACATAGAACAAACAATGTTACGGGAAATATTCAAAAGGATAGAAAAATTTCAGGAAAAAATGAGTTTTCATTTCATAGGGGTAGCCCGATAATAGATATTGAGGCGTTCTTCATTAAAACTTAACCTCGGTAAACCGGGCGTGGTATTTCAGCGCTATGTCCAAACCCAACAGGGTATGGATATGGCGGTCTTTTAATACCGCCATCATGCGCTTGAAAATCTCGGCCGTCAAAAACGCATCTCCCAGAGCGGTGTGCCGTCCGACGGGCTCAATCCCATAAAACACGAGAAGGTCATCCAGAGAGAACCCCGCAGATCGAATGCCGAGGAACTGGGCAAGCATGATGGTGTCGATGGTCCGGTTAGCAATTTTTGCATGACAATATTTTTTCAACTGTGGATTAATAAATCCAAGGTCAAATGCAATATTGTGGCCGACGATAACATACCTGTCAATAAACCGGAGGAACTGTTGCATGACCCCTAAAAAAGTGGGGCAGCCGACGAGCATCTCCCGCTGAATTCCGGTAAGCTGACAGATCTCCTCCGGCACATCGCGATTTGGATCAACGAACTCATGAAATGTCCTGTCTCTCTTTATTTCTCCATCTTCAATGATAACCGCGCCGACGGATATAATCTCATCTCCCCTATGGTGGTGGAAACCTGTTGTTTCCAGATCCATGACCGCAAAGCCCATTTCATCAAACGGGATCGACGTGGAAACCGGCCTGTTATTGTGCCTGATAATTTTTTTGATCTCCTTGACCAGATAATTGTGCAGGAAATCCTTGTCATGCCCTATGACCGAATTGTCGCTTGCCTTGCTGCCTGTTTTTGCCGTCATCGTTTATACCCTTTCAGCGAAAACCCGGCGGACGTTATCTGCGAAGGATTCACCTGTATTTCCCCCGGTCACTCTTTAGCAGAAAAGGCCCCTTTGGGCAATCACTGTTCCGTTCTGAAAATTATTTGACATTGCATTGTTGGAAGGGTAGGTTACCGAAAGAAAATAATCTGAAACGATACGTTAAGGAGATATCTCGAGATGTTTGGAAGTGAACATGCCCCTCAGCACCCCCTTTTTTTTATTCTTGCTCTCATCAGCGTTGTTTTGACGATCGGTTACTTCTGGGGCAATCGACTGAATAAAAAACTTTTTTTAGCCGTGCATGATGAACTGATCGGCGTGATCAAACCGGAAGATCAGGAATACGGGGCTATCGGAGGAACAGGGGAGTACTATTCCAATTTCACCCCCCCCAAAGAAAGTCCCGTCGCCCGTGTTGACGCAAAATTTTCGTTTCTCCCGAGACATCTTTGGCCATATCTTCCCATCGCCATGCTCATCGAAAAATACGACACGCTGTTAATAGCGCTCCAGTTCAAGGAAAAACCGCGTCTGGAGGGGCACTTGATTGAGACCGGCTATGCCAAGTCCCGGAAGGCAAAGATACCGTTTGAAGATCAGCTAAACGAAGTAAAAGTAACATGGGGAAAACATAATTACTATATTTACAGCAAAAGCAAGAAAATGCATGCCAGATTCAAAGAGCTTATCCATAATATCAGCGAGCCTGCGGTCATCAGACATATCGCATTCATTCCCGGCCAAAAAAAGTGCTTCATCTTTTTAGTTATTAAAAAAGGACAGGTCGGAAAAGAAGTGGAGTTGATCTATCAGCGAATCCTGTCTCTTTTAAGCGGCGCGGGAAAGATGGAGATCCCCCCGGACGTTCCGGAAGATGATGAAACCTCTCCTGAATAAGTTTCAGGGAATACGGGACGGGGATGACTGGGGCTAACCCTTCGCCGCCGCCTCTTCCTGCGCGATGCGCATGGCCTTGATCTTCATGAGACGGCTCGTGTTGGAACGTTCCATCTCGTCGAGTTTGCTTTTGATGTACTTGACGGTTTCCTGCATGCGCGGGATGAATGTATGTTCAAGTGCATTGACCCGGCGCCTCGTTTTCTCGATCTCGACGCTCAGGCGTCTGACGGTGTCTTCCAACTCGGCCATGCGAATCAGTTTCGGCAGGAACTCCTTTAAGGAATGAATCGCCCGGTCGAGCTCCGGAGATGTGTGAACGAAAGAATACATGCCGCTGACAGCGCCGAAACTCACCTCTATCTTCGGAATAACCACACTCATGATCCTGCGGGACTTCACCGTTAACTGAAGATCCTGCTTCGTGCTCGCGAGGGCGTTTTCGGTGATCTTGCGGGATGAAGTAATCTCGGCCAGTACGAACAGCTTGAGCACGTAAGGGAGTTCATCATCCACCGCGAGGCGGAAGCGTTTGTACTCCTTTGCGATTTCCAGGAACTCCTTCATAAGGCCGTCCAGCTTGTCCTTAAGCAGCTTGTGACCTCGCTGAGCGACGACGAGGCGTTTGCGCAGCCTCAGTAGTTCCATCCGGGTTGGGTTTATCGCTAATCTTGCCGCCATAACTCGCTACTTCTTCGGGTAGTATTTTTCGATGTACGCGTCGCGCACACGCTTAAGCTCGTTCTTGGGGAGCATGGCAAGGAGATCCCAGCCGATCCGGAGGCTCTCTTCAATAGAGCGATTCTCGTCCTCGCCCTGGGTCACGAATTGAGCTTCGAAAGCGTCGGAGAACTTCACGAACAAAACGTCCGCCTCGCTCAGCGCCGACTCGCCGAGAACGACCGCCAGTTCCTTCGCGTTCTTGCCGCGCGCGTAGGCCGAGTATATCTGGTTCATGACGTCCGCGTGATCTTCACGGGTCTTTCCCTCGCCTATTCCCTTGTCCTTCAGGCGGGAAAGAGACGGCAAAACATCGACGGGAGGATAGATGCCCTGGGCGTGGAGACCCCTGTGGATCATGATCTGTCCCTCCGTGATATAACCGGTGAGGTCGGGTATCGGGTGGGTTTTGTCGTCTTCAGGCATCGTGAGAACGGGAATCTGCGTGATGGACCCGTTCTTCCCCTTGATCCTGCCTGCCCGTTCGTAAATCGTGGAGAGGTCCGTGTACAGATAGCCGGGATACCCTCGCCTTCCGGGAACTTCCCTGCGTGCGGCGGATATCTCGCGAAGTGCTTCACAGTAGTTGGTAAGATCCGTCAGGATGACAAGCACGTGCATATCCTTCTCGTAGGCGAGATACTCGGCGGCGGTGAGCGCCATCCGCGGCAGTGCGATTCGTTCGATCGGCGGGTCGTCCGCGAGGTTCATGAAAAGGACGGAGCGCTCAATTGCCCCGGTTCGACGGAAGTCCGCAACGAAGAAATTTGATTCCTCGAAAGTGATTCCCATTGCCGCGAAAATAACCGCGAACCGGTCACCGGTCTTGAGCACTTTGGCCTGACGCGCTATCTGAGCCGCGATCCGGGAGTGGGGAAGACCGGAACCTGAGAAAAGCGGGAGCTTCTGCCCCCTGACCAGCGTATTGAGGAGGTCAATGGTGGAGATACCCGTCTGGATGAATTCATTCGGGTAGTCCCGGCAGAATGGGTTCATGGGGTTGCCGTTCACGTTCAAGTATTTCTCCGGGATGATTGCCGGTCCGTCGTCGATGGGCCGGCCGAATCCGTCGAAAACCCTCCCTAACATGTCGATGGAAAGGCCGAGTTCCATACCCTTGCCGAGGAACTTCACCTTGACGTCCTGGGGAGAAAGTCCGCTTGTCCCCTCAAAGACCTGAACCATGGCTCTCGTGCCGTTTACTTCGAGGACGCGGCCTCTTCGGGTTGAACCGTCGGAGAGCTTGATATCGGCGAGTTCTCCATAGGTGATCCCATCCACGCCGTCCACAAGCATCAGAGGGCCCGCAATCTGGTATACCGTACGATATTCTTTTATGACACTTGGCATTTTGAACCTACCTCATTACCGCGGCAACGCGCGGGTGGTATCTGATATATTTTTCTCCAGGGCAGCAAACTGCTCCGGCTTATCCTCGGGGATGAGTTTTGCGCGGGCGACGTCATCAAGGACGTCGAGGTTGAGCAGCGCATCGAGGGGAACGCCTTCTTTCAGGGCTGTCCTCGCCTCGTCGTAATAGAAAAGGATAGCATTCAACATCCTGCACTGCTTCGAAAGAGACGTGTACGTATCGCGATCGTCGAAGGCGTTTTGATGGAGGAAGTCCTCACGAATCATTTTTGTCGCCTGCATGAGAAGCCTGTCATCGTGGGCGAGGGAATCGATGCCGACGAGGCGGACGAGTTCTTCGAGCTCGGCCTCACGCTGGAGAATGGTCATCGCCCGTTTTCTGTTTACCGACCATTTCCTGTCGATCGTAACATCAACACTGTGATCCACCACCTGCTGATAGAGGGAGTAGGAGGTGAGCCAGTTGATCGCAGGAAAGTGGCGGGAAAAGGCGAGCTTGTCGTCAAGGCCCCAGAAGACTTTAACGACGCGGAGCGTCGCCTGGACGACCGGTTCCGAGAGGTCGCCGCCGGGAGGCGATACGGCGCCGACGATGGAAAGAGCGCCTTTCCGGCCTTCGGAGCCAAGGCAGATGACGTTGCCGGAACGTTCATAAAAGCTTGCGATCCGTGATCCGAGGTAGGCCGGATAACCCTCCTCACCCGGCATTTCCTCGAGCCGGCCGGAAATCTCACGCATGGCCTCCGCCCACCGGCTTGTGGAGTCGGCCATGAGCGCTACCGAATACCCCATATCACGGAAGTATTCCGCTATCGCTATCCCCGTGAAGACGCTCGCTTCACGGGCGGCAACCGGCATATTGGACGTATTGGCGATGAGAACCGTCCTCTCCATGAGAGGCTCTCCCGATGCCGGATCCTTCAGGTGCGGAAACTCCAGGAGAACGTCGGTCATCTCGTTTCCGCGCTCGCCGCATCCGACATAGACAACAATTTGCGCATCGGCCCACTTGGCAAGCTGATGCTGGACGACCGTCTTCCCGCTCCCGAAGGGGCCGGGCACGCACGCCGTGCCGCCTTTCGTCATGGGAAAGAACATGTCGATGACGCGCTGTCCCGTTGTCATGGGTTGATCCGGCGGGAGCTTCCTGGCGACGGGGCGCGGTTCCCTCACCGGCCACTTCTGCACCATGGTCAAACGGTAAGGCCCGTCATTACCCTCGATGACGGCGATCTCGGTATCCACATTCCCGTTTACCGGATTTATCTTCGTGACGACGCCGGACTTTCCCGGAGGGACCATGATCCTGTGGACGACGAGGGTGCTCTCCTGAACGGTCCCCAGGACATCGCCGGCGGACACTCTGTCTCCCGCCTTGGCGACGGGCGTGAAAACCCATTTCTTTGAGCGGTCAAGTGCCGGCCTCTCGGCGCCGCGGACTATGTAGTCGCCGAAATCCCTTGCGAGCGCGTCCAGCGGTCTCTGGACACCGTCATAGATCGATCGGATGAGTCCTGGTCCGACTTCGACACTGAGCTGTTCATTGGTTCTCACTACGGGCTGGCCCGGACCGATGCCCTCGGTCTCTTCATAGACCTGGATGGAATATTCATCGCCCTTGATTTCGATGATCTCGCCAAAGAGATTTGCCTCTCCGACACGGACCATTTCGTACATTCGCGCTCCCGTGAGACCGCTTGCGACGACGAGGGGACCAGAAACTTTTACCACTTTACCCTGATTATTATTCATAGTGCCGTCCTTGTTGATTTATCTAATCTTTTCCCAGAATATCTACACCTAGGGAGCGCTCCACGGCTTTCCTCATCTCCAGGAAGCTGAGACGCTTGCTCCCCTCATGCGCCGGGATGACGGTCAGAATCGCCGAGGACCTCATGCGAAATTCCTCAATGGCTTTCGACGCCTCCTCTGCCATGCTTTCCGTCACGAGTACCAGACCTATCTCCGGGTCACGGGAAAGAATGTTCAACTCATGCATCAGCTTCGCGCTGTCATCGATGGGGACAATCTCAAATCCCACCCCCTTGAATCCGAGGATAAGATGTTTTTCCCCCACTGCGACGGCCTTAGACATAACAAACCTCTAAAAAGTCGAAAAAAGTTACATTTGCGACGGCTTCGTAAAAAGCTCCGCAGGCAAGGCGCGCCAATCCTGAAGAATGAGGCGTATAGTGACATACGCCGCAATGATGAAGGGTGCAGCGCAACGAAACATGCGGACTTTTGACGAAGTCGTCAGACATAACATTCCCTCAATCTCTGCCTAAGCAGGGTCTTATCGATACGGTTGAGCCTGCCGTTCGTAACGAGCTTCAGGTTCTGGACCTCCACGTGGAGCCCGGCGAGGAACGCAAAAACGCGCTCCGGTCCGGCGGTTTGCAGCTTCCCATCCCGTGCGATCCTGGTAAGGTGGTTGGCCGCTCTGAGTTCGAAGCCAGAAATCTGTTCATCCTCCGGTAATTCGAGCGATTCGGAGAGCATGTCCCCGAGAATCCCGCCGATGAGGGGCGGCCAGCTTTCAACGCTGGGCATGCCGGAGAGGTCCGTGACATTATGGCTTAAATCGCCAAGAGGAAGAAGATATTGCTGGTAGAGGCGGAGCGGCTGCTGATGCCACAATGCGCGCCAGAAAACGATGACGAGGTACGAAAGCACCCTGTCGTGAATGTACGCCGTAATGAGTTCCGATCCTAATTCTCTTGCCATGGCGAGCAAATTTCTCAGATAAGCGCCGTCCAGGATGATGTCAAGGATCGCCGGGTCAGTCTCGCCGATTTCTCCTGCGAATCCCGTCTCTGATTCCCTAAGGGCAGGCGGGAGGTCCGCATAATCTCCGTGGCTGACGGCCAGGAGCTTCTCATGGGAAAGCAAACCGGAATAAAAAGGAAATTCCGAAGACCCCGTTAGCGCACTTTTCAGATTCAAGTAATCACCAGCCAGGAGAAAGAAATCGGCGGGAAGAGTTGAGGGAGATTCCTCCCTGATGGACAGAGCAAATTCGTGAAAGAATCGATCGCAGAGGTCGCTGAAATCGGCCCACACCGTTCCCGGTGAAATATGATCTCTCAGGAAAGTATCCTGTAACTGGGGAACAATATCCTCCAAATGCTCCTGGTCAATGAGGTTCAGGAAAAATTCCCGGGGCAGAAGCTTCGCTTCCAGGACGCTGATCCTCCCTGATACGAATCCCCATCGCGGGTTATTTTTTATCTTTGGAATAATCATACCCTATTGTTGCCGAAAAAGACTTTCAGCGATGACAGGGAGCGTGTCATACTCAATCTCCCTGAGGATGGTGTCCAGTGTCTGGTCCACCTCGAAATCGGCGCTCACGAAAATGAAACCACCCCGTTTCGGTAACGGGGCTCCCCGTGACAGGGAGAGTTTCGCATGGCGACCCGCGTTCAATTCAGAAAGAATCTTTTCAAATACCGCCGTTTCATCAGGGTGCACCCTGACTTCCCCCGCGTCGTTCGCCGCCGACTTTTCGATAAGCCTTCTCATGACCCCGGCATACTTCTCCGCGGGCCATGTCAGGATTTCTCCCCTTGCCTCTTCAAAGAGGGATCTCAGGAGCGAGTTCTTTTTATCGAGGACCTGCTTGCCGGCCGCGCCTTTGATCTGGATAAGCTTTCTGCTGTACTCTTCCTCGATGGCCTGCATCCTGTGCCGGCAGATCCGGTCAAACTCCTGTTCCGCTGCCTCTTTGCGTGACTTCACGAGATTGGCGGCGGTATTTTTAGTAGAATCGACGATGCGGGTCGCTTTCGCTTTCGCGTCCGCCAGCACCGACTGACGGATATTATCTAATCCCATGATCTTCTATCCCCGTCATTTTATAGTCAGGCTCTGCAGCGCCAGCGGCTGTGTGAGGAAAATAATGCTGAGAATGGTTGCCAACAGTCCCACGACCGCGTAGGTTTCCACAAATGCCGGAAAGAGGATAGCCTTTCCTGCGGCGTCGGGCCTGCGTCCCACGAGGGAGATGCCGGCGGCGGAAGCATGACCTTGGTAGATGGCCGATACCAACTGTACAATGCCGCATCCGAGACCGATTCCAAAGAGCGCTATTCCGGTGCCGAGCGATATCTTGATTGCGGCGCCTCCAATAAGTCCGGTCTGCACCATCATCAGAATGGCCGCAATGAACCCGTAGAAACCCTGCGTCCCCGGCAGAGCGATCATGATCAGCATGCGGCCAAAGAGCTCGGGCTTTTCGCGCATTACGCCTGCAGCCGCATGAGAGGCGATGGCAATTCCGCATGCAGAACCGCAGCCGGCCAGCGCAAAAGACATACCGGCGCCGGCGTATGCCAGGCCGCGGGCTACTTCGATCACTTCAAGTGTCATTTTTTCTCCTCCATATCTTTATAATTAATCAGTCAATGGTGTAAGCTCCGGGGCAGTCCCGAAACTCAAATTCACCTATTATAAAAGTCTCCCCATCCCTTAATTGGACTTCCTCATCACGCACATTTGCGAATCGAACTCCAGAGGCTGGAACGGACGCGCACCAGCCTCGTAGAACCGGCCGAAGAACTCCACAAAAATGAGCCTCATTGAGTGTACAAAGGCGCCAAGAACGCTGATCAGGAAGTTAAAGAGATGCCCGATGAGCAGCACCGTGACAAAGAGTATGAACCCTACATAAGGAATGTCTTTCAGCATCCCTGCCATGAGGTTGAAGGACATGGCCACAATGGATGTTGTCAGTCCGAGAGCCAGGAGACGGCAGTAAGAAAGCGTATCGCCTATGAATGCCGCAATGCCGTATCCCCCGAAGATGCCGTAGAGGCTTATAAGACCGGTTGCGATTTTTCCTGCAGGGTGCGGATTATCCCTTCCCTGTGTAAGTACAAGTCCCGCGGCGCCGATGCCGAAGAGCCACAATCCCGCCGTGAAAAAGGCGGGTGGTACGGGGACGAATACATTGCTGATCACGATGAGCAAACCGGTGAGAGTTACAATCCAGCAGAAGCCGTCGGAGAATGCACCCATCCAGTCTCCATTTCGGATACATCCGTATATTTTAAGGGAAATGCCGAGGAACTGGTTGAGCACCCCTATTCCGAGCGCGAGGACGAGGGCAAGGATGGTTTTATCCATCGGATCCAGTAAGATGAGCGCTTCCTGAATGGGGATGAGAAAGTTGTTTTTGCCGAGATACTCCGGCTTATAGAGATCGCCGAACCATGACCCCAGGATGGCGCCGAAGATAATGCTGCTTATGCCTCCGTAAAGGAGGATACGTGCGAAATCGTATACCCCGCTGTATTCTTTTGTCTTTTTCATGAGGTAGGAGCTGAGGAGCACCAGCATGAGGCCGTAGCCCACGTCGCTGTAACAGATACCGAAAAAAACATAAAAATTGAACTGCATGAACGGGGTTGGATCAAAACTCCTGTAGGACGGCAGGCCGAACATTTCGGTCAGTAACTTGATCGGTCTGAAGAGGTATGGGACTGAAATGCTCACCGGTACTTCCTCATCCGGGGAGGGGTCTTCGACGGTCACCATGGTCTCCGGGAACTCTCTTTTCATCATGTCCGTAAAGGCGTCTATGTCTTTTGCCCTGACGAACCCATGTATCATATAGATCCATTTCCCCTGGACACCCTTCTCGGAAGCGATCTGCCTGTTCCGCACATTTGTCCAGTAAGCCTTGAGGACGAGAAGAGGGCGGCGGCCGCTTCCTGCCGCATCTCCGGCGGCGAGGAGTTGTACCTTCCGGGCAACATCCGCTGCTTCCTCGCGGTATTTTTCAAGGTCCTCTTTCAATTCCCCTACGCGGTCGGCAATCTTGAACCGGCGTTTCGGGAGCTGATACTCCTCAAATTCTATGGAGGCAAGGGCCTTGCGCATGCCTTCCTCGTCATTTTTCAGGAAGGCGAAGATTATCCTTGTTCTGTCGCCGGGTGTCGGCGAAGCAGGGGCGGCAATTTGGGCTGTCTTGTCCTCTTCCGTTATGGCGGCAGGCGCCGCCACTTCCCAGTCTGCGTTTTCCCAGGGCGCCGCCGACGGATCAAGACGGGCAAGGTTCTTGTTCGGAACATAACCGATAACCAGATTTACATAAGAGAGAGAGGAAAACTCCTCAAGGTCAAGGGGGAGGTCTTTTATGGGGGCGAGTTCACTGATCTCCGCCGTAATTTCGTTTATTATCCTCTCTGATCTGCGGTGGATTTCGTCCAGTTGACTGGCCTGGTGGTAGTGCTCACCAAGGTTATACTCGCCGACAATCGATTCAATTTCTTTCTGGGATGTCACAAGGGGAAGCGGCGTCAGGCCTTTTATGAAGCTCTCCTGCTCAGGGGCGTGAATGTTCATGAGGTTGAGGATGAATTCGATCTTGTGGAGATTGTCATCCGCCGTTTCCGTTGAGGCCTCGTAATTGGTGAAGGGAACGTCTTCGGCAAGGGAATCTTTAATGTCGCGGATCTCCATCACACCCAGGTTGTTTATGGCCCTCAACAAACGCCTGCGCGTGCCTTCCTGGCTTACGACCGTTACTTTCTTTAACAGTTCAATGGCCATAACTCTTCACTATGGACTGCCTAAACGGGACATGATCCATTCCACCTTGTCCCGAAGGATGCCGGGGGGGATCTGATCCACGGCATCAAGGGCCGCCTTCAATTCACCTTCCGCCTCGGTCATTGCCTTTTGATGCATCTTTTCTCTCTCGCCGGAGAATGCGGCAATTCTCTGTTCCATCTCTTCGGCCAGCTTCCGGCGATAGGAGGCAATCTCCTCTTCAGATGCCTTCTCCAATCGTTTTGCCTCTTCATGGGCTTGGGCGACGATTGATTCGGCCTCATTCTCCAAAGACACAATTTTTTCAACCAGCGCAATCATCCCGATACCTTTCACAAATAAGCAGCTCGGGTATTGTCTCATTAAACCGGACGCCGCCTGATAATGAACTCCAGATTTTAAGTGTGGCCATCTTCTAAACTAATACACAAAAGTTTGTCAAATTAAATTTATTATATATAATCTAAAGAATTTATTAATTATCCAAATCCGGAAAAAAAGAAGTCACTGGGAGTGAAACGAACCAATCCGTCATTGAAAAAAAAGATTTCCGCGCACGCCTAATGGAGCCGGATGGAGACTGTGTGATCATTTTATTTTCTGTCATTTCGAGTAAAACGAGAAATCCCTGCCCCAACCGAGGGCAGGGATCTTTCAGAATGACATTTTTTCCTGTTGCGACAAAGACGTGTGTTCGTAATGACAGGAAAGGAGGGATGTGATGGCCGGGAGAGGGATTTCCCGGCATCACATACGCGTTAACGTACTACGCCTCCTCACCATATCGCAATTGACGCGTTTGGTGGACGGCGCAGTACTTTGTCGAACCGACAGTTGTCCTGTTATGGCTCGATCCGCTGAATAATCTTATTTTTTTAAGGATTCCAGCCTGATTTTTGCAGCCTCACGGACGCCTGCGTCAACGTCATTTTCCGCCAGATCAGCAAGTATTTTTTGGTCCATTAACGTTTTAATGCAATCTTTCCTTACTTCAGGATTTTTTTGCTTATACCCCGGACCGAAAACTCCTGATAAAAACCCCATATGCCACCTCCTGCTTAAAATAAATAAAAGATTTAATGAAATTTAATCACAGTAATTTATCCCGACAGAAATACTAACATGAGAGATAAGTAAACGTGTACTAACATAACATAGCGCTTTACAAGTGTCAAGAGATATGATAACATTATTTCAACTCCTTTCTGAAAAAGATGATATCATCTTCAAAAATCAAGGGGTTAAGGGATCATGTGAATGGCTCAAACCGCAACCCGGATAAATGAATCGTATGGACGGTAGGTTTGGACATGGAAAGACCCGGTGATTGAAAAAAGGGGGTTTTCAAAATGGCGCAAATACGCAGAAGCACTATTATTCGGAAGAAACAGATCATTGCCGCCGCAAGGAAACTGATCGTCAAAAAAGGCAGTGAACACCTGACCGTCAGGGCGATAGCAAAAGAAGTGAACATCACAGAAGCGGCCATCTATCGCCATTTTAAAAATAAGAAAGAAATTCTCTCATTTCTCATGAGTCAGATCACGACATCAATGCTTGAAGAGATAGACCGGGCGTCATCCGAAAGATCCCCTTCGCTCGAAACCGTGCATGATATCCTCATGCTTCATCTGTCGAAAATCGAACAGACGCGGGGAATGTCCTTCCAGATCATCGCGGAGGTCATCAGCTTCGGCGACAGGAATCTCAACAGGGAGGTGTACGAGAACATCAACATTTATATTGAGAAACTGAAGGAGCTGATAAAAGAAGGGGTCGGGGGCGGTTTTATCAGGGATGATATCGACCTTGATTCCTGCGCGATGCTCCTTTTCTGCATGATTCAGGGAATGGTCAATGTCTGGGCGCTGGGACGCTACGGATTTGACCTTTCCGATAAATTTGAAGTTCTCTGGACAGTCTTTAGCGAGGCTATCATAAAACGCTAAGAAACAATCTGCAATCGTGCGGAAACGGATGCCGGGCGTAAAGCACTGTAACGTCTGTAATCAGCATGCATGTCTTCCCGCACAGATCCCCCTGTTTAAATATTAATATTATTTTAAGATTGTTTATAATACTTTTAATATTGTATTTTTATTCTTCTTCTCATACAAAGCAAGTTAAATAAAACATTTCAAAAAGTATAACTCGCTCATCAGCATTGAAAATGAATATATTTTATGGAGAGGATAGGATCATGCGGTTTAATGGTTATCAAAAAAAATACTGGAAGATGGCGCTTTTTTTAATTGTTTTTGTTTTTCTGTTTCTGCCGGGCTGCTCACCGACGGATAAGGGAGAGGCCCCCAAAAAAGTGGACGCCCAGGCGCCCCAAAAAGTAGAGGCACCCGCCAAATCAGAGACACCCGCCAAGGCACAGGAACCCGCCAGGGCGCAGGAACCGGCCAAAGCGCCGGCACCCGCCAAAGCACCGGGGGATGCGAAAAAGCCTCCCATGAAACCGGCAGCTGGAGCAGATGGAAAGCAAGAACATAATCCTGACTATGACCCATGAGCCTCTACGGGATAATAGAGGTCTGATGAGTCAGGAAGCGGATATTTGTTCTTTAATCAAGATATAGGTATATTTTAATAAAAAAATGAAAAGTGGAAAACGGGCTGCCGAAAGAAATTTCAGTCGCGTGGTTATTGCGAGGTTAGACAAAATGATGATGGAAGGGGGGTGAGTCATCTTAATCGAGTGCAGGGAGTGTGCAATAATACCGTTTCGTGAGTTTTTTTCATAAGCATCAAATGGGGGTAAAAAAATTGATAAGGCTGAAAGGAGGTAACCATGGCGAGAATTCGTGGTAAAGCTAAAAAAGCGGAGATCATAACACTTGAAGAAGCGGTCAAGAAGTACATGCATAACGGGATCCAGATTGCCTTCAGCGGGTTTACGGGATTTAACAGAAACCCGATGGCCTTTGCTTGGGAAGTGGTAAGACAAAAATTTAAAGACATGCATGTTATCGACAGGCATGGCAGTTGCTGTACCTGGCTCCTTAACACCGTCGGCGCTATTAAGATTTATGAAACCGACTGGATGGGCTGGGGGGAGATGGCGGGGAAACTCGACATCAATATGGAAAGGATTTACAAGGCGGGAAAGATGATCCTTGAAGATTACTCTCACGGCTCGATGGCTATGAGATTCCTTGCCGGGGCCATCGGCGCGCCCTTCATTCCCTATTATGCACCGTTGGGATCGGACCTCTACAATCCGGACTATGATGCACTGGGGAAAGCGGGTCTGAGGAATGGTAAAAACCCGAGAATTGCGAAGAAGAAATTCATCCAGATTGAAGAACCCTTCTTTGGAGATGGAGAGGTTGTCCTCCTGCCTGCTGCAAGGCCGGAACTGGCAGTCATCCACGTATCTCAGGTGGGTGATAAAGGGACGGCGAGGTGGCGGGGCGTCGGCACCATTGACAAGGAAATCGCCTTTGCCTGTGATAAAGTTGTGATCACTGCCGAAGAGATCGTTCCCGAGGCAGAGATGAGGAAGGATCCGGAAGCCAATCAGATTCCCTTCTTTACTGTTGACGCCATTGTGGAAGTGCCCTGGGGAGCCTTCCCGAGCGGTGTACCTTTCTATTATGACTATGACGCGCCCTTTATGAGGGAGATGGATAAAGCATCAAGAAACGTGGAGGATTTGAAAAAATGGCTCGATGAATGGGTTTTTGGTCCGACGAACTGGGAAGAATTTATTGTTAAGCTCGGTGCAAAGAAACTGTTGTCCCTCAAAGCGGACAGCACTACCGGATACAGCACCAAGATGATGAGAGGAAAGAACCCGGCACCCAGGATGAAGATGCCTTTATCCGTGGCTCGCAGTGGCTATTAAAGGAAAGGGGGGAATGAAAATGGCTAAAACAATGGAAGAATTGATGGAGTTAATCGACAAGATGCCCGATGAGAAAGCCAAAGCGGGTGAATTTATCCTGCCGGAATTGATGGCTATCGCTATTGCTCACGAGGTCATGAACGATGATATCGTCTTTGCCGGGACAGGACTTCCCATGGTGGGGATTATGGCGGCCAATATGCTGAATGCGCCCAATGCGGTGTTAATATACGAATCGGGGATATGCGACGGAAAGACCATGCATGTGCCCATGTCCGTGAGTGACCAGAGGGCGGCCAATATGTGTTCCACCCTGGGCGGACTGGTGGATACCTTCGGGTATTATCTGCAGCAGGGGTTTGTTACCTTAGGATTCCTGGGGGGAGCCGCTATCGATAAATACGGCGGCGTAAATGTTACATCCATCGGTGATTACTATGCCCCAGTGCACCGCTTCACAGGGTCCGGGGGGAATTCGGATATCGGTACGATGGCAAAGAGGACTGCTTTTATCATCCTCCAGGAGAAGAGGAGATTCCTGGAGAGAAATGATTATACCACAACACCCGGCTGGTGGTGCTGGGATTTTAAGACACGGGAGTGGAAGCCGAAGAAGGAAGTCTGGAAAGGCACACCTTATGCGGATTGCGGCCCCTGTGGTGTGGTAACGAATATGGGCGTATACCGGTTTGATGAGAAGGGAATCATTTACCTGGAAACATGCCACCCCGGTGTCACCGTGGAGAAGGTCAAAGAGAATTGCGGATTTGACCTGAATGTTTCAAAAGTTAAAGGTGAAACTCCAATCCCGACTTACAAGGAGCTCTTTGTCCTTAGGGAGTTCGTTGATCCGGAATTGATCTTCCTGCCGGCGAAAACGGAATATCCCGCCGCGATCAAGTCAATTATTGGTTAGAAAGTAACTCTAATGTGTTGGAATCCTGTCAGCCTGCCGTTCAGGCAGGCTGACAGGGTAATTAGAAGGGAGGAAGGCATACGAATTTAGATCTGATAGAAGAGCAAACAATCATTCAGGACACAGCTCGGCGCTTCGCAAGGACAGAACTGGAACCGGTGGCGGCCCGGCTGGACCAGGTAGGCGATCGGGATACCTTCTTAAAGAATTTAAAGAAACTTGCCGAAATCGGTTTGATGGGCATCAATGTGATGAGTCAATATGGAGGCTCTGAAGCAGGTGTTGTGTCCTTCAGTCTGGCGGTCACAGAAATCGCCAGGGCTTGTGCTTCCACGGCAGTGACCATGTCCGTCAATAATATGGTCTGTGAGGTTATTCAGGCAATCGGCTCCGAAGAGCAGAAAATGGTGTACATCCCGAAGATCTGCTCGGGTGAATACTATGCCGGCGGGTTTGCTTTGACTGAGACCATGGCTGGCTCCGATGCCGCCGCGCTTCAGACATCTGCCGTTCTGGACGGCGATCAATGGGTTCTCAATGGGTCAAAGATATTTATTACCAGTGCCGAATACGCGGGCGTGTTTGTTGTTTGGGCAGTGACTGATAAGAAGGCGAAGAAAGGCAGCGGCATCAGCACATTTCTGGTCGAGAACGGAATCCGCGGTCTAACGATCGGAAGAGAGGAACACAAAATGGGACAGCACGCTTCTTCAACAAATGAACTGATCTTTGAAGACTGCCGGATACCGAAATCAGCCCTTATGGGGAAAATGAATGGCGGCTTCAAGACGGCCACGGGAGAACTCGCGGGTGGACGCATAGGCATAGGATCTCTTGGTTTGGGTATCGGACTTGCAGCCATGGATTATGCCACACGATATGCAATAGAGAGAAAGCAATTCGATCAGTCCATAACGAATTTCCAGGCTATCCAGTGGATGATTGCAGAGTCCTATACGGAGTTGGAGGCGGCCAGACTTCTCCTCATGAATGCAGCATTCAAGAAGGAGCAGGGCAAGCCCTTTGCAAGAGAAGCGTCTATGGCAAAGTATTTTGCGACCGAAGCAGCTGACAGGGCTTGTTTCAACGCTATTCAGATGCTCGGGGGGTATGGATACACCAACGAATTCCCTGTCGAACGTTATGCGAGAGACCTCCGGATTACGTTGATCTATGAAGGGACCAACCAGATCCAACGGATGATAGTTGCAAGGGACATCATTAACAGCCTGAAAGAATCGGCGTAGACGGATTCCGGGTGTCTGACGGCTCAAGGGTTCTTGTATACGAGCAGTTGAGGCCTTTTTTGAATCGCACAAAAGTGGCCGCAGTCTTCGACTTGCATAGCCGAGTGGAAGTTTTCGCTATTATATTAAAGGACTGCGACTGCCGAAGCTATATTGCTCGTAAAATAACAACGGAAGAGAACTTTCGACCGTTCAGTTTCAATAGTTGATTTGAAAATTGTCTTCGAAAGCGGTCATGGCATATTCTCGCTTTCTCCGAAGACAAAATTCTATTTTGCAAAGCTCTACGAAATGGGGGTAGTAATGGAAAAAGTGCCGCAGAAGCTGGAAAAGACCAGGGCGGAGATGTATGCTCATGCGCCAATCTCAAAGTTCGGTGAGAGAAAGCCAGATTTCTCAACCATGGGACGGAAAATAAAAAATCAATTCAAGAACGTCAGAGAAGTTGTCGTTGTTGAAGCATGCCGGACGCCGTATGGCAGATTCGGGGGAGCGCTGAAAGACTTCACTGCTCCCGAACTTGGAGCCTTGGCGATAAAAGAAGTAATCAGGCGAACGAATGGAAAGGTCAAACCATCCGATGTGGATTACGTTTTCATGGGGCAGGTAGTTCCTGCGGGGTGTGGACAAATCCCCAGCAGGCAGGCAACTATCCTGGCTGGTCTCCCCGAATCCATTCCCTCCATTACGATCAATAAGGTATGTTCTTCAGGTATTAAGCCGATCGACCTTGCAGTCCAGATGATTCAACTGGGAAGGGCCGAGATTTGCGTAGCGGGCGGCCAGGAAAGCATGAGCAATGGCCCGTATGCTCTGCCTGAGATGAGGTGGGGGGCAAGGATGGGACTCCCGAACCGGCCAGTCCTTGATTTAGTTGTTTACGATGGGCTCTGGGACGCATTTTATAATCGGCACATGGCCGTTCACGGTTCTGAGGTTGGCGATGAATTCGGAGTTACACGGCAGGATCAGGATGAATGGGCTCTTCGCTCCCAGCTGGCAGCAGTTGAGGCAATGAAGACGGGAAAGCTGGACGACGAGATATTTCCCGTCGAGGTGAAGCAGGGGAAAAAGGTCGTCATCTTCGACAAAGACGAAGGACCAAGGCCGGAGACGACTATAGACGGGTTAGCCAAACTGCCGCCGGTCTTCAATCATAAAAGCCCGGTTACCGGAGGTCCCGGAAGTGTTACTGCCGGTAATGCACCGGGTGTCAATGACGGCGGAGATGTCTGTCTGGTAATGAGCAGGGAAATGGCCGACAAACTGGGCATAAACCCCCTGTTTACCATACTCGATTACGCCGAGGTTTCCCAGCCACCGAAGGATATTGCGACGGTGCCGGGACTCGCAATCAAGAAACTTCTCGAGCAGAATAACATGACTCTCGATAAAATAGATCTACTGGAAATCAATGAAGCCTTTGCTGCCGTTGTCTTGGTTAGCGCCCGCAATATCTTAGGCATGAGCAAGGAAGATATGTATAAGAGGGTCAATGTGAATGGAAGCGCCATCGCATATGGTCACCCTATAGGTGCGACGGGCGCGAGGATTGTCATGACTCTTGCCTATGAACTGCGGCGAAGAGGCGGCGGGATCGGGATATGCGGAATCTGCTCGGGCCATGCTCAGGGTGACGCGATGCTGATCAAAGTGTAAGCGATTGACTTTCCCTGGGGCTCAAGTTCTTTTTTCCGACTATATCGTCTCGCTTATCTCCGATGAAATGGTACGGGAAAAGACATTTCACTTGCCTTAATGGGAAGCTGATGTTCTGAGAATAAAAAATGACGGGAGGAATGTAGTGATGGCAGTTAAGACATTCGGTGTTATCGGAGCCGGCCAGATGGGCAACGGCATAGCTCAGGTTGCTGCAAGCACAGGGGGACTGAATGTAATCATGAATGACATTGCAGACCAGTTTGTCGACAAGGGGTACGATACGATTTCAAAAAACCTGGAACGCCTTGTTGCCAAGGAAAAGCTGACGGCTGACCAGAAAAAAGAGATCATGGGCCGCATCAAGAAGAGCACGAAGCTGGAAGACATGAAGGATGCCGATTTTGTTGTGGAGGCAGCGATAGAACGAGAAGATCTCAAACTTGGGATATTCAGAAAACTTGATGAAGTCTGCAAGCCCGGGGTAATCCTTGCCACGAATACTTCCTCTATTCCCATTACGAGGATAGCCGGTGCAACAAAGAGGCCTGCCTTAGTCATCGGGATGCATTTTATGAATCCCGTTCCCGTGATGAGACTCGTGGAGATCATCAGGGGTTTGGCTACCTCTCAGGAGACGTACAACACGACGGAAGCGCTGTCAAAGCAGTTTGGGAAGGTTCCCGTGGAATGCAATGACTTTCCGGGATTTATAGCGAACAGGATCCTTATGCCCATGATCAATGAGGCCGTTTATACCCTGATGGAAGGAGTGGGCACGCCAAAGGCCATTGATGACATTATGGTATTGGGCATGAATCACCCCATGGGTCCTCTGGCGTTGGCTGACCTGATTGGTCTCGACACATGCTGGGCTATAATGGACGTTCTTTACAAGGGATTTGGCGATTCCAAGTACCGTCCCTGTCCGCTCCTTAAGAAATACGTGGATGCGGGTTACATGGGGAGAAAGACGGGAAAAGGATTCTACGATTACAGCAAGTAATGTATGCACTCGGAAAGCTTTTCCGAACCATTAAAAGAAAGTGAAAAGGGGGTACATCGGATGGAATTCAAGAACCTCTTGTTTGCAGTTGAGGATGGTGTCGCTACAATAACGTTTAACAGGCCCAAGGCCTTAAATGCGATGAATACGGAAACGATGAAGGAGCTTATGGATGCGGCTACCCTCTGTAAGAATGATGACGCCATAAAGGTTCTCATCCTCACCGGGTCAGGAGAAAAGGCCTTTGTAGCAGGCGCTGACATATCAGAGATGCAGAACCTGCGGCCTAAAGAGGCCCTTGCCTTTATGGAGCTGGGTAATGAGACGCTGCGATTGATTGAAACGCTGCCCAAGCCCTCCATCGCTGCCGTGAACGGTTTCGCTTTGGGCGGCGGCACGGAAATTTCCATGGCCTGTGATATGAGATTTGCATCGGAAACAGCCCGTTTCGGCCAGCCGGAAATACTGATCGGATTGATACCGGGATGGGGAGGAACTCAGAGGCTTTCGCGTTTAATAGGAATGGGAAGGGCCAAGGAGCTTATCATGTGTGGCGAGCAGGTCGATGCGAAAAGGGCTTTCGATATTGGTCTCGTAAACAGGGTATTTCCCCTCGATCAGCTTCTCCCGGAAACGAATAAATTCGCGCGGAAACTGGTCGGTATGCCTGGGTTCGCCCTGAAGATGGCCAAGCATTCGATCAATTATGGTTATGATCTTGCGCTTGATAACGGAATCAGACTGGAAATGGAATGTTGCGCCCAGTGCTTCAGCACGGATGATCAGAAAGAAGGAATGAAGGCCTTCATCGAAAAGAGAAAACCTGTTTACACTGGAAGCTGATTCGCCGTTTTATACTGCTTTAATAAAACATTATTGTAAGGGGGTTATGAGCCATGAATTTCGGTTTAACAGATGATCAGCGGGACGTGAGAGATATGGTGAAGAAGTTTGCAGAGCAGGAGATTAAACCCATAGCAGCAGAGCTGGACAAGACCCACAGGCATCCGGAAGAGATCTGCCGCAAACTTGGCGAGATGGGAATCATGGGGGTTGCGGTGCCTCAGGAATATGGTGGGGCAGGCATGGACATCGTGACATACGTTCTCTGCATGATTGAGATTTCCAAGGCCTGTGCAAGCTGCGGTGTCATTGTATCGGTCAACAATTCCCTTTACGGGTACCCGATATTAGCCTTCGGAACGGAAGAGCAGAAGAAAAGGTATCTAACACCTGTGGCAAGCGGGAAGGTCGAAGGGTGCTATGGGCTGACAGAGCCAAGCGCCGGGTCGGATGCTGCCGCATTGAAGTGTCGCGCCGTATTGAAAGGTGACAAATATATCGTTAACGGGACCAAAATATTCATAACGAACGGTAATGTGGCGCATTACTGCGTTTTAGCTGTCACGACGGATCCCGCGTTAGGATACAAGGGGGTCATCAATCTCATCCTGGATATGAAGAACACCCCGGGTTTTAAAGTGGGAAAGATCGAGGAGAAAATGGGAATTCTTGCTTCGGGAACGGCTGAGCTCGTCTTCGAGGATGCTGAGATACCGGCTGCAAACCTCCTGGGTAAGCCGGGACAGGGTTTTAAGCAGATGATGATGGGGCTTGACGCGGGGAGAATCGGCATTGGTTCCCAGGCTTGCGGTATAGGCCGGGCTGCCATGGAAGATGCCCTCGCTTATGCAAAAGAGAGAGTGCAGTTCGGCAAGCCGATATCAACATTCCAGGCGATCCAGTTCAAGCTCGCCGACATGGCAATGGAGCTTGATGCAGCGGAATTACTGCTCCTTCGCGCCGCCTGGATGGAAGACAACCATCTTGAGTTTGAGAAGGAATCGGCCATGGCCAAGTGTTATGCGTCCGATGTGGCAATGAGGGCTGCCATTGAAGGCGTGCAGATATTCGGCGGTTACGGCTACATAAAAGAGTATCCGGCCGAAAGACACATGCGGGATGCGAAGATCTGCCAGATCTATGAAGGGACGAACGAGATTCAGAGGGTGGTTATCTCAAGAAAACTTTTGAGTATGAGATAAAGCTGTCAATACGACACGGTTCGTCTCATAGAAGCAGAAAAATAGAGATGTCTGAAGAGACTTTCGTCTTTCAGTATATGATTTGATGAAAATTATTTTTCGATTTTGAAGGGTGAGAACTCATACTCCTTTTCTTCAACTGCGAAAGCTACCCTGTCGTCTTCGTTTACTGTGAGTTTACCCTCTATAATGCGGCGGCAACCAAAATCGAAAAAGTTTACTTGGTGCGTAGGCACATCCTTTTCATCCATTTGTTTGTAGTATTGCTCTTTTTCAGCTGGTGTTATTTCCCTGATTACGAGTTTTTGGCATCGTTCGCGGGCTTCCCATGTACCCTGGCGTATGGTGACCCGGTAATTGCCGTGAAACTTTATGGGCATTTTGATTTTCATCTAGTACCTCCGGATTTTGTGCTATGTTCTATCGGAAGATCGCATAGCATAACTTTGGATAGTTGTCCATTTATTGAATGTAGAGGGGGCGGGCAGTTTTTTTCTATTTGACAAACCCGCATGGTGGAGAGAAAATCCGCGGATTCGATAGTCAAGTACTGATTGATAATAGCAGTTATATCAGATTTATTGGAAGGAGGCGGTAATATGTATTTTGCAAAAGAGGTGCTGAGTCAATCCAGCGAGCTCAAGAAAAAATGGGAGGATGAGGTCCGGAGGGTGGTCAGTAAGGTTCCTGACCAGAGGGAACGATGGTCTACCGTTTCAGATCTCGAAATCAAGAGGCTCTATGGTCCTGATGACATAAAGGATATGGACTTTACCCGTGATATTGGATACCCCGGGCAGTTTCCATTTTTACGGGGTAATCAGGCGACGGGTTATCGCGGACGATACTGGACGTTCAGGATGTTTTCTGGCATGGGAAGCGCTGCAGACACCAACAAACGGTGGCACATGCTTCTCAAAGAGGGACAGACCGGCCTCAGTACAGCCTTTGATTTTCCAACTCTTATGGGCTACGATTCGGACTCGCCCAAGGCCCGTGGTGAGTGTGGAAAGTGCGGGGTCGCCATAGATACCCTCGAGGATTTGCTGCAATTAGTGGACGGTATTCCCATGGATGAGGTTACCACGTCCATGACAATCAATCCGCCGGCTACTGTGCTCTGGGCGATGTACTGTGCAGCGGCACAGATCAAGGGTATACCGCTTACCAAGATAGGCGGCACGATCCAGAATGACATGCTGAAAGAATTCATCGCACAGAAGACGTTCATGTGTCCGCCGGAGCCGTCA
>Ga0315290_10000260_pt1 | contig 32890 bp, 28 predicted proteins | sample YL17G12_0_MG_FD_203627 | JGI IMG/M metagenome (GOLD analysis project Ga0315290, IMG submission 203627) | Sediment microbial communities from Yellowstone Lake, YNP, Wyoming, USA - YL17G12_0 | ecosystem: Environmental > Aquatic > Freshwater > Lake > Sediment | place: USA: Wyoming | collected... | reverse complement strand
GACCAAGAATCTATATACGCAATTAGGCGTCAAAACCTACCCGATTGCATTATGCCTGAATGATACAACTCAAATTGATGCAGCTGCTGATACCGGCGCTGATGGAGTTACGAACGGTACCCCGCAGGCTTACAGGTGTAATAATACGGACGAAGTCGTTGATGCCATTAAAGATATCGTGTCCAAGATCAGCGACCAGCTGGATTCGCTTGCGCCGCCGGTTGTCAGCACCGTTTATGCGCATCCATATTGGGATGTAGATCCGTCCTACGCCGGTGAGCTGGACACGTCGGAAGCGATCCTCGTGATGCCGTTCTTCCAATTCCCGTCGTGGAGAGGGCACCTGCTCGCAACCTGGCTCTATTACATCGAATACAACTCGAGAATCCCGGACGACCCCGCTACCCCTGAAGATGAACGCTGGCTCACGTATAACTTCAATCCGCAAGATATGTGGACTGCCGGTTATATCCTGAGCAAGCAGAACGCCCCCCTCGCGGATACGAATGCCGATACATACATCAATGAATTGGATGCTGCTGTGGCAAACTCCGGTTACAAGGCAGCCGACAGCAGGGTTATTTATACGACGAGCGGCAATACTGGGACGATAAGCCTGATCCCCTTCAACACATCGCTTCCGAGCAAGGCGACCCGTCTCGGGCTGGCGGACGCGTCCATCCCGGCGGTGATATTGCCCGCCTGGAATGCCGACAAGACCCGCAGACAGTACGTCGATGATAGCGAATTATCCGACGTGATAATCAACTACATCAGGGGAAAACAACCTATTGTTGACGTAGCGGATTCGGACGCGGACGGCAAGCTCATGGATTTCAAAAGAGATCCGATCTCAGGAAGCTTGTTATACGCGGAGAAGACATGGAAACTCGGAGATTCCGTTCTTTCCGTTCCCGGTATAATCTCCGAACCGTCAGGGGTTTACAAGAAAAAATTCTTCTCGGCGGAATATATCCTTCCCACCGAGCAGACATTCGAAAAGTTTACTGAACAATACGTGAACAGACCCAATATCGTCCTCTATGGGGCGAGCGACGGTTTGCTCCATTGCTTTGCCCTGAAAGATATATCGTCTTCAACCACGTTCGGGCCCTTAGGCGCGTATTCGCCGACAAAAGACTATATCGCGGGTGAAGAGATATGGGCGTTCGTCCCCGGTGACCCGGATGTGATGCAGAAACTGAAATGGCTGCTGATGGATTACAACGGTGACGGTGAGATTGACAGCCAGTTGTACGCTCAGCGGCAGAGCTGGAGGGATGCGACAAAGTACGAATGGATGCACTGGTATTATCTCGACGGCCCCGTGCGTTTCTCCAATGTCTTCATTGACGAGGACAGTGATGGAATAAGGGAATGGAAAACGGTTGCTATCATCGGCGAAGGCAGGGGCGGACGCTATTATTACGCGTTTGACTTCACCAATCCGTTCGATCCGCGCCTGATGTGGAAATTCCCGTCCGGCAGCGCGGATACTACGGATATGGGCGTCGCTATATCAACCCCGGCGATTGCCTATCAATCTATCCCGAGCGGCGGGGGATACCGCTGGCTGGCGATATTCGGGGCGGGCTATGATCCGGAGGATAACGCCGCTAACGATGTAGGCCAGTATATTTACGCCGTGGATATGGCGGACGGCAGTTTGGTGTACAGCTTCGGTGAACCGGGCGCGACTGATACGGGTGTGAAAAAAGCAATGGTAACTGCGTCCCCGGCGGTCTTCAACAGCCAGGCCGGCACCGATTATATTGACGACAAGGCGTTCGTAGGCGACACGGACGGCAGGCTTTGGAGGATAGATCTGCATAACGAGGTTATATCCAAACGGCTCGCTTTCAATGATGAGAAACTGGCCATAGTCACCGGTGTTTCAGCCGCGCATGCCGCGGGAGAGAGCGTCTGGTGGGATATCGTCTTCGTAGGGACCGGCGGCGATACCCGTGTTACCGACACGATGAAACACAGGCTTGTAGGCTTTATAGACGAAGCCTTCAACCTGCCATATTCCCCGCTATATGCGACGATCTCACCGTCTGAGACCGGAGATAACAACCTGCCGGCTCCCATAGCTTTGGGAGATCCTCTTGATGCCTTCGTGCCGACTCCATATGTATTTATGCACATCGAAACCGGTACTAACGAAAGGCTCGATGCCCAGCCGACAACGAACGTCATGGAGACGGCCACTTACTCCAAGCTCCAGAGCTTCTTCACCCTCTTCAATCCAGGCGCTAATCCATGCGTCATCGGCACGTCGAAGCTTGTCGAGGTTGACCACTACATAGATAAAAATGCCGGGACCCTTGAGAGAGTGGCGCTGCCTTCGGGTTCAGCCATCGGTTCTTTGGACCTTGGCGAAGGCAAGTCCGGCGGAACATACATAAGCGATGGTGTGGTATTCGCTCCTTCAGGTTCGAATCTCAATATCTTCGGCAAACCGGTTCCTCCTCCGGCTCCGAAGGGAAACAAGGTTGTCGTGAACGTCCTTTCCTGGAAGGTTCTTTCTGATTAAAATTATTCTGACAGCTATTCCCAGGCTCCGGCGCCCCAAAAGGGCGCCGGTTTTTTGCAATATCTGATGATTCGCGTATAATTCAACTGTGCATAAAGAGAATGAGGTGAAAAAATGAAACAATTACTAAAATTGGCCTTTATCATTCAGCTTATTGTATTTTTTGCAGCGCTGAATTTGGCCGCCGTCGGCGCGGATATTTCTTTCGAAAAAACAAGCACGGACTTCGGTACTGTTCAGGGCGGAACCGTGCTCAAATATACATTCAAGTATAAAAATACGGGCGATGAAGAACTTGTTATCACCAAAATCCAAACCCCCTGCGGATGCACGGCCGTCCAGACATCCAAGGGAACCGTAAAATCCGGGGAATGGGGCGAAATTCAAGCGCAGGTTAATACATCGGGATTCAGAGGCAAGATCGAGAAATACATATATGTTGATACCAACGTAAGCCATATGCCGCGAGTAACGCTAACGATGAATGCTTTTGTGATTTACGATATTGATATTATGCCTTCCGAATTCATCCCGTTTTATAATGTCAAGACGGGTGAGACCCTGTCGAAGGAAGTGACGATTACAAGCAGCACCAAATCCCCTCTTGCTTTATCTGCTCCGGTACTGACGAGTCAAACACCGAAACTGTTCAGCATCAACCTCGAAGAGGTCAGGAAGAGCATCGAATATAAATTGAAAGTCACTTTCAACGCGCCTGATGGCTCTGGAAACTATCAGGGTGAGATCAAGATAGCCACAAACAGCAAGAACAGACCGGAGCTTGTTCTTCCTATCAGCGCTTATGTGCTGGAGGAGATATATATAAGCCCAAGGTCCGTCATCATAACGAGAAAAGATTCGAATATGCCCCGTTCGAGGATACTGAGCATTATGAATACCGGGAAAAAGGAACTCAAGATAAGCGGTGTTGAGATAGATACACCTCATCTCGCATATCAATTGGAGCCTATCCCGGGAACCACAGACTACAACCTGACCGTCAACGTCAAGAAAGATGCTCCGAAATCCGTTCTTCGCGGCGAGATCAAGATCAAGACAAACAATCCGAAAGTGCCGCTTTTAAAAGTTAGTTATTATATCGGCGAAGAATAAAACCCGGCAAACAGCTTTTTTAATTCGAATAACCCGTTCCATCGAGGACGGGTTTTTTCATTATCTAACAAAAGAAAGGGCTTTGAAAAACTATAATGACATGTCCTTCTGAAGAAAGCCCTCGAAGGAAAACCCCTGAAGAATCTTCGCGGGAGCGGTTGTCCTCAGGCTGTGTCGTAATATAAGATTGTCATTCCCTGGGATACTTCGGAGGTAAGGCGACGGGGAATCCGAAGGATTCTGTAAAATGCGAAGCATTTCTGTAAATCTTCATTTTAGAATCAAGCACTTATGAAAATTCAAAAATCACAAATATCATGATATTTGAATTTCGACACAGCCTGTCCTTTATGACACCTGCTCCTTATAAAAGATTATCATACCCGGAGTGGCTTCGAAGGGCTGCGACCGGGTATCTTCGTTATAGGCGTTTTCCCCTACAAATACAAAACCAAAGCAGGTTCAATTGCGGAGAATTGAACCTGCTCATAGTTCCCTCCCCAGTATCCCTTTGAAGATTACCTCAGGACTGCGCCTTCCTTCGCTTCCCTTCGAAGCGTGCCTCAGAATGAAGGACTCGCAGGTTTTTCAAAGCTCTTAAATATAAAAAGAAAAATAATTAAAAAAATATTTAATCATTATGGAATAAAAACGGTTTCCGATGCGTTTTTATTATCGATAGTCCGAAAGGACATGGAAAAGGTCCAACCTTTACCAACCCCTGTTACATACCGGCCGCATTCCCCCACAGCGGCCGGCTTTTTGCATTTCAAAGCCGTTAGATTTTCTTATAGCCTTCGAGTTTTTGCTTTAAAAGACTATTGACCATGCCCGGATTCGCTTTTCCCCGGCTTGCCTTCATAATCTGTCCCACGAAAAAGCCGAAGAGCTGCTCCCTGCCGTCCACCCAGGCTTTGACCTGATCAGGGTTCTCTTCAAGTACTTTGTTTATAACATCCGCAATCTGTCCTTCATCCTTGACCTGAACCATGCCCTGTTCTTCGACTATAGCCGACGGTGAGGCGCAGGTATTATACATACGAGCGAATACGTCCTTGCCCATTTTGCCGCTGATAGTTCCCTTCTCGATCAGAACGACCAGCTCGGAGATATACTCAGGTTTGATCGGGCAATCTTCGATCTCGATTTTATTCTGTTTCAATTCCCTCAGAAGCTCGCTGAGAATCCAGTTGCTGATGCCCGCCGGATTGCCGCCGTGCTTGCAAGCGGTTTCAAAATAGTCGGCAAGGGCTTTGGATTCAGTGAGCACCTGCGCGTTGTAACGCGGTATTTGATAATCTTTTACAAAACGATCCTTTTTTTCCTTCGGCATTTCCGGCAGGCGGGATTTTATCGTTTCAATCACCGTGCTGTCAATGAGAACCGGTGTCAGGTCCGGCTCCGGGAAATAACGATAGTCATGGCTTTGTTCCTTCGAACGCATTGCAATCGTTTTGTTGGAGGCTTGATTCCAGAGCCTTGTTTCCTGCGTGATTCTGCCCCCGTCGTTCAATAATTTGATTTGTCTGTCTATTTCGAATGCAATCGCATTCCGCACGGAACGGAATGAATTCATATTCTTGACTTCGGTCTTGACGCCCAGCGGTTGAGTGCCTACGGGTCTTATGGACATATTGGCGTCGCACCGGAGCGATCCCTCTTCCATATTTCCATCGCAAACGCCGATATAACGGAGGATTTTTCTTATCTCCTGGAGATAGACCGATGCTTCTTCGGGCGTTCTGATGTCCGGCTCGCTTACGATCTCTATTAAGGGGATTCCGCAACGGTTCATATCTATATAGCTGAACCTGGCGCTGTCATTGAATCCTTCGTGAAGGTTTTTTCCAGCGTCCTCTTCCATATGCAGTCTATTGATGCGGACAGTTTTCTTCTCCCCGTTTTCCAGCTCGATTTCTAGCCTGCCATCAACCGCGAGAGGTTCGTCGAATTGCGAAATTTGATAGCCTTTCGGCAGATCCGGGTAGAAATAATTCTTCCGGGCGAATATGCTCCTGCTGTTGACCTTGCATTCGAGGGCGATAGCGGCGAGGATCGCGAATTCCAGAGCTTTCCTTGAAAGGACCGGCAGCGCGCCGGGCATCCCGAGACAGACGGGACAGACATTAGTATTCGGTTCATCCCCGTAAGAAGCCCTGCATCCACAGAAAATTTTTGTGTCTGTCAATAATTGAGCATGGACTTCAAGACCGATTACAGCTTCATAATTCATCGCTGGCAGAGTATATCATAAAAGGCGGCCATAGTTAAAACTGATGAAGACACAGGATTAATCAGTCAGAAGAATGTTTACCCGAAGCACTTCAAGGTATTCGCCTGCGGAACTTTGAAGGATGGTCTTTGTCCCTTTAAGCTGCTCTTTGAACGAATCGAATCTGAGGAGGTTTATACCTTCCCGCAGAAGATTTGCATCAATTTTGAAATTATAATCTTTCCATTTTCCGCTCAATCCGAAAACCTGGATAGGGGTTCCATTCATCACAGGAACCATTGATACAGTGTTATTGACAGACCTGCAATTCATATCAACGGAGAGCCTATTTTTAGGTACACGGTTGAGATAAAAATGGATGCTCGCGATGTTTCGGTTCGCTATGCGGTAAGGCAGACTGACAGCAGGATCGTTTTTTACAACAGACCAACCGTTTCTCAGGTACGGCGATTCGTCTCCGATGAAAATTATCGTTTCACCGGGAACAATACGGATATTCCTGCATTCCTTGCAGGCGTCTCTATGAGACATCATAAAAATATAGTCTTTAAACGAACCCGGCGCGCTTGATACTATTTCAGAAGCTCTGTTCCCGATAAGGGAATAAAATCTTCCGGTTTTGATGATCCCCTGATGCGGAATTGTATTATCGCTGAAAATTGAAACAAGGGAAAGGTTCCACAATATCGCTGCCAGCGATACAGCGATTACGACATAGCGGAAAAGTTTTTTTTCGAAAAATGGTTTGAGCAAGGATGCCAAACCTACCGCAAGGATCGGGAATGTTGACGAAAATCTTCGCCCGCCGAAGGCGAAACCTCCCCACCAATCGTTGGGAACAGAATTTATATAGACCATCGCCGCAAATGTTAAAAACAGCGCCGAAGCGGTCCAACGATCCTTTTTAAAGAAAAAGAGGAAGCCAATTACACCAAGGATCAGGATCGGCGTCCAGGCGAAAAGACCGTGGTTCGAGGAAAAAAGTACCTGGACGATTTTCGGGTTGCCCCATTCCATCCAGTTGACCCCCTGAGGGACAGTGATCGGGGAATTGTACATAACCTGCCATACGAGCATTTGAGGTAAGAAGGTTACAATCGTGAAAATTGCGAGAAATGAAGCCCATCTGAATAAACTCAAAACATCTTTATTCTTTTTTTGTTTTACAGCCTTGATAAATAAACTAAGGAGCAATACGGCGGGGATTGCCAGCAGAATTACGTTTTGAGGTCGAACCAGCATACAGATTCCGGCGGCGATTCCAAGCGCAATCCATTTTTGAGTAGTCGGTTTTTCCGCGAGATGGAAATAGAGATACAGAAATAATGAACCTGCAAAAAAGGATAGGGCAGTGTCCAGATTCGGCTGTTGATTCGTATAAAAAGTCAAAGGAGTTCCGTACCAGATGGTAAGAGGGATTAACAATGCTATTTTGCTGTCAAAAAATTTTTGTAGAGTGGAAACCAACAACACAAGCCCGATCCAGGCAAGAAACAGTCCTGCAAGGTTAATCGAGATTCCATAAGGAAATTCCGAGTATCCGTCTGCGGGATAGCCAGAGTTTTTTGCGTATAAATGCCCGGTGAGAAAGAAAGGGAACCATAGAATGCTGCTTCCAACCGCAAATGGGTTGTTCCAATAGCCGGTCTGGTGGTTCATTGAGTAGAGGGGGCCACCCATCTTCATATAATCGTTAGTGAAGTGCAGATCGCCGTCGAAAAACATAGACCGTAGGTAAACGTAATATAGCTTCGAATCGGCGGACATACTCCAGCATTGCCTATACATACTATAGAATCCGAATACAAGAACAAGGAGAAGGACGAGGGCAATCCATTTTTTATTGTTCAGCAATTTAACGAGTCTGTCCTGCCTGATTCCTGCCTTATCCTTTAATTTTAAAAAGTGTCTGGTTATAAGAAGGGTCACCAACAGCATCACGGCCGGCAGCATTTCTTTTTGTCCTGGCAGCAGGCTTTGTTTGTAATAAAAACCGCCGTAACTGAATATTATGATGTTGAGAATTATTGCCGCGATAGTGATGTTAACGCAGGCAATCACCATTTTATGAAAATTCGGGCAACACTTTTGCAAAATTTTTATTACGGTCATGGCCTGATAGTTTCTTCTTTCATCTCATCAATTGCCTATATATCCAAGACCTTCCAACAACCGCATCGCTTCCTGGTCATATTTCACATTGCGAAACGCCCTGCGCAGGTGCCGGAGTTTGTATGCTTGCTTTGCCAGCCTATGGAGGGATGCTTTGAAAAATTCGAAATTTTTTCTTATTTCAGGACTTAGATATTCCGGGGAAGTTCCGCCTCCGGCAACAAGGAGATCGTTTTTCTCGTGCGGGTCTTTCGAAAGGTCAAAAAACTGATATGTCTTTTTCTCCAGATTATATATCAGTTTCCATTTTATCCCACGGGTGGCGATGAAACTTTTTCCCGGGAGATATGTTTCATGGTATGTCAGTTTATTGACAATGGTCTCGGGGTCTCTAATCAGATCTGTCACCGGTTGACCAGTGAATGTCGGACTTTGTTTCAGGCCGAGCAGGTCGAAGAGAGTCGGGAATATCTCGATATGCTGCACCGGGGTTTCAATCTTTATCCCATGCGGAAGGCCTGGTCCTTTTATTATCAACGGAACCCTGATAAGTTCTTCATATAACGTGTGGTTGTGCTGCCACCAGAAATGATCGTAGAATTCCTCACCGTGGTCGGCGTTAAATGCTATAAGGCTGTTATCCCAAATTTCCAGTTTCTTCATTTTTTCAAACAACCTTCCGAGTTCATGATCCAGGAATCTGATCTCGCCGTCATAAAGATCAACAAGTGCCTTGAGATAATCTTCCGAAGGGTTGGCGATCTTTTCCTTCCATAGGTTTTCGCTTACACGTGAAACAGGGGAAAACAGTCTGTCGTATGGTTCCGGCGGAGCGTACGGCGTATGTGGTTCGAGGTAAAAGATCATCAGAAAGAATTTTTTGTTTTTATTTTTTTCAAGCCATTTGAACACTTCACGGTTCAGCTCATCAGCGTTGATTTTATATTCCGAAAGATTTTTCGGAAATATTGTATGGTATTCATCGAACCCCTGCGCGAAGCCGTGCTCTTTGCCGAGATAAGGATTGGAGATGAAAGCGACAGTGTAGAAGCCCGCTTTCTTTAAAAGCTCGGTTACAGTAGTTATATTGTCAATGATCGCATCATTTTCACCGGTAATGCCGACGCTTGTAGGGTGGTTCGCCGTTAATATTGATGAAAATGAAGGCTTGGTCCAGCAGGATTGCGATAAAGAATTCTTAAAAAGTATTCCATCTTCGGCCAGTTTATCAATGTTCGGGCTGATTGTTCTGTTATAGCCGTAGCATCGCAGGTGATCCGAACGGAGCGAATCAACGAGAATGTAAATCAGGTTTCGAGCGGGCGTTTTAAGAGGTCTGTTTATGTAAAAGACAACGATCAGGACAACAACTACCGCAATGATAATAAATATTACATTTTTTTTTACTTGATTCACTTTAAAGTCCTCGACAATTTTGAATTCTATTTGAGGGAATAAGCATAGTCAAGAAGAGGTCTTTTACATTTTTATGGGGCGATTTATAACTCTTCATTATCAGGCTGTTTGCAATGCTGAGCTTGTCTGTTCCTAATTTATCGAAACGAGCAACAGTGAGCAGTCGTACCGGATTAGAAATAAACCCTGAACCTCAACAACGCGCTGTGCGGATATTCACCGTACTCCGTGCCGTCCTCTCCGCCAAAGATATTCAGAGAGAGGTTGATCTCCAGGTTTTCCGCCGCATCCCAGGCCAGCCAGGGTATTAGAATACTGCTTTGATCTTTGATATTGATTATTGAATAGAGCTGAACCTTGATGTAATCGGTGAATGGGTAGTTCATCCCGCAAACAAGGTAATCCGTTCCGATGTTCGTTATCTCTCCATAAAAAAGTCTGAGAAAATCAAACAGATCATATTGTAAGGAAGACGAAACTCCTTGCGAGCGGTGCAAGTATTCCGAGATAATATAGAGTCCGTTTTCAAACGTGTAATCAAGCCCGATGATGTATTCTGTGTAATTCTTCGTCTGGAAGCTTCCTCCTTCGGGAATATTGAAAGTCCCTTCTCCCCAGAATCCCAAGTTGAAGACCTCGCCCGTAAAATCGAATCCGACTACGTTTCTACCAAACGCGACGGATTTAAAAGATTCCGGGTTTAAATTCTTTTCGCTGATGAATTGCCAACTCCCGGATATGTCGAAACCGGCAATATTTTTCTTCAATCGCACAGCGAAACTCGGATCCTCCACATTTTCTTTTATGGCGGCAATTGCCGTTAATGATCCGTCAGGTCCCCAGGGGATGTCTATGGTCATCGCATTTACACCTCTCTTCTCATACGCCGGATCAACCTGGTTTTTATCATGGAAATTATCCGTCGGATTCCATGTGTATCCCGTTCCCCATGGTATTTGCTGTTTGCCGATCCTAACCGAAAGTCCCTCAAGGTAAATCGTCAGATAAGCATCGTTGAGATAATAAGTGTCTTCCAGAGATGTTAGGAAGCTGTCTGTCATATTATCCGGAACGGTCGAAGCGATGGATGCCGGAAGGAATTCGAGCAAATCATAGGTAGTGGTTCCATGATATGTCATAAAAATGATATCAGCGTTAAAAGTTAAACTGCTCGATACCTCTGTTTTGATATCCAGCCGAAGTTTGTTGTAATCGAGGAGCGTTAGGTTTTCCTGTGATTTGCTGTATCTTAAGAAACCCTGGTTTTCGAAATAACCTGAAAGAAGGATTCCTTCATCGCCTTCGGTCTTTTCTTCACCCGCAAGCAAAGCCGGCAAATTTGCGAGGATTAAAAAAAATATCAAAATTTTGATTTTCACTCTTCCTTTTCCCTATATTATGAGAAAAAATAAACATACGCTTCAAGGCTGTTTTTTTATTTACAGAAACATCATTTTATGATAGAGTAATGACTTGGTAAAGGTTGTTTATCCAACCGGGACGAGTTGTTTTACGGAAAATATTCGGTTGCTTAAAAAGTAGTTGAAATTATAAGGGCGGTATGTTTTAATTCACCTTGATTTTTAATGAGGATAGGACTGGAAATATGGAACGAGTAGGCAAAATACAAAGCGGAAGGAAAGAGCTTCCCCTGAAGCTCACCTTGATCTTCCTTCTATTGATAATTCTGGCATTCGGATGGTTTTACCGATACACTAACGAATCTTTTCTTCAGTTTCAAAAACAGACGCAGCAAATTGTTCAGTTTTATTATATTTGGGGCGGTTTTATCGTTTTTTACCTGCTTTATCGTTTCGTTTTGATGCTGCTGTATAAACCTATTCCTCCTTCGAGCGATTTCAGACCTTCTATCTCCATCGTCATCCCCGCTTACAACGAAGGCAAGACCGTGAAAAGAGCGATCATTTCAGCTATCCAAGCCGATTATTATGAAGGGATGAAAGAGGTATTTTGCATTGATGACGGCTCGACCGATGACACCTGGAGTTATATCGAAGAAGTTCAGAAGCAATACCCCGGGCAGTTCGTGGCAATAAAGACGCCTCAGAACAAGGGGAAGCGTCACGCGTTGGCAATCGGCTTCAGAAGAGCTATTGGAGAGATTGTCGTAACATTGGACTCGGACAGCGAGATAATGCCGGATTCTCTCTATCACCTGGTCGCTCCTTTCAAACAGCCGAATGTCGGGGCTACTACTGGAAAGATCAAAGTGACCAACCGAGATACGAATTTCCTTACGAGGATGGTCTCTGTCCGCTATACGATGGCTTTCGATTTCTTCCGCGCAACCTGGTCTACCTTCGGAACGGTTTTCTGCTGTTCCGGAGTTTTATCGGCATACAGAAGATCTCTGCTAATGGAAATCCTGCCGGATTTCGAGAACCAGACCTTCCTCGGCGAAAGATGCACATATGGAGACGACAGGGCGCTGACCAACCTTGTGCTTAAAAAAGGCTTAAATACTCTTTATACGAAGAACGCGGTTGTTCAAACCCTTGTTCCAGAAAATGTAAAGAAACTCTTCAAGATGATCACCCGCTGGAACAAGAGTTTTATCCGTGAAAGCGTCGTTCTTGCCGGATTTATCTTTACCCGCTATCGCGAGAAGAACAGGCTATTGCCTATTATAGACTATACTATGCTGATAATCATGGTACCCATTCAGTTTTTGCTTGTGATGAAATCCATCGCCTTCGTTATATATGCTCCGCTGACACTCTTGCCGTTCCTGACGACGATTGCGACGATGGGCTTGGTTTATATGCTTTTCTATATAAAGCTCGAGAGAAACCTCGATTTCATTTATGGAGTCTTTTACTCGATTTTCTTTACCCTGATCCTGATCTGGGCGCTGCCGTACGCTGCGCTGACAATGAAAGACGGTTCCTGGCTGACGCGATGAAACGGGGGGTTTAAAAGTTTCGAGGAAAACCTTATTTCTTCACTTCGATAATTTCAGATTTACCGACGTATTCTTTCGTGCTGATTTCCTGAAGTTCGGATAATTTTTTCGTTATGTCTGCGATCCTTGCAGCGGAGGATTCGATTTTTCGTATTTTTTCCTGAATTTCCTGCGGGATGGAAACGAAAGTCGAAGATAGCTGCAGCATCTGAAGATCGAGAAGCATTGAACATAGCGGATTGTTTATCTCGTGGTTAAGCGTGGCAACCGTCGCTATAACAGCGGAGAGGCGCTCGGAAACGAGCAGCTTTTTATTCATTTCATTGATTTTGTCCTGCAGTTCGCGAATCCGCATCAAGGATTTTATTCTTGCCTGGAGTTCAGTTATCTCGAAAGGTTTCGTCAGATAATCATCACCGCCGCTTGCCAGGCCGCGGATTTTGGAGTCAACATCTTCTCTTGCTGTTACCATGATAATGGGAATGAAGTCATCGGGAAAGCTGCTCTTTATTTTTTTCGCTACCTCGAATCCGTCCATTCCTGGCATAATAATATCCAGAAGAATGACGTCGGGCTTATCTTTTTTAACTTTTTCAAGAGCGTCCGCTCCGGAATTCGATTCGATGATGATATACGAATCATCCACTTGCCGTAGTTTATATTTAAGGATTTCAATGTTGTCCGGATTGTCATCAACGATTAAAAGCTTCATTATTGTTACTCGATCTCGGATAGAGTCATCAATTTAAAAGTGGATAAATTCTCATTTATGGATTCAAGAAACAGTTTTGCCATATATGGATCGAACTGTGTTCCTGCGTTTTCTTCAATTTCTTTTTGCACCGCTGTCAACGGCAGTCCCTTCCTGTATGGGCGGTTTGCAATCATCGAATCGAAAGCATCAGATAATGCAATAATTCTGGACTCAAGGGGTATCGCCTCACCTTTCAGGCCATCTGGGTAACCTTTTCCGTCCCATCTTTCGTGGTGATGTCTTATTATTTTATCAATCGCTATGCCGTATAGATCTTTTACGATATTTGCGCCCAAAACAGAGTGTTGTCTGATTTGCTTTATTTCTTCTTCATCCAGCTTGCCCGGTTTATATACGATCCGGTTGTCTATCCCTACCTTGCCGATATCATGCAAGATGCAGGCGACGCTTAGTTTGTATTTTCGCTCGTACGAGAAGCCCATCTTTTCCGAAAGCAACTTGGCCACTTTTTCAACCCTGTCGCTGTGCTTTCTCGTGAAAGGACTGTTCGCTTCAACCGTGTCGGCAATGACCTTGATGCCCGAAATAAACATTTTCTCAAGTTCGCGCTCGTGTTTTTTCACAAGATAGTTATTATATAGGATTGACTCAAGGCTGGTTGCAAAGAGGTTTATAGGATTTTCGAAGGTAGCGATACCAGGTTTTTCTCCGAAACCGATATAAAGATAACCGAGAAAAACCTGGTGCTCGAGTCTTGAAAAAAAGAAGGCAGCATCTTCCTTGTTCAGATGTAGTGCGCTTTCGAAATCAGCCTTGCTGCTGTTATCCTTGAAAAGCCGTTTTCCGCTTACAAGCAAACCTTCCGTTTCGGGAAATTCGATTGTTGCTTTTTCCGAAGAAAAAATCCACGGCGAACTGAAGGAATTGGAAAAATTGTCAAACAGCATTATGAGTATTGTCTGAGGATTGAACCTAATAGTGATTTCTTCCTGGAATGAATCAATCTTTTTCTCAAATTCCACGGTTTTATTAACACTTTCTTCGAGGGACAACAGCGCCCGAAGATCGTTGTTTAATGTCTGGATCTCAAATGTTCTCTGCCCTACGAGATGCTCGAGATTTAATTGGTAGTTTTTATTTTCCTCCTTCAGCAGCCAGTGATTTACAGCCCGGTTGAGAACAGCTCTCATTTCGTCAATGTTGAAAGGTTTATGGACGAAGTCATATGCGCCTTCTTTTAGGGCGGAGATGGCATTGTCCTTGGTGGCATATCCAGTAATGATTATAAAAACCAGATCCTGATCAATCTTCCTTGCTTCACGAATGAGCTCGAGACCGTTCATATTGGGCATTTTGAGATCCGTCAATACGATTCCGAATCTGCCGCTGTCCTGTTTTATCTTTTCCAGGGCGACAAGTCCGTCTTCTGCGGTATCCACTCTGTACCCGAAGTGCGAGCTGATGACTTCTCTTAGAGATTGGCAGATAGAGACCTCATCGTCAGCGATAAGGATCTCTCTCTCATAATTGTTCATAATTGGTATTTCGTCTGCTAAAGATTATCCTTGTAAAAAGATACCAACCGCTGAAATAAATACAAATTATATTCAATGTAATAATCAGTAAGATAACATACCACATAGCGCCTGCCATATAATATACAGCAAGGGTTGCCAGTGCAAACAACGCGTCGAAGGTGATGAAGTTGAACCAGTATCTTTTACGGCGGCTCTCAATGTATTTGTTGCCCAAAGCATATGCCACAGCAAATAATATTAAAAAAACGATTACAACGATAGAATATTTCATAGCCATTCCAACCAAAATTATTATAAACTAAAAAAAAAGATTATACCAATTCTATTAAAGAAAAAGTGTAAACACGGTTCGAATTATTTAGAACATCTCGTGGCATTTGTTTAATAATATTTGGCAATTCTTTACTGAAATGAGTTTTTGTGCTATATTAATATCAGATGGCGCATCAAACATGGAGATAAACTGATGAAAAGGGATGTAAAGATCTTGTTCCTTGCCGTTTTCGCGGTTTTCTTCCTTTCCGTTCTTGTATTTTCCGATACGATTGTTCTGAAGAATGGAAAGCAGATACACACATCCTGGGTAAAAATTGAGAATGGCATTGTTACGTACAAATACACATACGGAACTATGTCTTTAAAACTGGAATTGATAAAAGAAATCATCAAAGACGATACCTCCGATCCCAAGAAAGAGAAAACAGAACCCGAGACGTCCTCCGATTCTAATTCCAATTCTTCCGGCGAGAATACTTCTGTATCCCCGGACGATTCCAGCAAAGAGAAAGACCCTAAAGCTGCCGGATCATTTTGGAGTGGCGAAAAGAAGAGGCTTGCAGATGAGAAAGGCCAAATAGAAACGGAGCTGAAGGACTTGGAGAATTACAGGGTTGCTCTTATTCGGTCAAGAAGATCAACAGCGGAGATAGTTAAGAGAATTGAAGAAAAGAGACAACGACTTCTCGCTATCAGTACAGAGATAGCAAAAATTCTCGACAACGCGCGAGCGTACGGTGTCAGCGAATGGGATATAGATCATGTCGATGATCAAAACAAAGAGGGAGCCCAAAGCAGCGGAGAAGGCGGCGGCGAGACTTAATGGGACAGTGGAAACGAGCACATAGGCTATGAACGCTAATTGCAGTACTTTTCTTTTGGTTTTTGAATTATTTAAACGATGAAAAAAATTAAATTTCCCTTTATTACATTTCTATTTATCGGGATTATCATCATGGCATTCGTGCTGGGCCAAGCGATCATCAAAGCGCAGAGATCATCCATTGCAGAAGAGGAAATGCGCCTTGATTCCATCAAGCAGGAAGTATTCGTGCGGAATTTCGATTATTCCGTTTTGCTCCAAGCAGACAGAGGCACAGGCGACTTCATCGAATTTTGCATGAAAACTTATAATGAGTTCATCGAAGGCTTCTTAAGCGATGAGAGAGCCGGCACGCCGGATCAATATAGGATTCGTTACAGGGCGACGGAGGAATCGCTGGAAGCGAAAAACGACAGTTTTCTTTTAAACGCTTTTGCGGCCAGGAAACATCAAAGTTTCCTTAGGACTTTGATCAGCTCCGCCACTTCAATGTTGATGCACTTGAATCCTCTTCATCTAATATTAACTATAATGTTGCTCTGGATAATCGGAATCAATGCGGAGCATATGCAGGGTTTGTGGTACTTTATTTTATTCGGGATAGGAGGACCTCTTTTGAATTTCTTTGCGGCGAGCATGTCCTCCGGCGACGTTTCATACTTCGGTTTCGCCCCAGGCATAAGCCTGATACTCGGCGCATATGTTTATTATAATTACGATGAAGAGGCATATCTCATTTTTCCCGGTGTGGTCAGAATATACGGAATCTTCCTGCTCTTTTTTTGGGTAATATATGAAGCTGTTCTCGCGCTCGTTCTTCATACAGAAAGCTATAAAACATTTTCTCCGCTTCATATAGCCGGTGTGATCGCCGGAGTCGGCATCGCGGCAGTATTCAAGGTAAGCAGGCCACCGCTGGAATCAAATATTTCCAAAGAAACGCTCTCCCCCGTCGAAATGGCGAGACGAGATATAAAAATGGGCAACTACCGCGGGGCCATTAATCAATTGGGTGATGTGCTCAGAAGAGATTCAACCAATGAAGAGGCGCTACGCTTGATGATGCAGGCATATATCGCGTCCCGAGGTCAGCAGGATTGTATCGGCCTCGCAAGTTATCTTCTGCCCGACCTGATGAACAAGAAGAAGGGCAAAATCGCTTTCGATCTGTTTATGGATTTTTCAAACGCCTTTCCGAAAGCATCTTTGTCAGCCGAAGCGCAGTTTGCCGCGGGAAAATTGCTGATCGAGAACAATTTCTACGAGCTCTCTGTGGATACTCTTGCGAAGGTAACTCAGATGGTTCCGGGCACCGATTTATGCGTCCAGGCTGTTTTCGAGATCGGAAAGATTCAGATGGAAAAGCTCAATCAGTCTCAAAACGCGGTCGCTATGTTCAACTGGATCGTCCAGAATTTCCCGACCCATCCATTGGCAGGTCCTTCCCGGCAGATGATGTTGCGCGTCCAACCTCAATAAGAGAAACCGAAAAACAGTAAGTGAACGGATTCTCTTTCTGTCTGGGATGCCATCTGCGTCCGAATCTGTCTGAGGATAAAAAAGTGATACACATGGCTTCACAAGATACTGTCAATCCCGGTCTGCATTCAAAAAAAACCCCTGTTCGGGGTTTCATGGAAGGGTTAAATTTTATAAGGATTCTACGATTTTAAGCGGCAAGCGCTTCTTTGGCTTTTAGCGCAAGTTCCGTAAAAGCGCGCGGGTCTTTGACGGCGATATCCGCCAATACTTTGCGATCAATCTCAACACCGGCAAGAAGGAGACCGTGCATCAATTTGGAATAGTTGAGGTCGTTCATCTTGGCTGCGGCATTAATCCTGATGATCCACAATCTGCGGAATTCGCGTTTACGCGCTTTTCTGTCTCTATACTGATACTGCAACCCTTTTTCGACGGTATTTCTGGCTGCGCTGTATAGTCTTCTTCTGCCGCCGAAGTAGCCCTTCGCCAGCTTAAGTATTTTTTTTACTCTTGCTCTTCTTTTAGTACTGCGTTTGACTCTTGGCATTTTCAGCTCTCCATTCGAATATTATTTCCACTCAGGTTTAATATGGAAGCAACCTTGATATTCTTCTCATGTCAGCTTTGCTGATCGTGTCGGCGCGTCTTAAGCGTCTTTTCCGCTCGCGCGTCTTTTTGGTCATAATATGGTTGCCAAACGCTCTTTGACGTTTGATTTTTCCACTCGCGGTCTTGTGGAACCTCTTCGCGGCCCCTTTGTGTGTCTTCATCTTCGGCATTTTTACACTCTCAACTGCTTAAATGTTTATGTCTCTCCATGCGAACGGAGATACTAACATAAAAAACAAGAAGTTCAACAAAAAAAAGATTTTTATCCCTTTTTTAATCATCCAAGTCGCTTGACAAAGAGATAAGTTCTGGCATAATTGCTTTTCTTTAGAATTGAGTGATGGAGGAGTTACAGTGTACGCAGTAATACGAACTGGCGGGAAACAGTACCGGCTTTCGCCGGGAGATAAGCTCAAAATTGAGAAGATTGAAGCTGAAACCGGTTCCACGATAACATTTAAAGATGTCCTGATGGTTGCTACTGATGACAAGGTAACCCTCGGATCTCCGATAGTTGAAAATGCCGTCGTAACGGGTCGGCTTTTGAATACAGCCAAAGACAAGAAAGTCTTGATATTCAAAAAGCGGAGAAGAAAAGGGTATCGCAGGAAAAGAGGACATCGCCAGATTTTATCGGAAGTCCTTATCGAAGCAATTCAGTTCGGTGATGTAAAGGACGTTGCCCAAAAAGCAGCCAGGAAAGAACCAGCCGCTAAATCCAGCTCGGAAACCAAAGTCAAAGCTAAATCCGAGAGCAAGCCCGCCGCGAAACCGAAGAAGGCGCCTGTGAAAACAAAAACGGTAAAAACAAGCAAAGAAAAAAAATAAGCTGACAAAGGAACTTGAACTTACCAGCGGTCATGCAAGACGGAGGATAAAATGGCTCATAAGAAGGGACAGGGAAGCACTAGGAACGGTCGAGACAGTAAGCCCAAGTTTTTGGGCATCAAGAGGTTCGACGGTCAACTCGTCTCAGGCGGTTCGATTTTAGTGAGACAGCGCGGGACAAAATATAACGCCGGAGAAAATGTCGGCCGTGGTAAAGATGATACTCTATATTCGAGAATTAGTGGCCATGTTAAATTTCAGGATAAAGGCAGGAGAGGAAAGTTCATCTCCGTTTATCCCGCTGTCTAATACATTTTTAAGAAAGTTTAAAAACAGCTTGAAACTTGCGGGTTTCAAGCTGTTTCCTTATTTATTATGTTTATAGACCAGGTAGTCATTCAGATAAAATCAGGAGACGGCGGCAACGGCCGAGTCCATTTCAGGAGGGAGAAATATGTTCCGAAAGGCGGGCCGGACGGCGGCGACGGCGGAAAAGGGGGAGATGTATTCATAGAAAGCTCGTTCAGATATCAAAATATGAACCATTTCCGATATCTGCAAAGATTCAACGCTGAGGACGGAGCTGCCGGACAGGGTAAACAAATGACGGGAGCGGACGGGAAAGATATGATAATAAATGTCCCGCCGGGTACCCTGGTCTTCGATGACGAGACGGGAGAGCTTCTCTTCGATTTCGACTCAAGGATTATAAAATATGAAGTCGCGAGCGGAGGCAGAGGGGGGCTTGGAAATGTCCACTTCAAGAGTTCGACCAACCAGGCTCCGAGGCAATCCATTCCGGGAAAACCCGGCATAGAGCACAGAATAAGACTCGAACTGAAGCTCCTTGCCGATGTCGGACTCATCGGATTGCCGAATGCCGGAAAGAGCAGCCTTCTGGCGAAGGTCAGCGCGGCGAAACCCAAGGTGGCGGCTTACCCGTTTACGACGCTGAATCCGCAGCTTGGAAATGTCCCGATAAACGAGAATCGTTCTTTCACGGTTGCCGATATTCCCGGCTTGATCGAGGGCGCTCATAAAGGATCAGGCCTCGGCTTCAGGTTCCTGAAGCATATCGAAAGGACAAAATTCCTTGTCCACCTGATTGATGTTTCCAATTTGAATCATATGGATGCTGAGAAGTCTTATGATGTAATCAGAACTGAGCTCGAAGAATTCGGACACGGCTTGTCAGCCAAACCGGAAGTGATCGCTTTAAATAAAATAGATCTCATCGAGGACGCACAAACCTTGAAAGAAATCTTGAATACCTTTGAGAAACAGGAAAAGCGTTGCTTTCTCATCTCCGCTAAAACCGGTGAAGGGGTGAAGGAGCTTGCCGAATATCTATGCTCCTGGCTGTTGAAAGAAACACGCGAATTGTACGGCGATATATCGGGAGTGGCGGGATGAGAATTGGTGTTATGGGCGGGACATTCAATCCCTTTCATATCGGACATTATGAAACTGCGCTGGAAGTGAAACGAATTGCCTCTCTTGACCAGATGATCCTCGTTCCGTCTCATACCTCGCCGCATAAAGAGAATTTGTCGGATATCATTTCGCCCATCCACAGGTACACTATGGCGGTTCTGGGGACGATAGGGGAAAGAGAACTTGAGGTGAGCTCTATGGAGATAGAAGCGGGCGGAATATCATATACTTATAAAACTGTGGAACTGCTGCTGAACCGGTTTGAAACCGGCGACAGACTCTTCTATATAACCGGAGTGGAATCTTTTGAGAAGATAGAGAGCTGGAAAAACTGGGAAAGCCTTGTGGAATCCGTTGATTTCATCATCAACAGCCGGGCCGGGTATAAAACAAGGGACCTGCTGCGTTCCATTCCCAAGCATCTTGTGGAAAGATGCGTCCTTGTGAAGGATGCCGGCGTTTTCATGAAAAAGAACAGGAAGTCCAGGAAGATTTATATAGTTGAGACTAAAAAGATTAATGTATCTGCTTCCGCTATCAGGCGGCGGATCGCCTCAGGCGATTCTATCGAAGAAATGGTACATCCGCTAGTGAAGACATACATCGAATCCAATAAATTGTATGTGAAAGAAGAGTAATAAATGTCAGTTAAAAGAACAAAAGTTGACTCTGCGAAAATTCCGGGGCTGGTGGATTATACAGTGGAATTGATCCGCGAGAAAAAGGGCTATCATATTATGATCATTAGCTTGGATAAGTTGACGACCTTTACCGATTTTTTAATTATTTGCACTGTAGATTCCAGCAGGCAGGGACAAACCATCAGCGATCATATTTTAGGTTCATTGAAAGATCAAAAGATGAAACCTCTCAACATCGAGGGATATAATCAGGCAAAATGGATATTGATGGATTATGTTGATTTTATTGTGAACATTTTCGACCGAGAGACTCGCGATTTTTATCAATTGGAAAGAATCTGGCACGATGCGCCCGTCAAAGTAATAAAGGATGAAGAAGACCGATGAAATTTTGTTTCATCTGGCCTGGGAAAACCAGGAATCCCCACATAAAAGCGCTTATTGACGATTACCAGGCGCGAATTTCCAAATATATTAAAAGTGAAATAATCGAAACCCAGGCGGGTAAAATGCCGTTTAAGGCAAATGATGAAGAAAAAAAAATAGTGGCACGGACACCGTCTTCTTCCTATATTATCTTATTAGATATTAAGGGAAAGATGCTGGATTCCGAAAAGCTGGCGGCAAAAATCGAGCAGCTTTTTACGTCCGGGAAGGATTGCGTGGTTTTTATTATTGGCGGAGAGCAGGGTTCAACAAAATGGTTGCAAGAAAAATCTGATATGCTATTATCCCTGACTCAATTGACTGTTACTCATGAGATGGCGCGGTTATTATTAATGGAACAGGTTTATAGAGGATTGACGATAATAAATAAACATCCATATCATAAGTGAAGAGGAGAAGGCGATGAAGAAAGAATTTAAACCCTATTATGATAAGCTGCACGAAACAAAACAGGAATTTCTCCAACAATACCAGAATAATGAAGATATGTCGCGTCCCCGTATCGAGGAAAATATCGGTGATATGGTGGACCAAGCTACGGATGATTATACGAAAGAATTTTTGAGCAACTTAAGCGCCGTGGATTTAAAAACACTCAGAAGAATTGATCAAGCGCTGGACAGGATTAATAACGAAGAATACGGTATGTGCCAGGATTGCGGTGAAGAGATCACGTCCAAGAGGCTTAAAGCAGTTCCCTGGGCTGAATATTGTATCTACTGCCAGGAGAAAAGGGAAAAAGAAGACCTTTCGGTATAATGATTGTGATAGAGGTGAGTCGTGAGTTTTAAAAATATCCTTGTTTATACATTCGCCATAGTGTTTATCCTTGTCGTTCTGTTTATCGCGTATAATAACGTTACCCCCGTGACGGTCAACCTGAAATTCCTCGGCATCACTCCGTTCACTGTCCCGGCATGGGCCGTGATGGTCTCCTCTTTTCTGGTGGGGATACTTGTGGCATTTGTTTATAATCTTGTCGGCAGCGCCGTCCGAGGCATTGAAACGCTCACGACCCGGAAAAAAATGAAATTGAAGGAAGTGCAGGATCAGCATTACCAGGATGGACTGAGGCATTTCCTTGACGGCAACTTTGAAGAAGCGGAACGCTTATTCAACAGAATCCTGGAAGAAAATCCGAACGATCTGCGAATCCTTACGTCAATGGGAAATCTTAAAAGGGCGCAGCGTATGTTCATCGAAGCAGAGGAATATCATATGAAGGTGATATTGATAGATGAGAACTATCTGCAGGCCCTTGACGGTCTGTTCCTCGATTATATGGCCGAAGGAAAAAATCAGCTGGCTTTGAACATACTCGAGAAGCTGCTCGAACATAAGGAATCGGATAAACTGAAATATAAAAAAGAGCTGGTTTCGCTTTACATCTCCGACAACAGATGGGAGGAAGCGACGAAAATCCAGGAAGACATCGTCAAGCTGACACCGAAGGGCGAACGCAAGCCCGAACTGAAAAAGATGCTCGCTCTTGAATATCAAAAAGCCGTTCACTTGTTCGATAAAAATAATAAGAATGAAGCGGAAAAAATATTGAAGCGGATAAAATCCCAGGACGACAGCTTCATCCCGGCTTATGTCAAACTCGGAGAGATTTATCTTGAAGAAGATGATCATCAAGCCGCTTTGAAAACGCTGTCGGAGGGATTCTCCACCACGAAAGAACCCGTATTTCTTCAGATGCTCGAGGAGATTTTTATCGCCGCGAACCAACCGGATGACGCAATAGCCTTCTTCAAGAAACTGAGCCACCAGTACTCGGATGATGTTTTGCCGCTCTTCACGCTCGGCAAGCTATATTACCGCTTGGAGATGATCGAGGACGCGAGGGCGATTTTTGACAAACTGACGACGATTATAGACTATTCCCCGACCCTTGAATTCTTCATCGCGAAAACAGAGGTCAAAGAAGGACGGCTGAAAGATTCCGTCAAGAGGATGAAAGAAGTTATAAGAAAGACGCATCTTCTCGATCTGGAATACAGCTGCCGGAAATGCAGCCATCGTTCCATCAAATGGCTCGACCGCTGCCCGGAGTGCGGCTGCTGGAACTGTATGCATCTTGCAGCCGACAACGAACTGAAGGACCTCGAGATCAAGAGAATCTCCCTGCCGAACGTGGATTATTAATTTTCGCATATAACGCTCCCGGGCATTAGTCAAATGTTTTATCAGCCGCTCAGTATATTTATATCCGAATTCCTGTGCTCCAGAGAATCTTCCTTCCAGAATCGAACACTTACTACCCCCCTTTCAGAGGGGGGAATGGGGGGAGTTGCTCTTGCAGGAGCGGCGTCTCTTCAGAGCACTGGTGTTCCGGTTTTGAGTCATACCGGACGGAGCGAAGCGGCGATCCGGTATCTGAATAATAAGTATTTATTTGTTATCCGGCATCGCGGGAATAGGCATCTCTTCAGAATAAAAAGCTGTTAGATTCGGGGATGCTTCGATGGGCGGTAGCTGAAAATGCGAAGCATTTCTTTAATATCTTCATTTGAAGAATGATTTTTTTTATTATCATCTATCAATGTGTAATTTCAATTCAGAAAAAATTTTACTTTCTTCGATTTCTCTTTTTCAAACTTCTTGACTTTAAAGCATTATTGAATAATATCTCTTACGCTATGATTGACGCTCCCCAGTAGCTCAATCGGTAGAGCGTTCGGCTGTTAACCGAAGGGTTGGCGGTTCAAGTCCGTCCTGGGGAGCCAGATTTCAATCCTCTGACTTCGGCGGTTCTTAGTTACTTCGAAATCCCTTGAGACGAACCATTCGTGGTCTTGTCGTTTCCACCGAACCAGTGCTCACTTACGCTACCCGCACATCCTTCCCGATTCTCCGCTTCGAAGCGTTCCGATGGAGTAAAGCCTAAGCCTGGGAGTTCAAGCGTGCTTAGTGAAAATGTGTTTTTGAGATTCTCTAGTTCTTTTTTTCGAGTTGCCTTGTTTAACAGCTCAGTTGCATCCGGCCAGTCGAATGATACTCGAAATAGGGCAAATCGTGCTTGAAGAATACGGAGACGAATAAGACGTGGCAGCTATCATCACCTTTACCCATTTTTAAAGGGTACCAAGTCGCCTATTTCATCACAAGCGGGTGCAGCAATCCAACGTCTTATAGTCCAGCAGATGTATGGAGGTCATGCGCTACGCCATCCCTGCTAGGGAGTATTTCATAGACGGGGCATGAGAATTCAGTTGACGTGAGACGATATGCCATGGAGGACTTGGTTGCGACTACCTCAGAATAGAGCGGTTTGCTTTACTGTGAGATGGTGAGCAAACATTTTTCCAAATGCTTTTTCGCATCCGAGGAAGCGTGCGATTTCCTGAAGATCAATCAAGGTGAGAATATCCTTTGTTATAGGTCGTTTGGAATCCCAGAATATGAATGCGTCCAATATTTCTGTACAAACCTTTGATTCCAATAATTCCTTGACTAAAAGGGATTCTTCTTCTGATCTGAATGCAAGAAAATAGCAGGTATCATCAAAGACAACAGGTTTCCCCTTATACGGACCGATGACCCTGAACATCAAACTCTTATATAATCCGGAAATGGCCACCTTCCAAGGTGTGAATGAGTACTCTCCAACACCAAAGATCGAAAATTTCGGCTTGCCACGATATATTGCACTCTTTCGCTTATCAAGAAGGTCTGCATGCGACTGAAGATATTTCCATGTTTTGGGATATGAAGCGGCGATGAATTCCGTGTTGCAGCTAATGGTTCGCTGTGGAACAAGCATGAATCTATGAATAGATTCAATCTTCCCATTTGCCAAGTCAGAGCTCTTTAGCATTGGAAAGAGAAGGTCAAGCTCGATATCAACATACACATTGAGACCATTCATGAAACGTCCATCGGGGAGAGCCTTCAATTCCATTACATTTGAACAATCATGTTTTATCCCAGACCGCCAGCAGAAAACAGGATGGTTGCCATTAATCAACTTGGAATATTTATCAACTATATCAACCCGCGAGACAAGTTTGTCATTGCGCAATCCAAGTTTATAGGACGGCTCACTGGCATCCAGCGAATCGAAGACATGGCAATGGCTATTGTCATTGTCTGAATCAGGGTGAAATCGAATAAGCATTAGACAAGCATCAACCGCAACGCCAAAATGCCGCTGTGCATTAATTTCTCGGATTTCGGCATCAGTGAAAAGCAAACCTTTCTTCCATGCATAAGTGACGACTTTTCTGGCAATGGTTGTTTTACATAACATTGCCAATAAAGCATCCTTACCCTGTAATGCCTCTATTTCTCTAATTAACATCCACTCCGATATATCGAAATTGCTCTTTCCAGTGATGGCGTCTATCCCTTTAAAGCCATTGATGTTGGACTTCTTAGGAACATTCAGACTACCGATTCGCATCAACTCCGCGTTTGTAACCCAAGGAGGATTTCCGATGATGAGGATGGGACCCGCCGATTCATTCAAATAGCGCTTCCAGTCATGAATGAAAAAATCCCCGTGGATAATTTCCAGAGCGTTGTTGTTAATGGATCTGGCCATTCGAACATAGTCCGCATTTATGTCAAGGCCCAATAATCGTGTGGCTTCAGGGAATGAAAATGTAGCCGCTCGGAGGAATGCGCCTCTTCCGCAATTTGGCTCCAGGACTAGGCTCGGCCTTATTCGTTGGGATACAAGCGTACATATACGCTCTGCCAGATCGAAAGGAGTTTGCCAGTCCCCGAATTCTGTCATAGCTGTGGTCTTATTGCGTCTGTTTTTCATCTGACTATAACACCCTGATTATCCCATCGACCTCACCCGCTTTTTCGATAACGCGACGATACTGTAACCGCCATTGCAAAGCATTAGAGATGGTCAAATAGCCAATCTCTGGCGGTTTCTTCATGACTTCCTCAACAATATTTTGGGCTTCTATGCTGTCAACTGGCAACATGCGTTCTTCGAGGAAGGCAAGAAGGTCGTCTTCGTTTCCCTTGTTGTCCAAGATGCGCTGAATTCCCGTTGTTGTCTGGTAATCAGCAGTTCTTTCAGCAACAATAAAAATGGTGTGAAGAATATTCAGGCACCCCGTTCTGTTTTCATTGTCATCCGATTTTTCGTAGATAAAAACGAGAAGGGCATATCCTAAGCCAAATATCTTCTGTCTTGCGGACTTGAACGGACATGATGACTGAGGTTGTTTGATGCTAGTTACTTTAAGATCGACACCCAGTCCAGGAAAATCAATCCCTTTGGCTGAATTACCTTCAGCAAAATCGTACCGCTCCTGGAGATAGCGCATAAACTTATGTTCAAGATATGTCCCCACTGCTTTCCCATCTGTCACACCGTACAAAGCAGGTTCAGAGTGCAGTGATTCAACCTTCCCGAATATGGCTGCTTCTTGGCGGAGAATTTCAACAGTTAGTTTTTTTCCCATTTGGTTTCGGCCTCCAGTGTTCTTTTATTCTCATCTTAAATCCACGAATCCAACTTCTCTGTGTCGAACAGCCACTCTTTGCCCTTCATATACACGGGTATATTTCCCTTACAGATGAGTCGTAGAGCACAGGCTTGTCCATTTTCAGGTATTGCACTGTTTCTTCCAATGTCAACCGGTTTATCTTGACCTTCGGTTTCATCGCCTCATTGTTCGTTACTCATGGTTAATATATAGCAATTTATGACAGAAGTTCAAGTACATATTTGGGTAGGTTTGGTTTGCATGCGAGAAAGTCAGATTCGATGCACATTCACTATGTCAGAGGTTGCCAGGTAGGAGCGCAAGCAGAGACGCCAGGCGGCCAGAGTTGGAGAAGAAAGCGATCTTGACAATCCGCCGCGGCTTCCGTAATCTGAACCGGCCGGGTGAAACGGAGTCGGGCTCTGCAGGGAAGCAACCCGCCGAGGGATAATCCAGTGGGATCATCTCAAGGATGATGGGGCGTGGGAACATCTCCCGCGCCCGTAACTTTAGATATCCCTTATGCCTAAAAATCCCCGCCCTAAGGGCGAAACAATAGGATGAGCACCGCTATCGCACTCACCAGGAAAAAGCGGGACTATTCCATCTCCAGCTGAACCAGGACACTTGGAGGAATTATGAGCAAACAAAAAAAGAACACGAGCAAGATGCCGATCAAGGGTGCGCGGGCTATCAGAACCGTTCTTGATCTCGGCGGGCTTCTCGGACTCAGTGAAGAGGACGCCTGCGCGCGAATGCAAGCGGAGGGGCCGAACGAGCTTCCCACGCAGAAGAAGCGGAGCCTGTTGACCATCGGCCTCGAGGTTGCTCGTGAGCCAATGTTCCTCCTGCTGGTCGCTGCGGGAAGCTTATACCTCCTCATGGGCGAGCCGGGCGATGCCCTGATGCTGCTCGGCTTCGTGTTCGTGGTTATGTCCATCACCATCATCCAGGAGCGGCGCACGGAACGAGCGCTGGAGGCGCTGCGGGATCTGTCGAGCCCCCGGGCTCTCGTCATTCGTGATGGCGTGCAACGGCGTATAGCTGGGCGCGAAGTGGTCACTGGCGACCTCGTTGTCCTTTGCGAGGGCGACCGCGTCCCCGCGGATGGCCTTCTGCGGAGAGGGATCAACCTTTCGACGGATGAATCGCTGCTGACCGGAGAGTCCGTTCCGGTCAGGAAGGTCCCGTCGGTCGAAGCGTGGACACTTGATAGCCCGGGTGGTGACGACCTGTCCTCGGTGTTCTCCGGAACACTCGTCACCACCGGACAAGGCATAGCTGAGATTACTGCCACGGGCCTGCGTTCAGAGCTCGGCAAGATCGGCAAGGCGCTGGAGCAGATCGAGCCGGAACCGACCCTTCTGCAGAAAGAGACGGGGCGCCTGGTTCGTATCTTCGCTATTGTGGGGCTCATGGCCTGCGCGCTCGTGGTTGTGGCTTTTGGGTTCACGCGCGGAGGCGGTGCCGACGTCTGGAAGCAGGGTTTCCTCGCCGGTATTGCGATGGCAATGGCCACGCTTCCGGAGGAGTTTCCGGTCGTGCTGACGGTCTTTCTGGCGCTGGGCGCCTGGCGGATCTCTCACAGCAACGTGCTCACGCGGCAGATGCCGGCGGTCGAGATGCTGGGGGCCGCCACAGTACTATGCGTCGACAAGACGGGCACGCTCACGCAGAACCTGATGACCCTGCGACAGCTCGCCGTGTCCGGCAGCTCCATCGACCTCGCGAAGCTCCGTGGCTCGCTCCCGGAGGATTTGCACAGCCTCCTAGAGAACGCAATCCTGGCGAGCAAGCGCGACCCATTCGACCCAATGGAACGGGCGCTGCATAAGGCAGGAGATAAGCTGATCAAGGATACGGAGCATCTGCATCCGGGCTGGTCGCTGGTACGAGAATATCCGTTGACCCCCGGCCTGCTTGCGGTGAGCCATGCCTGGTATACCGGCAACGGCGACGAAGCGGTGGTCGCGGCGAAAGGCGCGCCGGAAGCCATCGCGGATCTCTGCCACCTTACGCCGGCGCAGCAAGAGTCGCTGTCACGGAATGTGGCGACCTTGGCGTCACAGGGTTTTCGAGTTCTCGGCGTTGCGCGGGGAGTCACGTGCATGGGAGACCTCCCCGAGGAGCATCACGACCTTTCGCTCGAGCTCGTCGGTTTGCTTGGGTTCGAGGACCCGTTGCGGTCAACCGTGCCTGCCGCGGTCGCTGAATGTCAGGCCGCCGGTGTGCGCGTGGTGATGATTACAGGTGACTATCCCGCGACCGCCCAGAGCATCGCCCGCCAGGCAGGGCTTGCGAACTACGAGACGGTGATCTCCGGACCAGAGCTCGACCGAATGTCGGACGAGGATATTGCCCGACGGATTCGGGATGTGCAGGTCTTTGCCCGCGTTGTTCCCGAGCAGAAGCTGCGCATCGTCACAGCTCTGAAGGCAAACAAGGAGGTCGTCGCAATGACAGGCGACGGGGTCAACGACGCCCCGGCGCTGAAGGCAGCGCACATCGGCATCGCCATGGGCGGTCGCGGAACGGACGTTGCCCGCGAATCCGCGTCACTCGTGCTGTTGGATGATGACTTCTCGTCCATCGTTGCGGCCGTTCGTCTTGGCCGCCGCATCTTCGACAACATCAAGAAGGCGATTGCCTTCATCCTGGCGGTGCATGTGCCCATCGCGGGACTGTCGATGATTCCGATATTCTTCGCCGACTGGCCGCTCCTTCTGTTGCCGGTCCACATCGTCTTCCTGGAGCTGATCATCGACCCCTCGTGCTCCCTCATCTTCGAGGCCGAGGATGCCGAGGCAAACGTGATGCAGCGGCCGCCCAGAGGACCGGATGAGCGGCTCTTCTCGATGCGGACAATCGGACTTGCGGTGATGCAGGGGCTCAGCGTTCTCGCTGTCTGCATAGGCGTCTTCCTGATATCCCGTGCCGGCCATTCCGCCGAGGCAGCCCGCGCACTGATGTTCACGACCCTGGTCGTCGCCTTCGTCGTCATCATACTCGTCAATCGGTCCTGGACAAAATCTGCCTTTGCAATGCTGCGTGTCCCCAACGCCGCACTGATATGGGTGGTGCTCGGCGCATGCATCTTCCTTGCGACGATTCTTGTGGTTCCCTTCGCGCAGCGACTGTTTCACTTCGCACCGCTCCACGCGACGGATCTAATCCTCAGTCTTGGGGCTGGGTTGGTTTGCGTCCTGTGGTTCGAATTGGTGAAGCTTGCAAGACAGCACGTGTGGGTTCGATCATAAGCCCGAACAGCCGGATACCGGCACATGGGCGATGACGCGCCGTTGATCGTGAATTTGAAGGACAGATTTCAATTCTCTTTCAAGCCTTCTCTATATCGCATTCGTTTAATTATGCTGACTTTCCGGTTAACCATAATGCTGACAGGCGGACTTGACAGGGCAGGGCTGATTATCTAATATCTCAGTGTATGGTTATAGTCCTGTAATAGAAGTCGCGCACTGTTAAGCGATAGAACATCGTGCATGGCACTATTTCTCGTCATGTTCGGGTTTGATTGTGCGGTTTCTACATCTTTTTAAATTCACAAAAACTGAAACTGGCTTTTAGTGTATGTATGTTCATACAAAAACAATGTCTATAAAAATTACAAAGGAAATACCGACGATGAACGAACAAGAACAAATGGAGTTCTTTTATAAGATTTTCGATTCTTCACTGCCTCGCCTTGGCCCCGGAGATGAAGCTTCGACGAAAAAAGCATTAAGTATCCTGCTTTCTGCAAAGACAATAAGCAACGATGATCGCGGTTCCGCGAAGATCAATATACTGGATATCGGCTGCGGGAACGGCGCTCAGACAATTCAGCTGGCAAAGCTCACCGATTCGAGAATTCTGGCAGTGGATAACCATCAACCGTTTTTGGATGAATTGCAGCGCCGGGCTGAAGCGGAGGGCGTTTCGGAGAAAATTCAGGTCAAGCTCGGAGATATGCGCGACCTGGGGCTGGATGATAGTTCCTTCGATCTGATCTGGTCTGAAGGAGCGATTTTCATTATCGGATTCCGCAAGGGGCTTGAGGCTTTTCGTTCGCTGCTGAAGCCGGGCGGATTGATGGCAGTGTCCGATATAGCCTGGTTTAGATCCGATCCCCCTGCGGAATGCCGGGATTTCCTCGCTCAGGAGTGTTCTTTTATGACTGATATAGAGGCGAATCTTCAGGCGATCAGGGATGCCGGGTACAAAATCATCGGGTATTTCACTCTGCCGGAATCGGCCTGGGCGGATTCGTTCTATCGTCCTTTGGAGGAACGGCTTCAATCATTCCGAAAGAAATATGCCGAAGAAAAAGAGGAGCTTGAGGTCATCGAATCCATCCAGGTGGAGATTGATATATACCGTAAGTATTCCGCTTACTATGGGTATGTGTTCTTTTTGATGCAGAGGAGCTGATATATGGATTTCAGGCAGCGAACATCAGCCGAACATTGAGCTGGTTTGTCGCAAGACCTCGTGAGATCAAATCTACGGGGTCTTATTGTTTTTTAAGAAGGCATTTCCCTATTTGTTACGCCTTGCATCCTTTCCAATCTCTATGCTTATTTAATGCTTTCCTGAAAATGTCAGCTTTTTCGTCGGGCATTGATCTGCTGATTCGGCTGAGAAAAACGCACTCAAACGAAGATTTTCGGCCGCAGCCCTTCGAGGCATCCCCGAAAATGACAACATTTTATTCCCGCAACGGTCTGTCAAATGTGGCTGCGTTACTCCTTGTTCATCCGCATAAATATTCGATGGCTAAAAAATTTATCCAGTATGAAGGCTCTTTTTTCTGGCAGAATTCTCAGTCTTCCGATTAAACATGCACAGCTTGACAGGCGCCCGAAGAATAGTTATGAATGTCCGGGGGCTTCCAAGATGGATAAACTCCGTTCTACATAGCTTCTAATTCGTTATATATGAATTAAACTTACCGTATTCCAGCGGACTGGCGTCCCGGGGATAAAGTTATAATACCTCCACCTGGATCCTGCGGACAGGCGGCGGAGAGGGTTGCCGGCGCAGGCGATGGATATGTATGCCTCGACTGGTTCCTCTGCCTGAAGGATCTACCGAAATAGTTGCGACAGAATGCAGTAATAATTCAGGTTCAAATTACAAACCCGAGACTCGATTTCTCGGGTTTTTTATTTTGAAATAATAATCCTCACCTGACTCTTTCTATATTATGGTTTATTCTTTTACAATATTTGACATTCATAACTAAAAAGATTATAATTATAATGAAATCAGTAGAGGCTGATATCCCGAAGGTTATTGAATAATTTCTAAAAAAACTTACTTTAAAGCGCAATAAGCTGCCGATCAGGCATTAAAGTGCCCTCGGAACAGCTGATACAGAATTATTCAGGATTCCGGGAAGAAATTGTGAGGGATTGAAGGTTATTAAGATGTTGTTTCCCCGCAAGCTGTCAAGAAATGTTTTAATCATCGTTTTGGCGCTCCTCTCGATCGGCATTATTGCAGCCGGTTTTTCATATTATAAAAATTTTGAAAAAACCCACAGGATTTCGGTTGAACAACAGCTCAAGGCGATAGCGGATCTCAAGGCCAGCCAAATTGTTCAATGGCGGAAGGAACGGTTGGGGGATGGAGCGGTTTTTTGTAAAAATTTTAACTTCAGCATACGGGTGAGCGATTTTCTCACAAAGCCAAAAGATGAAGAAAGAAAAAAAAGGCTTGCAAATTGGTTGTTCAAACTTCAATCGGCATTTGAATATGACAGGGTGTTTATCGTAGATAGGCAGGGAAGAGAACGGATATCGGTTCCCGACACGCCTGAGCTGAGCGCCGAACATCTTAAAAAAGATACTGCTGAGATCCTTCGTTCGGGAAAAGTTACGTTGCTCGATTTCCACCGCGAGGCTCCTAATCGCCCTGTTCACCTTGCCGTGCTTGTTCCGATATATGACGAACAGTATAATCGCCAGCCCCTGGGTGCTCTTGTCCTTCGCATAGATCCCGAACAATATCTATATCCCCTCATCAAACGTTGGCCCGCCCCGAGCAATACGGCGGAAACATTATTAGTCCGCAGGGAAGGAAACGAAGCCGTTTTTCTGAACGAGCTCCGGTTCCGAAAAAACAGCGCTCTTATCCTGCGTATTCCACTTTCCAGGACGGATATGCCGGCTGTTCGCGCTGCACTTGGCTATGAAGGGATTATGGAGGGCAAAGATTACCGAGGTGTGCCGGTGATTGCTTATATCGAGCCGGTCCCGAATTCGCCCTGGTTTCTTATTGCCCGGATGGATACATCGGAGGTTTATGCGCCG
>Ga0315290_10000256_pt1 | contig 33278 bp, 46 predicted proteins | sample YL17G12_0_MG_FD_203627 | JGI IMG/M metagenome (GOLD analysis project Ga0315290, IMG submission 203627) | Sediment microbial communities from Yellowstone Lake, YNP, Wyoming, USA - YL17G12_0 | ecosystem: Environmental > Aquatic > Freshwater > Lake > Sediment | place: USA: Wyoming | collected... | reverse complement strand
AGTGGAATAAGGTATCCGATCCGCCCAACGTACCCCGACCATGGCCTGGGTGGTGGTTTTCGTCTTTGTTCTGCTGATGATCAAGACAGGTGGCAGATGGCTCAGCCGCTGGTGGTGGCAGCCGGCTTCACCAGCTGCGAGGCTGTAAACCGCCGGACTGCGGTCGAGTTCTTTCCGGCACGTGACAACAGACCCAAGCGGTGATGACATTTGGCACTAATCTGCAAGATAAGCTGCGGTACAATACATTCACCATGACGAATATATCGGCAATGGAAGAAACCGCGTCCCTGTTCCAAGCGCTTGGGCAGCCCACCCGCCTGCAGATCTTGCTGGCACTTGGGGTGGGCGAAGCATGCGTCTGCCACCTGGAGGCTACCTTTGGCTGGCGGCAGGCCTATCTCTCTCAGCACCTGATGGCCCTACGCAAAGCGGGGATCGTCACCTCCAACCGGGTGGGGCGCAACATCCATTACCGCTTGAACAATCCCGAACTGCTGGGGTTGATCCGCCAGGCCGCGCTCCTGATGGGACAGTCGCTGCCGGAACCCTGCGCTTCCGCGGATTGCAATTGCCCGGATTGCACCAGCCGGCGGGAAGCCTGTTCACCTGCATCGCTTTATAAGTAATGACTTCAAGGAGTCCATGTGAGCATCAGCGATAAAGATTTATGGAGAACCGAAGAGGATGACCAGCCTATCTCCAAAGATGAGTACTGGGCGGTTGTCGATGAGAACGACCGGCTGATCCTCCCCCCGGCGGTAAGAGAGCACTATGGATTCCGGGCTGGGGCTCAAGTACTGATAAAGGAAGGTTCAAAAGGACTGCACTTGCATCGCCCGATCACGCAATTGGCCAAGGTCTACGTCGAACCGACCAGCCGCTGCAACCTGAACTGTCGCACCTGCATCCGCAATGCCTGGGAGGAGCCGCAGGGTCATATGTCGCCGGAAACCTGGGAACGGGTCTTGGAAGGTGTAAAAGCACTGCCGTCCCGGCCAGTGATCTTCTTTGGCGGGTTCGGGGAACCATTAATGCTCACCAACATCGCCGCAATGGTGACGCAGGCAAAAGCGGTGGCAGGAAAAGTGGAATTGATTACCAATGGGATTCTGCTCACGGAGCAGCATGGGCGTGAGCTGATCAAATCTGGACTGGATACCCTTTGGGTATCGGTGGATGGCGTCACCCCGGAAAGTTACGCCGATGTTCGCATCGGGGCTGCCCTGCCGCAGGTGCTGGAAAATATCCAACGCTTTTCTTTATTGCGTCATGAAACCGCCCGCAGGCCGGAGATCGGCATCGCTTTTGTGGCGATGCGCAAGAATATCAAGGACTTGCCAGCCTTGATTCACATGGGCCCTAAGTTGGGCATCTCGCGCTTTATGGTGACCAATGTGTTCCCGTATACCGAAGAAATGTGCAAGGAAATGCTCTATACCCGTTCTGTGGACGGTGTGGACTCAACTCCCTCTCCCTGGGCGCCACAGATCGACCTGCCTCGCATAGATCTCGATGATGCCACCCAGGATTCGATTGTGAAAACAATTCGCAACCGGCACAATGTCCGCTGGAACGGTGTGACACTTGGGCAGGAGCGCGGGCGTTGTCCTTTCATTGAAAGAGGGGCAATCGCCATCTGTTGGGATGGGTCGGTCAGTCCCTGCCTGGCCCTGATGCACCAGTACAATACCTTCCTGCACGACACCCCTCGTTCCGTCCAACGCCATGTTGTTGGAAACATCAACGATCAGGATCTGGGTTCGATCTGGAACCAGCAGGAGTATGTCGATTTCCGTAAGCGTGTGGGAGCCTTCGATTTCTCTCCCTGCACTTGGTGTGGCGGCTGCAGCTGGTCGGAGGGGAACCTTGAGGATTGCTTTGCCAATCCCTTCCCGACCTGCGGTGGCTGCCTGTGGGCGCAGGGTGTCATCCAGTGCCCGTAGAACGATAATGTCAAAGGAGTAGATCATGTCTGATTATTTGGAAACCACCGTCGATAAATTTACCTTCAAGGTTGCGACAGACCGGCTTTACACGTCGGAAGGAGTCTGGGCAAAGGAAGCGAACGGAAGGGTCCGCATCGGGCTGTCCGACTTTGTCCAGCAGCGCAGCGGGGATGTGGCCTTTGCCGATGTCAAGCCGGATGGCACCCTTCTGGCCGCCGGGGACGAAGTGGCGGTCATCGAGACGATCAAGGTGAATATCACCTACACTTCGCCCGTGAACGGAAAAATTGTCGGGGTCAACCCGGCGATGAGCGACGCACCCGAAGCCATCAACCAGGACCCATATGGCGCCGGCTGGCTGGCTGTGATCGAGGTCGCCGACTGGGATGCGCAGAAGGGGAAACTGCTCACCCCGCAGGCGTACTTCGAGATCATGAAGGGCCAGGCGGAAGAGGAAGCCAAGAAGCTATGACAAAACCGACTCAAAAAGTCATTATCGTGCCCTGCAGTGGGATCGGCAAACCGTACGGGACCGTCAGCCGCGAAGCGGCCTACGAGGTCACCGACGAATTGCGTCCCCGAAAGACCCAACTCGTGCCGCTGGCCTTGTTGGTGCTTGGAGACGAAGAATCCCGGTCGGTCGTGGCGGGAAATCCGGCCATCACCATCGACGGCTGCAAGCTGGCCTGCGCCGCCAAGATGGTCCGGCAGAGCGGGGGTACGGTCGCGCAGGAAATTGCGGTCCTGGATGTTTACCGCCGGTACAAAGATCTCAAGCCTCTGGGCATCGCCGAACTCAACGAGGGCGGGCAGAAACTGGCGCGTGTCCTGGCAGAGGAAGTGTCGTCCATGGTGGACGGTATCGCCACCGGGAAACAGGGAGGCGAAAATGCCTGAGCTGCCCAAGAAGAAAATTGGCATCGTTTCCTGTTCGGGGGAGGAACTTGCAGAAGGCACTGTCACCCGCCTGGCTGCTTTGAAGGTCCTCGAGCAGCTGCGCCCGGCGGACACAGTCACGATCTGCCTGCCCCTGTTCCTGGCCGGCGGGGAAGGCGACCGGGCCTTTGCGAAATTCTACCCGACCATCGCCATCGACGGCTGCGACAAGCGCTGCGCGGCGCGCGGCACCGAGATGTACTCTGGCAAGCCTGCCGCCAGCATCGTTGTTACCGATCTCGTCGCCGAACGGGGTATGGGAAACCTGGAAGGGAAGCGCCGCCTGAACGAGGCCGGTCTCCAAGCAGTGGATGCGACCGCAGCAGAGATAGCGGAGCTGGTGGACGAGCTGCTGCAAAAACACTGGAACCGTACGTCAGGGGCCGTGGAAGAAACCGGCGTTCCGGTCGTCCAGGAACCAGTCCAGGCGACCTGTTCCTGCGGTTCCGGGATCCCGATCCAGGATGTCATCGTCAACGGGCAGACGGTCACCCTGATCGCCCTGCCGCTCATCTTCCAGCAGTTGCGTGAAGCCGGCAAACCCGCCAGCCCGGATACGGCGAAGGAACTGCTCGATGAGGTGAAAATCTACAACCCGATACCGACCGGCGAAGACGAAGCCTATGCCGCGGTGCTGTCGCATGAATATGCACTCTTCTGCGAGAAGGAAGGAGCCACCAAATGAGCCGCACTGCCACCTACAACACCACCGTCGTCTGGAAGGGCGAACACTGGGGCCATATCGTCATGGGGAACGGACCGGAGATGGACTTCTCCGCCCCTCCGGATGCCCAGGGGCATCCCGGTGTCCTGACCCCGGAGGATGCTTTCGTGGCCGCTGCCAACACCTGCATCATGATGATGTTCATCTGGGCGACCGAACGCTATAAGCTTAACCTGATTTCCTATGATTGCCGGGTGGAGGGCACCAAGTTGATCGAACTGGACCGCACCGAGATCTTCACCCATCTGCGTTTCTGGCCGGTTATCCGCGTCTCGGCTGGCGGGGAAGAACCCGGGAAGGTGCACGGACGGATCGAGCGCGCCCTAAAATCGGCCCAGAAATACAGCCTGGTGGCCAATTCGGTCAAATCCGAGATCGTCATCGAGCCGAAGATCGAGGTGGTGGCATGAAGCCAGTTCTGGACGAACGCAAATGTCCCGCCATGGAGACCTGCCCGGCGATCCCAGCCTGCCCGGAGGGCGCCATCCGGCATGTTTCAGATAAAAACGCCAAACTCGGAGGGCGGATCGTATTCGAACTTGCGATATGTAACGGCTGCGGCGATTGCGTGACCGCCTGCTGCGGGAACGCGATTGCCCTTGTAGAAGAAGATCAAATCCCCGAAGAAATACCACAAGAAAAAGGAGAATCGAACATGCTCACGATCAAAGTACTGGGCCCTGGATGCGAAAACTGCGTGAACCTGGCCTCCCGGACCCAACAAGCGATCGCCAACCTGTCCATCGAAGCCAGGGTGGAGAAGGTGACCGACTACGCCGAGATTATGAAGTACAAGATCCTGGCCACGCCCGGGCTGGTCATCAATGAAAAGGTGGTCTCCGCCGGCCGCGTACCAACCGAGGCTGAAATCACCACCTTCCTTACCAATGCACTGATGGAGGTGTAACCATGACCGATACCAGTACGACCAAGAAACTCTCTTTCCTCGACCGCTTCCTGACTCTGTGGATCTTCCTGGCCATGGTGGTCGGCGTGGGGATTGGTTTCTTCTTCCCAACTGCAGTCCAGAAGTTCAGTACGGCTGTCTCGGTCGGGACGACCAACATCCCGATTGCCATCGGCCTGATCCTGATGATGTACCCCCCACTTGCCAAGGTTCACTATGACGAGCTGGGCGACGTCTTCCGCAACTGGAAGGTGCTGGGTCTTTCTCTTCTGCAGAACTGGGTCATCGGCCCGATCCTGATGTTCACCCTGGCGATCATCTTCCTGCGCGGCTATCCTGAGTATATGACCGGGCTGATCATGATCGGGCTGGCGCGCTGCATCGCCATGGTCATTGTGTGGAATGAACTGGCAAAAGGTGACACCGAATATGCCGCAGGCCTGGTGGCCTTCAACAGCATCTTCCAGGTGCTGTTTTACAGCGTCTATGCCTATGTCTTTATTACTGTCTTGCCCACCTTGTTTGGCCTCTCAGGTGCGGCGGTGCATATCACGATCGGCGAGATCGCCAAGAGCGTATTCATCTATCTGGGCATTCCCTTCATTGCCGGGTTCCTTACCCGCCTGATTATGGTGAAACTCAAGGGCAAGGATTGGTATTACGGCAAATTCATTCCGAAGATCAGCCCGCTTACCCTGGCAGCGCTGCTCTTCACAATCGTGGTGATGTTCTCGCTCAAGGGTGAATACATCATCAAGCTGCCGCTGGATGTGGTGCGCATCGCCATCCCGCTGCTGATCTACTTCGTGGTCATGTTCCTGGTCAGCTTCCTGATGGGCAAGGCGGCCGGCGCGAACTACAAGCAGACCGCAACACTCTCCTTCACCGCCGCCAGCAACAACTTTGAACTGGCCATCGCGGTTGCCGTGGCAGTCTTCGGGATCTCCTCCGGGCAGGCCTTCGCGGCCGTGATCGGTCCGCTGGTGGAAGTGCCGGTGATGATCGGTCTGGTCAATGTGTCCTTCTGGTTGAAAAAGAAGTTGTTCGTAAAAGAAACTGCATGACAAACGAGCCTCCCACCCAAAGGGCGGGAGGCTCGTTTCAACTTTGAATTGAATTCTCTGAACAGAACAGCCTGTCAGTTAGGAGGCGATCATGTACGAAGCTGGTACTGAAGTTTTCAAGAATTACAAGAAATTCGCCCTGCTCGGTGTCTCGGCCGACCACGCACGCTTCGGCTACGAGGTCTTTGAAGCTTTTCATAAGAATAACATTCTTCTTATGCCTGTCAACCCGAAATACCCGGATATCGATGGACATCCCTGCTATCCTTCGCTGGCCGCATTGCCCGAACGCCCGGAAGTCGTCATCGTCGCTCTTGGTCCGGCCGTGACCGAGAAGGTCATGCCCGAGGTGATCGCCTCTGGAGCCCAGGTCATCTGGATGCCGCCGGGCTGCTTCAACGAAGCCGCGGTGAAGATCTGCCAGGATGCAGGAGTGCGCGAGCTGCACGATATCTGCCCGGTGTCCACCCTGGGTTTCATGTGCGCAAAAGCCTGATCCAGGTTGAAGAAGGACGCTCATGACAACCGATTACGTTGAATACCACAAGCATCTGGAAGAACGACTGGCGCAGATCGGGCAGGAGATCCCTGGCCCGATGAGCGGGTTCGCCCGCCTGCACAAAAAAGCCGTCGAAGCGGGCGCCCTCGACTCGAAGACGAAGGAACTGATGGCCTTGGCCATCAGCATTGTCGTGCACTGCGAAGGCTGCATCGCCTATCACGTTCACGATGCCGTCGCGGCCGGGGCCACGCGCCAGGAACTGTTGGAGACCATCGGGGTCGCTCTGATGATGGGCGGCGGTCCCGGTTCCATCTACGCAGCCCATGCGATGGACGCTATCGATCAGTTCCAGCCCGGGAGCGAACATGCCGAAAAGAAGTCAGCGTAAGCCATCGCGTTGGCCGCAAATCCTGGCAATTGGTGGCCTGGCGCTATTTGTCGTTGCTGCCCTGGTGTTGAAAGGCAAACCCCAGGAAGTTGTGCCTACCGCTGGCGCCGGAGATCTTCCCAGCGCACAGCTTGAAAGTGCCCTGGCTGAGCACCAGCCCACCCTGGCCTTTTTCCACTCCAACAATTGCCAGCAGTGCATCGAGATGATCGGTATTGTCGAGCAGGTGTATCCTGAATTTTCCGACATCATCGTCCTGGTGGACATCGATGTGTACGATGCGCGCAATGAACCGCTCCTGCAACAGGTTGGACTCCAATACATTCCCACCCTGATTTTCTATGACCGCGGCGGGCAGAGTCAGGTCTCTGTTGGCGTCATGGAAGCGGAACTGCTCCGCCAGACCCTTGCAGCGCTCGCCGAAGGAGACTGAGTTGCCCTTCGATCTCGAGTCGCTGCAGTCTGTATCCCTGCTGGCCTTCCTGCTTGTCTTTTCCGGAGGGGTGGTGACGAGCCTGGGTCCGTGCAATATCGCCACCATCCCGCTCATCGTGGGGTATGTGGGCGGCAGCCGCGACCTGCCGCGCCTCCGTGCCTTCCAGCTTTCGCTGGCTTTTGCCACGGGACTCGCGCTGACCTTCATGCTGCTGGGTGTGGCGGCGGCACTGATCGGCGGGATCCTGGGTGCCTCTTCGCACTGGTGGTATTACCTGGTGGCCGGGATCTGTTTTTTGATCGGTCTGAACATGCTCGGCGTGCTGAAGCTCAACCTGCCGATGGTTTTTGGCGGGCTGCGTGAGCGCATCGGGCTGAAGGGCATCCCCGGAGCGCTGACCCTGGGCCTGGTTTCCGGACTGGTGGCTTCGCAGTGCGCCACGCCGGTGCTGGCGGCCATCCTGACCTACGTCATGGCAAAAGGGGCGTTGGTCTATGGCGCAGGATTGCTCTTCGTCTACGCCCTGGGACGGGGCGTGCCGGTGGTCCTGGCTGGCACGTTTGCCGGTGTGCTGAAGAGCTTCCAGAAACTGGGGCGCTGGTCCGGAATTATTGAGAAAGCCAGTGGGGTGATCGTGATCGGAGTCGGCCTGTATTTCGTGTGGATTGCATGATGGAGACAAAACGCGCCCGGCGCTGGTGGGTTTTGCTCCTGCTGGCGGGTCTCTTCCTGGGACCGCTGGTGCTCAAGGCTGTGCAGGAAGGCTGGTTTGAGCCTCGCCTGCCGTTGGAATTGAACAACCAACCCGCCCTGGTCTTCTTTACACTGTCGCGTGGCTGCGAATGCCAGATGACGGTAGTGGCGCACGCTGAAGCTCAATTGGCTGCCTGGGAATTCCCGGTTCAGAGGCCATTTCGTGTGATCCGGGTGGATTTCAACCGCCGGCCTGACCTGGCCCAGCAATATGGCGTGGCGCGTGCCCCGGCGCTGGTGCTGCTGGACGACTCGGGACAGGTCGTTTGGAAGCAGGATGTTGGCCTGAGCGATGATGCGCCGCTGGACCTGGATCTGGCTGAAATCTGGATTGAAACGCTGGTGCAAAAGCCGTAATAATGAGCGAGGGAGAGTTCCATGTTAATAGAGAAATACGATGTAGAAGTCTTCACTCCGCCCTGTGAGCCGGGTGCGGAACGCTACGCGGCCAAAGCACGCCTGACCGCTGACATTTCGGAAGTCCTGCCCTATCTCAACGCAACCTTGCGCGGCGCGGTCTATCTGCCCGAAGCGAAGGCATTGACGTGGAAGAAGGGTGGGCACAACATTGCCTTCCATGATTATGAAATCGCCACCAGCAACGCCGAAGACCGCGACGGCGCAGAAAAGGAACTGAGGGGCATCATTGACTTGGTCAACCGCACCTGGGAACGCCGCGCTGAGATCACGCCTGATACGACCACGCGCCAACGTCCGACATCCATGGCGATTTACAAACTGCTCCCCAATATCAATTGTAAAAAATGCGGCGACCCTACTTGTTATACGTTTGCCCTGAAATTGGCGGCATCGCAAAAGAAACTGAGCAACTGCCCTCCGCTGTTTGAACCACAATATGCCGAAAAACTCGCCGCATTGGAGGAGATTGTCATCGAAGCGCCTGCGATTGGATGATGAATGATCTATCTTGATTCCATCACCCTCACCAAAACCATCCCCTGCCTGGCTGAACCGGGTCGGATCATCGTCATCGGCAAGCCGAACCGCGCATTGGATGAGGTCATTCCGTACCTTGCCACCCTGCCGGGTGTGATTGCTTACAACCCCGAAACGCGCACGCTCACCTTCCGACGCCCGCATGGTTTCATGACGCTGTATAGCGACAAGGTTTACATTACGCAGGTTGTGGACACCAATGAAGGATTGGAATTGTTCGCCGCGCTCAAAGAGGCGGTCAACGCGGTCTGGGAAAAACGCGCCGAACTGGTGGCCGTCACCGCCAAGAAGCGCGCCCCGCGTCACCTCGACATTTGGGAATTGCTGCCGCGTACAAATTGTAAGGAATGCGGCGAAGCCAGTTGTTTGGCATTCGCTGTTGCGGTGTTGCAGCATAATCGGCTTTTGAGCGAATGTGTACCATTGCAATCCGACCCGTCCTTCGCCGACCGCAAGGCGACCCTGGAGGCGATGCTATGAAGAATGTCCCTGCGGAGAAGACGACCCGCTCGCTGTGGATCACGCTCGAAGCGACGGAAATCATCGAACTGAAACGCATCAATCAGGACCGCGATGGAGATGGCGCGCTGGATTTTTTCCGCAAGGTGGTCGCGCCGCGCGTGCGCGCCGCCGCCCGCCAGCGCGGTCTCGCCCTCGACCTGTTGCCAGAGGAGGCTCACGATGAGCGCTTACCTCGATAACGCCGCCACGAGTTGGCCCAAACCCGAGTCGGTATACCGGGCGGTGGATCATTTCATGCGCGAGGTGGGCGCGACGCCCGGACGCGGCGGTCACCGCCGCGAGGAGGAAGCCGCCCGCATCGCCGATGAAACCCGCGCTGCCCTGGCTGACCTCTTCCACGCGCCTGATCCCAGCGGCGTGGCCTTCACCATGAACGCCACACAAGCCATCAACATGGCGCTCAAGGGATTGCTCAAAATGGGCGACCACGTCATCACCTCATCCATCGAACACAACGCCATGTGGCGTCCGCTCAAAGCGCTGGAGCGGCGCGGGGTGGAAGTGACCGCCGTTCCCTGCGCGCGAGACGGGTTGCTCGATCCCGCCGAGGTCGAGTCAGCCATCCGTTCGTCCACGCGGCTGGTCGCCATGTTGCACGCTTCCAACGTGCTGGGGACGATCCTGCCCATCGCCGAAATCGGCGCGCTGGCTCGCAGGCGCGGCATCCCCTTTTTGGTGGATGCCGCGCAGACGGCGGGCGCGTGTCCGCTTGACATGCAAGCCATGAACATTGACCTGCTGGCCTTTCCCGGTCACAAAGGACTGTTCGGGCCGCACGGGACGGGCGGGCTGATCGTCCGCCCCGGCCTGGCGCTGGAGACGTGGGTCGAGGGTGGCTCAGGCACGGAGTCGGCGCCGGAGACCATGCCCGAGTCGCTGCCACTGCGCCTCGAAGCCGGGACGCAGAACGCGGCGGGCATCGCCGGCCTGTTGGCTGGGACGCGCTTCGTGCTGGAGCAGGGAGTGGAACGCATCCGCGCCCACGAAATGGAACTGACTGCCCTGCTGATGGACTTACTGCGCGGCGTGCCGAACCTGACCCTGCTCGGTCCCGCCGACCCTGCCGCGCGCACGGCGGTCGTCTCCGTGACCATCGAGGGCTACGTTCCCGAACAACTGGCGATGGTGCTTGATCAGGTCTTCAACATCGCCACGCGCGCTGGCCTGCATTGCGCGCCGCAGGCGCATCGCACGGCTGGCACGCTGGAGGTCGGCGCGCTGCGCTTCAGTCCCGGCTATTTCAACACAGCGGATAAAATTCACGAAGCCACCGAAGCGTTGAAGAGTATCTTGTAGTGCAAGATTTATCTTGCTGAGGCAGACATGGCAAAAGACCGTATCGAAAAAACGCTGGTCGTTCTCACTGAAGAGGAAGTACGCCAAATCCTTGAACTGGCACGGCGCGACGACAACGAGGAAATCTGTCATTTCATGCTGAAGGTCTTCATCAAAAAAGTCGAGCAGATCCTGCGCCGCCGCTGCGGATGAAAGGAAGCCATGCAACATCCCATTCTCATTTTAGCCGAAGCCATCCAGAAAAAACAACCTGTCGTTCTGGCCACGGTCATCGAGGTCAACGGCGCTTCGCCCGCCAAGGTCAGCGCGCAGATTGTTTTACGGGATGACGGAACCACCGCCGGGACAGTCGGGGGCGGCAACCTCGAGGCGGCCATCCTTGCGGATGCACGTCAGGCTTTGTTGGATGGCACTCCTCTCTTGAAGCACTATCGCCTTACCGAAAAAGGCACTGACGCGGTCGGGACAATATGCGGCGGGGAGGTCCGCGTCTTCCTCCAGCCCTTTCTGCCCCCACCGCAGCTGATCATCGTCGGCGGGGGCCACATCGGGCGTCCACTTAATGTGATGGGGGAAGCGGCGGGCTTTGATGTGCTCATCGTGGACGTGGAGCCGGGTCGCGCCGATATCCTGGAACTCGGATCGGTTCCCCTGAAGTATGATTCGCATGTCGTCCTGATCACCACGGACCATGTTTCAGATGAGGCTGCCTTGCGGATTGCCCTGCGCTCGCCTGCGCGCTATGTTGGGATGATCGGCAGCCGCGCCAAGTGCGCCACGATCCTGAGTCACCTGAAAGCGGACGGCCTCACCCCGGAGGCCCTTGAACGGGTGTATGCCCCCATCGGCCTCGACCTGGGTGGACCCACGCCGGAGGAGATCGCGGTGGCGATCCTGGCGGAAGCGATCGCCGTGCGGCGGGGGGGCAAGGGCGGCAGCCGTTCACGAATGAAGTAACCCTCCATCTGCGACCTCCTTCCTTGACAGGTAACATTTACGGGAATATAATTCAATATATGTTGAACTATTTACCCCCCAAACCCGCCTCTCCTCCGGTCGACCTGGAGCGCATGGCGAAATGGTTGAAGGTGCTCGCCGAGCCGAACCGCTTGCTGATCTTCCATTACCTGATGGAAGGCGTCCAGTGCAACTGCGAGCTGGGAAGCGACCTTGAGATGGCCCCGAACCTGATCTCCCATCACCTGCGGGTGCTGCGCGAGGCGGGGCTGGTGGATGTGGAGCGGGATGCCAATGATGCGCGTTGGATGTATTATTCGATCAACCGCCAGGCGTTGGATGAACTTAACCAGGTCTGGGGCGCCTTTTTCGACCCCCAGCGCATCAAGCCGCGCCGCCTGACCTGCGGACCCAAGGGCGAGTTCATATGCCTCGACATTGTGAAGGAAAGTTAGTTTTTTTACCCATATACTTCAACGGAGACTGAATTACCATGACGCAACCCATTCCCATCTCTGATCTATTCCAACCACAGGCTGCGAAGGCCGATGTGGAGATCTTCGATCCGCCCATGTGCTGCCCGACCGGCATGTGCGGGCCGACCATCGACCAGACTCTGCTTGACCTCGACGAAATGCTAAGGGGCATCCAATCCAGGGGCGTCAGCGTGGTGCGCTACCAGATGTCCAGCCACCCGAACGCCTTCCTCGCCAATGCCGAGGTGATGAAGATCGTGCGCGACCGGCAGATGGCAGCCTTGCCCATCGCCGTCGTCCACGGCAAGGTGATCAAGGTCGGTTCGTATCCGACCCTGGCAGAGATCGAACAGCGCCTGCAGGAGGCGGCATCATGACCCAATACATCTTCTTCTCCGGAAAAGGCGGCGTCGGCAAGACCAGCATGGCCTGCACACACGCCGTACGCTGTGCCGATGAAGGCAAACGCACCCTGATCGTCACCACCGATCCGGCGTCCAACCTTTCCGATACCTTCGAACAGGAGATCGGTCACCAGATCACACCGATCAGCGGTGTACCCAACCTGTGGGCGATGGAGATCGACCCCGACAAAGCCACCCAGGAATACATCGACCGCGCCATGGCGCCCATCCGCGCCGCCTTCCCACCGCAGATCGTCCAAGTGATGGAAGAGCAGATGAGCGGTCCCTGCACGGCGGAAGTGGCTGCTTTTGACCGCTTTACCGATTTTCTGGAAACACCGTCTGACACCGGCGCAGCTTTCGATGTGATCATCTTCGATACAGCGCCCACCGGCCATACCATCCGCCTGCTGGAACTGCCCGCTGAGTGGAGCCAATCCATCGATGCGGCCAGCGCCGGGAACGGGCAGACCTGTCTGGGCCCCGCGGCCGCCATCCAGGATGCGAAGCACAAGTACGAGCGCGCCCTGGCTGCGATGCGCGAGAGCGCCCAGACCACCTTCGTCTTCGTGCTGCACCCAGAAGCCATCTCCATCAAGGAAACCCGCCGTGCGATCACTGAACTGGGTAAACTGGGCATCCAGAATTACCGCCTGATCATCAACGGCATCATCCCGCCGGAAGCAGCCCGGAACGCCTTGTTCGCTGCCCGTGCTGAAATGCAGGCGCAATATTTGGCTCAAATCGATGCTGACCTCCCATATTCAAAACAGCGTATGTTCCTGCTGGCTGGTGAGATCAAAGGCATCCAGAGGTTGCGCCAGGTAGGCAAGATCTTCTTTGATGGGATCGCTTCCAAAACATTCGAGGCTGAGAAGGTCCAACCTCAGGTTGCAACGATTGCCACCCCCCTGGAAGAGGTGCGGGCGCGCCTGCAGCCGAATGGTCACCGCCGGACCGTGTTCTTCGCCGGCAAAGGCGGGGTGGGCAAGACCGTCGCCTCCTGCATCACGGCTGTTTGGCTGGCACGCCATGGGTACAAAACCCTGCTCCTCACCACTGACCCCGCCGCACACCTGGGCGACGTCCTGGACACTCCCGTGGGAGATGACATCGCTCCTGTTGCAGGACAACCGTACCTGTGGGCGGTCAAGATCGATCCCAAGGCCGCCGCGGAAACCTACAAGGCGCGCATTCTGGAGGATGCCCGCCGGCGAGGGCGCCTAGAGAAGGCCATCGAAGTGATGGAAGAAGAACTCAACTCGCCCTGCACCGAGGAAATGGCCGCCTTCGACAAGTTTATCGAATATGCCTCCCAGGACGAGTGGCAGGCGGTGGTCTTCGATACCGCCCCGACCGGCCACACCCTGCGCCTGCTCGAACTTCCGGTGGACTGGAGCAAGCAACTCGACGTGAAGATCTTCGCCTCGGTGGATACCTCTGCGGCGGACGACGTGGCCAAGCAGCGTTTCGGTAAGGTCATTGAGATGATGCGCGACCCCGAGCAAAGCACCTTCGCCTTCGTCATGTATCCTGAAGCGACTCCCATCCTGGAAGCCTGGCGGGCGGCGCGTGAACTCGGCACGGTCGGGGTCCATCCGGGTCTCGTGGTTGCCAACATGGTCATCCCGGCAGATCAGGCCGATACCGCCTATGCAAGCACCCGCCGCCGGATGCAGGAAAAGTACCTGGTCGAGATCGGCGAGCGCTTCCACCTGCCGGTGGCTCAAATTCCGCTCCTGTCCCACGAGATCAAGGGGTTGGAGATGCTGGCCGAGTTGGGCGAGCAGATTTATGGGTCTGAAAAGGTTCCTGCATGACCGATAAACGCAAGATCCTGTTCCTGTGCACCGGCAACTCCTGTCGTTCGCAGATGGCGGAGGCCATTGTCAACGCGAACCTAGGAGAACATTGGGAAGCCTACAGCGCCGGAACCAAACCGGCAGGCTATGTCCATCCCAAAGCGCTGGCAGTGCTCGCTGAGATCGGCATCCAACACCAGGGACGCTCCAAGGCAGCAGATGAATTCCGGGACGTGGACTTCGACCTGGTTGTCACCGTTTGTGACGATGCGGCCGAGAACTGCCCTGTCTGGCTGGGAAAAGGCAGGAAAGTACATCAGGGTTTCCCCGATCCGGCAAAGGTGAAGGGGAGCGACGAGGAAGTAATGAACGCTTTCCGCCGAGTGCGGGACGATCTCGCCCGTCAGCTGCCCGAGCTGCTCCGGCGAGAGGAAAGTTGAGGAATAGCATGGCAAACGATTCGACGGACGAACTGGAAATTGCGCCTGCCTCGGTGGTGAAGCAGGCCGCGCACGATTTCGCCGCCGCGCTGGCGGAAACACAGCAATTTACAACCTTCGAACAGGCCACGCTTCGCTTCCGACAGGACGAAGCTGCCCAGAAGGATATGCAGGCGTACAAGGAAAAGCAGCAGGAGTTGCGCCCGCTGATGAGGACCGGCGGGGTCAACCCGGCGGACCATGCGGAACTGGAACGCCTCCATGACGCCTGGCTGGCGCACGACACTGTTCTGGAATACCTCGAGGCCCAGGCGGAACTGGTCGGGTATTGCCAAACGCTTGGCGACCTGCTTTCCGAGATGCTTGGCCTGGACTTCCCGGCTGCCTGCGCTGCGAGTTGCTGTGGGTAGGAGAGCGTGACATGAAAAACCAATCAGTTCTTCAACCGCAAATGACAGAAGCCGCCATTCACCTGGGGCAAAACCTGGTCTCTGCAGAGCCATTTGTACGTTTCCGGCAAGCGGAGCAGGCATTGAAGGATGATGCTGCCGCGTTGGGCTTGTTGAACAACCTGGCCCTGGCCCAGGAGCGAATCCGCAAGGCTCAATCCGGTGGAACCATCACACCGGAGGATCTCCAGGCATTGGGTGACCTGCAGACACAGGTGCAGGCGCATCCCATCATCACGGAGTACACGGCCTGCCAGCAGGAGCTGACTGCCTTTTTGCAGGGGATTAATGCCGAGATCAGCCAGCTACTCGGGATAAATTTCGCCGTGATCGCCCGCCGTTCCTCCTGCTGCTGATGAGGGCCTCATGCCACTATACAGTTTCGAATGCACCCAATGTCACGCCCACTTCGAAGTGCGGGCGACGTTCAAGGAAAAAGATGCCGGCCTCAAGCCGGAATGCCCGCTGTGCCATGGCAGGGAAGTCAGGCAGCTCATCCCTAGCGGGCTGGTTGTACGCAGCGAGGAAGGCGTCCAATTTTCAGGGCCGGCCTGTGATCCGCACGATGGACCGGGATGTTGCGGATGAACGAACGTGTCCTCGTGCAGATCATCGGCGCGCCGATCGCCTGCAAGGAAGGCCTGAAGGATACCTGGCGCGAGGTTGCCGGGTGGGCGGCTGGGCAGTTGCAGGCACGGTTTGGCAAACAGGTGCAAATGCAGTATTTCGACCTGTTCGACCCGGCCTGTCCATCTCGACCACCAGGCATGACGCTTCCAGTTGTTATGGTCAATGAAGAAGTGTTGAGCACTGGTGATAAAATTTCCATCCCTGTGATCCGCAGGAAGATCGAGACAATTCTTGAAGAAAGAGCTTGATATTTTGCAAGCTCCTGGGATTTAATAACCGATACAGCATCCCTGATGGATGCTTGGGAGCGAAAAGGATGATCAATCATGGATGACAAGAAGATCAAAGAAAGTGTGAAAGAACGTTACGCGGCAGTGGCAATCCAATCCACCAGCTGCTGCGGTCCCAATTGCTGCTCCCCTGATGGTTCCGGCGCAGGAGCATTGGTTGATTATGGGCTCATCGATGCGGATTTGCCGGTAGGCGCAAACCTCGGCCTTGGCTGCGGGATACCAACTCTGTCTGTCGACATTCTCCCCGGTGATAGTGTTTTAGATCTTGGGTCCGGCGCAGGCGTGGATGCCTTCCTGGCTGCCAAGAAGGTAGGTTCGCAAGGGCGGGTGATTGGTGTGGATATGACACCGGAAATGATTGCTCGTGCCCAGGAAAACGCGCTTAAGGGCGGGTATCAGAATGTCGAATTTCGCTTCGGTGAGATCGAGCATCTCCCGGTTGAAAGCGCAAGTGTGGATGTCATCATCTCAAATTGTGTCATCAACCTGGTCCCTGACAAGCAGAAAGCGTTCGCGGAAATCTACCGGGTCCTAAAGGCGGGTGGCCGCTTTTCGATCTCGGACATGGTCACGTTTGGCGAAATCCCGCAGTCGGTCAGGGATGACATGGACCTGTGGACTGGCTGCATCGGCGGAGCGCTCGACCGCGAGATGTTCCTGCAGATTGTTCGCGAGGCAGGATTCAAAGATATCGAGATCAAGAAATCCGTTACCTACGACACGATAAAAGGGGATGGGTATGGAGTTGGCAGCATCACCGTGGAAGCACACAAAAGGTGAGTTTCCTGTTCTGCTTATTTACCCGGCCAGCCACTCGGAGAGAATATGCGTCTTTCTGTAAAAATCCTGGGTACCAAATCCCGCGTACGCTACTCCGTTTCCCGCCTGGTGACTATGGCAGAGACGGTTTTAAAGGCTGAATTTCCGGACCTGGAAGTGGAAATCCAGGAACTCAAGACCCAGGAAGAGATCTTCAAGTACACCCAGGTGCTGATTGCACCGGGACTCGTCATCGACGAGAAGCTGGTCTACGATTTGTGGATCCCATCCACGGAGCAGGTCCTAAACTGGATGCGCGAGGCGATTGCGCAGAAACAATCCGGATAACGAATGTCTTGTCTGTGTAAGGGGATGGAGCCAACGCAGAAGGTAAAAAAATCCAAAAATCGGCACCCTTTTTCAGAACATATATTTAGCCAGTGCTAGAGACGGCTCAGAACCGATGGGACTCATTGGCACATGGTGGAAACCCACCTGAGCACTTCTGTTCCACAATCTCTAGAACGAACACACTCTCAACTTACCATTATCCGTATATACAGTTGCTTGGGGGCACAGGAACATAAAGTCTATATATTCCATATAGTACTTTCTTTTCTACTACGCTCTGCTCTCAGAGCGTAGTTTTTTTATCTCTGGTACGGTTTGCACTATAGAGATCGCAAGGGCATTCAATCCATCTACAAGCTCGCCCCCCACTTGGCGGAGAAACCGCTTCCGCCCAGGCCACCGCGGCCGGTCAATCCCAGGGATTTAGAGATTTATCGGCTACATACTGTCGAGAAAAAAACCATTCCCACGTTATCGAGAGAATATCACCTTTCAGAGGTAAGGGTCTGGGGAATTTGTACAAAGATCCGGAAGAATCGGGTTCTGTAAATCGTGATAAAATGATTTGAACGGCGATGAAGCTCGCCAAAACTGTCTCAGGACTGATAGCTTCTACTGGATTCTCAGTAGAAGCTGTTTTTTTTAATTACTATGCCTTTCTCGCTAACCGAAATCGAAGTAAAACGTACTCTCCAAGAACCCGGCTGCCCCCTTTGCGGGATTGCACGTAGCACGGCGGAACGTTACATCCGCCACCTGTTATGGGAGAGCGTGAACGATGAGGAAACCCGTAGGCACTTCATTGCCGGCCTTGGATACTGCCCAGATCATACCCGCCTGCTGGCTTCCACAGAAGTCGAACGGCATGGGGATGCGCTGGGAGTGAACACCATATACGAAAATCTCGTCAACGTGATCGAAGACCGGCTGAAGACCTGGCAACCGCCGGAAAAAGCCGGGGCTCAAAACAATCATTCGGGCAAGGCTCGCAGGGATGCCACCCGCCTTGCCCCGGCCTCTGTTTGCCGGGTTTGCCAGATAGCCGACCAATCCACCAATTATGCCCTCAAGACTCTGCTCGAGGAATTGGAAGCCGTTCCCGATGACTGGCAGCCGCTTTATTCGGCATCTGACGGTTTGTGCCTAGCACATCTGAAAGAGTGTCTCCAGGCTGCCGACCGTTACCCTGTGGCAATCCGATTCATTCACCAAGATGCGCTCTCCCGCCTGAACCGCTGGCGGAAAGGCCTGCAAAGGTACAGCCACAAGCGCAGTTGGGAATTTCGGGATGAACCCATGGCTGAGAACGAAAGCCACGCCTGGAAGGAAGTGTTGGCTTTCTTCACCGGTCAGCCTCCCGGTTCATTCGAAGAATGAAAGATGGGCTCTCACGAGGTCCTGATGTTCTGCCCTGGGTGCAGGCGTGCAGCTCGGGCGGGCGAAATATGTCCTGACTGTCACCGCCCTTGCGACGCTCGTGCAGATACTTTCCCGGAAAGGCTCCTGGGAACGATTCTCTCGGAAGATACCAGCCGCGTCGGCATGGCAGTGGACGTGCTCACCAAACGACTGCATGAACCGCGCGCTATTGTGCCACTGATGATCCTGCTTCAGCAAGACCGCGACCCCTACCCGCTGGTGCTGGCAGCGCGTGGGCTGGGTTGGCTGGGTAACTCGCAAGCCGTCCCGGCACTGGCAAGACTGCTGCTCGACGAGAACAAGCCGTTTGTCGCCCGCATTGCCGCGGCGGAAGCGCTTGGGAGTCTCGGCGGTGGGAATGCCCATCGTGCCCTGGAACAGGCGACAGCAAGTCGGCGCCCAAGCGTTGTAAAAGCAGCTACCCGGGCGTTGGAGCAACTCCGATGATCAGAAAAGGAAATTCTGTTATGACATTCCACAGTATTCTTTTCGATAAAGACGACATCCAGGGAGAATCAGTCGAACAGCCCCCCTTTTTTACCGATTTGAATCTGGACCAGGTGATTGACGCCATCACTGCCAAGCGGCAGGAATACAACCTGAAGCCGTTTTTTTACTCACCTCTGCGCGATGCTGAGACCATCTTTTATCGCCATGAAGTGATGCGGGACATGGAAGCTGAGATGCTGATGGCGCACATTAAAGCCTTTGTCGAGAAAATGGTTCTGGTGCGCCGCTACCTGGCGCTGGTAGAGAAACTGGACTTCAATTACCATAAAAAAGGGTGGTTCCTGGAGGCTGTGTTGGTCTACTGCGATGCCGTGACTGACCTGGCGCGCGACTTGAGCCTGGCGGAAATCAAATCGCGTGGCTTTTTGGCCTTCCGCGAGTATGTGTTGACTTATGTCCACACACACGGTTTTGAGTCGCTGGCGGCAGAGGCGCGTAAGGTCAAGACCGGGCTTTCGAGCGTTAAATATAGTGTAGTTATCCAAATCGGAAAATTCAGCGTGCAGAGATATGAAGGGGAGACGGATTACAGTGCGGAAGTGGAAAGGACTTTCGAGAAATTCAAACAGGGCGCGGTGAAAGATTACCGGCTCGATCTTTACAAAGGATCGGGCATGAACCACATCGAAGCGCAAATCCTCGAGTTTGTCGCCCGGCTGTATCCCGAACAATTCGCCGCGCTTGATCACTTTTACGCGGGCCACAGCCTGTTTGTGGACGAGACCATCCAAGTTTTCGACCGGGAAATTCAGTTCTATGTCGCCTATCTGGAACACATCGCGGAATTCAAACGCATGGGGTTGGTTTTTTGTTATCCACAGGTTAGCGCAACAAACCACGATGTGTACGATCATGACGGATTCGACCTGGCGTTGGCGCACACCCTGCTTAATTCTGAGAAGCCGGTCATCTGCAATGATTTCTATCTCAAGGATCCAGAGCGGATCATCGTCGTCACCGGTCCCAACCAGGGCGGTAAAACCACTTTCGCCCGCGCCTTTGGGCAGTTGCATTATCTTGCCAGCTTGGGCTGCCCCGTGCCAGGCAGCGAGGCGCAGCTCTTTTTATTCGACCGGATTTTTACGCACTTCGAGATAGAAGAGGACATCCGCAACCTGCGCGGCAAATTGCAGGATGACCTGGTTCGCATTCACGACATTATTGCCCACGCCACACCCGATAGCATTCTCATCCTGAACGAGATCTTCGCATCCACGACCCTAAAAGATGCTGTTTTCTTGAGCAAGGAAATCATGGCGCGGGTGATGGAACTGGATCTGCTATGCGTATGGGTGACTTTCATTGATGAATTGGCAACACTAAGCGAGAAAACGGTCAGCATGGTCAGCACGGTCCTCCCAGAAAATCCGGCGCTGCGGACGTTCAAAATCATTCGCAAGCACGCCGATGGACTGGCTTACGCGCTATCGATTGCCGAAAAGCACCGCCTGACCTATGCACAGATCAAGGAGCGCATTCAGCCATGAAGGTTTTTTTGATGCACCGCGACTTGGACTTCGATCCAAAACAGAGACTTCCTCCCAACCAAGCCGACCTGACACAAGACCTGGAATTGACCACCCTGTTCGACGCGATGGCGCTTGGTGACAAATTCTTATTTGAAGTAGCCAATCAAGTCACCTTATCCAGTTTGGGCGAACCAGACGCCATACGCTACCGCCAAGAGATTCTCAAGGATTGCCTGAAAAACGCCGCGATTGTCAGGGAAATCTACCAGATTCCCATTCAATCCACCCAAAACAAACAAAAACACTGGCTGGGAATTTTCAGCCGGCATCCAGGCGGCATATTGAGCAGCGCAATTGAAATGCTGGAAATGTTTGTAGGCCTGCTTAGGAAATTAAAGCAAATTGCCGACGAGCACGCCGGTGAATTCGAATCCGAAGGCTTTAAACGGTTCTTTGAAATGATTCAGCAGGAACTAAGCGAAGATTATTTTACCGTCGTAGAAAACCATCTGAAGGAACTGAGATTTCGCGGGGGTGTTCTGCTCAGCGCAGAACTGGGAACCGGTAATGAAGGTGCAAATTACGTGCTTCGTAAAGCCAACCATGGCGGCCAAAATTGGGTGCGGCGATTCTTTGCGCGCAAATCACCTGTCTATTCCTTCACTCTCCATCCCCGCGATGACCACGGCGCACGGGCATTGGGAGAACTAAAGGACAGGGGTATCAACCTGGTCGCCAACGCAGTTGCCCAATCTGCCGACCATATTGACAGTTTTCTCAACACACTGCGTCTTGAACTGGCTTTTTACATCGGCTGCCTGAATTTGGCCGAGCAACTTACCCAAATGGGAGAACCCATCGCATTTCCCACGGCGGTGGATTTCAGCGAGCGCAGGCATTCTTTCACCGGGTTGTACGATATCTGCCTGGCGCTAACCATGAAGAAAAAAGTGGTTGGCAACGATGTCAACGCCGATGGCAGGGAACTGGTCATCATCACCGGCGCAAACCAGGGCGGTAAATCCACGTTTTTACGAAGCATCGGGCTGGCGCAATTAATGATGCAGGCCGGCATGTTCGTCCCGGCGGAATCCTTTTCTGCCAATGTTTGCACTGGACTTTTCACGCACTACAAACGAGAAGAGGACACCTCCATGAAAAGCGGCAAACTGGATGAAGAACTCAGCAGGATGTCCGTTATCGTGGACAATATCATCCCGGGCTCCTTGATGCTATTGAATGAATCATTTGCCGCCACAAACGAAAGAGAGGGCTCGGAGATTGCCAGGCAGATCACCAGTGCTTTATTGGATAGACACATCAAGGTTCTCTTAGTGACGCATCAATATGAATTAGCGCATGGTTTTCATGACAAAAAAATGGATAACGCCATTTTCCTGCGGGCTGAAAGGAAAGCGGATGGAGTGCGGACTTTTAAAGTAGTCGAAGGCAAACCATTGCAAACCAGTTATGGCAAAGATCTATATCATAAAGTATTTGAAACAGAAGATTAAATTCCTCCTTTGGATTGCGTAAAAGATAACAATTCCATCGCAGATGGCGCATGGGTTCGCCACCCTAATGGAGTATCACTCAAATGATGGATGCCAATTCCATGGCGAGTTGCGCCAACTGTTGGATGGCTGGGTCGAGGATGCTTTCCAACTCAGGGTTAATATCCCCATATCGCTTGATCTTGCGGGATTGGGTATCGGTCAAGTTGGCCCAGCTAATGCTCATCTCACCGCGAATCAACCCGGCAGCATCCTCCGCTTCCTGCTCCAGGCCAACCGCTTGGGCCAGGGCAGCGATGATCTCCAAGGCGGCAGTCACGCGCTGTTGGGCAGCCTGCCGTTGTGCAGGCGTGAGATCGAGCTTGCGCCGATATAAAATCCCGTTGGCTTCCGCACCTTGCAGCCATGCTTCCGCTTGACGCAGGTTTTCCTCGAAATTTCGCAATACGATTGTCACCGAAGTTCGCTGGGCGGGGTTGAGTAAGTCGTTCATTAGATTATTTCACTTGATAGATCATGCAGTATTGATGAGCTTTCCGTCTTTGACAATTGTCGCAAGATTTCCATTCCTATATCTCCCAATCGCTAGTCCACGGCGGTCTTAGGTTCTTGCGTGCTTCAATTGGATATTTTCTCCGGAATAAACCACAACGCGATAAAGGCAATGAGCGCCACAATGGCGCCAAAGGCAAAGGGAGCAGCAGAGGATACGCGCTGCCATAAAGCACCCGCGATCAGGCTGGCAGGCAACGCCATGACACCAATCGAAGCATTATATAGTCCATATGCTGCGCCGCGATTTGCCTCGGGAACTAATTCGGCCACCATCGCTTTCCCTGAACCTTCGGTAAACGCATAATACAAACCGTAAAGCATATACAGCCCCCACACCATCCAGGGAGCTTTTACAAGAGCAAAACCCATGTAGGTAACAGCATAGATCGCCCAGCCAATCGTGATCGCTTTGCGCCGCCCGATGCGGTCGGAAAGTTTGCCGGCGGGAATTGCCGCCAGGGCAGACACCAGGTTAAAGGCCGCGATGATGAGCGGGATGACCACAGGTGGAATGCCTACATCATTGGCTCGTAAAATCAAAAAGGCATCTGAAGAATTTCCCAGTGTAAAAATAAGCATCACAACCAGGAAACCCGCGAATGGTCCACGTAGAACCTTCACTGAAATGGCCTGTTTATTGACCGGTTGTTTGCGTTCTTTGACCCATAGACCGATGATCAGCAGAGGCAGCGCGGCAACCACACCAGCCACCCAGAAGACTTCACGATATTTGTTGGCATGGTCAACCCAGAGACGCAGCAGGCCATAAGCGATTAGCGGTCCAACCGCGGACCCCAACGTATCCAGGGTGCGCTGAACTCCAAAAGCGAAACCCAACTTTCGGTTGCCAGCAGACCCGGCGACCAGGGCATCGCGCGGGGCATCCTTTAACCCCTTGCCGATGCCGTCGGTCGAGCGCAGCCCCAGCGCGGCCAACCCATTTCCGGCGAAACCAAGCAAAAAACGCGCCGCAGCTGAAAAAGCATATCCAATGAATACGATGGCTTTCCGAACGCCGAGCGCGTCCGAGAGGTAGCCCGCGCCAATTTTCATCAAACTGACCACAGTGGTAAGCGCGCCTTCGATCAGACCGATAAACTCTTTGCTGAGACCGAGTACTGATGTATAAAAAATCGGTAAAATCGGCTGGATCATATCCTGGGCCAGACCGCCAAAGAAAGCGACCCAGCCTAATGCGACAACGTTTCTGCCAAGCCCTTTGTCTTCTTCGGGTGATTTGTTCATAGGAGCAATCTCGGGAGTTTTATGATCATTCATTGCAGACATCTCCTCAATCCCATAAAAAAAGCTTCCAACGACAATGATAAATTGTCGCTAGAAGCTATTAGCCATTTGGATGGCGGTTCTTTGATCCGAGCGAGCCTCATCGCTCGCAAGGGATTGTAATTCCGCCTGCAGGTAAAGTCAAGCAAACCCATCGACACATAGACTTATAATATTCACGCCAAGATTGTTACCTTCCCTTTCGTCTTTATTCTACTCAAGTAGATGGCAGCCCATCGACTGACTACAATCACAAAGAATATCCGCAATCGGACGGAATGCTTCGTCCGGACGGAGATGTATAAACAGATCATCTGCACAAAGGTCTGGAAGAATCATGTTTCATATTTCATGATAAAATACCGGCTCACGGCGATGAGGCTCGCCCAGTCTTTATAGATTAAACCGCCATTTGGCTAATAGCTTCTGCTTATCATCATAGGCAGAAGTTTTTTTATTTTTCAGGTTACACCAGAAGGAAATACGATCATGGAAGCGACGTCTGTACCGCTTTGCGAATTCCGGAAAAAGCGGGCTGGTCAAAATACTGGCGAAGAGAACCAGGTCGAGTTGATCTGCTTTGCGGCGGGAGGGGAACACCTTGCATGGGTGGGAGGCAGCCAGGAAAAGTTGATCGCGGCCTGTGCCAGCTGTCCCATCCCGGAAGTTATGAGAAGCGATCCTGCCGTGTGCTATTTTCTTCGCCCGCTACGGCTGATCCGCGAGGGCCAATCCTATTTCCCCTGCCGCGTATCCCGCGGAATTCTACGAAAGAGATACCCCAGGGATATGAGCGTCTGTAACACCTGCCAATTCTGGTTCCCACGGCCTCCGTTGGAAAAAATACGCGGCTTTGAACAAGATACACAGCGCCTGCTAACCAAGGTTGCCCGGTATTTACAGCGGAAGCGGGAACTGGCCAAGACCCTGGAGAAAAGAGACCCGGCGAACATTCACAAGTTCATCGCTTATTTCAGGTAATACCTGGAGCAGTTATAACGATGCAAGTACGTGATGCACGCTGGCATGTTCTGGCATACAAAGCCGTGCGACGGCTATTCACGGAGGCACAGATCCAATCCATGCAAACCTTTTTGCTCATCTCGTTGGGGGCGATCCTGGGCGCGAACGTCCGCTATTGGGTGGGCGGCTGGGCAGCGGATCGTTTTGGGACGACATTTCCGTACGGTACGCTGATCATCAACGTGACCGGCAGCCTAATCTTGGGATTTTTCATCACCCTGGTCACAGACCGCTTTTTGGTGGACCCGCGCTGGAGGCTTCTGGTAGCCATTGGCTTTCTGGGCGCTTACACCACGTTTTCCACGTATACTTATGAAAGCGTGAATATGATCCTGAAGGGGCAGGTCTGGTTGGGCCTGGTCAACTTGTTTGGCAGCAGCATTCTAGGCGCAGCGGCCATGTTAACAGGAATCCTGTTAGGCAAAGCAGTGTAAAGGATGGCAAATATGACCCCAAGACTCAACGAAGATGCACAACTCCTCACTATTTTTATCGGCGAGAGCGATAAATGGCGTGGCCGGCCGCTGTATGCTGCCATCCTGGAAACGCTTAAGGCAGAAGGGATCGCCGGGGCAACGGTGGTACGCGGGGTGGCAGGCTTCGGCGCCCATTCGCACATCCACACCGCCTCGATCCTGCGGCTTTCGGAAGACTTGCCGTTATGCATCCAGGTGGTGGACAATCCCGATAAGATCGCCCATGCCATCGATCTCGTTGGACCAATGGTAACCGAGGGTCTGGTAACTGTGGAAGATGTTCACGTACTCAAGTACACGCACCGCTACCTGAACCCTCTCCCGGCTGACAAATACGTGGAAGAGGTGATGACCCGCGAGGTGGTTACCCTTGCCCCTGAGATGCCAGTGGCGGCAGCCTGGCAAAAGATGCTCGATACCCTTTTAAAGGCCCTGCCTGTCGTAGATAAAGGCGGTGCAGTGGTGGGAATGCTAACCGATGAAGATCTGCTGGAGCGTGCTGGTCTGCAGCAGCGTCTCTCCGTTGCTGAACGGTTGGACGCATCCACATTGAAGGACGAAATCGCCAGGCTGGGCACATCTCCCCTGACCGTGGCGGAGGTGATGTCCAAGCCGGCGATCACCGTACGGGCGAAGGATTCTCTGGGCGTGGCCGCGGCGCGTATGGCAAAGGCAGGCATCAAGCGTCTGCCAGTGGTCGATGATAGCAACAGGTTGGTTGGAGTGCTTTCCCGGGTGGATGTCCTGCGGCTGGTGACCGAAAAGGAAGCCAAAAAGCTGACCGCCCCCCTCGGCGCAGCGATCAGTGTGCGGGACGTGATGTCTCCCAGTATTCCGGTCGTTCAGGAGAAAGATGACCTGGCGACCATCGTGGATACCATGCTGGAGGGCGGTTCGCACCGCGTGATCGTTGTTAACGGGAAAGGCCATGCGGTCGGCCTGATCAGCGATTCAGATGTGGTGGCGCGCATCCAGCCCGCCGAGCAACCCGATGTACTCGCTGCCCTGCAAGGCAAGGGGAAAGCGCCCTCCAGTACAGTGATAGCCTGCGAACTGATGTCCCCCGGCGTGCTGACGGCCAAGCCCGAAACGCCCCTGGTGGAGGCAGTCAAGATGATGATGTCTCCCAAGCGTAAATGGCTGGTGGTGGTCGATGAGAAAAACCACCCGCTGGGCCTGGTGGACCGCCACATCCTGCTCTGGGCAATGTCCCTTGGATAATAAAAGCACACCCGCCGACCGTTTGGCGGGTGTGTGATTTCTCCTGGTCAATCGTTATTTTCTCTGTCTTGTACCACCTATTACTATCGCCAGGGCCCGCAGCCAGGAATCCCCTTCCTTTCCCAGGCCTTCTTTCATGAATCGATAATCGTTCTTGCGGATCAACTCGGCGAGTTCAGCGTGCAAGGCTTCCAGTTTCTCCCGATGAATGGAAATAAGCTTTTCACAGGTTGCAGAATCCTGGACCACTTTCAGGCAGAGCCGTAGATGGGGGAGGCACAGACCATCCGAAGCCCGGAGAGCTTGCTCCAGCTCCGTTTGTCCCAAATCCTCATCCAGGGAGGAAACCATGATCAATACCATCTCATCCCGCTTCTGACAGGCTGGGCAGCGCTTTTGCGGGGTGAGGGCGAAAACCACCTTGTAGACCGGCGCACTCACCTGTTCGGGGATGCACTTGAGGAGATTCTCCCAACGGCGGGTGGGCGGTGGAACACCCTTGTCCAGCCGTTCCAGGGCCGCCCCGATCACATCATGGTAGATGATGGCGAACCCGAGCGCATCCCCCAGGCGTTCATTTGCCGCCAGCCAAGCGTGCTCCTGGCAGAACCCCATGCTGAGGCGCAAGGTGTACCGAAAGTCCGGGCTGTTGACGTTCTCGTAGAACTGGTTGTCCAGGTAGCGTTCTACGGATTGCTGTTCCAAGCGGCACACAGGGCAGCCGGGTTCGTGGCAGGCTTTGATCAGGTTGAACGTGGTGACGCTCGTCATCAAACACCTTGGCTTATGCTGAAGCAAGTTTGGATAAATGGCAGGTATTGTTCAGCGAACCTAAAATGTAATCCCCGGCATTTGCCTTAAAAACATTGATGGCACAAGCATCTTGCTCGATATGCCAGAGCCGCTCATTGCCCAATCCCAACACCCCTAGCAGGATGACCCGGTTGATGACTGTATGTCCGATCAGAACGATTGTTTGCCCGGAATGACCTAAAGTCAAATTCTTTACTGTTTCCAAAGCCCGTTTTCTCAAGGCTTCCAGGGTTTCGCCTCCGGGGATGCGTACCCGCTGAGGCGCATCGTACCAGGCCTCAACCATCTCGGGCCATCTCCTGATTGCCTCCTCGGTCGTCACGCCCTGCCATTCACCATAATCAATATCCGTCAGACCAGAATGGATTTCCACAGGCAGGCTCACATGTTTGCCAATGATCTCTGCGGTTTTGACCGCCCGGGAAAGCGGGCTGGAACAAATGGCATCCACCTTCCAATTCGCGGCTACATAATGGCCGGTCACCTCTGCCTGCTTCAAGCCGGTCTCATTCAGTGGAACATCTGCATGGCCTCGGAACCGTTCCACTCGGTTCCATTCAGTTTGTCCGTGTCGGATAAGCAGAAATGTTGTCGTCATTCGAGCCTCCTTGCTAACTTATTATCGCACGAATGCCTGCCGCCCTGCGTAGACTGCCGCAGCGCCCAGTTCTTCTTCGATGCGCATGAGCTGGTTGTACTTTTCTACACGCTCGCCTCGGCAGGGCGCGCCGGTCTTGAGGTGTCCGGTGCGCATGGCCACCGTCAGGTCGGCGATGAAACTGTCCACTGTCTCGCCGGAGCGGTGCGAGACCATTGCGCCCCAGTTCGCCTTGTAGGCCATCTCAATGGCGGCGATTGTTTCGCTCAAGGTACCGATCTGGTTGAGCTTGATCAGCACAGCATTGGCCGCATTCTCCCGGATACCACGCGCAATGCGCTCGACGTTGGTCACGAACAGGTCGTCACCGACCAGTTCGATCTTGCCGCCCAGGGTTTGGTTCAAGAGTTTCCAGCCATCCCAGTCATCTTCGGCCAGGCCGTCTTCGAGTACGACGATAGGATATTTTTCCACCCAGTCGGCATACATCTGCACCATCTCCGCCGAGGTGACCTTGCGCTTCTCTGTCCGCAAGTTGTAGACGCCATCTTCGTAGAAGCCGCTGGAGGCCGGGTCGAGGGCTATGGCGACCTGGTCCCCGGGTTTGTAGCCGGCCTTCTCGATAGCCTTCAGGATCAACTCGATTGCGTCCGAGTTCTTCTTCAAGGCCGGGGCAAAGCCACCCTCGTCGCCCACACCGGTGGTGTACCCTTCAGTCTTGAGTACACCCTTGAGCGCCTGGTAGACCTCACTGCCCCAGCGCAGGGCTTCGCGGAAGTTCGGCGCGCCGACCGGGGCGATCATGAACTCCTGCAGATCGGTGCCCTGCCAGTTGGCGTGCACCCCACCGTTCAGGATGTTAAACATCGGCACGGGCAGGATCTTGGCCGGAACGCCGCCCAGATAGCGATAGAGCGGCAGGCCGGCGGATTCGGCCGCGGCGCGCGCCACCGCCAGGCTGACGCCCAGGATGGCATTGGCACCCAATTTGCTTTTATTGGGAGTGCCATCCAAAGCGAGCATGGCCTGGTCCATGGCAGATTGGTCGAGGGCATCCATGCCGAACAAGGCCTCATCAATCTCCTTGTTGACATGTTCGACGGCTTTCAGCGTGCCTTTACCGCCGTAGCGGCTCTTGTCGCCATCGCGCAGTTCCAGGGCTTCGTGGACCCCGGTGGATGCTCCGGATGGGACTGCGGCGCGCCCGAAAGCGCCGTCATCCAGGATGATCTCGACTTCCACGGTGGGGTTGCCGCGTGAATCGAGAATCTCGCGAGCGTGAACAGATTCAATCGTTGACATAATTTTCTCCTGAACTTGTTGGATTATACAAATGGATTCCAGGCCTGCAACAAAAAACTTCTGCCGTGGTGGGCAGAAGCTATCAGCCAGCGAAATGGCGGTTTCTATGAAAGCGAGCGAGCCTCATCGCTCAAGAGAGATTGTAATTCTAACGGATGGGAGCGTCAAGCGAATTGAATACCATCAAGAGTGGTCACCACTCGAAAGGTACCGTTATACCGCCTGCAGGTAAAGTCAAGCAGGGTTGCGGCCGTGACCAGAAACAGCCGGTCAACGCTTCGCTACCTGAACAGAACAACCGAGAATACTATCCCGGCTAGAACCACCCAGAGAATATCCGCTTTTAACAGCAAGGCGATCAAGGCCCCAACTGCCAGCAGAATGTGGGGGATATCCCAATGGACGTTCCAGGCAAAACGGAGAGTGACCGTGAAGAGCAATCCCACAAATGAGCACAGTACTCCCTGAATAACTTGATTGAAATACGCCGAAGAACGTAAACGGTCAAAATAGGGGGCGATTCCGACTACCAGAGTGAAAGATGGCAGGAAAATACTGATTGTGGCGAGGAGACCTCCCAGCGGGCCAAACAGCAGATAACCGATGAACGTGGCCGTAATAACGATGGGGCCTGGGGTTACCTGCCCCAACGCGATCCCATTGAGGAAGGTTGCGCTATCCATCCACTGGCGCACTTCCACAACTTCATGGTACATCAAAGGGATTGAGGCAAAACCACCCCCGAAAGCGAATAGATCGATCCGTAAAAAGAGAGCCGCCAGATTGAACCAGTCGCGCTGAAGGAAAAAGAGAAGCAATAAACCCGCAGCAACCGCGCACAAGATCCACGCGACAGGCTTGATCGTTGATTGGACCTTGGCGGGACGAAGATATGGGACTTTTGTAGGTTGTTCCGATTTTGACTGCATGAGGACAAAACCTGCAACTGCAGCCGCCATAATTACGAAGACTGGATTGACATTCAGACCAAATAGAGCGGCTGCCGCGCCCGCAATGGCGAAATGTCGCCAACTTTTCAAGGTGGTTCTTCCGAACGATAGAGTGGCATTCGCAATGAGGGCTACGATGATCGCCTGAAGCCCAGAGAATGCCGAGAGCACCACCGCCATATTGCGGGCATAGGCGTAGGCGGCAGCAGCGACCATCATCATGAGAAAAGCAGGCAGGCCAAAGCCGATGAAACTGACCGCTGCTCCAGGCACTCCCCTTGTCCGTAGCCCAACAAAAGCCGTGGTCTGCATGGCAGTGGCACCAGGGATCATTTGACACAGGGCCACCCCCTGGTTGAAAGTCTCTGTATCCAGCCAGCCTTTCTGATCGACAGTCATTTTGCGGATATAGGCGACCATTGAAGGTCCACCAAATGCTGTCAGGCCCAGGCGGAAAAAAGAACGGAACAATTCAAATAAGGATGGTTGTGTGGAAGATGACATGGGTCAATGTAAAATGATCTTACGAACGTCCTTTGACGAAACATCCAAGACGAATGAAAAAATGGGCAGGATTGTTGACAACCGAAGTCAATGCCTGCCCATTTTTCAGAATTGATCCTGCTGCGTCTGCTTACTTGCGCAAATCAGCCAGGTGTTCCTCGACTGCCTGAACTTCAGCTTTCAGTTCCTCGAGGTAGGCTTCCAACTCTGCGATCTGTTCAGCCTTGGTCTGATAGCGCCGCTCAAAGTGTCCGGCATGTCCTCCACACTCACAGCCGCCATCACAACCGCAGTTGCACTCTTGACCTGATTGGCAATCACACTGTTTACTCATTGCAATTCTCCTTTACTTTGGGAATAGGGTTTTATATTCCGACAAAAATCGGCTTAACGACTGATGGGTCTGGCTAATTGTTACCGCCCAGGTATGCAGAAATTCCCTGCCCTGATCAGTCAATTCATATATGCGACGGGCTGGGCCGCTGTTCTGAGTATCCCAGGTGGAGCAGACCAACCCATCCTCTTCAAGTGAGCGCAGCATCCGATAAAAATTGCCGGGATCGGGGGCAGCGTTTCCTTCCTGACCCAACCGCTCGATCAGCTCATATCCATGGGATGATTTTTTGGCCAATTCGAGCAGCAAGCGCGGCTGGGCAAAATTAGGTACCCGCTCCACCTTGCAATGACATTCGCCCGATCCGGAATTTTTATCCTCGCACATAGTTATGTCCTTCTATATGTATATTACATATAGAAGTATAAAACACGAGAAGCGAATTGTCAAGGAGGATACTCTTGGCTAACGCGTGACTGACCAAAACTGGTTGAACATCCGCACAGGCAGGTTATTTTCCGGAACACCCCCAGACAACGGTACAGCATCGGGCCAGAAGCTTCTGCCGCGGCGCGCGCCACCCCCAGACCGACGCCTAGGATGGCTTTGGCATGGTAGACATGGTTTTCTCCTGAATTTTTTAGATTTTCCAAATGAATAGCAGGCTTGCAAATAAAAAGCTCCTGCCGATGGGGGCAGAAGCTATCAGCCAACGATATGGCGGTTTCTATAAATGCGAGCGTGCTTCATCGCTCAAGAGAGATTGTAATTCCGCACGTAAGTAAAGTCATGCAACATCGCTGATACATCAGGTTTTTCAAATTCACACTAACATAGTTTGCTACCCTCTCGACTTTGGATTATACCTATATAAAGTATCCCCTTGGGGGCACAGGACCTGCCAATCAGGCAGGTTTTTGATTCGTAGGCCCTTTCGCCCCTTTCAGGGATATGAGGCCAAACAGCGGTCCCCACGGGGGGATGAAATTCGAGTCCGCTTGGGGGCATAGGAACATATAGACCATTTTTCCATATGTTGCATTCTAGTAAAAAAACGCTCCTTGGCAAGAGCGTTTTTTTGTCGTTGGATTTCATTTCTTTTTACAAGACGATTCGCATGAGCAACCCTTTTAAGTCCTGGTCTTGCAGATACTCGATTGGAAACTGGTTCTCCAGCATCAAATACGTGAACCCATGAACCAGACTCCAAAGCTTGATGGCTATATCTTCCACCCTGCCTTCCGGTAATTGCCCTTTGCTTTGACAAAAAACGATGATCTCTTCAAAAAGTGCAATACTCTTCTGGGAGATAACTTCAAATTCGGGATGAGCCCTTTCTTCTTCAAGCGCGCCAGAAAACATCAATTTAAACTTTGCCGGATTGGCCAGCCCAAATTGCAAATAAGCCCAGGCAATATCAGAGATGCTATCAGAGGATTGTATCTTGGATTTTTCAAACGTATCCAGCAAGAGTTGATGCAAATGCTCATGCCCGGCAGTCGAAATTGCAGCAAGGAGCCCCTGTTTATCAGAGAAATGGTTGTACGGGGCCGTATGGCTTACACCTACCCTCCTGGCCACTTTCCGCAAGCTTAACCCTTCTATCCCCTTTTCGGAGAGAATGTCCAGCCCTGCTGTGATAAGGGCTTCCTTCAGATTCCCGTGATGATAAGTAGTAGACGGCATAAAAGTATTATATCACAATGTTGACAGCGTTAACATTGTGATATATAATATTTACGGTGTAAACATCGAGCTCCACCAACAACCAGCGAAGACGCTTCATGCCTGTTCCCCACCTGATACAAAGGAAGGAAACGCGATGCAAAATGAACAACACCAACCATCTCAACTTCCTACCACATCGCGCGAACGTGTTCAGAAAGCCTTACGCCATGAAGAAGCCGATCGCCTGCCCATAGACCTGGGGGGCATGGCTTCAACGGGTATCATGGCGATCGCGTATGCGCGCCTTAAGGAGCATCTGGGGATCACGAGTGGGGAGATTCGCGTTTTTGACATGGGACAGCAACTGGCGGAAGTGGAGCCGGAAATGTTATCCCGTTTCGGGGTGGATGTCATCTCCTTGGGGAATTCGCTGGGCGAAGCGCCGGAATCCTGGAAACCATGGAGACTGCCCAACGGCGTGGATTGTAAAATTCCCGCGGGCGTTGACATACGTCCCGATGAAGAGAACGGCGGCTGGCTCATCTGGGAAAACGGGCTGCCCATGCAGCGGATGTCACCCGGCAGTTTGTATTTCTCTGAAGCAATTCATCCTCTGGCAGGTTTGACCACTCCGGAAGAGTTG